>ERZ761603.2-NODE-2-length-314540-cov-47.757740_pt1 | contig 314540 bp, 267 predicted proteins | sample MGYA00511879_ERZ761603 | MGnify/ENA primary metagenome ERZ761603 (study PRJEB28899, sample SAMN02850040) | bioreactor sludge metagenome | biome: EBPR Sludge; feature: EBPR Bioreactor; material: flocular biomat | place: Australia: Thorneside Wastwater Treatment...
GCGCTCTGCGTGCTCTGACCGATGCACAGGTCATGAAAGACATGAACTCCGCCATTGGTAAGATCCGTTCTGAAAAGGATTTTGATAAGAAGCGCGAATTGGTCGCACAGTTCAAGGTGGATTTCAAAGACCATCTCGACAAGATGATCGACCCTGAGCATCCCGATTTTGGTCCAAAGAACAATCAGATTTTGTACTTCTGGGGACGCCAGAAGGGCGGTCGCGCCGACTTCGTACATCGCCTGTTCGGCTCAGGGCTTGGAACCACAAACCGCCACGGACATACCACCGTCTGCCAGGGTTCGTTGTACTTCTCGGGCAAATCCATGAGCGATCAGTGGGATGCCGCAACCGCCAAATTCACAGGCGGCTCGAAAGCCTACTGGCAGGGCGATACCGCCAGTGCGGACTTTGTCATCTTCGTGGGCGCCTCTCCCTTTGAAGGCAATTACGGTCCCACCAACCGCGTGCCGCGCATTACTGAACGTCTCGCCAGCGGCGACTTGAAATTCGCCGTGATCGACCCTCGCCTTTCCAAGATCGGCGGCAAAGCCTGGAAATGGCTGCCCAACAAGCCCGGCACCGAAGGCGCGATCGCGCTGGCGATGATCCAATGGGTAATCGCCAACGAACGTTACGATGCCAAATATCTTGCGCTTGCCAACAAGGCAGCCTCATCCAATGCAAAGGAACCGAACTGGAGCAACGCCTCCTGGCTGGTAAAGATCGACCCCGAAAAAGGTACACCGGGCAAATTCCTGCGTGGCTCTGACCTGAAACTCGTTGAGAAGAAGGAAGAGGAAGTGGACGGCAAGAAGGTCGTGACCTACCTGACCATCCCGTCAGATGGGGCAGAGCCTGTTGTGTACGCCACAGACCCCTTCGTCGTGCTCGATGCGGATTCCAATCCTGTGCTGTTCGATCCGAACGATGCAGAAAATCCCGTAACCGCTGGTCAACTTTTGGTGGATGCCAAAGTTGGCGAGTTCCCCGTCAAAAGCAGTATGCAGATCCTGAATGAATCTGCCAATGCCAAGACCATTGAAGAATGGGCAGAGATCGCCGGGATGCGCGCCAAGGATATCGAAGAACTGGCGTTCGAGTTCACCTCGCACGGTAAGAACGCCTGTGTCGATATTCATCGCGGTGTCAGCCAGCACACCAACGGGTATTACAACGTGATCTCGTGGTACAACCTCGCCCTGCTGATTGGCAACTTCGACTGGCGCGGTGGTCAGGTTTGGGCAAGCACTTACGATCTTTCCGGTGCAAAAGCCGAAGGTCCGTTCGTGTTCAGCAAGGCAGACCCCGGCGCGCTCGCTCCGTTCGGCTTGAGCATCATCCGCCACGACGTCAAATACGAAGAGTCCACCATCTTCATGGACCTGCCCGAAGATCAGCGCTATCCCGCCAAACGCAACTGGTATCCGCTCGCTTCGGATGTTTATCAGGAGATCATCCCCTCCGCAGGCGACATGTATCCCTACCCGATCAAAGCCGCCTTCATGTATATGGGTTCGCCTGTGTACTCCCTGCCCGGCGGACATACCTGGATCGAGATCCTGCGTGATGTTGAAAAACTTCCGCTCTTCGTTGCCAGCGATATCCTTGTCGGCGAAACCAGCATGTATGCCGATTACATCTTCCCCGATGTCTCCTACCTCGAACGCTGGGAGTTCGGCGGTTCGCACCCGAGCATCACTTTCAAAGTGCAGGGCGTGCGCCAGCCCCTCATCGCCCCGCTCACGGGTACGGTGAAGGTGTATGGGCAGGAAATGGCATTGCAATGGGAAGCCATGCTGCTCGCCATCGCGGAAAAACTCGAATTGCCCAATTTTGGGTCGAACGGTCTCGGCGAAGGCGTGGACTTTACCCACCCCGACGACCTCTACCTGCGCATGGTAATGAACCTCGCCTATGGTGAAAAAGCGGAATTCGAAGATGCCGTCCCCGAAGCGACTCCTGAAGAGATCGACATCTTCCTCAAAGCCCGTGCGCATCTTCCCAAGACGGTATTTGATCCTGACCGTTGGCAGAAGATTACGGGGAACCTTTGGTCTCGCGTGGTGACAGTCCTTGCCCGCGGCGGACGCTTCCAAGCCTACGAAAAGGGTTACCCTGGTGATGGCGTACGCTCCGGCTCGTTCGACGAACCCTACATCACACCTACGGGTGTCAAGTTCGGTAAGTTGATCAATATGTACTTGGAGAAGAACACGGGCGTCAAGTATTCAGGTACCGGTAAGACGATCTCCCCCATTGCCACCTACATCGAGCCAGCCACTGGATTCGATGGCACCGTGATTGACGACTCGGGAGATGGGTACGACCTGAAACTCATCACCTACCGCGAGATCGCACAAACCAAGAGCCGCACACAAGGCAATTATTGGCTCAAAGCGCTCCTGCCTGAAAACTTCCTGCTCATGAATGCCAGCGACGCTGCAGAACGAGGACTGAAAGACGGCGACACGGTTCGCATCAGTTCCGCCTCCAACTCGAATGGCGAGTGGGATTTCGGTAACGGGAAGAAACGCTCCATCGCAGGCAAACTCAAGGTGGTCGAAGGGATACGCCCCGGTGTGGTCTCCTTCCCGCTTGGGTTTGGTCACTGGGCATACGGCTCGCAAGACATCAGCATCGATGGCATTACCATCGCCGGTGACGATCGCCGCTACGAAGGCTTCCATGCCAATGCCGCCATGCGCACCGACCCGCTGGTGACAAACACCTGTCTGCTTGACCCGGTCGGCGCTTCGGCAGTATTCTATGATACACAAGTAAAAGTTGAGAAAGTGTAATATCAATTCTCCTTTGGCAACGTTCCCTCCCTGCAAGCAGGGAGGGAACACCGCAAGAAAGAGGAACCCATGTTTCATCTTGGACAAACCGAACTAATTATTGTTCTCGCCGTTGTCGTTCTGTTATTTGGCGTCGGGCGCATTGGCAAGATCGCATCCGAACTTGGCTCTGGCATCCGTTCCTTCAAGGAAGGCTTGAACGGCAATCAGGACGAGAAATAGTGACACAAATCACTGTTTGAATCAGAATATACCCGATATAGTTTAACCATCTCTCCGAAGCCTGCCTCCCTACACCTAAACGGCATGGGAACAGGACAGATCATATAAGTGATCCGGGAGGCAATGGAAACATTGCCTTCCCCCATTTGGAAAGGAGACTGACTCTTGATGTATTTGAGGCTGTCCTTTCCATAGGGCAGCCTTTGTATTTTTGGAGTTCACAAATGGATCTTCAATCTCTGCTCGAAAAATCTTCACGCGATCATTCACATCTCTGTCCACGTCAGATCCTTGGCGTACGCATGGGGTTATGCGGAATCAAGGCATTGGGTGTATCTGCAAATCAAGGCAGCAAACGCTTGCTTGTCATCACCGAAACGGACGGTTGTTTCGCCGATGGTCTGACAGCCGCTACAGATTGCTCGGTCGGGCATCGCACCCTGCGCGTGGAAGATTATGGCAAAGCGGCGGCAACTTTTGTCGATACCCAGACCGGGCTGGCAATTCGTGTTGCACCCACATTGGATGTTCGTGAACGGGCATATCAATACGCCCCCAATGAACCCCGTCACTATTTTGCCCAAATGCAGGCATATCAGGTCATGCCAGATGATGTGATGTTCACGGTGTGTGAAGTGTATCTTGCAACTTCAATTGCCGAGATCGTTTCCCGCCCCGGAGTGCGTATCAACTGCGATAGTTGCGGTGAGGAAATAATGAATGAACGGGAAATCCATACGAATGGGCAGGTTCTGTGCAGGGCATGCGCTTCGAGAGCATATTATCAACTTCCCGTATCCATGCCGGTCTTTGAAAAAGCAGGTGCGTGACAGGTTCTTATCCCTCCAATGAACCGAGAGAAAATCGGCTTGCGCATCCTTATTCGTGGCTCGAACGATGTCGCTTCGGCAGTCGCTCATCGTTTGTTCCAAGCGGGTTATGGTGTTGTCATTCATGACGACCCCAAACCGAGCGTGACCCGCCGCAAAATGGCTTTTGCCGATGCGATCTTTGATGGTGAAACGACATTGGATGACATAACAGCAAAACGGGTGGATACTGTAAACGTGCGGGCAAGATTACTTGCCCCCGCTTGTATTCCAATTTTGGTGAGCGATTTTTATCGGCTGGTCGAGAAACTCCGTCCACAAGTTTTGGTGGATGCGCGGATGCGGAAGCACAAGAAGCCAGCACGGCAGATTCACATGGCACCGCTGACTATCGGATTGGGTCCTAATTTCTCCGCAGGCAGGAATGTGCATATTGCCATCGAGACCGCGCGAGGGGAAGATTTGGGACGGGTCATTACCTCTGGAGGAACCGCGCCGCTGCAAGGAGAGCCGATCAGCATTGAAGGTCATGCGCGTGACCGCTACCTGTATGCGCCGTGCGCTGGCAGGTTTAAGACCGAGTTTCAGATCGGCGACATGGTGACGGAGGGTCAGGTGATTGCAGTCATCAACGAAACGCCGTTGACTGCGCCGATCACTGGCGTACTGCGCGGCATTACGCATGACGATGTCCCTGTGGAAATGCACACCAAGGTGATCGAGATCGATCCACGTGGGGATGGAACGCTAGTGGCTGGAATTGGCGAGCGTCCCGCCCGCATTGCAGATGGTGTGTTGCAAGCTGTGCAAGATTGGGAGACAAAACATACTTTGGGGTAGGAAGGGCATGGGTGCAGAATCAGGCATCGGGTCAGCATGAAGCGGGGGGTATCCAAAGTAACGAATTCGGTGATATTCATCACTGGACAATGCATATCCGATTTGCTACATTCACGGAGGAAAGGACTGCCATGAATAAAACGCTTCTCGTAATACTTTCAGTGTTACTGGCAGCCTGCTCACCTTTTTCTGAAACGCAGGTAGCAGGCAGTGTGAACTTGAACGATCTGCAACCGCTTCCTACTCCTGCGGGGCATGACGCAGTGCCGTTGCGCGTGGCAGTAGCGGCGGTGATCTCACCCAAGGGGACGGTACAATCGTATTCACCGCTTCTGTTATATCTGGAAGAAAAGCTCAACCGCCCTGTTGAATTGGTGCAGCGCAAAACGTATATGGAAGTAAATGAATTGATCGAACACGGCGAGGTCGATGTGGCGTTCGTCTGCACCAGCGCATACATCGAAGGGCACGATACGTTTGGGATGGAGTTGTTGGTTGCGCCGCAGGTCAATGGAAAGACCGTCTATAACTCGGTGTTGATTGTGCCTTCGTCCAGCACGGCGCAAAGCATGAAGGATATGCGCGGCAAGGTCTTTGCTTTCACCGACCCGATCTCACTCAGCGGACGGGTGTACCCAACCTACCTTGTTCACACATTGGGGTACAGCCCTGATAATTTTTTTGCCCGCACGTTCTTCACCTACAGCCACGATGAAGCCATCCGCGCTGTTACAAGTGGTGTGGCGGATGGGGCTGCTGTGGATTCGCTGGTGTTCGAATTTGCCCTAGCGCGTGACCCATCACTTGCCGAAAAATTGCGCGTCATCCACCGCTCACCCGATTTTGGCATTCCGCCTGTGGTCATCAGTCCCTTCACCCGCCCGCAGGTAAAAGCGGATATTCAAACCCTTTTGCTGGCAATGTCCACAGACCCTGATGCAAAAGATGCGCTCGCATCCATTGGCGTGGACAGTTTTGTGCTGCTCGACGACAGCGCCTACGATGAAGTGCGGGAACTGTACGCGATCATTCCAACCTCGGAATTGCCATGACGTTTCAAAGGGTATCCGAACGAATGTGGGAGATCGCAGGCGCGGTCAGCGTCCGCACCAAGATCCTTGGCATTGTGCTGGGGTTGGTGATTTTATTGGGAGCGGGTGTCACCATGCAAGCGCGTTACGCTCTGACCAGAACCATGACTGCGCAAATGGAAGAACAGAGCATCTCGGTCTCGCGCGACTTTGCCGCCCGTTCCACCGACCCGATCCTGCTCAATGATCTGCTTGGCGTGCACGATCTTCTCAAGGAAACCATTGCCAACAACCCAAACATTCGCTACGCCTTCATTGTGGACAATCACGGGCAGGTGATTGCGCACACGTTTGAAGGCGGTTTTCCGCTCGACCTGATCCCCCTCAATACCGTTCAATCGGGCGAGCATCACCATACCTCCCTGATTCAAACGGATGAGGGACTCGTGTGGGATACCGCCGTTCCGATCCTGGATGGCAAAGTCGGCACGGCGCGTATCGGACTTTCGGATGCTTCCATCCGAACGGCAGTCTCCACGCTGACGGCTCAGCTCATCCTGACCACCCTGCTGGTTTCCATCGCAGGCATTTTGGTGGCAGTCTCGCTGACTTGGATTCTTACCCGTCCGATCATTTCACTGGCACAAGCCACCCAAGCCGTAGCCAAAGGAGATTTTTCGCCACGCGTCCTGCGTTGGGCAAATGATGAGATCGGAGATCTAGCTGAAGCGTTCAACTCCATGACAGAAGAACTGGCGCGTACGGATGAACTCCGCAAGGAGCGCGAAGTTTTGCGGAGACAATTGCTTGAGAAAGTGATTACAACGCAGGAAGACGAGCGTCGCCGCATTGCGCGTGAATTGCACGACTCCACCTCACAAAATTTGACATCCCTCATTGTCGGTCTGCGTGTCATGGAAACCAATTGTGCCCAATGCGCATCCATCTCCAAAGCCACTGATCTGCGCGACGTGGCGTCCAAAACCTTGGATGAAGTCCACGACCTTTCCATGCGTTTACGCCCGCGTGTTCTCGATGACCTGGGGTTATCCGCCGCACTCGAAAGATTGGTGTCAGAATGGCAGACACGCTATAAAATCCCCGTGGATGTCGCCATTCAATTGGGTGAACGCCTTCCAGGCGAAGTCGAGACCGCCATCTACCGCATTGTACAAGAGACTCTGACCAACATCGCCCGCCATGCTCATGCAAAATCTGCCAGCATTCTGGTGGAACGTCATGGCGATATGGTACGGGCTATCGTGGAGGATGATGGCATCGGGTTTGATATCAACGCAAATCATGGCGAACGTCATCTCGGCTTGTTGGGTATGCGTGAGCGGGCGGAATTTCTGCATGGGGCTTTGACAATTGAGTCGTCTCATGAGAACGGAACGAGCGTTTTCATTGAAATCCCGCTTCATAACGAACAAATGGAAGCAAACCGATGAGCAGCCCAATTCGCGTTCTTATTGCGGATGATCATGCTGTCTTACGTGCTGGACTACGTCTACTTCTCATTGGACAACATGAATTTGAAGTTGTGGCAGAAGCATCCACGGGCTCGGAGGCATTATCACTGGCAGAAAAACTCCAGCCTGACTTAATCCTACTTGACCTTAGTATGCCAAGTCTGGGTGGCATGGAAATATTACCCACCCTGCGAAAGATGGTTCCATCCATAAAGATATTGATCCTCACCATGCATGATGATCCACAATATCTACGGCAGGCATTGAAGCACGGAGCAAGCGGCTATGTTCTAAAAAAAGCAGCGGATGCCGAGCTAATCTCCGCTATTCAGGCAGTCCTACGGGGCGAGATGTATGTCCACCCCTCCATGACGCGCGTTTTGCTTGAGGATATTTTGCCTGAAACGAAATTCTCCAACGCAGATCTAACATGGTCAAATCTAAGTGAACGAGAGCAGGGAGTTCTAAAAATGGTGGCGCTTGGTCATACCAGCGCAGAGATCGCTGAACAACTCAGCCTGAGCGCTAAAACTGTGGAAACATATCGCGCGCGCGGTATGGAAAAACTTGGGTTGCGAACAAGGGCGGCATTGGTCAAATTTGCCCTGCAAGAGGGTTTGATAAAGAAAGAATAGGGTCTTTAGGTTGTTATCAGGTTTGATTTTCTTTAGCGGCAGATTTATCACACGTCTCCAAAAAAGCCCTTAAAATGACCACTATATCTGCCTTCAAAGCCTCAATCGAATCTGCCCAGCAGGGTACATATCTGGTATACGGGTATAAACTTAGACCTGCTCGGTTTATGACTCCATATAGAGAACAAAAAGCAGAAAACGAATGAACACCCTATGTACATGGATGCTTTCGTTTAAAACATTCCCATCAACAATCTATCCACTTTTTGCTGTCTACCGGTAGTTTGTTCAATCCCATATCCTGCCTGCTTTATACCGATTCTATCAATTCATTACTACAGGCAGGTTCCTATGCAGACTCATTCAAGCATACTAGATCAGACCACATTGGGCATCTAACTCAACGTCGAGGGCACTTCACTTCTCTACCAAGCCTCCCCGGTTAGCTAAATCCATTTCAATGGCAGGATTGGCAACAACGAGGGTTCGTCGCATGGAATGTAGTTCTTCGCATTGTTGCCCATCAAAATACAGGATATGCACTTGATCTTCTCGAACATATGTAAGTGAACGATACATAGAATTCCAGCGGATTTGTCATGAGTCAACAATGGTGCTGTTCAGGTTAATATCCGAGACCAATGTAACTTTATGCAGGGCGCTTGCGTGTTTTCGTATTGTTTCCTGGGGTATTTGCCTTGCGGGCTTCCTGTTTTACTAACCGATTATGTTTGCGTTGTCCCTTGGATGGACGCTTGGGCTTGGGCTTGTTTGCTACTGCGTTCATTGTAATTTCTCCTTTCAGACCTTGATCCAATTGTTGCTGGCTTGTATAGTATCAACCAGTGTTTTTTGCTCTCCATACATCGTGCTAGTTTCCGCAACCTGAATATCCAGATTACGACAATCGAGACAGAGAAACGCCTCTGTTTGAAACAGATCGTTGAAACTATCATCTGCTATCATCTGGATGACAACGCCATCCTTATGCCAGTTGTTGCTCGTGTTCTTATACACATTGACCGATCCACATTTGGAACATTTTCTTTCTTGCATAGGAATCTCCTTCCAACTACTGAAACCCGTTCGACCTGCCGAATATATGCGGGATCGACTCCATATTTACTTTAACCACGCAAGCATAGATTGGACACTTCCCGTTGCCAAAGCAATACTTGAATCTGCCGCACCATAGTAAATGCGAAGAGTGTCGCCATCAGGTGCAATGGTATAACCGCAAGGAAAAACAACCTTGTTAACATCACCATGTAACTCGTAGGATTCTTCAGGGCCAAAAAACCATTCATCACTGCGTTTCAAACAATTCTCTGGATTATTCAGATCAAATAGGGCAAGACCTAATCGGTAAATTACTCCTGCCCCATTGTGCTTTACACCGTGATAGATCATCAGCCAGCCCTGCGGTGTTTCAATAAGAGGCGGGGAAAGCCCAATTTTATTCGCATCCCACCATCCACCAAGCCGCGCCTTAAGGATCATTTTATGGCTGCCCCATTCCCGCATGTCAGTGGAATAGGAAATCCAGATATGAGCTGCTGTCGCACTAACTGGACGATGGATAAGTGCCCAACGCTCGTTGATGCGGCGAGGCAGAAGAGCCGCATCCTTATCTTCTGGCTGCATAATGACGTTATAACGTTCAAATTGATGGAAATCCTTTGTGAGCATCAGTGCCACGCCTGGTCCGTCCCGGGTGTAGGCTGTATATGCAATTGCATACTTTTCCAATTCAGGGATATAGGTGATGCGAGGATCTTCTATACCCCAGTACTCCTCGGGAAACCGTTCTGGGTCGGCCATAAGTGTAGGTGGTGAATCGATCTGCCAGCCATCCACGCCATTTGCCGATCTGGCAACACAAAGATGGGAGAGACCGCGTCGATCTTCCACTCGGCACAAAAGTAAAGTGGTGCCGTCCGCAAGTAATGTGGCGCCAGGATTGAATACGCTATTGACTTGATATGGCCAGTTTGCGGCTGTCAGGATGGGGTTGAGTTTGTGGCGTTGAAGCAGTTGCAGGGGTTGATTGGTCAATACGGGTATCCTCATCAGTCATCATAATGTTTTTCGCCAGTTGTAATTCCAATAGCGATTGAAGAAATGCAAGTGTGGACTCGGCTCCTTGATTTTCGTTGGGTCGATCAGGATGCAGTCCATCCCGACAACCACCTGTTGTCGGGTCGTAGACTGGGAGGTGCAAGTCGTTTCGTCCAAGAAACCATTCAAAGGCGCGACGGGCTTCCCTGTGCCAGACTTTTTTTCCGGTGATACGGAAAGCTTCCAGGCAGGCAGAGACCATCCCTTGGGCTTCGACAGGTTGCTGATCAAAACGTGCGCGTTTCCCATTCATTGGATAGAAGCCATTGGAGCCAATAGGTACAAAATGCCCACCTACCGCCTCAGATTTTTGCAGATCTAACAACCAGTGGAGGGACTCCAATCCTACCTCCGTCATCGTACTATTTGGGATGGATTCTCCGCACAATAGCATGGCATGTGACAAAGTGGCATTGCAATAGGTTAGCTTGTCTTCAAACCAATGCCATCCATCTTTACGATTCTGTTGATAAAGTTTCATGAGTCTCCCTGCCAATCCACCCTGTACCTGACTAGCACGGCTGTCACCAGCAAAACGCAGTAAATACTCGTGTATTCCGATCAGTGCAAAAGCCCAGGCGCGCGGACTGGTCGTTTCAAGAATTGCGAGTAACGATTGCTGAAACATACGCCCAGCCATGTTTTGCAGCGCTGGGGTATTCGAACGTCCCAAGACTGTGCCGAGTGCCCAAAGGGCGCGGCCATGACTGTCATCTGAGCCACTCTCTTCGAGCCAGTTTCGCTGATAATCCATAAAGTTGCGGAAGCGCCTGGTCTCTGTATTGAAAGCGTACCACGTAAACGCGAGATAACGGGTCGCCAGATCAACAGCATCCGTATTGCCAACTTCTTCCAGAAGTGTGCTCACCAACAATGCGCGGGCATTGTCATCCGTCGTATATCCTTCGCGATAGTTAGGTATTGTGAAAATAGAATGCTGAAAGATGCCAGTATCATCCGTGAGGTGACGCAAGTGATCCAGTTTGAGAGGGGGCAAATCTCCTGCGCGTTTGTCCAGAGGCTTGACCGCATACTCTGCTGCGGCAAAATAACGATGATCAGAGCGGGCGCGTTCAAATGTCTTCATATATTGGCTTGCAACCTGCGGCCAGATCATATCCCGTCCAAACAGATAGGCGCGCTTGCGCATGGCATGGCGCTTTGACTCATTATCCAACAGATCAATTACCTGTTCAGCCAACGCCTGCGGGTCACTGAATGGCACCAGCACGCCGCGATCACCAGCCAGCATCTCTTCTGCGTACCAGTATGGGGTGGAGATGACCGCCTTCCCCGCTCCAACTGTATAGGCTAGGGTTCCGGATGTGATCTGTGCTGCGTCAAGATAAGGAGTGATGTATATATCCGCCGCGCTGATGAACTGGACAAGTTCCTCCGGGCTGACGAACCGGTTATAGAAGATCACATTGCCTTCCACACCATTTTCACGAGCCAGCCACTGCAGCGATAGCCGATAGGTCTCGCCCTCGTTCTGTATGATGTGGGGATGTGTTGCGCCGACAACGATATACACCACGTTGGGATATTTTTCCAATATGACAGGCAAAGCATTAATAACGTTCTCGATGCCTTTGTTCGCTGAAAGCAGACCAAAACTCAGCAAAACGCTTTTGCCCTCCACGCCAAATAGATCTTTGTGAAAACTCGGGTCTACAAATGGGACATCTGGTATGCCATGAGGGATCAGGTCGATCTTTTCTTCAGGTACGTGATAAACATCCCGCAGGAATTCTGCCCCTCGTTGGCTCATGACAACTACTCGGTCCGAAAGAGAAACGATCTCTTCCAGTGCCCGGCGCTGATCAGGATTGGGATCCCTCAAGACCGTATGTAATGTTGTGACAACCGGCATCCGCAATTCACGCAGGAGTGCTAGGATATAACTCCCTGCCTTCCCTCCAAAGATACCGTATTCATGTTGTAAAGAAATTATGTCGACGTTATTGATGTTCAGGAAATCGGCAGCACGCCGGTAGGATTCAATATCCTTCTCGGTCAGTTCAAATCGAACACGTGACGGGTATTCGTAACCCGTCTCTGTATCATTTACAGGTAGCGCAATGCATGCAGTGCTTTTGAATTCATTGGCAATGGTCTCACACAGATCGGTGGTAAAGGTGGCAATGCCACATTGACGTGGCAGGTAATTCCCAATAAAGGCAATGCGCTTGATGCTCGCATGGGTGAATTTTTCCATAAGGTTTTTCCTTCCAAACACCTCTGTTGATTTTTTAAATCTACCTGGTGTCGAACTATATTTCTAGTTGATAAGCAGAATCGCCTCGGAAGACGATGATATACGTTTGGCTTCCAGAATGTCCCTGAGCATGACAAGGTTTTCCCTCAGTTGCTTTTTCATCTTTCTTCCTAGGATACGCTCGCTCATACGAGGGAAATTCATCACACCGATTCGTATGGATACTTCAACCTTTGTACCATCGCCGGCGGTCTCAAACGTATAAGTGGTCTGCATATAAAGAGGACCGGAGATTGACTTGAACCTGTATCTCATATTCGAACTGGATTCAATTACCTCGTAGATACCCAGGTTCCTGCGCCCCATCAAATGTCCAATACTTCGAAAGTAGATGCTCATTTCTTTGTGACGACTGGTTATCTTAGCTGTTGCCAATGTTCCATACTGCTATTGAAAATCATTTTCAGGCGTGCTCATATAATCAAAAACCTGCTGGATAGGCAACTCGATCATTGTACTGGTCGTTAGTTTGAACATTTAACCCTTTCATCACTACTAGCCGCCGGAGGATCACATCTCGATGTGCGGTATCGCTACACCATGCTGTTCTCGTGGTTTTGCCAGACTTACCTTCAACGTCTGATCGCTTAACGAGTACGCGTCGAACATACTGACAGCTATGTCGGCTTCGCTTTGCACACTCATAGTGACGAATGCAAATCCCCTGGACTCACCGCTCTTGCGGTCTTTGATCACTTCCGCCAAGATGACTTCCCCGGCTTGCGCGAATAAAGTCTTCAATTCATCCTGTGTCGTTGATTTGGATAGATTTCCTACATACAACTTGGCTTCCATTTTGGTTTCACTTTCTCCATCTTCTTTCATGCCGGCATAAGAAATGTTGCCAACCCCCTAACAGGGTTGGCAGCGAAAACATCGCATGAATTCAGTTGGTCAATTGCAGTTTTACGTGCTGTACAACAACCCGAAAATCCTGGATACCTACAATGTAGGCAATTTGACATCGAGCTGTTTGAGAATTTCCATCAATCCCGCACCGTCATTGGGTTCCACAACCCATAAGGTGATTTTGTCATCCTTCACGGTAATCTTTGTCTTTTCAGATTTTGTGGAAAAGGTTTTGTTCGTAGCGGAGATCACACCCATATTCATGTTCGTCAAGTCAAATACCCCGTTGTGAGTGCCGCTTAACTGTGAAGTGGATCTGACAATGTCTCCTTCCGCGCCGATAACCTTGAAGTGATAGTCGATGTCTGAAAAAGCTGTCTTCAAACTGGCGCTCATCTCAAGCCAGGCATCCTTGTTGATCGGCTCAGGGATGGGTCCACTAAATTGAAAATCGTCCGCAAGCATCGACTTTGCATACTCTAAATCACCCTTCTGGACAGCGTCCATGAGGGCTTGCACGGTCTCTCTCTTATTCATAATGTATCCTCTACTGTTAATCGAACTGTTGCTAAGCAAATGGGCCTGGATAGAAATGGATGCTCCCTATGGAACACCCTCCATTACCCCCGATTGATAAACATATTGTTTATGAAATGCCTAAATTAGTGTAACACACTATTAGAATAAAAAACGGGGCATTATAAAACCGGACATCTCTTTGATTCGTCAATCTTCACTACAAACACTCAAGGAAGTTCGAACTAAAACTATTTTTGTTGGTCACTTGACATACCATGAATGACTGATAAGATACAATCAACCTGTTCATTGAAAACTACCCACTAGATCAGTTATGCTCCGCGGGTTCGAATCTCGTCGGGGCCGCAATTCTTGTTCAAATTATTTCGTAGCGACACATTGCGAATACACCCGGGTCATCCTGGTTAGGATATAACCTGCTCCTGTCGAGTTCGATATCATTTGACCTTCAGTGCACAGCCCGATGTTATAGTCGAACAATGATCTGTCCAGCGTGGAATATATCATGTATACAGGTATAAATTTCGCCCCACGTTGAACCACATTTAATACGTACCACACGCTACACCCATACATGGGGATAAGGTGTCAAGAATAGAATAAAACTCTCTATATAGATGAATTTAATGAAAAAACACCTTGACAATCCTCTCCTTTTTGCGGGATTGTCAAGGCATTATCCTTTTTATAGGCTGCTCATTACAAAAAGAGATTCAGGATTAATCCTGAATCTCTTTTTATCTAAAGCCCATCCCTTCTCAATAATTGGGCGTTGATGGCGACCACGATGGTGCTGACGGACATGAGCACAGCTCCGAAGGCGGGCGAGAGTAGGATTCCCCAGTTGGCGAGAACACCTGCCGCGAGCGGGATGGCGACGATGTTGTAGCCTGCCGCCCACCACAGGTTTTGGATCATCTTGCGGTAACTGGCGCGGCTGAGATTGAATATCTTGACCACATCGAGCGGGTTGCTGTTGACCAGAATCAAGCCCGCCGATTCGATGGCTACGTCCGTGCCGCCGCCAATGGCGATGCCTACGTCGGCGCGGGTGAGGGCGGGCGCGTCGTTGACGCCATCGCCGACCATCGCCACACGTTTGCCAAGGCTTTGCAATTCAGCGACCTTCTGGTCTTTGTGTTCGGGCAATACTTCTGCAAAGACTCTGTTGATGCCGAGTTCTTTTGCGACTGCTATTGCCACGGGGCGGCTGTCACCCGTCAACATGGCGACTTCGATGCCCATTGACCTTAATTCACTGACAGCTTTTTTGCTTTCAGGACGGATAACGTCGGCAATAGCAATGGCTGCGATGATCTTCTCTTGCGTAATGAGATACACAACAGATTGGACCTTATCACTTGCAGAGTTTGTAAAATCTGCAATGTTGGATACGGGATTGAGAGAAAGCAGTTCAAGCAAGCGTGGACCACCGATGTAATACGTTTCATTTTCAAAGTCGGCTTGCACGCCGCGCCCTTTCAAGGCGGAGAAATTGCTCACGGGTGGAATGACCAGTTTCCGGTCACGTGCGAGGCGGCGGATGGATTGGGCGATGAGATGCTCGGAGTCAGATTCAAGCGCGGCGGCGAGCGCCAAGGCTCGGTCGTCGTCCCAGCCATCCGCGGTCACCATATCCACCACGCCGAATTGACCTTGTGTGAGCGTGCCGGTCTTGTCAAAGATGACCACGTCGATCTCGCGGGCGGCTTCGAGCGCTAAACGATTGCGGACGAGGATGCCGTTCTTGGCGCCCATGGCGGTGGTGATGGCAACAACGAGCGGAACAGCGAGACCGAGCGCGTGCGGACAGGCAATGACCAGCACGGTGACGACACGATTGAGCACTTCGATGTTGAAGGTGTCAGCGATGGTCCACGCAATGGCGGTGAGGATGGCAGAAGCCAGCGCGATATAGAAGAGCCAGCCCGCGGCTTTATCGGCGAGCACCTGCGTTTTGGATTTGGACTGCTGAGCTTGCTCAACAAGACGCATGATGCCAGCCAGTGCGGTTTCATCACCGGTGGCAGTGACCTTCACACGCAGACTTCCGTCTCCGTTGAGGGTGCCCGCGATGACCTTCTCGCCTTTATGCTTGTGGACGGGTTTGGACTCGCCGGTGATCATCGCTTCGCTGACATCCGAGAAGCCACCGACCACTTCCCCATCAGCAGGCACACTCGTGCCGGGGCGGACGAGGATCAGGTCGCCGTGTTTGAGGTCAGTGACCGAGACGGTTTCAGTGTTGCTACCTTTGATGATACGCTCTGCGGTGTCGGGCATGAGTTTGGCAAGTTCGTTGAGAGCGCCAGAAGCCTGACGTACCGAGCGCATCTCAAGCCAGTGACCGAGCAGCATGATGTCGATGAGAGTCACGAGTTCCCAGAAGAAGCCTTCGCCCAAGTCAATGAATTCGGCGGCGACGCTGTAAATGAATGCGACGGAGATCGCCAGTGAAATGAGGGTCATCATGCCAGGCTTGCGTTCCTTCCATTCAGGGGTTGCCATTTGCAGGAAGGGAATGCCGCCATAAGCGAAAATGATCACGGAGAATACGAAGGGAATCCATTCGGCAAAGGGGAACATGGGTGGCATGAAGCCGAGCCACATCTGAATCATCTCGCTGTACACGAGCACAGGAATGCTCAACAGCAAACTCCACCAGAAGCGAACGCGGAACATCTGCTCGTGTCCGCTGTGGTCGGTGCTATGTCCTGCGTGTGCGGAGTGGTCCATGTTGGCGGGCATGTTGTGACCCGCGTGTTGCGAATGGTCCATACCTTCGTGCATGGAGTGATCCATCATAGGTTCTTCGTTGTGATTGGAATGATCCTGCATATTGTGTTGATTGGTTGTGTTCATTTGATTTACCTCTTTTCTTTCAACTATAAATGGATGGTTGCATCCAGGATTGATAATTTCCGATCGCGGAAGGGTAATGCTGTAACTTTTCCTTCAACTGCATCCGTGCACGTGCCAATCGGCTCTTAATCGTGCCGACCGGGACGTTCAACGCCTGTGCGGCTTCCTCATAATCAAAATCTTGCAGGTCCACGAGGATGAGGGCGATGCGATAAATATCCTGTAGCTCGTTCAGGGTGCGGTAGATGAGCTTTACGCGCTCACCCTCTTCCACTAAGGTATTCGGATCCGCCAGCCAGCGTGGAGCTTCCATTTCTTCGCCATCGTCATCATCCGGAAAGAGCGGCAGGGTGGGTCGTTTGGAGGTTTGTCGCAACACGTCATACGTCGTGTTTGTGACGATACGCATCAACCAAGCACGGAATGACCCACCGCGAAAATCGGGCATGTGTTGGAAGGCTTTGAGGAAACTCTCCTGCACAACCTCCTCCGCCAGCCAACCATCGCTCAGCATCGAAAGCGCATGGCGGTACGCCAAGTCCTGATGCTTGAGCACCAATTGATTGAAGGCATTCAGGTCACCTTCGGCAGCGCGTCGAGTCCAAACTTCATCCATATCGTTAATTTGGGTCAGGTCCATCTCTCTGCATCCTTCTACTAAAACTTGCCTCTGATGATCTGACTATATTCTTTTCTGGAAGAAGTTGGTCTCAATTTTTCACACAAGTCACTGGACAAAAACTAGTACAATTGAATAAGAGGTCTTAATCGTATCAACAAGCGGAGAGAGCATGGCTCCATCATTCGGCACATGGGTGAAGCGCAGGCGAAAAACACTCGACCTCACCCAGCAGGAACTTGCAAAACAGATCGGTTGTTCCCCCTCACTCATTTTCAAGATCGAGTCCGATGAACGCCGCCCATCACGACAGATGGCAGACTTGCTCGCCGAAAAATTGGATATACCGGCTGATCAGCGTCCGCTTTTTTTGAAGATCGCACGACAGGAAAAAAGCGCCAACTCATTGGATGCAATTCCGCCTCTCTCCCCGCTCGCGCCTGCTTCTGCCCCCGAACCGCGCCACACGCATTTGCCCGTCTCCCCCACCTCGTTGATCGGGCGTGAAGACGAGCTATCTCTCATTTCCAATCAATTACTCCAGCCTTCGTGCCGTATGCTCACGCTGACGGGTCCCGGCGGAATTGGCAAGACAAGGCTCGCCATCGAGGTCGGACGCAACCTCGAACCGCATTTCACAGACGGAATTCACTTTATTTCACTGGCTGGTGTCGGCATGCCCGAATCCATCCTGCCTGCGATTGCAGACGTGCTGGGCATCGGCTTTTCCGGCCCGGCAGACCTGATGGTTCAATTCACCAATTCCCTGCACGACAAAGAAATCCTGCTTATCCTCGACAACATGGAGCACCTGCTCGATGGCAGGGACCTTTTGGGTGAAATCCTGCAAAAGACCCATCACGTCAAAATGCTGGTCACTTCGCGCGAGCAGCTGCGCCTGCAATGGGAATGGCTCTTCGAAGTGCAGGGATTGCCCCTGCCTGAAGGGAATGAGGCGGAATCTGAACACAATAGCGCGATTGAGCTCTTCATTCAACGCGCCAAACAAACCTCACAGACCTTCTCTTTGGACACCGAAGACCTTTCAGCCATCATCCGCATTTGCCGTTTGGTGGGCGGGATTCCACTCGCGATCGAGTTGGCAGCATCGTGGGCGCGCATGTTCTCCGCCCGTGAGATCGCTCAGGAACTTGAGAAAAATCTCGACCTGCTCGAAACCCGTAAGCTCGATGTCCCCCAGCGTCATCGTTCCATCAAAACGGTCTTCGACCATTCATGGAAAATGCTCAGCGAGAACGAACGCGAACTGCTGATGAAACTTTCGGTCTTTCAAGCTAGTTTCACGCGCGAGGCAGCGCTCAAAGTAACCGGCGCATCACTCTTTCTTTTATCGGCACTGGTCGATAAATCCCTGTTGCGGCACAGCAACAACCCGGACCGCTATGAATTGCATGAACTGGTGCGTGCTTATGCCTTGACACAATTGCAAAACGTTCCTGCAGAAGAAGAGGAAGCAGCGCTCAAGTACGCCATTCATTACGCCGATTGGATCCAGTCACTCGAATGGGAGTTCAAAAGTCCACGTCAGGCGCAGGTTTCACAGATCATCCGAGCCGAGACATGCAACTGGCACTGCACCTGGCATTGGGCGATTGATAATCATGACCTCAACCTGCTCCGCCGAATGATTCCCACCCTGAACTGGTACTTTGAAGTCAATGGCTCTTACGACGAAGCCATCTCCGCATTCAAAACCGCAGTGGAGCATTTTCGAATGCAGGGCGCGCCTGTATCCTTGAAAACAGCCGAAGAAAAATCCACATTTGCCTTTATCCTTGATTCACTAGGCTGGTTTGAGTTTCGCAAAGGGAATGCCAAGCTGGGTGTGCAGTTGCTGGGAGAAAGCTTGGAAATCGCCCGTCAACACGACGACCCCGAAGTGATGTATTACATTCATGGCAATTGGGGGTATCTTGCTCTCATCCTCGGCGATATTCCCGAAGCGGAACGCCTCACACAGATCAGCCTTGAATATGGAAAAAAACTCGAGACTTGGCATACAGCCATTCCCTTGAGCGTGTTGGGTATTGTTGACTATCAACGCGGAGAATTGGAAAAAGCCCGCCATCAACTTGCTGAAAGTCTTTCCATTTGGCGTCCCGTTGGCGATCCACGTGGATTGGTCTTTACCATGCTCTACATGGGCATGACCTTCTTTGCATTGAAGGATCTCTCCGCTGCTCAAGCCATCTTAAGGGAAAGCAACCAGATCGCCGAAGACAACATGGATCGCTGGGCACACGCCCTCGGCTTGGATCTGCTTGGGATGGTGTCGTTGGAACAAGGTCAAGTAGAAGAGGCGCTGACTTATTTCCAAAAAAGTGCTGCCTTCTCCAAAGAGATCGGTGACTCATTAAATGGTACGCAAACCGCCATCCATTTGGGACAGGCATGCGCTACCATGCGCTCAAATGATGAAGCCAAACGCCTGTATGTCGACGCTTATACCAATGCGAAAGCCGCCAAATGGACACCCATCATTTTGAATGCCCTGGTTGCTTACACTGAGATACCGGATGTGCTGCCAGCGGAAACCAGACTGGCTGTGGCGTTATCGGTCTTGACACATCCCGCCGTCACTCCAAACATCCGCACTCGGAGTGAAGCCATACAAGACCAGGTTATCCCATTGCTTACAACAGATCAAATTGAGTCAGCCCATAAGATTGCAGAAGGAACAAGTCCAGAAGATTGGGCGCAGGAACTATTGAAATAGAAATACAGCCCATCTCTTCTGCGAGATGGGCTGTATTTCTAGGGAGCATAAGTCCGATATGGATATGCTTCAATATTCTGGTCAATGCAGGGCGAGCAGACACAATTTAATATCTCACTGGGAGTGAGGTTAAGTGTAGCAGACTGGCGTGACTTGAAAGCGATGACCGCTGACACGCCTGCCGCGATCAATGCGAGATAACCGATGCTCATGGCAGGAACCAAACCCATCGTCATCTGCAACTGACCAATACCCACATAGATCAGCCCGGCAACCCCGGCAGAAAAACCCATCAACATGCCAGACGCCGTCGCCGCGTTCTTTGGCGAAAGGTCTTGTGCGCTCACGATCAACAACGGCATACCCGCATTGATCAATGCACCCGCAAGGATGACCATTACAAAATAGGATACTGACCCCGGGATAAGGAAGAAGATGGCATTGAGTGGAAGAAGTGCCAACAAACTTGAAATGACGATCAAACGCTTCGTACCCAGCCGGGAGCTGATTATTCCACCCGCAACTCCGCCCAACGCTGCCGCCAGTGAAAACGCAGACAACGTCCAACCGATCAACGTTGAGTCGTATGAAACTTCGTGCGAGTGGACCAACCATAACGGCATGGCACTTGTAAATGTCACAAATGCCACATTGGAGAGAATGCCTGTGAGAGTAAGCAAGCCCACGGGTCCGGCTCCGATAGAGAAAATTTTTTTGCGACGTGGGCAGGAGCGACGAGAGCATATTTGTAACGGCATCGCTGACAACATGGACTATCGTTTAAAACATTCCCATAAACAATCAAGCCATTTCTTGATGTTTACAAATTGGTTTCCAGCCCTAAACTAGCCTGCTTAATACTGACCCATCAAATACTCTTTACTGACAAGTTACTCACTTGAAGTTGTGTTGGGTCTGGCATAGTTACTATATAAGAAAAAAATACAACTCCACAGCAGTCCATCCAAAACCCGCTGGCGCAGATGCAGTCCCAGCGGGTTTTATTTACTGAAAGTCTATATTGGTCTGCTGCAACACATAATTTCCACGATGACTACCACTCACGGCGTCACTTGCATGGTAGCGATAATCTGGTGGAAAAGATCTTCCATAATCGCACCAGGTTGATTCGACTGGGTTGTATCTACGTATCCACCAATCAGGTAAATGCACCCGTCCAATGACAGGAGATATCGAATCTCCTTCGTCCCGCTGGGAAACTCCCATGGATGGATATTCTCATAGGTTTGAGCAATGTAACCGCTAATTTGTGTATCCAGCTTACGCTCAAAGGTAAATCCTGTTTCCATATCTGGTACCGGGTGTACTGATTTGCTCTCGCCAGCCTGCATATTTACCATGATTGATGTTGCCGCTGGGTCATAATTGTAGACATCATGGTTATAGACACCATCCTCGACCATCTTTTGGATTTCAGGAGTAACCACGGACATGTAGATGAAATTTGGGATGCCGGCATCTGAATCTGGCAGGTTGAAACGAAGTATCTGACTATACGGGGTTTGCTCAGCGGCTTGCATTTCTGGCGGGTAGCTGATTGCATATCCGCATTGCGGATTGGCGCTATTGTAAGTCACCCAAGTATCTGGGATCAGTGGCTGACTAGTCTCCACCTCAACCTGATCCACCGTTATGGGCTGATCATCAGTGGATGGTACATCGTACGATTCGACGGGCATGGGTTGTTGCCCAGATTCGCTTACGACGGTGGACAGTGGCGAACAGGCATTGAGCAGCAGGAAAAGGCTCAACAACAGGAACGATAGGGCTTTTGTTTTCATGTTTTCTCCTCACAAATAAAAGATTTTAGAAAAAGGATGGTTAACCTTTTGAACGAACAGATAACGATGTGGGGCACGTATTTGTTCCGGAATGTGACCTAAAATGTTTTATAAAAATCGCACATGATGATCTTCCTGTTTTATGAGCACAGGAGGTTTGTCGTCTTCAATAAGGATGTATCATCCAATACACCCTTCAACATATCCCTCATTTGCAACCGCGCTCGTGCTAGTCTGCTTTTCACAGTGCCGATCGGCACACGCAGAGTCTGAGCCGCCTCCGAATAATCGAACTGATAGATATCGACTAGCGTCAGCACATTACGATATGCATCAGGCAACTGTTCCATCAACCCACGGATTTCCTCCGAGAACTCAGCCTGTTCCACCGCATCCTGCACCGAAGCAGATGGGTCGGCAAGCCACGGCGCAGACTCCAACTCCTCGCCGTCATCATCCTCAGGAAACAACGGTTGCAACGGGTACCGCTGCGAACGCCGCAGAATGTCATAGGCGCAATTGGTCACGATCCGCAACAGCCAGCTGCGGAATGACCCGCCGCGAAAACTGCCCAACGCCTGGAACGCCTTCACAAAACTCTCCTGCGCAACATCCTCGGCAGAAGCTGGGTCGCCCATCAGCGAGTATGCGTGGTGGTAGGCTAGATTCTGATAACTCAGCACCAACTGGTTGAATGCCTCCAGATCGCCTTTCGAAGCTGCCAGCACCAGGGCTTCATCATGGATTTGGGTATTCATTCCGATCTCCTCAAATACTTCCAAAGCGATTACTCAACACCATGCCTACTTTATTCTTTTTCAGCCTGGAGCGGGTGTTGCTAATCAGCACAAGAAACTGGACAAAAAGTAGTACAATTTCGGCGTCGTTTCGCCGATCATTCAACCTAAATACACTTGTGGATCATTCATTCGGAATCTGGGTCAGAAAAAGACGAAAAGCGCTCGACCTGACACAACAGGAACTCGCAAAGCAGGTGGGATGTTCTGTTTCGCTTGTGCTCAAGATCGAGACGGACGAACGTCGTCCCTCTCGCCAAATCGCCGAACTGCTTGCCAAAAAACTGGACATCCCCGCTGACCAACACACCCTCTTCCTCAAAATTGCCAGACAGGAAAAAAGCACCTCCAACCTGGACGCCATCCCGCCTCTTTCCCGTATCGAACCTGTTTCACCTCCCAAACTGAATCCTGGCTATCTGCCCCTTCCTCCCACCCCGCTCGTCGGGCGTGAACACGAAGTCAATGTGATCACCCGCCAGTTGCTTGAACCCGCCTGCCGCCTGCTCACATTGACAGGCGTAGGCGGAATCGGCAAGACCCGTCTTGCCATCGAAGCAGGACGCCAACTCGAATCCCATTTCAGCGACGGCGTATACTTCATCTCCCTCGCTGGCGTCGGCATGACCGAGTCCATCGTCCCTGCGATTGCGGATGTGCTTGGGGTGGCGTTCTCAGGTCCCGCTGAACCGCTCGTGCAAGTCGCAGCCTTCCTTCAAGGAAAGAATGTTTTATTGGTAATCGATAACATGGAACATCTCGTTGAAGGAGCCAGCCTGCTGGGCAATCTCCTTCAACAGACCCAGCAAATCAAAATGCTTATCACCTCCCGCGAGCAGTTGCGCCTGCAATGGGAATGGCTATTCGAAGTGCAGGGGCTCCCGATCCCTGAACAAGCAAACGAAAACATTGAAAACAACAGTGCAGTCTTGCTTTTCCTCCAACGCGCACGTCAAGCTTCGCAAACCTTCTCAATGGAATCGGAAGACGCTGGGGCATTGATCCGCATTTGCAAACTTGTGGGCGGATTACCTCTCGCCATCGAACTCGCCGCCTCCTGGGTGCGGACATTGTCCTGCCGCGAGATCGCGCAAGAACTTGAGAAAAGCCTTGATCTCCTTGAAACCAAAATGCTCGATGTTCCTTTGCGTCATCGTTCGATCAAAGCCGTATTCGATCACTCGTGGGCACTTCTGACAGAACAGGAACGCATAGTGCTCAAGCGGCTATCCGTTTTCCAGGGCGGGTTTACGCGCAAAGCCGCCATCAAGGCGATGGGAGCGACCCTTTCCACACTTTCCTCGCTGGTGGATAAATCCCTCCTGCGCTTCAACCGCAACCCCGACCGCTACAACCTGCACGAATTGATTCGTCAGTACGCCTTTGCCCAACTCCACCCGGATTCCAAAGAGGAAAGAGAAGCCTCCGAGAAACACTCTTTGTACTTTGCCGAATGGATTGCGGCATTGGAGACTCCCTTCAAAAGCGTGCAACAATTGCAGACAAAGCAGCTGATACGCTCAGAGACATCAAACTGGCTGGCGGGCTGGCACTGGGCTGTCGAACAGGGACGGTTGGATATCCTGCGCAGGATGTCCCCCTGTTTGAACTGGTACTTCGAAGTGAATGCTCATTACGATGAAGCACTCTCTGCATTCACAGCCGCCATGAATAAGTTCCGTGTAAGTGGGGCGCCAGGCAGCCTCAAAAGCATGCAGGAGAAATCCTCTTTTGCCGCGTTGGTCGATCAGGTGGGCTGGTTCGAATTCCGCAAAGGCAACACAGAGCGGGCAACAACACTGCTTGCAGAAAGCTTGGAAATCGCCCGCGAACACAACGACCCTGAAATCCTGTATTACATTTATGGCAATTGGGGATACCTTGCTCTGATGCAGGGTGAGATCTCTAAAGCGGGTAGACTGACAACGGAAAGTCTCAACCATAGCAGGTCACTGACGCCGTGGCACACAGCCATCTCCGTCAATGTGCTTGGTATAGTGGCTTATCAAGAGGGCAATCTGAACGCAGCCTACCAGCAATTGACCGAGAGCTTGAATATCTGGCGTTCCGTCGGCGACCCGCGCGGATTGGTCTTTTGCATGTTATATCTTGGCATGGTAACCTTTGCGCTCAACCGCATCGAAGAGACCCGTTCCATTTTGAGTGAGAGTAATGCGCTTGCAAATGCCAACATGGATCGTTGGGCACAGGCATTTGGGTCGGATATGCTTGGGATGGCGGATCTGGCACAAGGTCAAAACGAAGAGGCGTTGGAAAACTTCTCATGCAGCATCAAACTTTACAGGGAGATCGGCGACCAGTTGAACGCCATGCAGCCTGTCATCCACCTCGGGCAAGCGTACGCTGCGCTTCGGTCGCATGAAGAAGCGAAACGGTTGTTTCTTGAAGCCTATGCCGCCGCCCGCGACAACAAATGGACGCTTATCATCCTGAGTGCATTGGTTTCATTTATAGAGATGGAGAACGGTATCCCGCCAGAGACAAAGCTGGCGGCGACCTTGTCCATCATCTCGCATCCTTCCGTGACCCCGCACCTGCGTGCCCGTAGCGAAAAACTGCGTGAAGCGATCTCATCACGCCTGACAGCCGACCAGATCAAAGTGGCAGAGAACCACGCAAAGCAAAAGACAACCGAAGAGTGGGCGCAAGAAGTTTTGAAGTAACCGGTTATTCCCCCTCAACATACAAATAAAATTCGATGGCGTGGTGAATTTCATCACTGCTGTCTACACCTGCCTCTATCCTTTCGATGTGGAAAAATCCCCAGGACTTTCTCGATGGGATGTGTCCGCGCGGCACAAGGATCGAGATGTGGATATGAGAGAGAGCAGATTCAGAGTTGGGATTAATCGTATTTCCAACAGACTCTTGAGCAGACCCCAATACCCTTCCCATAAACTCTGATGACAAGTTGAGAGGCATGAGTACCTCCACCAACCAGGTATGGACAGCCTGGTCCGTGCTTTTGACGATGGGAAGTACGAGTTCTCCCAGCATGTGCCAGGCGGGGAAGGGAGTATTGATACTCATTGTTGACAAAAAGGTCCTTTACGGTCTCTTGAACCACCGCATAACGAACTTGAGCGGGAAAAAGTTCCTCGATGAGTTCAGGGGACAATGTGGGAACTTTGGCTGTTTCAATGGAACATCAGGTTTTAGCCTTTTTGCTCTTGTTTTTATATTCCAAGTTGCACAAAGATCTGTCTAGCGCGGTATGTATCATGTATATTGGTTTAAGTTTCGACCCACATTGAAACACACTTAATACATACCACGCCCTGCTCCAAACAGGGACAGGATGTAAAAAACGCCTTGACAATCCCATTCCTTTTCTCAGAACTGTCAAGGGTTTTTTTAATTAGAAGCTGATCGCTACAGTCGAGCTACGATTTCACCACCATTCTGAAAATCCAGTAGTTTTTTTCTCACCGTCAGATTCATGATCTTGGCTCGAATCTCCACCTGAATGTCGCGCTTGCCATCGATCATCGCTTCAGCGGCAAGTTCATCCACCAGCTTTTTTTTAGTTGCGCAATCGCTGGAATTCTTTCCATGTTCATCGCCATACCGAGAAAAACACTCAACCCCATCAACCACAAACCCAAGCCGATAACCGTCATGGACGTGTTGAACACATCCGCATAATTCACACCGTCCCATGTGTGCGTGGATGCCATTGTATGCTGGATGGTCAGCGTCATGATGCCGAGCAGGATCGTTGCCACGCCACCCGCAGGCAGATTTCTCTTTGTACTACCTTCTGTGAAATCCACACCCTGCCAGATGAACGGGATGCGAAGGAACAAAAAGATGATTAGCGTGAGGACAGTGGTGTACACCACTGCATCCACAGGCATGGACGCGCCGCGCAACGTGCGCGAGGCATAGATGTGGATGAATCCGATCACCACGCCTACGACCAACGCCTGCATGCTCATCTTGTAGGAATCAGAAGTTCCTCGTACAAGTTTGACCGTCGCCCAAATCCCCCATACACCGAGGGCGATGCCGGTCAATACAAACAGGATGTACAGCCATTGGAACGGAGCCAATGGAGCCATGCTATCATAGTTGGTGGGGAAGAGCGCGGCGCAGGTCGTGCCGATTCCGCCGAGCAGGGTGAACCCGCCTGTCAGCCCCATCAGCACGATGCCAATGAAGCGCAGGAACTTTGCGAAGAAACTATTTTTGGACATTGTTTACTCCTTTCGTTGAGACCTGCCATAAACAACTGTGTTATCAGCAGGAGGAAGGTATGTCGAGGGCTGGGAGATGCATCACATCACCTCGAGCATAACCAGAATCATTGCTGCAAGCATATAAATGGATGCATATTTGAACAAGCCAAAACTAACCCGCTCGGAAGGACGGAACGTGACTGTCACCGCCAGCATAAGCAACCCTGCTGAAAGCACGCCGAGCAGACGCAGAAAGCCCCACGCCATACCGATACCGTAACCTGCCGCGATCATCGCCCCCGCCGCCAGCATGGATGAGACACCGATGGTTGCTCGGGTAACCGTCAACCCGTACGTGGAGGGAAATGTAGGCACACAGGCATCCGCGTAGTCTTTGGCGAATTTCATGCTGAAGGTCAGTGTGTGAGTGGGAATCCAAAACAGAATCCCAAATGCAAGCATGACACCTACCTGGTCTATTGCGCCGAAACCGAGCGCACGACCCGCCAGAATGGGCATTGCGCCCGAAATGCCGCCCCAAACGATGCTCCAGGCAGAGCGTCGTTTAAGCCACATGCTGTACACTACCACATCGAAGAACCAGCCAGCCAGTATGATCACGCCATATAACTTATCCATCGCAAAGGCTATGCCAACGCCAAACACGGAAAGTGCCAGCCCTACAACCAGCGCTTCCTTCGGAGAAATTCTTCCCGATGCCAGCGGACGCGTTTGTGTGCGCTTCATCCTCGCATCGATGTCACGGTCCCACCACATGTTCAAGATGGTACTGCCACTGATGGATGTCAGCAGGCTGACGAACAAACCGATCAACGTACCGAGATGGAAAATCGGGCAACGCGAACTCATATAACCCGCAAGCCCGGTAAACACCAACAACCCCGTTTGCGGTGACTTGATCAGCGGCAAATACAAACGAATTTTTTCAGCCAGTCTTTGCATAACCTGTTTTCACTCGCTACCGCGCACAACGGAAACCAACCTGCGGGCTGTAGTGCTGGGGTCCCGCGCTGTTGAACTTCCACACGCGCAGGTCCACTTCGTACGAGTAGAAACTTCCGCCGCGCATGTGGCGATAATGCTGTTTGGGATAGTCATCACCCGTCCACTGCCAGACGTTACCAGCCATGTCGTAAATTCCGTAGGGGCTGGCGGAATCCAGTGTGGTGTAATTGCCATCTTCAAGGGTGTATGTGTTGCCGTTGTAAAAACCGACGGGCGTGGTGTTGCCCAGTTTGCCGAACATCTTCACGAACAGGTCGAACGACGAATAATAGTTGGCGTTGTTGCGTTCGATGTGCGTGCCCCAGGGGAAGGGCAGGCCGCGCCCATTCACCAACTCCGTGCCGCGCGCGGCTTTCTCCCATTCGATCTCGCTCGGCAACCGCCAGTCATAGTACTCGCAATAGGCGTTCGCACCGAACCACGTCACCATTGTGGCGGGATGGTTGCTGTATTCCTGGATCGCGCGAAAAGTCTGACCATCGAACGTGATGCGCACGCCGTCCGCTTCGGTGGGGAAGAAGAGTTTATCGCCGGGCTTGATCTCCTCCTCATGCTTGTACCCATCATAGGGATCGCCCGGATAAAAACCATACGCCCCAATCTCCGCCCAAACCTGCTCGCCAGCCTCGACCTCCACCTCACCGACACGGATCGCGCCTGCCGCCAGCGCTTCGTTCAGGAAGCGGGCATACTGTTCGTTGGTGACGGTTGTGACCATCATTTCGTAATCGTAATCCACGTCCGTGATGTGATCGTGCTGTCCGTAGGGGAAACTTCCAGCATGAATCAAAGCCCATGATTCGGGATCAATTCCCGTGTCAATGTAGGGAGGCGTGATGGCAGCGACACTCGGCGCGGGCGCACAGGAGGCAAGGGTCAACGCGAGCAGGGTCAGGATGAAGAATTTCCGTTTCATTTCTCCACCTCCTTGAGAGTCTCTTCGAGTTCTTTGAGTTTGCGTTTCTGCTCCTCGATTTCGGCTTCCGCGTTGCGTTTGATCCCCGATTTGTATTCCTGCACCCACCAGCCTTTTGCCTTGAACAGGTCGAGCAAACGCCAGACCATGAAAACTGCCAGCACGACCAGCGCCAACCCCAGACCGATGTCGGTCAATAGCATCGTCCAGTTGACAACGTTCTGCTGTTCGGCTTCGGTCACAAATAGACGCTTCATCGAGAAAATGGTCACGGAAGCGAAGGCAATGTTGGACATGATGATGACCGTCCAGCCGAACCATTTACGGGCTTTGCCTTTCAGCCCTGAAAGATCGGCGAAGTAGAACAGGATGATGGTGGCGATCAGGCTGGCGAGGATATGCCAGTGTCCCGTCAGGATGATGCGCTCTTCACGATGGGGCCAGACACGGAAGATCTCAGTCAGTTTGACTGCCATGAAGATCCCCACGCCGCTGACTGTGAAATTCATGAAGACCATCTGCCAGCCCGGACCGAACTTGATCGGGTCACTGAGCAGGGCTTTGATCTTCTGCCAAAACGTTGGTTTTTCGATTTCCGCCGTGCCTTTGCGGATGAGCATGCCCCACGAGTAGATGACGAAGAACAATGCCGCCAGCATGACGAAGACCGAGCCGACATAAATAATGGTATGCGCCGCTTCCACCCAGACAACCGAGAGCGCGCCTGCGGTGATGATGACCGTTCCCGAGATCATCAGCGGCATGGCGATACGGTGCAGGATGCCTTGGAACTTCAGCCAGCGCCCGACGATGAGCGTGATGGCGATGGCGATCAGGGTCAGCATGATGTGCAGGTGACCGATGATCGCTTTTTGCAGATAGGTCTTGAACGGGTTACGGATCAGGTCTTCGGCGAGGAAGGTCTCGTGTCCGTTGCTCCAGTACGAGCCGGAGACCGCCCCGAAGGCGGCGGAAAGTAGTGTGGAAACCGCCATTACGAAGAAGGCGACGCGTTCCAGGTCGAGTCCGTTTTTTGTGTGGGCGTAGGGAGAATCCGCAGGCGAGCGGTATTCCTTCTTCCACGGAACCAGTGCAATGGCGAGCAAGATGCCCGCGAAGAACACCAGCGACTGCCCAAGCAGAAACAATCCATGAAAGGCGAAGTTGCGTCCCCAATAGGCAAATGCCATGCCGAAAATAACTGAGATCAGATAACCAACGGTGATCGTGCCATTTATCATCTTCTGCTCGTGCTGCTTCATCGGGACGAGTTCGGTGATGAAATACACCTCGATGGCGACGATGGTCATGGCGATGGTGTGATACAGCATGATGATTCGCCCCTCGCGCGCGGCAGGGACCAACTCCATCTTCAACAGCCGTACGACAAGATCACGGACGCCCCATTCCACCATCGGACCAGAGAGCGTGCCGAAGATGGCGGTAATCAGCGAGACCACCGCAATGGCAACCAGCGTCAGCCCGCGCGTGGAACAGAAAAGATAATCGAACCGTTCTTTGAGAAACTGCATGGGTTTGCCTCCAAACGCAACCGCCGACCACTGACCGCTGACAGAACCTGTCAACCGTCCGCGGTCGGCGGCATTTTACAAACCAAAACAAAACCAATAGGACTCAATCCCTTCTATTTGTGAATTATTACACAATAAAAGGGAAATTTATGTAACAAAAGTCACACATCCCGTTTCGGAACAAACCACTCTCTTGCTCCAACGGCGCGGGCGGTTACCTCTCTTCAGCATTCCATGCCTCGAACATCCGCTGTGTGGACGACAGTAACAGATAGATCAGCAATCCGGTGCTGATGATTGGCGCTGGCAGGAACATCGAGAACCGCTGAACTTCAAAGACGTTGTTGATACCCATCGGGTATCCGCCAATGATGGACATGGATGCGGCAAAGATACCTACAGGTATTGCCCAAGGTTTGCGTTTGAATACTGCCAGGATAAAGACCGCCCATGCTGCTGCGCCCCACCAATTCACCTGTTGGGAAATGGCATAGACTCCGTTCCAAAAACCTTGTGAGGTCTGGTACTTTGAAATGGGCGCCACTCCGTCAATGAAGGTCAGCACGTATGCCAGCCCGGCAATGAAAGTGAGCGTGATGATCCGTTTGGGAATCCCGCCGATGAACAACATTCCAAACCACAACACCGCAGCGAGTATAAAAACGATGAGGGTGGGAGTAGGCAAACCGCCATCCAGCGCGGGGATCATGGGAAAGAAGCCCGCCAGCAATTGGATGGTCGCCGCCGTGGCACCCCAGAACCATGCCCAGTTTTCCCTTTTCAGGAAACCATACAATACAGAAGCCCAAAGCGCGCCCGCTGCGGTTCCCCACCAGCCGAGCACGGCATACACGATCCGCACGGTGTTACCTTCATCCGACCGACCTTCACCAACATGGATATCAATGACCGTGTTATAGGTATTCGCAAGAAAATAGAAAAGCAGCAATCCCGCTATAATGCCAAGAACAGACAAAACCGCACCAAGTTTGAAATTGTTCTTCATTTCTATGCTCCTTTTATGTGAAATCTATCACAAAACAAGGGTAGAGTCTTTGACTTAAGGCAAATCCACTGTAGAATTTCAAAACGTGTACTATGAGAGAAGATAGGATGAAATTATGAGCAGAAACTCGCTCGCCCAAAACCAGGTCTTTTCCCATCTGGATAAGACCGCTCTGCAAAAACTATCCGACTGCGCACAGGTTCGCCAATTCCCAAGCGGTGAGTGGATTGCCCACAATGGAGATATATGGTCCAACCTGTTTTTTATCCGCAAAGGACAGGTGACTGCCATCAAAGAGTCGCCGGAGGGACGCAGTCTCACACTGGCAACATTTGGGGAGGGGGAGATTTTTTGGGGCTTGGCTTTTTTCATCGAGAACACCCCCATGCCCGCCGCACTCAAGGCATCCGACGAATGTGAATTATTGCTTTGGTCACGCGACGAACTCATGCCACTCATTTTGGAGAACGGGCGGTTATCGTGGGAATTGACCCGCCTTGTGATCCAGCGCGTGCAATTCGTCAGTGAGATCGTGGAGAAATTGGCGTTCCAGCCGTTGACCAGCCGGGTGGCACGTCTGTTGCTCGAGCAATTTCCATCTGGGCAGGATGTTGTCCCCCGTCACTTGACGCTGGATGAGATGGCGTCCCATGTCGGCACCACGCGCGAAATTGTCTGCCGCATTTTATATCGTTTCGCAGAGCAGGGTGCGATACAAATCAACCGCACAGAATTTATGTTTCTAAACCGAAGCCTATTGGAAGAATACGCCCAATAACATCCCCTATTTGAAAGTATCCATAATGCAAACTGATATTCTTCTTAAACGCCTGCAAACCTTCGAATTTCTGCATGGATTGAATCATGCGGCTCTTGCGGCTTTGGCGAAGAGCGCTGTGTGGAAGGTATTTCCGCCAAATGCCGTTGTGTTTTGGGAGGGTGACACTGAGTCCAATTTGTATTACCTGCAATACGGTTCTTTGAAAGCCCTGCGAACTGCGCCTGATGGACGCGAACAAGTCTTGCGTTTTTTGGATGCGGGCGAGATCTTCAATGAGATCGGCGTGCTGGCGAAACGTCCCAACCCTGTGACCGCGGTAGCGTTGGAAGAGTCGGGCATTTGGCTGCTTCCGCGCCATGCGCTGGAAGGGGTGGTAATGAAATATCCGCAGACGGCGTTGCAGATCATCGGTAACATGGCAGATAAGATTATTGATCTCGTCATGCTTGCATCAGACCTTTCACTCAAAACAGTTGAAGCGCGTTTTGCCAAGTTGCTTTTAGACTCCGCAGAAAATGAAGTGATCGAACGCCGCCGCTGGACAAATCAGACCGAACTCGCCGCGCATTTGGGAACCGTGCCTGATGTACTCAGCCGTGTCATCCGCGAGTTGACCAAGGCAGGGCTGATCGAAATGGACAAACAGCAAATTCGCATCCTCGACCGCGCGGGGTTGGCGGAGCGAGCCATGCTTCGGGGAGATTAACGTTTGGGTTGAAAAACCCGACAAAAGTCGGGGTATGAAGCGGGGACTTCCATTAAAGTCAGGCATATCAAAGGAGAAGATATGTCTGAGACAAGTCAAATTTATTTTGCAGAAACAAAATCCAAAGTGGTCTTTGCGGCAGATGGACCGAAGCCGCAGTTTTTAATCGACACGCCGCAGTTCAAGTCGCTGGTGGTGGGGCTGGAAGCGGGCGGACAAATTCCCGTTCACCCTGGCGAAGCGGCGATGTATCACTTCCTTGAAGGCGAAGGCTTGATGACGGTGGACGATGAAAGTTTTGCCATCAAACCTGGTGTGACAGTTGTTGTGCCAAGCGGTGCGAAACGCGGCATGAATGCGAAAACGCGCATCATCTTTTTAGGTTCCAAAGGAGAAAAATAATGCCAATTCCATATCTACTCACTACGTTGCTTTTCACATTCATCGCGCTCTTCATGGCAGCAGATGCCTCGTTCGTCAGCCTGAATTTGATCGGCGCATTCCCCGCCCTGCGTTGGGTGCGCGTGCATTTCATTACGCTGGGGTTGATCTCGCAGGTCGTATTCGGTTTGTTGCCATTACTGATCGCATCGCTTTCCAAAAAGCCGCGTCCTGCCATGCGCTGGGATATTTGGCTGACACTCAATGGCGGCTTTGTTTCACTGATCGCAGGCTTCGCCAGTGTCAATCATCCGCTTATTTTTACGGGCGGTACATTGGTCTTCGTTGCAGCAACCCTGTTGCTCTTTCAACTTTGGAACGTGCGCGGCGGAGATGCGCCTGCCAGCCTCAAGTTTTACATCACGGGTATCTTCTATTTGCTCGTCGGCATCATCGTCGGCACGGGCCTATGGCTGAACTGGAGCGAAGCGCTTTACATTCAAGTACCACTCGAAGTTCACATCCATGCCAACTCGTGGGGCTTCATGTCGCTGGTCTTCGCAGGCTTGCTGGTGGATTTCATTCCGATGGTTACGGGTCGTCCGCTTGGCAGCGCAAAAGAAGTTTCATTCATCTTCTGGGGTATGGCGCTCGGTGCGCTTGGTCTGGTCATCGGTCCGTGGCTGGGCGGCAGTTTGCCTCCGACGGTCTCAGGGTTGATCCTGCACATCTCCGCCACGGTTTGGCTGGTGGTGTTGATGGCGCGCGCGCTCAAAGCCAGTGGGCATTTGGATGGTGCTGGCGGCTGGCATCTGCTCGCATCCTACGCATGGATTTTGCTGCCCGTGCTGATCGCGCCATTGATCCTGCTGGGATACACCGCAGGACCGCCCATCGAATCGACTGCGCCTCAAGCCTTGATTTATGGCTGGGTGCTGCAATTTGGCATTGCTCTCGTCCCATACATTGCACGCAAATACTTCCTTAAGCAAGAGAAATCACAACTTGGCGGTTCCTGGCTGAGCATTGCCGCTGTCAGTGTAGGCAGTGTCTTCATCTGGACAAGCATCTTTCTCGTCCCCGCACGAGGCGTGTTGTACGGTATCGGGTTTGTGCTTTACGCGCTCTCCATCCTGCAACCGATCAAAGAACTTCTCCAGATCACACAGGATGGCTTGCAAAAACACGAACTGGCGTAAATAAAAGATGCGGGTGGAAAAGCCATGCAAGGCTGGGATACTGGGTATAACGTCCTTTCATGGCTACCTGTCTACAGCTTTGCGATGGGGATACTAGCACTCTTCCCTGCCATTTTGCTTTGGATCAATCACCGCTTTGCAACCATTTCTTCACTTGTCACATTTGGCGTTCATGCGCTCGTGCTTCTGCTTCTATTCATCACCTTCCATGATCTTTCAGCCGGTGGTTTGGATCGTAATTCTGGTACAACTAATTTTTCAAATACGAACCACAACAAATGTATAGCGGTGTTCATTCATTTAAAACATTCTCGTAAACAATCAGTCCATTCAGGCTGCACAAGTTTGCCGCGCCGCATCAAAATAGATCAGAGCATGGATCTGCAAAGACAAACTTGATGCAATCGACTTGCCAGGATTGGGTATCCTCATTAAGGCTGGGAAGCTAAATGAATTTCTGTCTTCTCGGGGAGAGTAATTGATTGAATCATCCTTTATGTCCATGTCTAGATTATTTATGCCAACGGCTCAAGTTTTCTGCTATTCATATTTCTATCGCGTAGATCCTATTTATTTTATTGCCAAGTTCTCCATAGCATTTCAATCAAGTTTATCGCGGTGTGAATCCCATTTTCTACTCTAATCTTATTCCCGAGATCGGTAGCGCTTTGTTGAACCTCAGAGGTGTAAGTTCCTGCCTGAATTGACCGATTAAGTTTTTCAACAGTTAATTTGATGAATGGTATGGGTTGAGGTCCAACACCCAAATCCGCACTCCGTTTGCCCCAATAGTATTGATCGAACAAAAATGGGATTGTACAGGAAGGCACGCCTGAACGGAGTGCATAGGCTGTCGTGCCAGAACCACCATGATGAAAGATCATGGACATACGAGGAAAGAGCCAGTCATATGGAGCGTAGCCGATTTTAAAAACGGTATCGGGTAGGGATATCTCTCCGAGCCCTCCCCAGCCTGAGTGGAGAATGCCGCGCTGCCCGCTTCGCTTCAGGGCTCCCAAAACAATTTCCGTCGTCCGACGCGGATTCTTGACCGGCATACTTCCAAATCCAATGAACACCGGGGGCTTGCCAGCATCCAAGAAATGCAACAGGTCTGTTGGTGGATCCCAGTGTTTCTCTTCAGCAAACCAATAGCCCGTGATGTGAATATGCTCGTTCCAATCGGCGGGACGTGGCACGACGTGTTCACTGAATCCATTCAGGATCGGGAATTTCTGCGTTCCGAGTTGGTCAAAGTATCCTTTAAAAGGCAGAGGTGGAAGTTTCAGCGTTTGAGTCCGCCACTCATTGATCACAGAACGAAACATTTGCCATAGAATCTTCTCCCCCACAGAATAGGTCAGTCGGTTGTACCTGGACAGAGGCAGATTAGGGAACCCCATCAACGGCATCGTGCTTGTGCGGGCCAATGGTATGACAGATGCCAGCATCATCGGCAGGTTGTATTTTTCCGCCAGGTCAAATCCATACAAACCGCCGGGCAGTTGATTGATGAGGAGGTCGGTTTCCCCCAAATGCGGATCGGAAAGGCTCCGCGTGTATTCTTTTGCGAGACTGGTAAAAGAACGCACCAACCCCAACATATTTGTCCCGCCATCCGCAACCACTGCCTGCGCATCACCTGGGATGGGATGAAAACCCAAATCCAGTTCAGCAATCAAGGAAGCAAAACTCTCAAACGTAATAAAGCGGACTTGGTGCCCCGCAGATTTCAGCCCATTGCCAAGCGCAGCATAGGGCTGAATGTCGCCACGCGAACCAAGGGCAAGTATCGTGATATGCATGACTACTGGATCACTCCATCCATAATACCTGACAGTCCAAATCGTCCATCGCTGTCAGTGCGCGTTGCAACATGCGGAGCCAGACATGTGTCCAGCGTTCATTGATGCCGCCGCGGCAGTATTCGGTGGCGATATAGACACCCATTGCGACACACAAACGGTAATCGTCATAAAGTCTTTCCCATGAGTAATTTGAGACCCCGTTTTGAAGCAAGGTTTCAAAATAACGCTTGAGCACGGGAATTTCGCACTGCCTGCGAAGTTCAACATCCCAATCCAGCACGATGGCATAAGCAATATCATAAACACCCAGCCAGGTGGTCAAGCCCCAGTCAAAAGGCTGACGATCAATGATGTAAATCGGATAATTCCCATCAAGTGGCACCAGCACATTCGATGAGCCAACGTCGCCATGAATCAACGTAAAACCATTCAAATCCTGCGAACGTTGGATCAATATCTGCGGATGTTTGGCATATAACTCACGGATGAGATCAACCCAATGCGGTTTCAACTCCATCGAAAAATGTTCAAGGATATGACCCGCGCCCGGCTCGGCAATCTTCACCCAATTCTGGATGTGCTCCGCATCATGCCCACCCGCACCTAATTCTGCCAACCGAGCCTTTCCCCACCAACGAGCATGGAGAATTGCCAGCCCTTCCGCCAGCGCAAGTCCATACTCTAGCGTCGGCACTTTGTCGTACGCTTCGATGTGCGTCTCAGAAACATCCTCCAGCAGGAGGTGGTAACGGTTTATATCTTTGGAATAAGCGGCATCGTAGCAATGCAACAACGGAGCATTCTTCACATCCACATAATCACGGGTGTAATAAGTGACTTCGCCATCCGTGAAGAATTCACCATCGCCTGTATCGGTATCCACCATCTTGAGAAAGAGACGTTGCGGCAAAGTGCCCTGAGCGTCGGGGGTATATGTCACCTTCAAGTTTGCACTTGTGGACCAGTTCCCCTGCCCTGCGCCGAGTTCAAAAGACCGCACTGCGCCGTGGGTCAACGCTCCGCTTCGGGTAAGGACGGAGGTCAGCCATTCGGCAGTAATTTGGTCAAGTTTGGTTATGACCTGAATGAGCATGAAGTTATCCTTTAACAAATTAAATATATTCCAGATTGCGACCTGCCAAAAAAATATTCTTTCGATATCGACAGAGAGGATAACAGGCATTCTGTCCTGTTGTCATGGGAGCAATGTCCCAGTTTAGTCCTATTTCTAAAAATTCCTTAAAGAAGAAGATAAGGCAGATCGCACCACCCTTCAAATTCAGTAAATCTGCACCTGCATACTGCTTAGTCGGGGACATGGGCATTTGAAAAGATAGGACTGAATCGGGACACCGCTCCCATGACAACAGGACAACCCGAGTGCTAACCTGTGGACATCGCATAAGGTAGAGACATCCGGAGGTGCCCATGCTCTAATAACATCACTCTATTTCCCGTATCCGTTTTATCTATAAATACCCAAGGAGTTTAATGATGAACGTCAATCTGTCAGTAAAAGCTATTGCAGGGCTGGTTCTGCTCACAGCGGTCATCTCGGCTTGCGTCGGGTCGAACGAACAGGAAAACCCTCCCGACACATCCAACAACGTTGTGATACAACCAACCGAAGTACCCACCTCTGCCGAAGCAAAAGAGCCCGTTCGCCTCGAGGCAAACGGCGAAGTTCCCTTCTATGCCCGTTTTGGCGAAAACGAAACATTTTCGGACGGCGAGTGGGCAGTCATCATCTTCTACCGCTCCCCGGATTGCATCCCAGCCGATTTTAACCTGAACCAGTTCTTCCATTTCCCGGGCAATGACGGACCAGGCGCTTTTGCCTGTGCTCCACCCACTACCACATCCGTTGAATATTGGGCAAATGGACCGGAGACAGACCCCGCGCCTTTAATTGCAGAGATGACCGGACGCGGCGCTGTCCCAGTTTGGTTCATTCTACAGGAGGAAGTCGAAGCAGCGATGGAAGATGGCGTCGTGACCATTGGCGAGCTTGCGGAGTCGCCATCCCTGCTGAAAGGCGAAGCGGCAAACTATACAGAATTGCTGCACCCGGGTCAATCGAACGCGCAGCCCTTGATTCAGTTCACAGCCGAAGGCACACTGGAAGATGGTCGTTCCTTCATGGTTGATGTGAGTTACGGCGTGCCGGATGTGGCAGATCACACCACCATTGAGATCCAATAGATCTGCACCTGCCAATCAATAAGCACCTACGCCCCGATGAAGCGGGGCGTAGGCATTTGCAAAGATAGGACTGGATTGGGACACCACTCCCATGACAACAGGACAGCCTGCCTGCTATAGTGTGGATGTCGAACACAAACACATTTGGAGGCAGTCTTGAATATCCATTTTCAGCCGGTCGAGAAAAAATCCCAGTTGTCTTCCTATCTGTTGGTTGCATTTGCCACATTTACAGTGCTGATGCTGGCGCTGAGCATGAGCCGCCAGGTTGAGGTCTATTTTTCTGTCCCTGCCATCTCGATCCAGGCAGTTCAGCCCGTGAACAGTGATCTGCCAGTCGCCATTCCCGCGCCTTTGCCGCCCGCCGAAACGACCACTGCCAATTCCACGCCCGAGCCGGACGGGAATGCCATGTCGATTGCAATACCTCAGGCTATCCCTGCACCAGCACCATCCGTGCCATAATTGAAAGGAAAACCAATGAAACTCCAGAGTTTATCCGTTGTGCTTCTTACGCTTGTCCTCTCTGCCTGCAGCGCAATCGCTCCGGCACCGACACCGACGCCCGTCCCTCTACCGCCTGCTCAACATGTGGAGAGCGCCTTCCAGTGGTTGGAAACCCATGCCATGATGAGCGGCAATGTGGATTGGACCGCCCTGCGCAACGAGACAGCGGGGATCATCGCCAATGCCCAGACAGCCGCTGACACATATCCTGCCATTTGCCGGGCGCTCCGTGAACTGGAGGATGGCAACGCCTGGTTGCTGGTTCCCAGTTTGGAAATCTCCAATTTCTATACCGGCTACCAGACCCTCTATCCAGAGAATCAAGTGATCATCCGGATCGACCCAGACAGCCCCGCAGAAAAAGCCGGGCTGCAGGTCGGGGACCGCATCGAGCAGGTCAATGGGCAGCCCCCGGTTCCTTATGCAGAAGCGGATGCGTATCCGCCCTGCAATACGAAAGAGATCGATACATCCACTGAGGAACAGCTCATCATCCAGCGGAACGGACAGTCATTGCAGATCAATGTCGCCAGGAATCAAATCACAGCCGGCAGGGATCCTTACAACCCTCCGGTTGGTCAGCGGTTGGGCGAGGATGATCGCGGTGTTGGGTACATCGAATTGACCTTCGAATCCGGCACGCACCTGCAATACCCGACAGATGTCCAAAAGTTGATGCGGAACATGGATCGGGCACCCGTCTGCGGCTGGATGCTCGATCTGCGCCGCATTCCGGGCGGTGACATCTGGTCGTACATTGCGGCGGTTGGTCCCATTCTGGGTGAAGGCGACTTGGGCGGTTTCGAATACAGCGATGGGCGGCGTGAAGCGTGGACCTATCGCAACGGTGAGGTGTTCTGGAATAATGAATACCGTTACGAGAGCGAGATTGATGGCTCGGTCTACAAGCCGAAACAATTTACGCCGGTTGCAATCTTGGTCAGCCCGGCAACTCAAGCAGCCGGCGAGTTGATGCTGGTTGCATTTCAAGGACGCGCGGATGTTCGTTCCTTCGGCGAGCCCACCCGCGGACTGCCCACCCTGGTCACCCATACCGACCTGAGCGACGGCTCAAATCTCTTTGTCAGCGGTGCAAATTCGTTCGACCGCAACGGGACGATTTACAATGGTCCCATCACACCAGATATGTTGGTGGAAACCGACTGGTCGAAATTCGGCACAGAACAAGACCCGGTCATCGTTGCCGCAATGGATTGGCTATATTCCCAATCCACGTGTTTACCGTAACATAGGATGATTATCTGAGTTTTAACAAAGGTAGCTCATGGAACAAGCGCCTGCCGCATCGAACATCAACACCCATCTGAAAACGCCTTGGTTGCTTCCAGCGCGCCTCCTCTGGTTGACCGGATCGCTCGTCGCTCTGGGTCTGTTCCTTGCGGGTCTGCCCCTGCACACTCGCGAAATCCACGAACTGTATCGCGGCGACATTCAGGCATGGCTGACTCAAAATCAAAATGGGGAGGTGCTCCTGTCCCTGCATACACCTTCCACCGCGGCGCAGGCGGGCATACTGGAAGGGGATATTTTACTGGTGGTGGATGGAGTGGAAATCACCTCAGCAGAGCAGGCAGATGAATTGCTCACTGGCGAGATCGGAACACCCATCACCGTCAGCGTGCGAACGGGCAATTTTCCGCCGCGGCAGGTCACAGTCACGCGCGGAAGTTGGGCGGGGGGCATTCTTCTCGAGTACGGCTTATCCAGTCAATTTGCGGTCATCTTCGCGCTGGCAAGTGAACTCCTGTTGGCTATGTTGTGTGTCGTCATCGCGGTTGTGATCGTCCGCTATCGTTCGGATGACTGGATGGCATTATTATCCTCCCTCCTGATGATCGTACTCCTGACCGGCTTGTCCCTGCCCGTAGTGGCTCTTGCGAACAGCCTGTTCAGCGGGTCTTACCCATACTGGATGGATACCTGGATCGCGTTCGCCTTTGGGGTGCTGATCCTCTTCTTTTACTTGTTCCCCACCGGACGCTTCGCCTCTAACCTGACCCTTGGGCTGGCTCTCGTACTTGGACTTTGGCTGACGCTGGGGCTTTTTGAGCGTTCACTGTTGATTTGGTATCTGCCACGCGTGTTGTACATATCAGCCGCTGTATTCTGGATCACCACCGGAATGGTCGCCATGATACACCGCCATCAACTCGGAGACCCATTTCAACGCCAGCAAATCCGCTGGATTGTTTGGGGGGCGATTGCCAGCGCCGTGGGGCTGATGCTTCAAGTCTTTCCTCCTATGTTCAACCTGAATGCCACGGCGCGTGTCATCCATGATTTTCTGCTGTACCCATTGGGGCAACTGTTGAAAGCCTGTCTCCCCCTTTCCATCGCCTTTGCCATCCTGCGCTACCGCTTGTGGAACATCGAACTCATACTCAACCGCGTGCTCGTGTATGGTTCCCTGTCCGTGCTGACGATGCTTGGCTATCTGGGAACGATCTTTGTGTTGCACGTGTTATTCACCGGGCTTTCCAACCCCGTGATTTCGTTCCTGGCGGCGGGGGTTGCGGCGATACTGTTTGAACCCCTACGGCAGCGCTTGCAACGCGCGGTCAACCGCTGGATGTATGGTGAACGCGACGACCCGTATGCCGTGCTCTCACGGCTGGTCGGGACTCTCGAGCGGACACCCTCGACCAATGAGGTACTACCAGCCATCGCAGGGACCATTGGTCATTCGCTCAAAATCCCCTATGTGGCGATCTGGCTGGATCAGGCTGGCGAGGAAAAACTGGCTGCTTCCTCTGGTTCAGAAACAACCGACTTGGTTTCGTTCCCGCTGGCATACCAAGGGGAGACGATTGGCAGGCTCGAGGTTGCACGCCGCGCACCGAACGAGCAATTCTCAGAGGCGGACTACCGCCTGATCGAAAACATCGCACACCAGGCCGGGGCTGCCGCGCAGACAGTCCGTCTGAATACGGAATTGATCCGCTCGCGAGCGCAGATCGTCAACGAACGGGAAGACGAGCGTCTGCGCATCCGCCGTGACCTGCACGATGAACTGGGTCCCATGCTCGCCGCCCAAGGGCTGAAACTGTCCGCGGCGCGACAGATGATGCGCACCAAGCCCGAAAAAGCGGAGAGTCTCGTGGATGAGGTCATTCAACAGAGCCGGCAGACCGTTGCCGATGTCCGACGGCTGGTGCATGGTTTACGTCCGCCGGTGCTCGATCAACTTGGATTGGTGGAGGCGGTTCGGGATCTGGCACGGAATCATGGCGGGGGGCTGGCGCTGGAAATTATTGCACCGTCAGATGGACTTCCACATTTGCCCGCCGCAGTGGAGGTCAACGCCTACCGCATTCTGCTCGAAGCCTGGAATAACGCAGTCAGGCATTCACACGCAAGCCGCTGTCTCGTAAAATTTCAGGCAGAGCAAGATATGCTGGTCATTTCCATTCAGGATAATGGCGTTGGCATGCCAAAGGACTACCGGTCCGGTGTAGGATTGCGTTCCATGCGGGCGCGTGCGGAGGAGATCGGTGGCAGCATCCGGATTGATGAGGGCAAACCGCACGGAACCCGCATCACCGCCCGGCTGCCGTTGCCTGCTTTCGAAGGGAACACCAAATGACGAAAATTAAATTGATCATTGTGGATGACCACAAACTATTCCGGGAGGGCATCAAGGCTCTACTGACTGTCACCGACGACATCGAGATCGTTGGAGAAGCGGAAGACGGAGCCACCGCCCTGAAAAAAATCCGGGACCTTGAGCCGGATGTCATTCTGATGGATATCAACATGCCGGGCTTGAATGGCATTCGAGTGACCGAGCAAATCCTGGCGCAGCACCCGCAGACCCGCATCATCATGTTGACCATGCTGGAGGATGACGCCTCGATCTTCCATGCGATGCGGGCGGGCGCGAGGGGCTATCTCTTGAAGGGTGCCGAACCAGAGGAGGTGCTGAGCGTCATCCGGGCGGTGGCGGAGGGACAGGCATTGTTCGGTCCGGCAATCGCCACACGCCTGATGCAGTACTTCAAGGAGTTGAGTGCCAAACCCTCCGTGTCAGATTCGCTCTTTCCAGAATTGACCGATCGCGAATTGGAACTTCTGCGCCTCATCGCGCAGGGGCTCAACAATCAGGAGATCGCGCAAAAACTCGTGCTTAGCCCCAAGACGGTTCGCAATCACATTACCAACATCTTCAGCAAATTGCAGGTGGCAGACCGTGCTCAAGCCATTGTTCGTGCACGAGAAGCAGGGTTGAATTAGCGATTTTCCGCTTAAAAACGCAAGCGGATCCGTCCCAAGTTGCATACATCATGTATATTGGTATAAGTTCCGCCCTACTTCACTACATACCACAGCCTGTCCCCCAGATATGGATGAAGCCTCAAAAACAAGAATAAAATTCTCTATATTGCAGAATGCTTGTTTACGGATATTCGATTTCACTTTCGTCAACAATCATCCCCACTCCCCTGCTCTTCAGCGCAGGGGAGTGAATTTTTTACCAATGGATACCAATCATGTAATTTCTGTATCAGACTTGTATTTTCATCAACCCGCCTGTGAAGATGATCGAACCCATTGCTGATACAACCACCACCCATCCTAAAGTGGACGGAAGCCCAAGCAGAATCGGGTCAGGCGATTCGAGTGCGTAATGCTACGCTTCCTGGTTTTGAATGAACATACATCTATGACACTATTTCATCCCTTATTTACCAAGGACGCTTGCGGGTTGTAAGGACGTACATTGTGATGAGGTAGATTACAACAATGACAGCGGGGATGGCAACAAATCGCTGATCGGGAAAAACGAACCAGGCGATAGTCACAAGAAAAGTACGGGCAAAGGCATGAAACTGACCAACCCAATGCCGGATCATCCATGAGAACGGCAGCCACATCAACCCGGCGAGGATTCCCACACTGAGAGGCAGTGAAGTGGGCTCGACCATGAAGAATGGAATGGCGATTGCGAACACAAGCCATGCCATTAGAATGCATTGAAAGAAAAGTTTGTCGAATTCGTTGTTATTACGGGTTTTTCCAATCAGATCTTCGCCGAGAAAGCGGGCGAGGAACAAACCGAGCCCGAAGATCATGCCTGTTGCGATGAACAGAATCCACGCGGCAAGTTTGACCGGCACAAATGCACCCGCGACGCCGATGATCGTCCATGCGATGGTACCGGCAAGCGGCATGGCGAGAAAGCGGCTGCGGGAAAATTCCATACGTTGTTCTTCAAGTGTGAGGGGAGATTGGGTTGTCATACTGCACCTTTCTTAAAGTTAAATTGGGGAAGAAAAAATTAAATCGAACGGGTGATAGTGTTAATATAGCACAACTAGCCTTTGCTAACTCCAAAACTATCTTAACTATCTACGTCTTCAACGGTGGAATATTTATGCCGTCGTGATCTGTGAATTCAAATCTTACGAATCTGCTGCTACAAGTATGTGCCATAAAGGCGCTAATAATGTTTTTATGGGTCAACAGTTCGCCTGCCTATGGTTGAAGCGCATCTTTTTTGTTACAACCACCGAGAAAACAAACGAGCCAGCTACTGATAGGAGCGCCACCCACCCCAATACGGATGGAATCCCGAATCCAAGCAGAATCGGGTCTGCGCTTATGAAAACCCACACCATGCCCGCAAAGAAAATGAAGAGGAAAGTGGCTGCTGCGATCAACGGTGTATTCACGCGTTTCTTCAAACCGATCACCAAACCAATGAGCGAAAGGATCGCCGCCATCGCAGGAATGGCAATCACAGCCGCCGAGTGGATTCTTGTTGCCGTAAAATAAACGACCGATGTTGTCACCACATCCTTTTCAGTAATGAATTCCAATGCTTCATTTCCAGGCTGGCAAATTGTTGCAGAAAACGTCTCGGGTGAGTCGATAAATGCCGCAGCCATCTGACGGGCACAGGCATCCACATCCATCACGGAGTGACTCAAACCTGGGATGTTGATATAAATCGCATTTTCCAAACGTGAAGCAGTTTGCTGACTAAACATCGCAAGCGTGATGGCGTCATATTCACCGCTCAAGACCAATGCAGGAACATCGCTCGCAGCCGGTTCACGGAAAGAAGCGTTCACAGGCTCAGCATTCCAAGCGGCGCAAATGGACGGGTCGGCGGGAGTGGGCAGGAAGTTCTCCAAACCTGCGTAGCCCTGTGCCACGCTCTGTTGGCGTTCCATGTCATTGAATGGAAATTCCTCTGCACATTCCACAGCGTAATATATTCCAAGCGGGGTATTGAACATCGAAGCAAATCCATTTTGCGCCAGCGGGGTGATCACGCTCATGTTCCCGGTATAAATTTCTTCAATGACGAACGGTAAATACCCGATCAAGCGCACATCCCGCAGGGCATTGAACATCCCTAACACAAGATCATCACCCGTCAAATAGACCGTGACGGATTCGCCTGTACTTGGATGGTCAATATTCACGGCGATGGGATTCTCATTTGCACGGGCGATCATTTCATAAAAATGGTCTTCGAGGTTCGGATATACCTTTGAACAATCCACATCTTCAGCGCATGCCGCGAACAATTTCTCCAAGACATTTGCAAAGGATGGAACCCGTGCTTCAATAAAGTTCACCGATGGATCGTAGACAGAATCCAGCAACATGCTTCGCAAGCTTTCAGGATGAAGGCGCGCCAGCGTCAGTCCGATGCGCGCGGCATAGGAGGAGCCGACAAAATTCCATTTTTGAATGCCGAGCGTCGTCCGCAGATCCTCGAGGTCTGCGACAGTTTCCAGAGTGTTGTATGCATTCAAATCAACTCCTTGCGCCAGCAACTCGTCACGACAAGCCAGTGCGGTTTCCACTTCATAGGCGATCTCTTCTTCACGCGGCAATACGCGTGTCAGGTTTTCGAACATCGCCATGTTCAGGTCTGGACAGTTAAGATACGGGTCTGACCAGCGTGTGCCACGTTGTTCGAGCAGGATGATGTCGCGCGTTGCAAGAAAATCAAAGTTGTACGCGAGATGCCGCCATGCGCCGAACGCGCCTAGACCAGGTCCACCCGATGAGGTATAGACGATCGGGTCAAGGCGTGGATTCGGGTTCGGGCTGTGGATCACGGCGAAGGGTAGCGTGATGCGGCTGTCCGTCGGTTGGATTCGGTTTTCGGGCACGGTCAACTCTCCGCAGGTGACATCCAGATCAGCAGGAAATTCAAACGGACAAGCCACCGCCTCAAACTTCGGGACGGTTGTTTCTGCCGCAACAGGCTTGAGTGGTGTGAGGAGGGTTAATAATACGAAAAGGAAAACCAATGTGCGCATGAAGTCTCTCCTTAAGTCATTTTTCCTGTATCTGCACAGACAGAATTTGCAAATTGAGATTATGGATGCGGAACAGGATTCCCAGCAGGGCGGCTTGGTCGGGGAGTTCACCTACGAGCCAGGTTTCTTCATCTGCTTCATCGGTGAGGGAAAGTTCGGGGAACCACGAGACAAGTTCGAGGTCCAGTTTGCCGTGCAAGCAGATAAGGTATGAGGTGAGAGTCCGTTCCGTGTTCATGTCTCGCATGGTACGCGAAAGAGGCGGATTTTTCATCTCCCAATGGAGGTATATGGAGGGGGTAGAAACGAATTTGAAAAAGTACCTCCATCGGGAGATGAAGGCAAAGGCGGTTTTCTGTATCCTTGGCGACAAGGAGAAAAAAACCATGAAAAAACTTACTGTTGCTTTACTTGTATTCGTATTTCTGCTTTCAGCCTGTAGTATCGCCCCGCTCGAAACAGTGACCGGTTCTGGCAAGATGGTCACCAAATCGTTCGTTGTGCAAGACTTTGACCAGATCCGCATCGGGACTTCGGGGGTGTTGTATATCGAACAAGGCGATGAATTCAGCCTGAGCATTGAAGCCGATGACAACATTCTGCCGTTGTTGGATGTGGAAGTGGAACAGGGTGTGCTCACCCTGCGCACCGAGCCGGATATCACCCCGCTTCAATTTGAAACGATCATTTATCGCGTGACCCTGCCTGAGTTGAGCATGATTGATCTCTCCAGCTCTGCGGATGTCCGTGTGGAAGATTTCAGCGCAGATTCGTTGAGCGTGGACATCAACGGTTCAGGCGACGTGACCTTTGTGAATCTGGATGTGGCTTCGCTTGCTGTGCGCATTAGCGGCTCGGGTGACATGATCCTGCCGAACGTGTCGGCAAAGACCGTTCTTGCTGAGATCAACAACTCGGGTCTGATGGATGTGGCAGGCAAGACCGAAACACTGACCGTGAAGGTCTCTGGCTCTGGCGACCTGCTGGCAGACGCGCTCAAAGCATCCACAGTGGAAGTGGCAGTCAACGGCAGCGGCGATGTCACGGTCTGGGCGGTGGATACGCTGGATGTGTCCATCAGCGGCAGCGGCAATGTGCAATATCTAGGTGCCCCTGAATTGACCGAGAAGATCAGCGGCAGCGGAGACCTGACGCAGTTCGGCAATTAAGAATCATAACGAGATCGACCTTTCATCATTCTGAAAGGTCGATCTCTATTTTTGAATTGAGGATAAACAAACCATGAAAACTCTGGCAACTCAACGTCCCGTACTTTTTGCAGTTCTTGTTCTACTCATTTTGGAAGCCATCGTTCTTGGCGCGCTGCTTCTCAGCGATCTGGCGGGTATCCCTCTTCTCTCGCTCGACCTCCCGATCTTATTGCTCAACGCCATCTTCGCCGCAATCCTTATCGGTATGCTGCGCTGGTGGAAAGAAACAGGATTCACTGCCCCATCACGATGGAAGAACTTGCGCTTCTTTATCATCCCGCTTGTGCTGTTGGTCGCTCCGACGCTTTTCCTGCAACCACAATTCCCGCCGCTTGACCGCGCCGTCATTCTGATCGTCGTCACGTTGTTGATTGGTTTTCAGGAAGAAGCCATCTTCCGTGGTGTGCTGCTGCGCACGTTTATGCCGCGCGGCGCAATGCAGGCAGTGCTCATCTCCGCGGCATTGTTCGGCTTGATCCATGCCAATTCGTTTTTGGTCGGGCGTGACCCCATGTTCGTGATATCGCAGATCGTCGCATCCTTTTTAGGAGCCATCGGTCTCGGCGCGTTGCGCATCCGCACGAACACCATCGTGCCGCTCATTCTGCTGCACGCCCTCAACGATTTTCTACAATTCAGCGCAACCGGCGGGCTTGAAGCGGGAGAGGTTGCATCTTACATTCCAATTTTGAAGATCGTCATTTCAGGGTTGATGGCGCTCTACGGCTTGTATCTTTTGCGTGGGAAAAGGGACGATAGCAACATAGCCAAGTAAAAAATGACGGTCACCTTCGGGTGACCGTCATTTCATTAATCCAAGTTCACGTGCCATACTTGCCGCTTTCACGCGGTCATCAACGCCTAATTTTCCATAAATATGTTTGACATGTGTTTTAACCGTGCCCACAGAAAGCACAAGTTTCTCTGCGATCTCAGGGTTAGACAATCCCTCTGCGATCAAGGTCAACACTTCGATCTCACGCTCGGTCAACGGTTCGATCAGGGAAGATTGGTCAACAGCAATGGGCTTCTCAAATGCACCAAGCAGTTTCGTGACGTACACCCTTAGCGCCTCATCCCCCACCGACTTCTGTGCCTGCACCAACAGATTTTTCATCGCCTCGCCCTCATCCACAAAGACCCGCACATACCCGCCCGCCGCACCAATCCTCAACGCCTGCGTCAACGCCTGCATGGATTCGGATGGACATCCCGCCTCTTTTTCAAGGATGGAGAGAACGATGCTAATTTCCATCTCGTATTCGACGTGTCCCGCCTCATGCGCCAGCCGAGCCTGTTCCTCCAACACAAGCCGACTCTCATCCCAAGCCTTTTGCCGCATTAAATAACGCGCATACATCAGCGTTGCCAACCGATAAGGGAGAAACAACGGCTGCGGCGGCGGACGATACGTCTGCGCCCAGGCATCGAAGGCGTGCCAATCGCCAAGCCTGAACATCAACTCCGCATAGATGGCATCTGCACGGTCAATGGCGTTGGTCACGCCGCTGCGTTTCATGCGCGTGATCAACTCACTCGCTGCGTCGCGCGCCGCATGTTCATCTCTTTTGAGGAGTTCAAGTTTTGTCAACAGACCAAACAGGCGCAACTCCACATCAGGCACACCGCCTGTTTGCTTTTCCAACTCGATGGTGATATTCGTTTCCCGCCACGCCGCCTCCAGATCATTGATCTGATACATTATCCCTGCCTGATTGATATGCGCCCAGCCGCGCACATTGTTCGTACTTCCTTTGCGCCGTACTCCATCCAACAGTTGAGTATTGAGCGCGATCGCTCGTCCCAGATCGCCGCGTTCTGTCACCACCTGCACCCGCACACATGCTGCGATCCAGGCAGTGGTGAAATCTCCCGCCATTTGGCAAAGACGGACGGTTTCACCATAAGCTTCTTCTGCCTGAGCGAGATCACTCCCCATCGAGTGAATGGATGCGGCGATGTTCAACTCCGCAAACCCGCGCCACATCAGATCCTCTGCCGCCAGTTGCTTCAGTGCTGTTCTCCCAAGCAAAAGAGCAGACGGTGAATCGGTATTTACGGCACGCCGCAAAAAACTGCGGATGACGTTGAAGCGCCCGATGAAATGATCCGCGTTGGGCTTGCCCTGCAAGTTCTTCTCTGCGCGCTCGAGCAAAGGCAGGATCTTTTCATTGTCATACCCCAGCCAAAACCATGACCACGCCCAAAACGCGCTCAAGGATGGGTGTTCCGCCAGCACTGCTTCGGGCAGGGCTTCCACGCGCTTTATCAAACCTGCCAATTCCACCCGTCCCCAGGTCTGACTGAGAGCTTGTTCCATCAACGAAGCAACCCGCTCAGGTTTGTTTGCCGCGATCCAATGCCGGACGGCATCGAGTAGAAAACTATTCTTCTCGAACCATTCCGCTGCACGGTGATGGAGGTCAGTGATCTTATTTTGATCGGCTTGAGAAAGCCTCCGCCGCAACAGATCGGCAAAGAGATGGTGATAGCGGAACCAGTTCGATTCTGAATCGAGCGGGATGATGAACAGGTTGGCGCGTTCCAGTTCTGCGAGCATGGATTCTGAATTGGATGCTTCCAACACGTGGTCACACAAAGATGCGTTGAAGCGTTCAAGAACGGAGGTCTTCAATAAAAATTCACGCAACGCCTCAGATTGGCGCGAGAGCACTTCATCGGTCAGATACTCGGCTACATAGCGGTTGCTGCCCGCAAACGCAGAAATGACCTCGCTGGGGTTCGATGATTTTTGCAGGGAGAGCGCAGCGAGTTGAAGCCCCGCCGCCCAGCCTTCGGTGCGTGCTTCCAAAGTGCGGATGTCTGCGGCGCTCAGTGAGAGTCCCATCGTTTGATTCAAAAATTGAGCGGCTTCTTCTTCGGTGAAGCGCAAATCGTCGGCGCGGATCTCGGTCAACTGTCCACGCACACGCCAGCGCCCCAACGGAAGCGGTGGGTCGGCGCGGCTGATGAAGATGAGATGGATGTTGTTGGGGAGATGGTCGATCAGGTAGGCAATCGCATCATGAATGGGCTGTTGGGTGATATGGTGATAATCGTCCAACACGAGCACAACGCTTTTACTCACAAACTCGGACAGATCATTGATGAGCGCGGCTGTCAATTCGCGCGGATTGGTGGAACCAGCCTCCAACAGGGAATCAAGCGCGGGGACAGAGTCAGGCTCGAGCGGGCGCAAGGAGGCGGCAAGATAAGTAAAAAAGCGACCTGGCTCATTGTCATCTTCATCCAATGAATACCAAGCCACTTTTGAACTTTTATTTGCAGCGAGCCATGCGGAAAGTAAAGTTGTCTTTCCAAATCCTGGTGGGGCGGAAATGATGATCCCCCTGCCGTTTACACCTGTCCGTATGCTTTCGATCAGCCTTTGACGGGAAACACAACCTTCCGTCGGGAGTGGTGGGTAGAGTTTCGTTTGCAGAATTGAAATCGGCATGTAAATAATTATAAAGGGGAAATTTCTCAGTTGTTGACTGACCCGGCTATCATCGCAATCGAATCAGCCCAGAGTGGTACATATCTGGTATACGGGTATAAATGCGAGTAGGCGGCGGAGAGAGTTTCTCCGCCGTTTTTTTTATTCTTGAATCGAATGCGGATGGCAACTTCTGCAAAATTAGCAAAATCATTACGGCGATCGCATTACCGTAAACACGCTTTCCCGATACTCCTTCCTCCCCCAGTCGCTTTTGCAGGATGCGACACTGACCGTCATCTCCCGCACTACCTTCTCGGTGGTCAGGTTCGTCATCCAACCTTGAAAGAATGATTCTTGTGACAGTAAGGTTAGTGAATTCTCTTTTTGTCCGAACCGCACCGGGCACGAAAAGATGCGCTCATACTCTGCAATCGAATCAGTTTGGAAACCCTATTCTGTTTCTATATCATGATTTGATTGTTTCATCAGCCAAACATAGCCATCTTCCAGCCCGGGCTGTGTCAACTGCGCGGATGGATATTCCTGCGCCGATGCGCCCACCAAACGATACTGAGTCCCTTCGGCAAGGTGTAGCATGGAAACGACAGTGAGGTCGTGGTTGGGCTTCTCCAAGCCAGACATCGTCAACGTCCAGACGTGACCTTCGGTGGCTTTGAGCATGTCGGCGGGGCTGCCGCGGAAGAGGATGCGTCCCTTTGCGAGCACAGCCAGGTCGCGGCAAGTCTGACCGATGTCTTCGACGATATGCGTGGATAACAGCACGACCCGATCTGCGGCGAGGTTGACGAGCAGGTTGCGGAAGCGAATCCGCTCTTCGGGGTCAAGCCCCGCTGTTGGCTCGTCCACGATGAGAATCTTTGGGTCGTTGACCAAGGCTTGAGCGATTCCGACGCGGCGCTTCATCCCGCCCGAGAAGCCTTTTATTTTGCGCTTCGCCACGTCGCGCAGACCGACCATTTCCAGCACTTCGGTCACGCGCTTGTTGCGTTTGGTGGTGTCATCCAAACCTTTGAGGATCGCCATGTAATCGACGAATTGCTCGGCGCTAAGTTCGGTATACATACCGAGTTCCTGCGGCAGATACCCGAGCATGGATTTGACCGCGTGCTTGCCCGCTTCGGTGGTGAGGTCGTGCCCGTCCACGCGGATGGAGCCGCCGCTGGGGTTGACGATGCCAGCCAGAATGCGCATGAAGGTGGTCTTGCCCGCACCGTTCGGACCGAGCAAGCCGAACATGCCAGAGTTAATCTGCAAGTCTACGCCGTTGAGAGCGTGGACGGTTTTGTTTCCAGCGCCGTAGGTTTTGGTGAGTCCAGTAATTTGAATCATAATGGTGTCCTTTTAGATGTAACGTTCCTGACGATGCAGCAGCAGCCAGGTAAAGAAAAGAAATGCGGCTGAAAGAGCAAAGAGAGCCAATTGGTTCGCTACAAGGTCGGGGTGTTCGGGGTTGAGAATGCCCATGAAGATGTAGGCATACTTCCAGTTGTTGACCGCCATCGCGTCACGGATGATGACCTCGATGATCCAGACCAAGCCGACGAGGAAGGAGCCGATCATGGTTTGTGCGCCGAGGATGGCACCGAAGGTTCCGAGGGCGATCATCGCCACGGTGGGGACGATCCACGCGAGGTGCAGGTTGAGCGAATCGCCAAGCGGAGCGAAGTCCACGCCGATGAGCAGGGCAAAGAGGATGAAGGCAAGCGCGCACACGGCTTGAACGAGGAGGATAAGGAATGTCCGCTCGAAGAGAATTTGCGCGGCGCGGATGGGAGTTGCAAAACGCAACTCAATGGCAGGGTCATCAAGGATGGCATAGGCAGCCATGAACCCGCCGATGAGCGGAATGGCAACACCGATATAAGCGCGGGCGATGTCAAAGTTCATTTCTTGATCGTTCAACAACAAGGTCAGGATGACAAAGAATGCCCAGAACGCCAGCGGAAACCAGAGTTGGTCGAGGCGATAGGTTAGCAGCGTGTATTTCAAGGAAAAGCGTTTCATTCTATGTCCTATGCGCGGCGGGACTGCCATTGCAGATACATGTTGAGCACAACCATCACAGCGACGATGCACAATGCGAGCACGATCAGGTTCAGGGTCGCGTCTGCGGCGGAATATTGAAGCGGGTCAACAGCATTGATGAAGCCGCCGAAAAATCCCTGATAGGCATACATTCCGCTGACAGTAAGTAACGTCCCGTTGAGGGTCGGGAAGAATTCCGGGTTGATGTAGTTGCCCCAGAACCAATAACCCGTGAACAAAATTTGATAGACGCGCAGCGGCATAATGAGTGGACATGCCAGCGAGAACGCGGTGACAAAAGCGAAGGCGGGCACCATGATGGCAAGGAACGCCAGGGTCATGGTGAAGAAGAACTCGATGGGCGCATTGCCAAAGGCGATGAACAAGCCGGTAATGAGCCACAGCCAGATCAGCACAGGGGTGAGAGAGGCGAGCAGCACGCCAAAATATTTCCCCAAGGTATATTCGACAAGGTGAAGCGGTGTGCTCTCTTGCAACTCGCGGACGCTCACACGGAAGTCACGCAGTAAGCGATCTGCAGAGAGAATGCCGACCATGACAGGCAGGAAGAGATTGAACGTGAATGCCATCTGACCAGCGTATTGCCATATCTGTTTGTCAGTCAGGATGGTCACTTTTTCATCGGGCACGGGGTACATGACCGTGACCGAATAGAAGATGAACAGCAAGCCGTAGGCGATCCACAAGCCAGGGCGGCGCATGGACATATTGAACTCATGGCGTAAGACGCCGAAAAATCGAGACATTGAAAACTCCAGTATTTACCACAGATGAACGCAGATAAATTAGATTTTTTGATTTGTGTTCATCTGTGTTTATCTGTGGTTCGTTTTTACAATACGACTGACCTGTGCCATTGCACTTGTTCATGCCCAGCCGACCAGAGCGCGAACAGGATGAGCGCAAAGCCAAGAAGGAAAAGCAAGACAGGGTCATTCCAAAATTGACGGTACGACTCAAGCCACGGACTGAGAAAGGCGAACCACTCACCGATAGACGTCCACGCGAGATATTGCGCCGCCCACAGCGTGTATGAAATGAACAAGGCATTGCTTGTGCCGATCCATAGTGAGAGTAGAAGCGCGAGCGCAGAGAGAAAGGTCATCGGCGCGAGCCAGCCGAGGATGAGTTCACCCAGGGCTTGCGGCGGCAGGATGAGAAGCAGTCCCACCGTGGCGCACAGAGCGAGGAACACGTTGTAAGCAGAGACCAGCGTCAGCCGTGCCAGCAGGATCTTCCACGGCGAGATGGGCGTGGCAAAGGTCAACTCGGCGGCGGGGTCGTGCTCGGAGCCGTAGATCAACGTCACCGTACCAGCGGCGATCATCGGCACGAAGAAGTGCAGCACTTCCACCCGCGCCACGAGCAATGCCATCGCTAAAAAGATGAACATCAACGCCGCCGAGCCGAACCACAATTCGTTGTGCATGAGAAGCAGTTGCATACGCAAAAGTTGAGCGGTGCTCTTGAAGGCACGCGTCAACTTCGACGGCGCGTGGATCACTTCCAGCGCAGAATCTACTAGATGGACGGGAGCAGGCACGGCTGAGTCTGATGCGATGACTTCGTTCGCGAGTGACTTCCAGAGAATCAGATCCGCCTGACAGCTTGCACATCCCGCCAGATGTTTTTCAAAATCCACGTGTTCGCTTTCGTTCAATTGATTCGCGGCGTAGCGAATGAGTTGTTCTTCGTGGTTCATCGTTCCTCCGTGCGTGTCAGCACACCGCGCAGATGATCGCGTGCATAACTCAGGCGGCTCTTGACCGTGCCAACGGGAATGTTCAATACCTGCGCCGCTTCGTTGAGCGACAGACCTTGATAGAAGATGAGGTCGAGCACGGCGCGATGTTCTGGCGAAAGGCTTTGAATACCCTGACGAACCCAACGCCTCTCATCGCGGACCTGAGCCTGTTCCTCCGGCGACGGCTGATCTTCGCTGACAGTTTCTTCCGCCACTTCGTCGAGATAGTTCGTGATGCCCCGCAAAGATTTCATCGCCGCGTGATGGACGATGCCCAACAACCACGCGATGAGACGTCCCTCGCCGCGGAAGTTTCGGGCAGTGCGCCATGCCGTGACGAGCGTGCTTTGAGTTAAGTCTTCAGCAGTGGCGGGATCGTTCGTGAGGCGCAAGGCATACGCATAGAGTCGCTGACCATACTGCGCGTACAGATCGCGCACGGCATTGTCGTCGCCAGCTTGCATACGACGGATGAGGTCGAGGTCGTCAACGGGTTGCTTCATGGTTGCTTGCGTTTGCCAGGGAAGGGCAAGGTCTGTTCGCATTGTATCTGCTTCTCACAAGTATGTACCACCGAGGGGCAAAAAGGTTCAAATTTGGGCATAGGGTTTGTATTAGCCAGCGTAACCTCCCTCAATTCGAACCGTGAACAGGTCCTCGTAACCATCACCAACGAGATTTGTTACAAGCGAAAGATTCGAAAAAATTTGAGATTTCCCCCCCCTTGTGGATTGCAAGGGGTGTTTTTTAATCTGTTATTGCACTTGGCGGCAAGCCATGACTAAAAAATACACGTTTATCGAGGATAGCAGTTCGGATAACACAATACTTTCTATTCGCGTGGCTCCGCCGAAAAGACCTTTTATTAGAAAATCGCCGAATACTTGACTCTGAACCGCCAATATGCTAATCTTGATATTAGATATTATATCTAATTTAGGATGTGCCCATGTTCGAGGAACTCGCCTCTCACCGTCAATTGCGAAAACTTGTTGCAGACCAACTCAGAAACGCTATTTTGGAAGGTCGACTCAAGCCGGGCGAATGGCTGCGGCAGGAAAAACTAGCTCAGGAATTAAACGTCAGCCAGATGCCCGTACGCGAAGCGCTAAAGGAACTCGCCGCCGAAGGGCTGATCGAGCATGTCCCCTATCGTGGTGCGCGGGTGGTGCCTTTCGCCACCGAGGATATTGCAGACCTGTACGAACACCGTGCATTTTTAGAGGGACGTGCCGCGGAATTCGCAGCAACCAACATCACAGATGAGGACATTGAAGAACTAAAGGAAATGATCGAGCAAATGTTCGCCGTACCGCCTGACCAGATTGCTCACTACCGCAAGATCAATCGTAAATTTCATGAAACCATTTTCCATGCCAGCAAACACGAATACCTGATCCGCACACTGACCCAGATGTGGGAGGCCTTCCCCACCATGCTCATCGCCAATTTCCCTGCAACCGCCCAAGCGCCTGTGCCCCAGCGTGATGACCAGGATCGTGTGGAGCACCAAGCCATCGTTGCGGCATTGGAGGCACATGATCCACAACGGGCAGGGCAAGCCATGCGGGCCCACATCCTTTCGGCGGCGCATCACTTAATCCAATCCTTAAAGGGCAACACATGACAACCCTCATGCCCATGGGCGGCGCACTCGATGAAGTGAAAAAACCGGAAGTGTTGATGGAATTCATCAACCGTGCCGGCGGCAAACGCGCCCGCATTGTCATTCTGCCGCAAGCCTCCCAACGGCGTGACACGGGCAAGGAATACGTGGAAATGTTCAAAGCCTTCGGCGCAAAAGAAGCCGTAAATTTGGAATTCCGCTCGCGCGCCCTGGCAAATTTCAAAGAGAATATTCAAGCCATCCGCAAAGCCACAGGCATCTTTTTTTCGGGCGGCACACAAATGCGCATCGCAGCCATCATCGGTGGGACACAAATGGAGTCGGAGTTGCTCAAGGCGTACCAGAACGGTTGTGTGGTAGGCGGGACAAGCGCGGGCGCTTCGATCCTTTCCGCCACGATGGTTGCATACGGCAAAGGGGGCGCATCTCCCCGCGAGCGGATCCTGCAAATGTCCGCTGGTTTGGGCTTTACCAACAAATTCATCTTTGATCAACACTTCCGCCAGCGCGACCGACTCGGACGGCTGATCTACGCGGTGGCATCGCACCCCGGCATTGTCGGTGTTGGCATTGATGAAGATACGGCTGCGGTTATCGAAAATGATTCCAAGATCACAGTGTACGGTTCTGGCGCCGTGACAATTGTGGATGGAAAACAAATGACCGGCACCGATATTGCCGAAGTCGAAAATGGCGGTGCAGTGGCAGTTTCCAATTTAGTAGTGCATGTTCTTACAAGAGGCTCAGTGTACGACGGGAAGACGCGGCGTGCATCCATCCCGTTAAAAACGCTCTTAGTAGATTAAGAGCAGAAAACAAAACCCAGTAAAAGGAGAAGAAATAATGAAACAGTTCAAGACGTTATTGGCGCTCGTGCTCGTGGCAGCCTTCATCCTCTCTGCGTGTGGGGGTGGAGAAGCCGCCCCTCAAGCAGAGCCAGACACCCCTGCTGCAGAAACCACCGATGCCCCCAGCGAACAGGCGGTAGACCCGAATGCCCCGGTTACAGGCGGCACGGTCATCGTTGGTACGCCTCAGGAACCCGGCACGCTCAATCCACTGCTGGCATCGGCAACGATTGATGATGTCATCAGCGCCTTCATCATTGAAGGTCTGGTGACGGTGGATGGCGAGGGCGAATATGCCCCTGTGCTGGCAGAAGAACTGCCGACCGTTTCTGAAGACGGGCTGGTGGTAACCTATAAACTTAAGAAGGATATCAAGTTCTCGAACGGCGACGCCTTCACCTGCGCAGATGTGCAGTTCACCTATGAAGGCATCGTCTCGGATCTGTCAGGCGCAAGCACCTCAGGATATAGTGATATCGAAAAAATTGAATGTCCCGATGATTTCACTGCCGAAGTGTATTTCCTGGATGTGTACGCTCCTTACCTCCGCCTATTCTCATACATTATCCCAAAGGGCGCTGGCGATTTGGCAGCCCTGGATACCTGGGAATACAACCGCGCCCCGATCGGAACCGGTCCCTGGATGGTTGCACAATGGGAAGCGGGTGACAACATCACCTTGGTCAAAAACCCCAACTACCGCGAACCCGGCAAGCCCTACCTGGACAGCGTTATCGTGAAAATCCTACCCTCGCGAGAAACTGGTGTGCAGTTGCTCGGCACCGGCGAAATCACTGTCTTGTGGGATCTGACCGAAGCGGACCTGCCCACCATCGACCAACTGGATGGAGTTGCTTGGTCTGGCGCTACCTATGGGTACGGCGAAAACGAACTGCTGGTGTTCAACCTCGGACCCGCCGATGGCTCTGCCCCTGCGGATCCCTCCGTTGCCCCGCACCCATCCCTAAGCGACCTGCGCGTACGCCAAGCCATTCAGTATGGTATCGATAAGCAATTGATCGTGGATGCGTTGTTGGGCGGCAATGTCAAGGTTGGTACCACCGTCCTGCCAATTGGTTACTGGGCTTGTCCGCAGCCTGCAAGTGAATTCAATGTTGAAAAAGCCAATGCCCTGCTCGATGAAGCAGGCTGGATCGTTGGTGCCGATGGTATTCGCGAAAAAGACGGCGTGCGCCTGAGTTTGAAGATCTCATCCACCACCGGCAATCAACTCCGTGAACAGACTGAGCAGGTATTGGTGGAAATGATGAAGGAAATCGGCATCGAACTGGTGATCGACAACCTTCCTTCCGATGTATTGCTGGCTGGTTGGGATTCGGATGGCATGCGCAAGAAGGGTCGTTTTGACATCCTCCTGTACACCACGGGTGGTGGCTACGATCCTGACAGCCACCTGTTCAGTAACTATCACTCAGCCCGCATCCCCTCGGCTGACAATGAAGGCGCTGGTAACAACTTCAGCCGTTACATCAACGCAGATGTAGATGCCCTGATCGATGATGCGGCTTTCAACGCTGACCAGGATGCCCGCCGTGAAGCATACTGCCAAGTTGCAGAACAGATCAACAAAGATGTTCCGCGCGTTTTCCTGTACGAGCGCATGGTGATCAGCGGCTACCGCGAACAGTTGCAAAACTTCCGCGTATCACCTGGCTATGCTGACATGACCCTCGATTCTCAAAACTGGTGGCTGCAACCATAGTAAGCCACAGTGATTAAAATACTGGAGGAAGGGTTTGCCCTTCCTCCAGTACTCCCAAATATGTGAAGGTTCGAGATGGCAACTTACCTTTTGCGCCGCTTGCTACAATCAATTCTGACATTACTGGTCATCAGCATGATCCTGTTCGGACTGATCAGTTCGGTTCCCGGCGGGATCATGTCTGCCTACCAGGAAAACCCGGACTTTACAGCGGAAGACCTGGCACGTCTCGAAGCCAAATACGGATTGAATGATCCCGTACCGGTACGCTATCTCAAATGGCTGGGAAACACCTTGCAGGGTGATTTTGGGAATTCATTTATTTCAAAGCGCCCTGCGCTCGAAGAGATCGGCGATCGCCTGCCGAACACCATGCTGCTAATGGGGGTCATGCTGATCGTGACATTATTGATCGCGATCCCGCTTGGAATTATTTCTGCAATCAAACAATACACCTGGTTCGACCATATCACCACCACATTGGCATTTGCGGGTCAGTCATTGCCGGTGTTCTGGTTTGGATTGCTGCTTATCATCATCTTTTCCGTCACGCTTAAAGGAGCAGATGGAAAACCGCTTTTGCCCGGCTCCGGCATGTACACGTTGGGTGCGCCTTTCTCCCTGATAGACCGCGTCGAACACCTGATCCTGCCCGTAACCATGCTGGCTTTCGTTTCAGCAGCCGGGTATATGCGTTACCTGCGTTCCTCCATGTTAGATGTCATCAATGAAGACTACGTCCGCACCGCCCGCGCCAAGGGAGCACGCGAAAGAGTGGTCATCTTCAAACACGCCATGCGAAACGCATTGATCCCATTGGTAACCCTGATCGGGTTGGATCTGCCCTCGCTATTCGGCGGCGCGTTGTTTACCGAAACCATCTTTGCCTGGCCCGGCATCGGGCGGCTGTACTTCACTGCCGCGCTTAAAACAGATTACCCCGTTGTTATGGCAGTGCTCATCATTTACAGCGCATTGATCATCCTCTCCAGCCTGCTCGTGGATGTTATCTACGCCATCCTCGACCCGCGCATCCGGTTATCATAACCATGACAACACTATCCGTTCCCGCCAAAAAATTCCGCACCGTCCGCGAACAATCGCTCTTTCTGTTCTTCTGGATGCGCTTCCGCCGCCATGTCACAGCCATGCTGGGCGGCATCATCATGCTGATCATGACGGTCGTCATTGCATTCGCACCCGTCTTCTCGCCATACGACCCCTTCGACCAAGACCTGCTCAATCGCTTACAGCCGCCATCTACAGAACATTGGATGGGCACTGACGACCTCGGCAGAGACATGCTGACTCGTATTCTATACGGAGGGCGCATCTCCCTCAGCGTAGGGTTGCTGGCAATGGGCGTTTCAATTGTGCTTGGCACATTGATCGGTCTGACGTCAGGCTACTACGGCGGCTGGACAGACAGCATCCTCATGCGCATCACCGAAATTTTCCTCTCCATCCCACGCCTGTTTGTCCTCATCGCCATGGGCATGTTCCTGCGTTCGCTCAACCTGCCCAACATCCAGGCAGGTTCCTTCATGCCGATTGCCGTCGTCATCGGCGCCCTTTCATGGATGGGAACTGCCCGGCTTGTCCGTGCTTCAACCCTTGAACTACGTGGACGAGAATTCGTACAAGCCTCGCGCGCGCTTGGCGGCTCCGATGCCCGCCTGCTCTTCATGCACATTCTGCCCAACATCATGAGTCCCATCATCGTTTCAGCAACGCTTGGGTTGGCAGGCGCCATCATCAGCGAAAGCGGGCTATCCTACCTGGGCTTCGGCGTACAACTGCCCACCCCCACCTGGGGCAACATGCTCTCAAATACCCAAAACCAAATGCTCACCGCCCCCTGGACAGCCATCTTCCCCGGCTTGATGATTTTCTTCGTCGTCATCGCCATCAACTACCTCGGCGACGGTCTGCGCGACGCGCTCGACCCGCGCCACATCGTCGGCAAAAAGTAACCCACAGGCGGGAGATAACTCCCGCCTTTTCATTTTTGGAATAGGGATTTATGAAAACCAAACTCAGCCTTCTCCTCCTACTCATACTTTTGACGACGACCATCCGCGCCTCTGCCCAAGCCGACGCCGGGTTGCTCATCCCCATGGGCGGCGGCTACTCTGACGTTTATGCCGGATTCTCACAAGCCGCCGTTGCCAACGCCAAAAACGGGCAAGTGAATATCCTCATCCTTGCACCCACCTACTCCACCAACGCCATCACGATCACAGAAGCCGAACGGCAAACAAACCTCAAAGATGCCGAAGAACGCCGCTACCAGATCGAAGAAGCCTGCAAACGTGCCGCCTCTTCCCAGACCTGCAAAGCGACTCTCGTCCCGATCTTCACCCGCGCTGATGCTGAAGATCCCGCCAACCTTGCCCACTTCAACGATGATATTGCCGCCATCTTCATCCTCGGCGGCGACCAGACCGTTGCCATGCAAATACTTGCCAACACCCCCATCGAAGCGCGGATCAGCGAACTTCACCAAAGCGGAACCATTCTGGCAGGCACAAGCGCAGGCGGTGGAATGCAATCTCGTGCCATGCTGGCAGGCTACAACCTCAACTACGCCGCAGAAAATTCACTCTCGTTTGGCGCAGCAGATGTCTGGAACACCGATGAAAAACGCGGACTGGACTCAAGCCTGCAATCTGCCATCTTCGACCAGCACTTTCACCAACGCGCCCGCATGGGACGATTGCTCAACGCCATCCTTCAACCCGGGGTTCCGCATGTGGGCATTGGCGTGGATGCCTACACTGGCGCGATCGTGGAGGGTGATATCGTGCGAGACGTCTTCGGTTTGTATACCGTGACCATCCTCGATGCCGAGACCTATCACGCCGCCAACTCAGTGAACTATGTTTCGATTGACGAACAACGCCCACCCCTTCTCTCGGCACGTAACATCCTCATCAGCCTGCTCTCGCCCGGCGGATCATCCTATAACTTAAGCACACGTCAGCATTCATTAGCAGTTCCAGCCGAAAGCGTTGAAAGGGAATTTTCGTCGCTCACAACACCAGACGGTGCAGGCGCGCTGATCCTTGCGGGGGATATTTCCAAACCACTCGATGAGAGTCTTATCCTTGCGCATTTCAAAGAGATTGCGGGTGAAAATATTTTGATCATTGCCGTGGGCTATTCAAACGAACGTTCCGCCACGAATGCACTCAAAGACTACAGCGAGGCGCTTGGCGGCGGTACACAAATCATCGCTGGCGGCGATCCATTGGTGATACCAGCCGAAACGACGGGCATCCTGCTGATCGGCAAAGACCAATCCAAAGTCCAGGTGGAGGCGTTGACCTCCCTACGCGATTTCTGGTTGGGCGGCAAACCCATCCTTGCAGTCAATGCGGCTGCACCCATCCTCGGCTCTTTCTATTCGGCGCATGAGCCAACCCCGAATGAAAGCGAAGACGCCGAGATCGCTGTGCAAAAATCCTTTCTGCTTGGAAAAACCAACATTCAACCCGGGCTGGGTCTGCTGGATATTACGCTTGAACCGCAAATCCTTGCAGACAACCGTTTTGGGCGTTGGTTCTCGCTGGCATACAATCACCCGCAATTGCCCTCTGTTGGTTTGAATCAGAATACAGCCATTGAGGTTACTTCGCAAGGTGCAAAGGCACTCGGTGATAACAGCATTTTTGTACTCGATCTAAGCCGCGCCAAACTTGAGATTGGAAGTAACAATGGCTTTGTGATCGCAAATGGTCTACTGGATATCTTTGCCCCCGGCGATTTGGTGCAGCCGAAACCTGCAGATATGAAAGCCATATTCACACCGCAAGCCACGCCGCGTCTGCCTACTGCCGAAGCAATCTTTGAACCCGTAGTCAATGCCACCGCCACGATTCCCGCCATCCCTACACTGGCAATATCCTCTGTAACTCCCGATGCCAAATCACCTGCTAACGAAACCACGTCATCCTTTCCAGCCTGGTCAACCCCATTGATTGTGTTGGTGCTTTCGGGAATTGTTTGGTTGATTCTGCGGAAGAAATGAAAACGCCCTTAACTTTAAGTCCCTACCAGTTACTATTATGTTGTTAAACTGAAATCGCCCCATCCATTATAGATGGGGCGATTTTTTCGACCATTATTTTCCGTGTCTCTTCCTCAACTCTTCAGCCGCCTTGTTCAACTCTTCCGCATTCCTTTGAATTTTCTTGATCGCCGCCACGGCATCATCCACGCCTTTGGGTCCGGCACGGAAGACCGCTTCATCGAGCCAGACAGCTTCGTGTTCGCAAGCGCGGGTGGCTTCGGGCAGGTTCATATTCTTGAAATCGAAATATTGCGGGAAGGCATTCGGCACAGCCAGTTTTGATTTTTGCGGCTGGAATAGTTCATAGTTGTGCATGGCTTCGTAGCCGACCCAGCAATCAATCCCTTCTGCATCCAATGCGCCGCATAGAACATCATGTTCCACGCCGAATTCCTTTGGGTCAATGGCAAAGATGTAACGATAGAACGAGCGCGTGGTATGACGTTCATCGTGCTTAAGCACACGCACACCAGGGATTTCGCTCAAGGATTCATCCATGTAGGCTGCCATCTCTTCGCGCTGTTTTGCCTGTTCAGGGAAGCGTTCGATACCCACCAACGCCATAGCAGACTGCAACTCGCTCATGCGGAAGTTCCCTCCTTGAACTGCCAGACCATTAGGATCTTCTCCCCCACCGCCCAACGCATGCGGACGTCCACAATCAATGATAGAAGCAGCCAACGCCGCATGTTCAGCAGATTTACACAGCAGGATTCCACCTTCGCCTGAGGTAAGTGTTTTGGACGATTGCAACGAGAACGAGCCAAAGTGACCGATCGTCCCTGCGCCCATGCCGCGCCATCTTGCGCCGTGTGCGTGGGCACAATCTTCTATCACGATCAAGTTATATTTTTCAGCCAACGCCATAATGGCATCCATATCCGCCATGTTCGAGCCGAGATGCACAGGGATGATCGCCTTTGTCTTTGGCGTGATGGCCTTCTCCGCCGCCCTGGCATCAAGACAATACGTATTCGGGTCTACATCCACAATGACGGGAATGGCTCCTGCTCCCATCGGTGCAGAGGCAGTGGCTTGGAATGTGTATGCAGGCACGATGACCTCATCACCCCAGCCAATGCCCGCGGCGCGTAACGCCACTTCCATAGTGATGGTTCCGTTCGTCATTGGTACAGCGTACCCGCCGCCCTGCAACTCAGCAAATTTCTTCGCGAGTTCTGCAGTTTTGGGTCCCGGGTATGGATACCCGCCCCAGCGCCCCGATTTGATAACTTCTATCACCGCGTCAATATCACGCTGATCCCACACGGGCCAATCAGGATACGACTCTGTTCGAGTTTTACTTCCACCAAGAATTGCTAATTCAGACATAGGATTCTCCTTCTTCGACGTACGTTTTTTGATTTCGGAATTACGATTGAAAGAAAAGGGGCAGATACTGCCTGTTCGCTTCGAGCAACTCTTCCAACATATGTTTTGCCTGCGGAATGGTCAAACGACTGGTAAGTGGATCGTTTATCAAGACCTGCAATGCCAAGCCCCAATCTCCGTTCAGTGCGGCTTGGACGGTCATCTCTTGATTCAAGACATGCTTTTGCAAGACATTTTGCACACCAGCAGGGACATCGCCATATGTGGTGGCATGTACGCCGGTTGAATCGATATAGCCGTAGGTTTCAACGACCGCGTCGCGGGGCAAATTGGAAACTTGTCCTGTGTTAGGCAGATTCATAATGCCAATGTACGTCTCGCCGCAGGTCACAGCGCGGATGATTTTGTTCGCAGCTTCGGTGGAAATATCCGCCATAAAGGGAGCAAGGTCCGTTTCGCCGTTGAGCACAGACTCGATCATCATCTTGGCGAACATCTCCATGCCTTGGCGGTCTTCAATGCTGGTCAATTTCAGGTCGTAGTCTGCGCCCCAAGCTGCGGACTCGTTGATGAAATGAGGAAAGAACTCGGCTATGTGACGGTCACCCGCGGCGGGCAATGCGCCATACAACTGAAACAATATGGATTTCACTTTGGCATGGTCTGTGAACACAGACGTATCTTCTTCGTCCACTTTGATTTCGCCGCTTAGGATTTTTTCTGCAATGGCGGGCAGTTCATCCCAAACGTGTTTGCCGTTTGCATACAAGTCTGTGATCCAGATCAAATGATTCACGCCGGCGATTTTTGCAGTGACATTCTCAGGCTGAGTGTTGAAGATTTGCGCCAGTTTTTCTCGCACACCGATCCACTCGTGACACAAGCCGACCACTTTTACACCTTGCATGGCAAGTGTGCGTGTGAGTACGGTCATAGGGTTGGTGTAATTGAGGAAGAGTGCATTCGGGCAAATCTCCATCACTTTGCGCCCGATCTCTGCTACCACGGGAATGTTGCGTAATGCCCTCGCCAGCCCGCCTGGACCTGTGGTATCGCCCACCGATTGTTTGATTCCATATCTGGCAGGAATCTCCAAGTCAGGGCGCATGGACTCGAGCCTGCCTGTAGTGATGGTCAGAATGACGAAATCTGCGCCGTGCAGGGCGTCTTCAAGCGAGAGGGTCTTTTCCAGATGGAAGTTCAGGTTGAATTCCTGAATCATTCTTTGACCGAGCGCATACACCAAGTCCACGCGGTCTTGGGCGATGTCGTGTAAAACAAGGGTCGAACCAGCCAATTCAGATGTGGCGAAAATATCGCGCATGAAGGTAGGTCCCCATGTGTACGACCCGCCGCCGATGACGGTGATCTTTGGCATTCATTTCTCCTGTCATTGCGAGGGCGTTAGCCCGAAGCAATCTCCGTCTTATCATCAGATTGCTTCGCTCGCTGTCGCTCGTTCGCAATGACATCGTGTAACGCATCCATCACCTTGGGCGCAATATCCTTCCCAATTGAATTCGTCTCTTCATAATGCTTGCCTGGCTTGAACGGGTTCCACGGATATTTGAAGTCTTCCACAGGCAGGATGTAACCCAACTCGTCGTTCGCCAGCCCGATCACGCCTGCTACTTGCGCCCCCGCCTCTTTCATCCACACTTTGAGTTGCAAGCCCAACTTGGGCAGTAACTCCCCTGGGACCGTTGCCAGCCACAACCCACCGATCTTGACGAGATTAACTTCAGTAGTGATACAACCCTTGTTATCACGCGCATCAGGCAAGAGTTTTCGTCCAAAAGCGAGTTTGTACAGGATGTTGGTAAGTTTGGCTTTGATGATGCGTTTCTCAATGCTGACTTCTTTCAACTGACCACTGGATACTGCATTCAGCGTCTTCAATCCCTCTTCTGCCAACCTCCTGCCCATGAATTCCGCTTCTTCAAATGAATGATCTTTCACATCGGGGGTCATCATGCCGCCCAACGCGCCAGAGAAGAAAATGCACGGAGCGCCTGTCTGCTTTTCGGTTTCTTCACGCAAGGTATAAACGTAGTCTGAGGTGATGTTTGGATTGTGTTCCCACAGCACTTCGGGGTGACAAGGAAAGTTAAAGAGAGTGACCAGTGATCGGTGATCAGCATCCAGAAACTGAAGTAGAGTCAACTCGTCATCGAGAATCTCCGGGTTGCGCACATTCTTGACCAAGCCTGGGACGTGGACAGAAGCCCATTTAACGGAGGCAGGCTTGAGCGTGGAAAGAGAGGCGCGAATACCATCCACAATTTTTTGTTTGGTGGCAGACATCCATGCTTCATCCACACCGCGAGTCTTTTGGTCGGGTCCCCACAGCCCCATTGTGTCGGGTCCGTGATGGGTGTGGGTGGATGCGATGACGATCTGCACATCGGGGCGATTGACTTTCTCGATCACCTCATATGCATCGGGGCGAAAGAAACCGATCAGATCAAGCGCCACCAGCACGAGCGTGGTCTGCTCAGTTTGAATGGCAAGCGCACGGGCATACAGATCATCATGAATGGTCTTTGCGCGACGGTCATTGCCAAAGCCCGCAAGATAAACAGGCTTTTCAAGCGAAGGAGTAATAACAGTTTGTGCGTATCCAATTTTCATATCGACTCCACTTAATTACTGATCAATGATTTTGCGGTCTTCACCATTACATCGCGCACGGCATATCCATCGAAGTCAGCCTGCTCCATGCCAAGCAACACCGCTCCCACCACAGGCGGACCGTCGAGCCGAATCATTTTTGCCTTGGGGCAATGCTTGAGTACAATGTCCTTCATCGGCACAGTGATGATCTCGCCCGCCTCGAAGATACTGCCCGATTGAATGACTTCAACTTCATCGTTTTCCATTTCGATCTGACGCGCCACCGAAACCGCCAGCCAGCCGAGTTCTTCACCTGCAAAGTGAATGATGTCCTGCGCGGCAACATCGCCATTGCGAGCGGCTTGAATGATCTGAACCGCAATGAAAGGGAACAAATGATATTGCTCGTTCGAAAGCCCTTCCATCAGATCCATTTCGTTTTCTGCACCCGTGGCTTCAAGATAAATCTGCGTCAACGCGGTCGGTGGGATGCGTTTGATCCAGGCATGGTTAACTTTTTGCAAGCCATGCTGCACGATCTCAATGCCGCCGCCCATTTCGCCGAACAGCGCACCATTGCCAACAATGCGACCTTCTTTGCCATGCTTGTTTCGTCCGCGCGCATTGTTCGACGACCCCGCCGTGACGTTCACACCAATGCCGCGCGTCGCGCCTGCCAGCAAACCATTCACGCCATCATTGACAATTTCAACGGGACAAGCCAACCCCAACTTTGCGATCTCTTTCAAATGCGCTTCTCTATCCGACGGAAAATCGTATCCCGCCACGCCAAAGCCTGCTCCCGCAATGTAAGCCTTGTCCACGCCCGAGGCTTTCAATGCACCATCAAGCGCCTCTGCGATGACGTTGAAGAAACCATCATAGCCAACACCCTGGTGATTACCGCCCCACGCCTTGCCAAAGCCAACACATTGACCGTTTTCATCCACAATCAAGGCATGGGTTTTGGACGAACCAACATCTAATCCTACAAAGTATCGTTTCATTATTTCATATCATCCCTTGACGCCCCCACTGACCGTTGATCGTAACTCGTGCGGTCTGTGGCCAGTCGTCTGCGGTCATTGAGAAATGGTGTCTCTTTTATTCTTTAACGTTTCTTTGATCTCTGCCAAACGCTTCCCATGCAATGGATACAGCCACAATAAAAAGATGGCGAGCAAAAAGCCGATAGATGTAGGCACGGTCAGGAAGATACGAAAGCCCAAGTCCACGCTAGGCGGTTGAACATCCAGCAAGGTGTTGTACCCAAAGGCAGGCATGACGAGACCGAACACGGAAGAAACAATAAGTCCGCTAAGGGTGATGAGGAAACCGCTCATGCCAAAATACATGCCCGCACGTTGGTGCCCCGTCTTGACTTCATCTTCATCCACCACTTCCGCCATGATGATGTCGCCGATCAAGACCAAACCGCCCAAGCCAACGCCAAGGATGACCGCCGCCGCATAAGTGAAATTGATACTGGGCGAGAAACCCATTGGCACAATGCCCAGGATCATGATTGCATTGGCAAGCATCAGCGTTCGGCGTGAGTCGAGTTTGTTTGCCACCCAATTGCGCCACGGGTAAAGCGAGATCATCGCCACCAGAAAGGCAATTCCCAAAATGACAGTGCCCAGACTTTCATCCACTTTGAGGCTGTACTTGAGATAAAACAAAATACCCGTTTGCAGCGTGCCCGTTGCCACAAAACGCATCATCTGCGCGCCCGCGGCGGTTAGATAACTGCGGTTTGCAAAGGTGTATCTTAAAGCCTGCATGAACGGAAAACTGGTGTCGGTTTTCAAATCGGCGCGCTCGAATAAGGCCGGGTAACCTGCATAAATGGCGATCACTGAAATGACTGCCAACACCGTCGCCATGCCAGACCAGCCCAATATATCCGCAAGCAGCGGCGGCATGGCAGCGCCCAACACCAACGCCACGGTTTGAAAGATGTTCATCTTGGCGGCAACATCGGTCCGCTCGCGGTAATCGCCGAACATTTCGGGCAGTAAGCCATAATAACCTGTGGCAAACGCCGTGTAACATGTCTCCCAGATCACGATTGCCGCGCCAAAGTAAATCAACAAGCCAAGCGGATCATCTTTCCCATCAAAGGGTGCGGTGAACAACAAAGCAAACGCCGCCGCATACGGTAACCCGCCAAACAGCACATACGGAATGCGCCTGCCCCAACGCGAGCGCGTGCGGTCAGACATGAATCCCAACAGCGGGTTGTTAATGGCGTTATAGATCGTGTAAAAGAACCAGAAGGTCGCAAACCATTCAGTCGGCAGGTTTTTTACATCCACGATGTAAAAGGCAATAATACCCGCCACCGCCTCGGCAGGTGTCGCCACGCCCAGGCTCATCAATGAATACATAATTCGCGTTTTTGTGCTGGTTTTGAATTCGGTGGTGGTCATGTGATCTCCTTTGGCATTCTTCCTTCTTTCCTCTTTACATAAATTTAAAAAACGAAAGAGGAAAGAAAATCATTTCCTCATCGCATCCCGTATCGCCCGATACCCGATCGGCTTGATACCTTCGCTCTCGATAAAATTCTTCAAATCATCGCTCATGAAGGTTTCGTAATTTGCCACGCGGCTTTCCCAATCGGGAGCAATGGCGCGTAATTCAGGTGTATCAATGGACGGATGCAAAATGAAATGCGTAATACCCACAGGCAAATTACCAAACAATTGCTTTGCAGTTTCCATTTGCCCATTCGGCTGGTCGAGCGGCATGGACATGATCCCATTCAGCGTTGGCATGCCAATTCCTTCGAGCATTTCCATGATCGGCGCGTATGCAACCCGGTCCGCTGCGCTGATACTCATCATCTCTATCCCCAACGCATCCAACCGTGGCAGCATGTTGGGTAACACCCTGCCCCCTGCCGCCTTAATATAGGTCTGAATAAATTTCGGGTGCATGATCGTGCCCATATGCGAATCGACATGCGTCACGTCAATACCCGCCTTCAACGCCTTTTCGATCTGCGCATTGACTTCGGCATCCACCTCTTCTACAGAAGCGTTGTCATACACGGCATGATGCCATTGATGGAAGTAGCCCGCCTCATCCCTTAACCCTGAGCCTGCTCCCACATCCGAAACTGGTCCCCACCGATAGTTTTCCCATTCCGAATTCAGCGTCGCATGGACTCCCATATCCATGTCGGGGTTTTCTCGGCACATCTGCACGACAGCAGGGAACCATGCGCAGGGAACCATCACCGCACCAGACGTCACCCCGCCGACAGACCACAAATCCTTGAATGCCTGCACCGAGGCATGGCACATTCCAATGTCATCGGTGTGGATGATGACCAAGCGGTCAGTATCAGAATAGCCAAGTTTTTTGAGAAGAGGATTTGGTTTTGTCATCGTCGATCATCACCTTTCACCTGTCACTTAAATTGCGGCAGCCACTGCTTATTCGTTTCCAACATATCATCCATCACTGCCTGCACCTTATCCGCACTGGGTCCAAGTGGATTGGTGAGCAAGGCTTGATACATCGCATTCGTATCGCCATGCACGGCGGCTTCGACGGTGAGTAGTTCGTACATCTTCACCTGAGAGACAAGCCCGAAGCACGAAGCAGGCAGCGGGTCGGCAGGAAGCGGATGAATCCCTTTGGCATCCACTTTGGCGGGCAGTTCCAAAACCCAATCCGCGGGGTAATCTTTCACGGCTCCATTGTTTCGCGTGTTGACCACATGCACTTCACCCAGATCGTTGTAATGCGAATTGATGAGTTGAGTTGCCAGCGTGGAATAATACGCTCCGCCGCGTTTCATCAAGTCAGCAGGCGGTTCGGTCAGGTTCGGGTCGGCATAATCGCGCAACAGGTCTTTTTCGATTTCCATCACTTCTTCCGCGCGTGAGGGCGGCCATTTCTTTTGCTCGTTGAATTTCTTTTCGGTGTAATAAAAATATTGCAAATAGTAATTGGGAATCATGCCAAGCGTTTCAAGCGTGCGAATATCCCATTCGGGTTCCGCTTCTTTTTTCACCTCTTCGAGATAGGCAGGGAAAATATATTGCCACATCTCTTCGCCATCCACAGTGAAACCGCGATGCCAAGTGAGATGATTAAGACCAAGCGTGTTCAACACAGCACGATGGTCTTCGATCTTATTGCCCGTCACTTTCTCCAATCCTTCGAGAATTTCCATCTTGGTGGTGATGCCCACATTACACACCCCCACTGCGGGCACATCAGGCGCGTAACGATTCAACGCTTCGGTGACCAACCCTGCAGGGTTGGTGAAATTTGCAAGCAACGCGCCAGGAGCAACGTCCCGAATATCGTTCGCAATACTGAGGATCACAGGGATGGTTCGCAGCGCCTTTGCCATGCCGCCCACACCCGTGGTCTCCTGCCCGATCAAGCCATGACGCAGACCGAGGTATTCATCTCCGCGACGGGCAGGCATCATCCCGACTCGCAATTGCGTGGTGACGTAGGATGCACCTGCAATCGCCTCTTTCTGGACCGTGGACAGGATCACCTTAAACGGTTCTCCCTTCGCCTTGACCATTCTCTGCGCAAACCCACCGACAATGTCGAGCCGTTCCTTATCAATATCCATCAACCAAAGTTCCTTGATGGGCAACGACTCCGCTCTGGCGAGAAATCCGTTTACAAGTTCAGGCGTGTACGTTGACCCGCCACCAATGACTGTGATCTTCATATTGTTCCTTATTGATGTAACTTTCGGTATTTTGCGATGATCTCATCTTCCCAGGTCAATTCGTCTGAATTGGGAATGCGCCCTTCGCGCTCCATCACTTCAAAGACCTGGGTCATGCCCTGCTCCAACGATATTCGAGGATTGAACTCAGGCACATCGCGGAAAAGTTTTTCAGCAGAGTAGTAATCGTTGTAGGCAAACTCATCTTCAAGAATGCCCATGTCTGGGACGTTGAGCCGCTTGAGGTCTTCCAATGGAATGCCGATCAACTCAACTTCTCTTCCGAGAATTTTGTTGGCAAGTTTGTGATAATCAAGCCATGTGTAATATCCACGGTTCACGGCATTATAGGTCTGTCCAATGGTATGCTCCTTGCCGATCACACCGACAAACGCATGGGCAATATCATCCACATGCAGGTGTTGATGAATGGAAAAACCATCACCGCAGATGATGACCGGTTTGCCCTTTTTGACGCGGTCGATCCAGGAGAAGTCCCAGCAGATTTGACGCAGCATTCCCTGCACAGGTCCATACGTGGTGGAGGGTTTGATGATGACCACAGGGAACTTCTCACGGTGATACGCCTCAAGATAGACATGATCCGCCGCAACCTTATTGCGTCCATATTCGGTGTTGGGGCGTAATGGATGGGTCTCATCCACAGGAAGATAGTCGTATTGAATGCCGTAGGTGCAAACGGTGGAAGTTTGCACGAACCAGCCTGCGCCACGAAACGCACGGACGCTGGAAGCAGCATCTTCAGCAGTAAAGCAGATCATGTCGATCGCCGCGTCAAATTTTTCGGCTTGCATCTTACGTTCAAAGTCTTCGCGGTTGTACCGATCGCCGGTGATGACACGCACACCCTCGGGCACTTTCGCTTTCTGTCCGCGATTGAAGAGGGTGACGTCGTGTCCTTTTTCGAGTAGTAACTTCACAATAGGCTGGCTGATATTACCTGTACCGCCAACAATGCAGATTTTCATATGTACCTTTTCGCTTTCGTTCGCTACCGTATGACCACAGACAACAGACTGCAATAGCCCTTACTGTCCGCGGTCGGTCATCTGCGGTCGTTTTATATTGATTGCTTTTCCTGTACGGCTCGACTCATACGCCGCATCAACAACCTGCATATTTACGAGTCCTTCCATGCCACCAGGGTTTGGCTTTTGCCTGCTCTCGATGCATTCGACAAAATATCTCAACTGCTCATCATACAAGCTCTGCGGACAATGCTCCTTGCGCGGGAATTCAAAACCCGATTCGATCTCATCCAGTTTTTGTTCTTTTTCGTTGGGCAGAACCAACCTGGTTGGAAATAACTGACCAAACCCTTTTGAGCCGTACAACTGCGTCGCCGCTTCGGGACCATCGCTGTGCGGCTGCCACCAACCCGACTCAATATACGATGTCGCACCGCTGTCCCATTCAATGATGATAACACCCGTATCGTCTACATCGAAATCTTTGTAGTAGGTTCCGATCTTTGCATACACCGAAACGGGCTGCGGGTCGCCCAACAAAAAGCGGGCGGTATCCAAGGCATGGATGCCCATATCTGCCATGGCACCGCCACCCGCAAATTGTTTCTGTGTAAACCATCCGCTCGGTCCCCAATGCGTATGCACGCCATAGCCTTTTGTCCGAATAACTTTTCCCAACCTTGACGATTGCTCTTTCAACCACAACACATCGGGGTCGAAACGCCAGCAGTGTGCCACCATCAACGTCGCGCCAGATTTTTCTGCGGTTGCGTTCATCTGCTCCGCTTCGACGGCGTTCATTGCCATGGGCTTCTCAACCATAACGTGGACACCTGCATTCAATGCGGCGATCGTCTGCGGCGCATGAAGATAGTTTGGCGTTGAAACAACAAGCGCATCCACACCGCCTTCTTTGAGCAGCGCTTCCACGTTTTCATATTGGCGCGTGATACCAAAGCGTTTGCTGAACCCGATCATTGAGTCGACTTTGTGATTTACAACGGCAGTCAACTCCAAGCCCAGGTTCTGTGCCGCCTGTGCATGGACCTTGTTGATATAGCCTGTGCCTGCAAATGCGATTCGTAGTGTCATGGTGTCTCCAATTTATGCTGACGGCAGTCAGTTCTAGGCAGTTATAAAGTATGTGTAATTCCAAAAGACAAATTATGCCTGCGGCTATACGCAGGCAAGATCTTCAGCGTTCGCTCGATCATACCTTGCGGAATGTTGCTGAGCGGAACGTTGCAGGCTTTCAGGGCTTTTTCCAGAGGGGCAATGTCTTGTCCCTGAAGTTTGGCGATGAGCAAAATGGCAGGACCCACCAGGTCACCGTGCGGGAGTCCGTGCCCCATTTCGTTTTCGATGGCGTAGGCGAAATAATGCTCGCTCCCCTCTTCGGGGCGGGAGTGACCGACCTGATTGCATAACTGTACTTCCATCGCGAGACAGTCATAAAGCGTTTTGAGTCCATCGTGGTCGCCGCGCCCCGCGGCTTCAGCGCAATCGAGCACGCCGCACAGAATGGATTGAGCATTGTCGTACACCCAGGGGATGAACTCCATGCCTGCTGGGTTTTTGCCCTGCTCGTGCGCGAACTTCCAATCCCATGCGCCCGTGGCAATGGACATAACGTCTGTGATTCCTGCGGCGCGAATAAAGGCTGGGGCTTTGGCGATCGTTTCAAAGTCCAGGATGAGGCGCTCGGGCACTTTCGTCTCGATGTAGTACACGCATCCATCTTTGCGGATGCCTGATGCGGCAGTAATGAATGCATCCACCGAGAGGGCGGTTGGAAGAACCACGAGCGGCAAATTGAGTTTGGATGCGAAGTATTTTGCAGCATCTGCGACAAGACCGCCGCCGATGGCATAGACGACCTCAAATTTTTGATTTTCGATTGATGATTTTCGATTATCCCAGTGTTCTGTATTCGCTTCTGTTATTTCAAGTTGAGCCTGAATATTGAGCCCTTTGAGATTTTCTTTAACGGCATTCCATGCAGGACCTGAGGTGACGAGCAAAGATTCGCGTTTGTCTTCGATCTCGGAGAAGGGCATGAGATCGACTTTTGGCAAATTCCAAATCTGTTTCATGGATTCCTCAATTTTCCAAAGGTTGTGCCAACCACATCCCAAACTTTTTCAGGATTCTCGGATGCGCCGTCCCAGGCGGCGTTGCCATGCATACCCCATACTGCAATGGACTGTGCGCCTCTTTCCACGGCGACAGTGAATCCTGTTTCGAGTTCATCTTCCCTGCCCGACGGGATTCCAAACCCCTGCGCCCAAAAGTGTGGAGTCAGCCCGCGTGATTCACAGACTGCCATCGTCTTTTTCATCTGCTCATGGACAAAGGATTCACAGTCTTTATCGTGCAGAAACCAGTAAGGGTCGGTGCCGAAGATGTCCAGCCCGCGAAGGTCGGCGATGCGATCCCAAGGCAAGGACTCATTTGCTTCATCGTCCACAGGTAACAGCGTGATGGCATTCTTCGCGCCTTTGTCATGGGCGTAGCCGATCATTTCGGAGAGGAAGTCCACCATCAGGTCTTCGCGGTGTTGGCGCATTTCGGGCTGTAGGGACAGAGCTTGCCCCGGTCCAGCTTGGGGCAAAGGTTGCCCAAACCGAGATTGGAAGGAGTCGCGGCATCTCGGACAGAAGCAGGCAAAGGCGGAGTCGGGAGCGAAGTGCAGGTCATCCCAATCTGGAATGTAAAGATGTGGTTCATCCCAGAAGATGGTGTCGGCGCCAAAGTCGATTGCCATGTCGAGCCACAGCCTCATGGCGGCGCGAGTCTCTGGCGCGGAGGGGCAAGCGGCAGGCGCGCGTTGACCTGTGGAAAGCATCTGACAGGCATCCGGGTTACGCGGCACGAACGCGGAAAACTGCTCGCCGCCGAAAAGCCCCATCACCGCCCAGGGATTCGCCCAGCAGCCCAAGCCCGCGTTGCGCGTCTTCTGGAAAAACTGTGTGGTGCGTTGGCGGGCAAAGACCATTTCATTTTCGCTGAAGCAATGAACGATGTAGGTGCAGTTATGGGCGAGAATATCTTCGAGGTCGCGCTCGAAGTGATGGAGCCAGCCATTGGCAAAATAAGAAACGCCTGTTTCGATCATGATTTTCCTTGAAGTGACAGTCACATTGAAAGTGACTGTCACTATTTGACATCAATCTGCCGCGGACAAAAATTGATGATGCGCGGTGGGATGGTATTCGATGGTCTTGTCACATTCGCACGGGTCGGCGTGGACGATCACTTCGACCAATGCGGGGAATTCGTGGAAAAGGTTGTGACGCACTTCTTCTACGATCCGATGACCTTCGAGCACAGACAACTTGCAATTAACTGTGACGTGCATTTCGCCCCACAGGCGATGCCCCACCCAGCGAAGCGCCGCACTGTGAACGTCCATTACCCCGCTTACATGGGATGCAGTATGTTTAAACTCTTCGTAGAGTTCGGGGTCAACTGCGTCCATCATGCGATGCCACATGTCTCTTGCAGTGTGCAACACAATGCCAAGAATGGCGATGCCAATACCCAACCCAATCAGCGGGTCGAGAATAGGGTAGCCAAGCCAGACTCCGATTGCACCTGCCAGCACTGCAAGAGATGTAAAGCCGTCAGTCCTTGCGTGGTAGCCGTCGGCGATGAGTGCAGCAGAGCCGATCTCCTTCCCCACCTTGATGCGGAAGATGGCAACCAGTTCGTTGCCGAAAAATCCGATTACGGCGGCGGCGGCAACCCAACCCAGATTTGTAATTGGTTCAGGGGTAATGAAACGTAGCACTGCCTGACGAATGGCTTCAAAGGCGCTGTATGCGATCATCAAAACGATGATGACGCCAGCAATATCTTCCGCACGACCATAGCCATAGGTGTAGCGTTTGTTGCGGGCGCGGCGCGAGAGCCAGAAGGCAAATCCGAGCGGAATGGCAGTCAGCGCGTCGGAAAAGTTATGGATGGTATCCGCAAGCAAGGCGACGCTGCTACTGATGATAACGATGACAACCTGAAAGATCGCGGTGACCATTAACCCTGCAAATGAAACCTTCAACGCCCACATACCTCTGTCGGTGGCGAGGTTTGGGTCAAGTGCGGCTTGCTGGTGTCCGTGGCTATGCGGAGAGAAAAGATGTTGCAGCCAGGCGATTACGGGGTTGCTGGAATGGGAGTGCCTGTGGTCGTGATCGTGCCCATGTTCATGATCGTGATGATGGTCATGATGTTCGTGATCCTGATGATCATGCTCATGTGGGTGCGGGTGGTCGTGCGCGTGATCGTCGTGCTTGTGTTCCTTTTCATTTTCGTGTTCGTCGTGGTGTCCCATGGGGAGCCTCCAAATAGAGATATGGAGGTTATAGGGTGGATTTGTTATGCGGCGACCCTCAACCATAACGCCGCAATAATCTAACCACAGACCACCTACAATAGACCTCATGGAGCAGTCGGTGATCTGCGGTCAAACATCTAATCAATCACTTCATTCTTCCGTATCACTTCCGCATACCATTCACCAGAATCTTTGACCGTGCGTTTCTGTGTTTCATAATCCACGCGGACGATTCCGAAGCGTTTGGTGAAGCCGTGCCCCCACTCGAAGTTATCCATTAACGACCAGACCATGTAGCCGCGCACGTCCACGCCATCTTGCATGGCGAGGCGGGTTTGGATGAAATGCTGTTTCAAATAATCAAGCCTGCGCGGGTCGTGGACTTTTCCATCGGCGCTGACTTCATCAGGAAAGGATGCGCCGTTTTCGGTAATGTAGATGGGCGGCACATTGTAATCACGGTTGATCTTATTCAACATGCGGCGCAGGGCGGGCGCGCAGACTTCCCAGCCCATTTCGGTGTATTCCGAGCCAGTCACTTCTTCCACATGCCCTTGTGCATTGTAGAGATTGCGAGAATAAAAATTAATTCCAAGGAAGTCCAGTTTTTGGGCGATGAGCGCCATGTCGCCTGCTTGAATTTCAGGCAAACCGCCTGCGAACTCAACATACTCGGGATGGTAATAGCCTTTGAAGATGGGATGGATGAAAGCCGTCTCGCTGCGGTTCCACGCGCTTTCGGCATTGCGAATGGACTGCGGGTCATCATCCGCCGCGTCTGCCATCCACTGATTGAGGACGATCCCAACTTTGAGATCTGGATCCACTCCGCGGATCGCCTGAACGGCAAGACCATGCGCCACCATGAGATTGTGCGCCACCTGTTTCGCCTTGAGCGCGTCTTGCTCCCCTGGGGCATGTTCGCCGCTGACATAGCCATCCCATGCGATGACGCCTGGCTCGTTGAAGGTCGTCCAGAACTTTACGCGGTCGCTGAGGCGTTTAGAAACGATGGCGGCATAATCGGCGAAGTGATGCAGGTTGGCGCGGTTTATCCAGCCGCCGTTTTCATATAATGCTTGCGGATAATCCCAATGATGCAAGGTGAGAAGAGGTTCGATGTTCGTGGCGCATAGCGCATCCACAAGGCGGTCGTAGAAATCGAGCCCGCTTGGGTTGACGTTCCCCGCCCCAAGAGGCAGAACCCGCGTCCACGAGATTGAGAAGCGATAGGCTTTCAATCCCAAACGGCGCATGAGGGCAATATCCTCTTCGTAACGATGATAGTGATCGCAGGCAATGTCGCCTGTGGATTTATCTTCGATCTTTCCTGGCGTGTGGCTGAAGCGATCCCAGATCGATTCGCCTTTGCCATCTTCGTTCCAGGCGCCTTCGATTTGATAGGACGCGGTGGCTGCACCCCAGAGAAAGTTGTGAGGGAATTTGTGAAGTGTCATGTGTCAGGTTCCAGGTATCAGGTTTCAGGTGGTCAAGTGTTTCTTCAATACTTTTGTGATGGTCTTGTTCTCGACGCAGTTCTTCAATGCAAACGCGCTGAGCATATCGTCCAATTTTTCTTCGGAGATGTCTTTGAACAGATTCGCGTATGGCACTTGCAGGAATTGTGCGAGATAGCCGAACAGGGTGTATTGCGCGAACCAGCGGCGGTCAATCTGGACCTTGAGGTTGGTCTGTACCAAATAAGCATCGATCGCGTCTGCAGAATTTTTCAACGCCTTCGCCACGCTTCCTTTGGGCATCTCCCCTTCCCAATCGGCGGCGTCTTTCTTTGCCTTGAGAATCGGCGCGATGGTTTGCACATACTCTGACTCTGGATCGAGATTGAACGACCCCATCGAAGCGATGTCCTTCCACGTCCACACCGCCCAGTGGATTCCCGCCGAGTCGAACACGCCGAGTTGATCATCCAGCGCGGCGGCGCGATATTTAATCGCTTCGGGATACCCCGCATACCACGTACCAAACTCACCGACGAAGATGGGCTTGCGATGGTTGAATGCACAGCGTGTGCCGCTGTGCATCCCAAACTCTGCTGCAACCATGTCGCGGTTCCAGTACATACCGTCAATGACGCCAGGATACGCAGCGCCGCCACCCGTGGGCGACATGTAGTTGTGACTTTCCACTACGATGTTCTCATCGAAGGTCACATTAAGACCGTCGAATTCACAGGCAAAGTTATCGCCTTCGACGAACAGGATGTGATCCGAATCCACTTCGCGGATGGCTTGCGCGGCGAGACGATGGACTTTGTTCAACCCGTCCCAGTCGTAGGCGGGCGAGTCGTAGTTCTCGTAATGGACGCGTGTGCAGGGTTCGTTCATCAACCCATAGCCTGCAAGGGCGGGATGGTTCTTGTAACGCTTTGCCATCTCTTTCCACAATCCCGCAAAACGTTCTTGAAAATGTTTGTGCTGATACAGCAGGATGTGGACGTGCGCGTTGTCACTGTGCCAGTCGGGGTTGTGCCAGCCTTGCACGGCGTGAAAATCAAGGATGACGTAAATACCATATCTGGCGCACCAGTCAAAGGCTTGGTCGAGCCTTTTGAATCCATTTTCGAGGTATTCAAAAGGCTTGTCGTCGCTTTCAAAGTGGCGGTAATTGAACGGGATGCGGATCACATTCGCGCCGAACTTCGCCATCGCCTTTACATCGTCTTCGGTGAAGAAGTGGTCGAGCAGACGGTCGAAAAAGAACTGCGCCTTCTCCCTGCCTGCAATGCGGCTCATGGTAGCGCGTAAATTATGCTCCGCGCCGACGAAGCCGTTGATGAAGTCTTCCATGTTGAGCCAGCCGCCGATGTTCCACCCGCGCAGGCGGAGGGGTTTGTTTTTTGCGGTGACGATCTGGTGGTTGTGTACTTTGATGAGTTCCATAGGTGTCATATCTTTGTAGGGGCAGGGCGACCCCGTCCCTACGCCAAATTATTCTTTCGATCCCGTCAACTTAATTCCCTGAATGAACGTCTTCTGTGCAAAGAAAAAAGCGATGATGATGGGCAGGGTGAAGACGGTTGCCGCCGCCATTAGTTGATTCCAAATGATGATGTTCTGCCCCTGAAAATCCTGCAAGCCCAATGCCATGGTGAAGTTGCGCGGACTATTGAGGAACAATAGCGGTCCCGTGAAGTCGTTCCAGGCATACAGGAAGGTGAAAACCGTGATGGTGGCAAGCACAGGTGTGGAAAGCGGCAGGACGATCTGCGTGAAGATCTGCCACTCGCTGGCGCCGTCCACTCTTGCAGCGTCACACATTTCTTCCGGGATGGTCCTGAAGAATTGCCGCAGGAGGAACACATCCCAGGCATTGGCGAAGAAGGCGGGAACAATCAACGGCAGGAAGGTATCACCCCAACCGAGTGTGTCGTTGAACAAAAGATAAACCGGGATCATCGTCACCTGGAACGGAAGCATCATGGTGGCAAGGATGATGACGAAGAGCACATCGCGTCCGGGGAATTTCAGCCGTGCAAAGGCATACGCCACAGGTGTATTCGAGACCAGAGTGCCGACGATCATAAAGAAGGCAATGACGAGACTGTTTCTGAAGTAGACCCAGAAACTCGCCCCCACTCCCGGGCGACTGCCGCGGTTCATTGCGTCGGGGAAGTTTTGCCAGCGAAAGGAAACTTCCTCCACCAATTCGGCGACTCGTTCTGTACCTTGCTGTAATTTGGTGGGAATGACCACATCAGGATAGGCGGGGTCTACAAAATATGCCACGCCGCTTTCGATCTTGAGCGCAGCATATTGCTTGACTCCGTCTTCGGTTTTGACGTTGTATATCGGATACTCTTCTCCGTTAATTTCCACGCGGACAGCGTCATGCGGCAGCCAGCGCGGCGGGGTATGGAAGACATCCTTGTCGGATTTGAACGAGGTGAGCAGCATCCACAAAAATGGGACAGCGAAGAACATGCCGACAAAGATGATCAGCCCGTGGCTGAGGGTGGAGATGAAAAGGCTGCGGATCTTGTGCGCGGTGCGGTCGCGGCGTGGATCATGCTCAGGTTGGCGCGACCGGTTCGAGGTCAGGGGAGAGGCGGGGTTCATCATTGCATCATCCTGAATAGTAAGTGAATCTGTCGCTGACTTTGAGGAGGAGCAGGGTCAAAATCAAAATAATAATGAAGAGGATCCACGCCATGGCGGAGGCATAGCCCATTTTTAAATAGAGGAAGGCGTTCTGATAAAGATAAACGGAATAAAACAGGGTAGAGTTGAGCGGGCGTCCGAGGCTGTCGCCGCCACCGACAACATAGGCTTGTGCAAAATATTGGAACATGCCGATCATGCCTGTGATGAGGTTGAAGAGCGTGATGGGCGAAACCATTGGGATGGTGATATGCCACAGGCGTTGGAACCAATTAGCGCCGTCGAGTTCGGCGGCTTCGATAAGGCTTTGCGGCACGTCCTGTAAACCTGAAAGATAGATGATGATCGTACCGCCCATGCCCCACATACCGAGCAAAATGAGTGCGGGCTTCGACCAGTTTGGGTCTGCCATCCAGTTGGGTCCGTCTATGCCAAATATACCGAGTACGGTATTGACCAACCCCACCTGCGGATTCAACAACCAGAGGAAGAGAATTGTGCCTGCCACGGTCGGCACGATGGACGGGAGAAAATACACGACGCGATAGAAAGCCTGTCCGCGTACTTTGAGGTTGAGAAGCAAGGCGCAAAGAAAAGATGCGAATAACCCAAGCGGCACGGCGATCGCCACCATGTAGAGGGTGTTGTTGAGCGAGAGCCAGAATTTATCGTCGGCAAAGAGTTCGGTATAGTTTTGAAACCCAACCCATTCAGGCGCGCGTTTGGAATGATAGATTGTAAAACTATAGTAAAAGGAGACAACCATCGGATAGAGCGTGAAGGCGAAGAAACCGATCAGCCACGGTGAGAGGAATAACAACCCCGTGCGCAGGTCAGACTTGGCGCGCTTCGTCCACACCGTTTTGGGTGGGAGTTTGAAGCCGAGGAATTTGCGTTCGGTTGAGTTTTCCATTTCACGCTCCAGCGGGAGGAGACCCTAAAGGTTCTTAAAACCTTTAGGGTCTCAGGTTTGATTTACTGACCCATCGCCTCTTTGAACTTGGGTTCAAATTCGGCTTGAATGGCGTCGAGTGTCTCCTTGGGGTCGGCGCCTGTGAGCAGAATCTCTTCTTCGGCTGCGCCCAGCGCATCATTCAACTCGAACGAGATCGGGGTGGTGATCATGGCATAGGCGTTCGGGCTTGCCATCAAATCTACAAAGACCTGGAATTTGGGTCCCAAATCCTTGAAGCATTGTGCCTCGGCAGCTTTCTTGCTGGTAGGCAGGTTGGCGTTGTAACAGAACTCTTCCGCCACGATGGCAGGCGACATCATCCACGCCAGCAGTTTTGCAGAGGCTTCCTTGTCCGCCACGCCGGTGGGAATGACCACAGCCGTGCCTTGATTGACAATCGTGCCAGCGCGTTCGGGATGGTCGGCAGGCGGCGGGAAGGCAGCCACGCCGTAATTCAATTCAGGCTTGAGTTTGGGAATGAAGTTGGGTCCCACCTGCCACTCACCTTCCACCATCATGGCAACCTTGCCTGCGTAGAACGGGGCATCGGGTGAACTGTATTCACCAAAGCCTGAGGCAAATGCCTGCAGGTTATCCACACCATATTTGGTGTAGAACTGCTGTTGCCAGGTGAGTGCGTCGATCATCGCCTGACTGTTGGCGGTCAGGGCAGTACCGTCATCGCTGTACCAGAAGCCGCCAAAATTGCGGGCGTACAGGTCGGTGTGGCTCCAGGAGTGATTTGGGATGAAACCAACCTGTTCGAGCGAGCCATCCGCGCCGACGATGGTCAACTTCTCAGCATATTCAACCAGTTCTTCCATGGTTGAAGGCGGTTTCTCGGGGTCGAGCCCGGCGGCTTCAAACAGGTCTTTGTTCCAAAACAGCGCGTACGCATCGGTACCCCACGGCAGACAAACGATCTTGTCGCCCTGCCGGCACTGGCTCAACGGGGCTTCGTACATATCTGTCATATCTATATTACCGGTCTTGATGGATTCTGAAAGCTCAAGCACCAACCCTTCTTTGTAGAAAGATTTCGCAGCATCGCCGCCACTCAACACCAGGATATCGGGCGGGTTCGAACCGGTCAGCGCAGGCAACACCTTATCATCGTCAATGGGTGCGGTCACTTCCACCTTGATGCCGCTCTCAGCAGTGTACTTATCGAACAGTTCCTGAATTTGCTGTGGGTTGTCGCCCCATTGAATCCACACTCGCAAAACTTTTTCGTCGCTGGCAGCGTTTCCGCCACCGCAAGCCGCCAGCAGCATGGATGCCACCAACAGCACGCTTAGAATGCTGAGCAATTTTCTAGCCATGTTTCTCCTCCGAGAAATTTGATTTGAATTTGACGACTGGAAATGGTCGGGGGGGATATGAGATGTGCCACCTCCTTTATGAATGTTTCAAACATCCGCAAGACTCGCGGATGACCAACTCCGTGCGCTTCAACACCAGACTTTGAGCCTGTTCGCCGTTCAAGAGGCTTAATAACTGGCGGACGGCTTCTCTCCCTACTTCTTCTATCGGTGCGCGGACAGTCGTCAGCGGCGGGGAAATGTATCCGGCGAAATCCACATCATCAAAGCCGACAACAGCCACATCGTCAGGAATGAGGCGGTTGGCTTCCTTCAAGGCGCGGTACACGCCAATGGCGGCATCATCATCACCTGCAAAGACCGCGTCAAAATCCACGCCGTTGTGAATTAGTTTTTTCAAAGATTGATAGGCTGTCTCCTGGTCGAACTCGCCAGAGGAGACCAGAGTTTCATCAAAAGGAATATCATGCGCGGCAAGCGCTTCACGATAGCCGCGCTCGCGCCATTGTGAGTCTTCGTGCCCATCAGGTCCGCGCAGGAAGACGATCCGACGCCGTCCATGCGTTATCAAATGATCGACCAACATGACGGCGCCATCTTTATTTTCGACCGTGATCACGGGAATATCCATTCCGGCGGGCGGAGTCTCGTGCATTAAGATGATCGGAAAATTGATCTGATATAAACGGGCGATCTCTTCCTTATCCAAACTTGTCGTAAAAACCAACAACCCATCGGTGTTGTGTTCACCAATCGGCTTGCGCTTTATGGGTCGGTCGCTGTGTGTGGAATAGACCAGCAACTCATACCCCGCCTCATGTAATTGCGACTCGATGCCTTTCAGCAAATGCGGGAAGAAAGCGCCGCGGATCTCGGAGAAGACCAACCCAATCGTATTGGTCTTGCGGCTGGCAAGTGTGCGGGCAGCGGGGCGCGGAACAAAATTCAACTCTGCAACCGCGCGTTTTACCCGCTCGGCTTTCTCTGCCTGCACAGGCGTGGTGCCATTCAACACGCGGCTGACAGTGGCAATGGAAACACCAGCGTGTGCGGCGACATCTGAAATTGTGGCAGAAATAGGCTTGGAATTCATTTGAAAACGCTTTCTGAAAGCGTTTTCAAAGTATATATAGAGAATTGAGAAAAGTCAAGAAAATCATCAGCCGAAAAGGATGTCGTGCGATCCCCCCTCACCTACTGTACCCTGATGTACACGCGTAGCGCACTTGCATTTTTCCAAAGCGGATAAAATCTCCGCTTTGGGAAGTCCCTGACCAATGAAAACCAATTCGGTGGATGTGTCTTCCGCCTCATCCCGACCTTCAACAGGCTCCAACTCTTCGACCTCACACAACGCCCCAGCCTGACTCAGCAACACAGGGTTATGGTTCGTGAAGAAGGCCATGCCCTTCGAGCGGATGACCTGGTTGTATACGTCGCTATTCAAGAAAGCATCGAAGGCATCCCAATCGAGCGGCTCTTCACTGCGGAAGGCGAAGCTGGCAAAGCCATACTCCTCCACTTCACTGGAGGGCTTATTCCATTCCAAGTCCCAGTCTTCGGCTTCAGCACCGCGCTCGTAGTCATAAAGTCCCGTATTGATAAGCAGGGACGGGTTCACCTGTCCCTGCACGGGGGCATCGCCACAGGCTCCAGGCATTCAGAAACCTCCTGCCCAAAGATCGCTTCAGTCGGACATCTCAACTCCTATAAATGAAAAACGTTTTCAATAAAAAATCTATAAAAAGACAGGGAGTTTGCGGCTCCCTGTCTTTAGGGTATTACAGAGTGCTTACTTCAAACCTTCAACGATCTGGGTGACGTTGTACTTCATCATCTCGATGTAAGTCGCGGCAGGTCCGCCATCGGTCAAGGTTTCGAGGTAGAGGCTGTCCACTACTTTCACACCAGTTTCAGAAGCGATCTGATTCGCCAGGTCTGCATTCTCCACTTCACCGAGGAAGATGGCAGGCGCGCCCGAGGCTTTGATGGCTTCGATGGCAGCCGCAACTTCCTGTGCCGAGGCGCTTGCTTCAGAACTCAAACTGGGGATAATGGTATCCACCACTTCAAAACCATAGCGCTCAGCGAAGTACCCCATGGCTTCGTGGTTGGTCACCAACAAGCGACGTTCCGCAGGGATGCTTTCCACTTGTTCCTTGATAAAAACATCCAGTTCGTTCAACTGCGCAATGTAGGCATCGGCGTTGGCTTTGTAGGTTTCAGCGCCCTCGGGGTCGGCTTCGCTCAATCCATCACGGATGTTTTCCACGTAGGTGATGACGAGGTTCGGGTCGAGCCACATATGCGGGTCACCCGCTTCGTGCGCATGTTCTTCACCATCTTCAGAATGTTCCTCAGCCTCGGCATGTTCTTCTTCGCCTTCATGTCCATGTTCTTCCATCTCATGCGGAGTCAAACCTGCTGTCGCTTCGATAACCAATCTTTCACCATCCGCATTTTCCAACAACGGTTCAATGAAATGCTCGTACTCCACGCCGTTGAGGATCAACACATTGCTTTCGGCGATCTTGGAGACATCGGTAGGCGCGGCTTGATAGGAATGTGGATCCGCGCCGACAGGCAGCAACGATTCGACAACTGCTCGGTCACCAGCCACGTTTTGGGCGATGTCTGCCAGGAAGGAGGTAGAGGCGAGCACTTTAATCGAACCGGATTCCCCGGATTCCGTTTGAGCGCTGCCACATGCGGCAAGCAAAAGACCCAACAGGGTCAGCAATGAAACAATCGAGAGTAATTTTTTCTTCATCTTCCTTTTCCTTTGTTTGGATATTAATGTCGGCAATTGGCACATAGACCCAAAAACTGGATCAGACTTAAATCCAATTTGTAGCCCGTCTTTTTCGAGATCACTTCCGCAAGGGCGCTGATGTCACCATAAAAGAAGGCGATCTGTCCGCATGAGTTGCACAATAGCATGTGTCGATCTGAATTGGAGACTGGCAAGTAAGCGTGGTGACTATCGGCGCGATGGATACGCTGCACGAGATTCAACTCGAGTAGTTTTTCCACCGTGCGATAAACCGTCACTAGTCCGAGGTCTGGGCGCTGTTCGCGCGCCAGTTCATGCAATTCCTGAACGCCGAGCGGGCGGAGCGCCCCCAGCAAAACGGAAATCACCGCCTCACGCGGGGCGGTGACGCGGCAACCTGCTTTATGTAAAAGAGTCATCCAATGCGTTTGGGTATCCATCATGCCGTATCTTGTTGAAATATTATTTCAATAAGGGGAAATGTGTCGTTTCCGTAGATGCACGGCTTTGGTAAAGTTTGAAACACATGACATGTATCAAATGATACATAGACCAATGACGGCAGACCGCGTTCGGTGGTTGGTAGTCACGTGCTAAAGTCGAATTACTTTCAATAATGAGAGTGATGCTCAGGTTGTTCCACCAGACAAAACAGGTCTTCCCCATCCTTATTAACTGTAGAAACCCTGCCCTGTGCCCGCAGTTCGCTCAAGACTCGGGTAATGGAGGTCCGCGTGGCGCCCACAGCTGCCGCTAGTTGACCATGTGTAATGCGCACATCAATCAGGGTACCATGCTGTGAATGCATCCCGAACTGCTCAGACAACAACCCCAAAAGCCCCAACACCCTTTGCTGCAACGAAGGACGCGCCTGCATGGCTGCCCAACCCTCCATCTGCTGCAAACGCGCCCGCAACTTAGCAAGAAAATCTGCTTGGTCCGCTGCCACATCCCATGGCTCGATTTTGACCTTCGCTTCGGTATGGGCAATGATCTGAATATGGCAATTGTCATCAGGGTGCGCCACCACAATTTGCCCCTTGCCACTCAATCCCAGCAGAACTTCAACCCCGTCCTGATGGATCATAGTCGTGGCAAGGATGCCATCTTCCACATGCAAAACCGCATCTGCTTCCAGCAGGATCAACTCGCCGCGGCGATAGGTACGCTGCGCATGCGGTTTCACTCCCTTTTTATTTTCAGCCAACTCCCCCATCACCCGCTGGATGGTTTCCATAACTACCTGAATGGATGTTCCTTTCGGGAAGACTGCTCGCGCCCCCGCTTGATACGCTTTGGATATCGCCTGCGGAACACCCGTCTGGTCCCATGCAAGCCAGGGGGAATACGGAAGAACTGGGAACTCATTGGCTTCCACCAGCACCAGAGTCAAATCGGCATTCCTGGTCACGGACATATCCGCACCGATGAGCAGACTGTATTCGAGATCCAGAAAGGACTCGATCACGACTTTTGCGGCGGCAGAGTTTTCAAAAATTGCAAGGGTGGGCATAATATATCCAAGCCTTTCTTATTGAAATCAATTTTCATTATACAACAAGAATAATGAAGGAGACGGAGAGCATTCTCCGTCTCCTTCATTATAAAATTACCGACTTTTTATCCGGCAGACGCGCCCCCATGCCGCAATGCTAGGCAGTTTGACCAGCAGTAACCCTGGCGGGAAACCATCGATGCGTATTCAAACAAATACGCACCAGCAATAACATGATCGGCACTTCGATCAACACACCGACCACGGTCGAGAGCGCCGCGCCGGAAGTCACACCGAAGATGGTTACCGCGGTAGCGATCGCCACTTCAAAGTGGTTGCTTGCGCCGATCATCGAAGCAGGCGCAGCTTCCTCATAGGTCAGCCCGAGCAATTTCGAAACGCCATATCCCAGCCCAAAGATGACAAATGTCTGAATGATAAGCGGGACAGCGATCATCGCCACGATTAGCGGAGAGGCGAGAATGACGCTGCCCTGCAACATGAACAGGAAAACCAGCGTCAGCAATAGGGACGCAACCGAGATCGTCCCCATGTGTTTGAGGAAAACGCGCTCATACCATTCAATGCCGCGCCGTTTGATAAGTTGCGTGCGGGTAATATACCCCGCCGCCAGCGAAACGCCGACGTACAGCATTACGCTCAGAAAGATGGTCATGAACGGTACGACCATCTCCGCCACCCCAAGCAGGAAGTTGCCAAGCGGCGCATACAGGAACAACATGGTCAATGAGTTAATCGCCACCATCACCAGTGTCAATCCCATAAAGCCGCGCGAGAGATAACTCCACACCAGCACCATGGCAGTGCATGGCGCAATGCCCAACAGAATCATCCCAGCGATGTACTCACTCGCCATATCGTAATCAACAAATGGGGCAAAGATCACGCGGAAGAACAGCCAGGCAAAGAAAAACATCGTAAACGGCTTGATCCCCCAATTGATCACCAGCGTCATCAAGACCGGCTTGGGTGCCTTGAAAGCGTTCACCACCTCATTGAAATCAATTTGCACCATGATCGGAAACATCATGCCAAACAACAATACTGCAATCGGTATGTTAACCTGCGCGTACGCCATCGAATTCAGGGCTTCCGCCGCCCCAGGGAACACCGCACCCAGCGTAATCCCCGCAGTAATACATAGCGCCACCCAAACGGTCAGGTATTTCTGGAAAAAACTCAGATCGTACGATTTTTCTTTGCTCATTTGCGTATCTCCTTTTACTGGTCAGGTAGTTCAAACTTGCGCAAGCATATTCGCCAGTTCATGTGCGATCTCATCGCGCACGCGGCGAAAGTCTTCCATATAATCGGTTTGGGCGGGATCAAAAAAACTGTGATGAACTTTTTCTCCTTTCCCCAACCAGACGAGGCATTCTTCTGCCGCCGAATCGCAGACCGTGACAACGAGGTCGAAGTCTGCGCCTTGAAATTCGTCTGCGCGCTTCGAACTACCCGTATGCTGGATACCGATTTCTGCGAGCGCTTCCAACGCCTTGGGGTGGATGTAACCCGCAGGCTTTGTGCCTGCACTGACCGCCCGCAATGTTTCCCCCATCTGCGCATTGACGATTGCCTCCGCCATTTGCGAGCGGCAGGAATTTCCCGTACATAAAAATAGAACCCGTTTCATAAGAACACCTCTCCTCGTTTTTTTATTCTAGCGAGTGAACCATGAATGATTGCAACGGCGATCAAACCAATAAAGATGGCGATTAGTTGCGGTTTGAGCACGCGGCGCAGAATACATTCTGCCCTACGCAGTCTTTAGGCTTTCCACGGAAATGACTGCGGGTGTGCATTGCGGACATTCACAGGAGGGATAGATTTCGGTGTTGATGATGGAAGAAACAGATTCAGCGGAGAGTCCGCTTAATTTGGCAGAATCAAGAATCAGGTCCAGATAAGAGGCGTTCTTTAATCGGTAATAGACATATCGCCCAGCACGGCGATCCTGCAAAATATCCGCTTTGCGGAGCGCCATCAAATGCTGTGAGATGTACGCCTGCCGCCAACCAAGCGCAGTTTCGAGGTGACAGACGCAGGCTTCGCCTTTGCCGATGGCGAGCAGAATGGCGATGCGCTGGGGTGAGGCGATAGCGGCAAACAGGATGGATATTTTTTCAGAAAGTTTAAGGATGGAGAGGTTTTTCATATTCGTAATCCTGAATGTATTATAACGATATATTCAAAGAAGTGAATATGATTATTGTCATTTTTTCATGCACTGAAATTCTTGCCTGACACACTGCACCTACTTACCCCTGCCATTGCACCCAGCGATCACGCCCCTGCTGTTTGGATTGGTACATGGCTTGGTCGGCTTGGGTTAGCAGTTCGTCAAGCGAGGTGCTCTCATGTGTCAGTAGAGCGGCCCCAATGCTGATGGTGACTGAAATTCTTTGTCTTTCGTGCCGGACGGGCGTCTCGCGCACCACGGCATTTAGGCGGTTTGCCAGCGGGGCAAGCATATCGATGGGCAAGCGTGGAAGCAAGGCAACAAACTCCTCCCCGCCATAACGGGCAAGCAGATCGGTTGGGCGCAGGTGTTGTTGCAGGCGGGCTGCTACCTCGTACAAAACAGCATCACCCGCCTGGTGCCCGTAGGTGTCGTTGATGTTTTTGAAATGGTCAATATCCATCATCAAAACCACAAGTTCGTAGGGCGAGTGCTTTGAACGCTCAAAAATCTTTTCGGCTGCGGAGAAAAAGCCGCGCCGGTTACGCAAGCCTGTCAGCGGGTCGGTGATGACCAGGTGCTCCAGTTCCATCTCTACCATTCTTCGGGCGGTGACATCTTCCTTGACCGCGATATAGTGGGATATCTGCCTCTCGTCATCCAGCATGGGGGCGATAACGGTCTGCTCCCAATAGACCTCTCCATTTTTGCGGCGGTTGACCACTTCCCCGCGCCAGGTTCGTCCTGCCAGCAGGGTGGTCCACATCTGCGCGAAGGTTTCTACTGGCGTTTGGCCGGATTGCAAGAAACGCGGATTTTTTCCCTTAACTTCCTCAAAGGTGTAACCGGTGGAGCGGGTAAAAGCCGGGTTGACGTATTCAATTTCTGCTTGCGGGTTGGTGATGATGATGACGCTGGGACTCTGCTCGACCGCGATGGAGAGTTTGCGTAGGTCGGCTGTGCGGTCGGCGACGCGTGTTTCCAAAGTTTGGAGCAGGTCGTCCAGTTCGCTGGTCAGGGTATTGAAGGAGTGGGTCAGAAATCCGATTTCATCTTCACTTTGAACGGGGATCGTAATATTCGTCTCACCTGCCCCCATGCGCCGCACCCCGGCGGTTAGGGCTTCGAGGGGCTGGGCAATCGAGGAACGCAAAAGAAGCGGAACGATGATGAAAATCAAAAGGCTGCCGCCAATCACTACCCAGGCTACTGGCAGCATAAAGACGTGCAGATAGCGTCGAAAAGCCAGCAGGTGATTCTCCAGCAACGGGCTTGCCCCAACGCGAGAGAGGCTGACCAAATCAGCACCGACTTCTGCGCCGGCGGGCAATTTATGCAACGGCTCGCCGCGCCCAGCCACCACGCCGCTCAACCAGGGGTTGGCTGGCGCACTGGCATCGAGGCTGAAGAGAATGGGTTGCGGCAAACCATTGTAGGTGAAGTCGAAGATACCATCCGCGTACAGGATAACCTGGAAGGTGTAGCGCGCCCCCGGTTGGGATGACAACAGACGGTTCCAGGTGATAATCAGGCGGTCAGACTCCCGGCGGATGAACAATCCGCTGTCAGCCTCGGCTGAGTTGGGGGTCAACTTCATCCTCAGCGGGAAGATGTTCGGGACGCGGGCAACGGCGGCTTCCAAATTGAGCGGGCGGAACGTCTGACCGAGGCTGAGAATGCCCGAATGGTGGGCGTAGACTTCGGTGTAGATTTCTTCATAAAAGGGAAATGTGAACTCAACCCGATGGTTGCCGTTCTCGTCCAGGGTCTGTACGTCTACCTTCTCACCTAGCGCATGCTCAAAGCGAAAATCCACTTCGCTCACGTTGTATCCGCCTGTTGCGTTGGGCGTGAAGCGCAGGGTTTGGTGGTCGCGCAAGGCAGGCTGAAAGGTCGCGGCATAAGATGGAGCGATCAACCAGCCCAGCGTGCCAAGCAGGGCCAGAAAAAGTGTCAACGTAAGGATGGACAACCTGGAAGCAACATTCACGCTACCGGGAACGAAGTTGACGTAGATGTTTGAAAATGTCCATAACATGAGCAGAATGCCAATGGACACGATGGCATTAAAAACTGTGAACGGAAGCCCGAAACTAATGAATACGCCTGTAAACCCCAACACAAATGGAATGACAAACACCAGCGCGAAGTTGCGTGCGCCCTGTGCCCCCTTGCCCTCCGGCTGCCACAGTTTATTCCACCAGGCAACCGGACGCGGATCTGCAGCCAGGGTTTGACGGAAGAAGGCAAGCGGCACGAATAGCATCACCACAGGCTGGCTATACGCGGCAAAAGGGAAGCGATTGAAAACATTTCCATCCCTCAAAAGGGAATCATAACGATAAATCATGAATCCCACTTCCCAAACAAGGAACGCCAGACTGAGCGACAGGAGAGTGCGCATTTCCAATTTGTGCTGTGGATAGGGTTCGGGGAAGTGGTAGGCAAATCCGATGAGCGCCACCAGTGCCAGCGCCAAAACGGTGTTTTCCGCGTAGGCGGTTAGCAAACGGTAAAACGGTAAAAAGGCAGCATTCATCACCAATAATCCGGTTAACACCGTCATCGGCGCGAAGAAAGCGATCAACAGGAACAATGAACGGGCACGCTGACTCTGCAAGCGGTGGAGGAGAAAAAGAGTAATCGCCAGCGACAGAATAAATTGGGTCAGGTAGCTGATGGAGGCGGGGGTGAGATACAGGGCAGGCATACTCGGATAATTCACACAATAATATTATGCTTGCTCATCTTTTCACCATCATATCAAACTTTCCATCTTTTGGGCTTAGCACTACCACCCTCTCTATCACGTAATTTGCGGAACAGGCTGTAAGGTTAACCTTGCTGTCTGTTGAGTTCCATCTCCCGGGCTTTATGAGTAATTGCCAATCTTCTGCAATCCTCGGTCTAAACTACCCATTGGGACATCCATCATGCAGACGGCATAGGTTTCGCCCATTTCCGGTGTAAAAAAATTAGTATCATTCTTCACTTGACACCGACCTTACAAAACTGTAAACTCCTTTTCAAATTATTAATTTTTATTAATACAATTTTTTAGGGAGTATTCATACATTTTTTGTAATGGGAGATATATATCATGCATGTGCAGACTACCATTCCCGCTTCGCTGCAGAAATACTTCGCAATTATCTTAATCCTCATTATAGTCATGGGGGCGGCTTCACCAAGTAATACAGTGTTTGCCCGAGCAAACGAACGGGAGGTAAAAACTCTCAGTGCAGGAGTCGAGGCTGCCCTTCCTCAGCCAAAACTTCAAGCCGGGTGTGCCTCTCCCGCCAATGAGATCGTAGCAGAGAATTGCCTGCCAGGAAACCCGCCAAGTGAATGGGATGTGAGTGGTGCAGGCGACACTTCGATTCAAGGCTTTGCCACCGATATCAGCGCCAACCGTGGCAGCACAATTCAATTCAAAATCGATACAACAGCTGCCCTATATGATATCCAGATCTATCGCCTGGGATACTATGGAGGCGATGGCGCTCGTCTGGTTCACACGATTGAGAATGTTTCCGGGACTGCACAACCCGCATGTAGTCTTTCACCGATTTCCATCGGCGGCGGAAGCACCACCAGTGGACAGTTGCTTGACTGCGGTAACTGGTCCGTATCCGCCAGTTGGACGGTGCCTGCCAATGCAACCTCGGGTGTGTATATAGCGAAACCCACCCGCATTGACAATGGGGGCGCAAGCCATATTGTCTTCATCGTCCGCGACGATGCGAGTGATTCGGACCTGCTGTTTCAAACATCGGATACCACCTGGCAATCCTATAACCCGTACGGCGGATACAACGCCTACGGCAGTTCCGGCGCGACAATGGCGGAAAAGTTGAGCTATAACCGCCCCTTCACCACCCGGGGTGGTGAACTGGAAAATTGGCTTTTCAACGCCGAGTATCCTATGATCCGCTGGCTCGAACGCAATGGATACGATGTCAGCTACATGTCGGCGGTCGATGTGGAGCGTTACGCAAGCCTGCTTTTGAACCACGACATTTATCTTTCGGTGGGGCACGATGAATACTGGTCGCAAGGTCGACGCGACTCGATCACAGCTGCCCGCGACGCCGGCGTGAACCTCGCCTTCTTTAGCGGCAACGAAGTCTATTGGAAGACTCGCTGGGAAGCAAGCACCGCCGACGGCGGCAGCACCGACTACCGCACTCAGGTTGTCTATAAAGAAGGTAACACTGCTCCAAGCGGCTCGGCAGAACACCGCAATTGTTACAACAATTATGACTGCGATCCCAGCCCGATCTGGACGGGTCAATGGCGTGAAGCACCCAGCTCTACGCCGGAAAACTCACTGAGCGGGCAGATCAGTTGGCGTTTGAATACGGCTCCCATCACTGTGCCGGGCGAATATGCACCGCTGCGCTTCTGGCGCAATACGGATATTGCCTTACTATTCCCAAGCGGACAGGTCACCCTTTCAGATGGCACACTCGGTTACGAATGGGACCCGGAATCTCCGCAGTACGCCGACTGGTATCCCGCCGGACGCGTTCTGTTATCAGAGACGACCGCCACTTCATTTACGGGGATCCCCGAACAGCATCACATGAGCCTGTATCGGGCGGCATCGGGTGCGCTGGTCTTTGGGGCGGGAACCGTTCAATGGTCGTGGGGGCTGGATGGCGACCACGATCCTGGCACATCCACCGAAGATGAGAACGTTCAACAAGCGACCGTGAATCTGTTCGCAGACATGGGCGTTCAGCCCGCCACACTGCAAGCGAATCTCACCGCCGCAACCGCCTCAACCGACACCACTCCACCGACCGTCACCGTCACAACGCCGTTATCGGGCGCATCTCTCCCCGGTGGACCGATCACCATCACCGGCACGGCAAGCGATGTCGGCGGTGTTGTAGGCGTCGTTGAAATATCCACCAATGGCGGCACGACTTGGCGGCGAGCAACCGGGCGTGAGAACTGGAATTACACCTATACCGCCACGGAAGGACCTGCCGATATTCGCGTCCGCGCGGCGGATGACAGCATCAACCTCAGTGCGCCGATCACGCACACATTCAACGTTACGGCGCGAGTCTGTCCCTGCTCGATCTGGAATGACACCTTCACCCCCACCGCTTCCGGCAATGATGGTCAGCCCATCGAAGTCGGCGTCAAGTTCCAATCCGCTGAAACGGGCTACATCACCGGCTTGCGCTTCTACAAAGACCCAACCAACACAGGTACGCACATCGGACATCTGTGGGCAAACGATGGAACACAATTAGCCGAAGCCACCTTCACCAGTGAGACTGCATCCGGCTGGCAGGAAGTGTATTTCAGCACGCCCGTTCAAATTCAAGCGAACATCACGTATGTGGCGTCATATCATTCCAGCGGCGGTGGATACTCCTTCGACGACCAGTACTTCACCAGCGCCTTTGACAGCCCGCCCTTGCGCGCCCTCGCAAACGGTGAAGATGGTCCAAATGGCGTGTACGCCTACGGCGCGAGCGCCTTCCCCACCCAAACTTACCAAAGTTCCAATTACTGGGTGGATGTCATCTTCGACACCACTCCCCAAGTCTACAGCGTGTGGGATCAGGGAACCATCACAGGCAATGCCAACTCTGGCGATGCAACTGCAATTGAAGTTGGCATGAAGTTTCGATCTGATGTCCCCGGTTCGGTTATCGGCGTGACGTTCTACAAAGGCTCGAATAACACCGGTCCGTTCCTCGGTCACTTGTGGAACACATCCGGCTCACAACTTGCAGAAAAGAGTTTTACCAACAACACCGCCGACGAAGGCTGGCAGGAGATCATCTTCGACGCGCCCGTTCCGATCACCGCCAACACCACCTACATTATTTCCTATTTCACCCAATCAGGAAACTATTCGTTCGCAGGTAATTACTTCACAGCAGATGTTTACAACCCGCCTTTGCGCGCCCTCGCCAACGGCGTGGATGGTCCAAACGGTGTGTACAACTACAACGCCAGCGGATTCCCCGCCAGTTCGTTCAACGCCAGCAATTACTGGGTGGATGTGCTCTTCGCGCCTGACACGCCCATCGACAACACGCCGCCCACCGTCACGAATGTATCTCCGACGAACGGCGCCGCCAACGTCAACCTTGGGACGACGGTCACTGTGACATTCAACGAAGCGATGGATCCGCTAACGCTGACGGCATCCACCTTTGAATTGCGCGACGCATCGAACAACCTCGTGCCTGCTTCTGTTTCTTACAACTCTGCCACGCGGACAGCGACTCTCACGCCCGACTCCCCGCTCGCGCTTTCAGCGACGTACACTGCCCGGGTCGTTGGCGGCGCTTCCGGCGCGGCTGACGCGGCGGGCAATCCGCTTGGTTCCGACTCCTCCTGGTCCTTCTCCACTCAGGGACCACCCCCCAACGAAGGTCCGGGCGGACCGATCCTCGTGCTTTCGAGCGCTGCCAATCCATTCAGCCGCTACTACGCGGAAATTCTGCGCGCCGAAGGCTTGAACGAATTCACCGCCACCGACATCTCCAACCTGACTGCCGCCTTGCTCAACAATTATCAAGTGGTCATCCTCGGCGAATTTTCCCTCACGCCCGCTGAGGCAGGCTTGATCACGAATTGGGTCAATGACGGCGGCAACCTGATCGCCATGCGACCCGACCCGCAACTGGCGGGCTTGCTCGGCTTGACCTCCTCTGGCTCGACTCTGAGCGAAGGCTACCTGCTCGTCAACACTGCCAGCGCACCGGGGCAAGGCATCGTCAACCAGACCATGCAATACCACGGAACAGCAGACCGTTACACGTTAAATGGCGCGACCTCCATTGCAACCCTTTACTCCAATTCAACAACCGCCACCGCCAACCCGGCAGTGACCATCATTAATGTCGGCTTGAACGGCGGACAGGCAGCCGCTTTCACCTACGACCTCGCGCGCTCGGTGGTTTACACGCGGCAGGGTAACCCGGCTTGGGAAGGGCAAAACCGCGACGGGCAGGCAGGTCCCATCCGCTCGGATAACCTGTTCTTCGGCAACGCTGCGGGAGATCCGCAACCAGATTGGATCGACTTCAATAAAGTTCAGATCCCGCAGGCAGATGAACAACAACGTCTGCTTGCCAACATGATCTTAAGCATGAACGCAGACAATCATCCCCTGCCGCGCTTTTGGTACTTCCCGCGCTTCGAAAAAGCGGTGGTGGTGATGACCCACGATGAGCACGGTGGCGGCAACATCATCTCCCGTCTTAATAGTTACAATGCCGCCAGCCCGGTTGGCTGCAGCATAAACGATTGGGAATGTGTTCTCAGTACTACGTACATGTATACCAACGCGCCCATCACGAACGCACAGATGGCATCCTACCAAAATCAGGGACATGAATTCGCAGTTCATATTAATACCGGCTGCGCCAACTTCACCCCCGCTTCCCTTGAAGCCGATTATGCGACGCAGATTCCGGCGCTCGAAGCACAGTTCCCCAGCATCAATACCCAGCGGACTCAACGCACACACTGCATCGCTTTCAGCGATTGGTCATCACAACCGAAAATCCAGTACCAAAATGGGATGCGGTTCGATACGAACTATTACTATTGGCCCGGCAGTTGGCTTCAGGATCGTCCCGGCTTGTTCACTGGGTCTGGCATGCCCATGCGCTTCGCAGACCTCGACGGTACGATGATCGACGTCTTCCAAGCCACCACACAAATGACAGATGAATCGGGGCAATCCTATCCGCTGCACATCAATGCCCTGCTGGATAATGCCGTTGGCGCGCCTGGCTATTATGGGGCATTCACCACCAATATTCACACCGACGGCGGCGCGAACGCCAACAACGCAGCGGCTGAGATCGTCAGTTCAGCCCAATCTCGTGGCGTGCCAATCGTTTCAGCCCAACAAATGCTCGACTGGGTGGATGGACGCAACTTCTCCGCCTTTAGCGGCATCAGTTGGAATGGCAACGCGCTTGACTTCTTCGTCTCTACAGGCGGCAGTGCGAACGGTCTTTATGCCCTGCTTCCCACCCAATCCAATGCGGGTCCACTTCAAAGTATCACCCGCAACGGAAACCCGGTCACCTATACTACTGAAACCATCAAGGGGATCGAATACGCAATCTTCCCCTCCAACCCGGGCGGAGATTTCCAAGCCATCTATTCGCTCGATACCACAGGACCGGTCATCTCCAACATCGTCTCCACCGTCAACCCGGATGGAACCGTGACCATCACCTGGGATACAGATGAAGCCTCCGACTCACGCGTGGACTTTGGAACGGATTCGAACAACCTGAACTTCAACTCCACTGACGGCGCTTTGGTCACCGCTCACTCCATCACGTTGACCGGGCTCACGCCGAACACCACCTACTACTTCCGCGTCACCTCGGCAGACGCCAGCGCGAATCCATCCACCTCTCCCATCGCGCCAGCGGCGCTGGATTTCACCACACCTTCCGGCTCACTCAACGATACGCTGCTAACAGACTTCAATAGCGGCACGCTCGGCTGTACCTACCCGATGCAGATCGGGAACGGCGCATTGATCCTGACCCCCGCCATCGCCGCCGAGTTCGACGGCTTTGTGCTCCCCTCCGGTTGGTCATCAAACGTATGGACCGGAACCGCTCCCACCTTTGGCAGTGGACAGGTCACATTGAACGGCGTTTCGATCCGCAATGACACTCTTTTGAGTGCAGGAACCTCGCTCGAATTCACAGCAACATTTACCAATCAATCCTTCCAGCATGTCGGCTTTGGCGGCAGCGACCCGACCTACGATAACTCACCATGGATCATGTTCTCCACCAGCAACGACGGGGCACAGTTGTATGCTCGCATCCTCGCCAATCCTGGTGGACCGTTCAACACGGGAGATGACCGAATTCCTCTCGGCGCGCAATATCTCGGCAGTCCGCATCTGTATCGCATCGACTGGAACACAAACAGCGTGGACTTCTACATCGACGGCGCTCTCGTGGTTACACGCAACATCGCCATCACAAGTCAGATGCGCGTGGCAGCCAGTGACTACAATTTTGCCGCCCCCGCTCTCAGTGTAGACTGGATGCACGTCAGCCCGTATGCGTCGCCGTGTACGTTCACCTCACAGGTCTTCGATGCGGGACAAGCCGTCAATTGGGAAACCTTGTCATGGACAGGTCAAACCCCGGCAGGCACATCCTTCGCCTTCTCCTACCGCATCGGCAACACCCCCACACCCGATGGCACATGGACATCCTTCACCTCCGTTCCAACATCCGGCGCGGCATTGAGCGGCAACACACGATACATTCAATATCAAACCGTGCTCGCTACAACGAATAACTTGGTAACGCCTGTCCTCGAAGATGTCTCCATCACCTACTCGCTCGGCGCAGATGTCACCCCGCCGACCATCATCGGGCGCGACCCGGCTCCCAACGAAACCGATGTGGACGAGACGACCGACATCACGGTCACCTTCAGCGAACCGATGGACCCGACAACCATCCTCCCCGCCAACTTCACGCTCATCGTCGATGGACCGAACACGCCTGTCCCATTCACGCTCACGTACTCCGGTTTGACCGCCACCCTCAACCCCAATAGCGACCTGACACCCGGCACACAATACGCAGTGCATGTGGATGGCGCGGTTGAAGACCTGGCAGGCAACCCGCTCGGCACAGACTCCGATTGGACCTTTGTCACCGTTGCCAGCGGATTGATCGACACCACCAACTCCGATTTCGGTTCCGGGACGAACGCTTGCTATATCGCTGAAACTGCCAACGGCGAGTTGATCCTCAACCCAACCGTTGCCGCAGAATTCAGCGGCGCAGCACTCCCCACAGGTTGGACGAGCACCCCCTGGCCGGGCGGCGGCACTTCCACCGTCAGCGGCGGGCAGATCACAGTGGATGGCGCGGTGGCATACTACTCAACCTCCACATTCACGCCGGGTCGCAGCATGGAATTTGTCGCCACGTTCACCGCCAGCCAATTCCAACATGTCGGCTTACTTGGCGCGGCAGATTTCGGCGGCAACTGGGCGATCTTCAGCACCAACAACACCACCAACCAACTGTACGCACGTACCAGCGACGGGCAAAACACACTCATCCCCGGCACATGGCTTGGAACGCCGCACCGCTACCGCATCGACTGGACAGCCACCGGCGCATCCTTCTACATCGACGGCGCGTTCTACGCCCAGCACAACGTCGCGCTGGCAGATATGCGCCCCGCCATCAGCGACTACAACAACGGCGGCACGGCTGCCATCGTCGATTGGATCCGCATGTCACCTTACGGCACGCCCTGTGCCTTCGAATCGCGCATCTTCGACGCGGGTTCAGTGGTCGATTGGCAAAACCTGATCTCGACCGGCTCCACCCCCGCGGGCACGACCGTCGCGTTTGAAACCCGCACGGGCAATACAGCCACGCCCGATGTCACCTGGTCGGCATGGGAACCCACCAGCGGAGTCATCGCCAGCCCGAACGGGCAGTATGCGCAATATCGCGTCACACTCAGCACGGCAGACGTGAACGTCACACCCATCATCGAAAGTGTGGAATTGACCTACCTGGTCGTCGTCAATCACGCGCCGACGACGAGCGGCATAGCGGATGTTACGGTAGACGAAGACGCATCAGACTCGACCCTCGACCTGTGGGCATCGTTCGCAGACTCAGATGAACCCGACAGCGCTCTGACCTACACCATCGAAGCCAATACCAATCCCGCGTTGTTCACGTCTACCGCGATCACCGGCAACCAGAACCTCATCCTTGGTTTCACACCAAATGGATTCGGCACAGCGGATATCACCATCCGCGCTACGGATTCGGGCGGCTTGTATGTTGAAGATACCTTCACGGTCACCGTCAATTCGGTCAACGATGTGCCAACCACCACGGGCATCACGAACATCACCGTGGATGAAGACGCGCTCGACACCACCATCGACCTGTTCCCATCCTTCGCGGACGTGGAAGACGCCGACAACGCGCTGACCTACAGCGTCGAAGCCAACACCAACTCCACGCTGTTCACTTCCGTCACCATCACCGGCGGACAGAACCTCGTCCTCGACTACGCGCCGAACGCAAGCGGCACGGCACAGATCACCATCCGCGCCACGGATACAGGGACGGATTTCATCGAAACAACCTTCACCGTCACCGTGAACCCGGTCAACGACGCGCCGACCGACATCGCCTTGACGAACGACAACGTGGATGAGAACCTCGCCATCGGCACACTCGTCGGCACATTCTCCACCACCGATGTGGACACCGGCGACACCTTCACCTACTCGTTCTGCGGCGGCGCAAATGATGCTTCCTTTAGTTTGAGTGGAAACCAGTTGCTGACTTCTGCTGTATTCAATTACGAAGCGCAGAACAGTTACAGCATTTGCATCCGCAGCACGGATTCAGGCACAGCCTTCTTCGACGAGACCTTCATTATCAGCGTGAACAACGTCAACGAAGCGCCGACCACGAGCGGCATCCCGTCTGTCACCGTGGATGAAGACGCAGCGGATACCACGCTGGATCTGTGGACATCCTTCGCCGATGCAGAAGATGCCGATGGCGCATTGACCTATTCCATCGAAGCCAATACCAATGCGGCGCTATTAACCTCTGCAACGATCATGGGCAACCAGAACCTTGTCCTCAACTACGCGCCGAACGCGAGTGGCACGGCAAACATCACGATCCGCGCCACGGATACGAGCGGCTTGTTCATCGAGAGCACGTTCACCGTCACGGTCAACGCCGTCAACGACAACCCAACTACCAGCGGCATTGCTCCGGTCACAGTCAATGAAGATGCGGTGGATTCCACCATCAACCTCTTCCCCGCATTCGCAGATGTCGAAGATGCCGATGATCAAATGACATACACCGTCACGGGCAATACCAACCCGGCGTTGTTCGCATCGACAAATATCGTTGCCGGGCAAAACCTTGTGCTCGACTTCGCGCCGAATGCAAATGGCACAGCCGACATCACCGTCCGTGCCACAGATACGGGTGGGCTGTTCGTGGAGACGACTTTCACAGTCACGGTGAATGCTGTCAACGACAACCCAACAACCAGCGGCATCGCTCCGGTGACGGTCAATGAAGACGCGCCCGATTCCATCATCGACCTGTGGACATCCTTTGCGGATATTGAAGACGCTGATAACGCGCTCACCTACACGGTGGAGAATGTCACCAACACCACGCTGTTCACATCTACCAATATAAGCGGCGGACAAAACCTCGTGCTCGATTACGCCTCCAACGAGAACGGCGCAGCAGACATCACCATCCGCGCCACGGATACCGGCGGCTTGTTCATCGAAACCACCTTCACCGTCACGGTCAACCCGGTCAACGACGCGCCATACTTCACCAGCACGCCTGTCACCAGCGGTACCGAAGATATTGCCTACACCTACAACATTGTCACACTCGACCCGGATACTGGCGACACACTCATCATCACCGCGCCAACCCTCCCCGCGTGGCTGACCCTGACCAATAACGGCGACGGCACCGCCACACTGACCGGCACCCCCACGAACGCGAATGTCGGCAGCAACAACGTGACCGTGCGCGTCAATGACGGCACGACGGATGTGGATCAGACCTTCACCATCGACGTTGCCAACGTCAACGATCCGCCCGCTTTCACCAGCACCCCGGTGACGACTTCCACCGAGGATGCCGCTTACGCCTACAACGTCACCGCCTCAGACCCGGACCTCGGAGCGGTTCTAACCATCAGCGCACCGACTCTCCCCGCATGGCTGACTTTGAACCCGACCGGCAATGGCACTGCCACCCTGAGCGGCACACCCACCAACGCCGAAGTTGGCACACACAACGTCACCTTGAGTCTCACCGATGGAGCGCTCAGTGTTGATCAGATCTTTGTCATCACCGTTGTCAACACCAACGACGCGCCCGCATTCACCAGCGCACCGGTGACCAACGCCACCGAAGACTCCGCCTACAGTTACAGCATCACCGCAGCCGACCCGGACCTCGGCGATACGCTTATCATCACCGCACCGACCCTGCCCGGTTGGTTATCCTTCACGGATAACGGCGGCGGCACAGCGTCCCTGAGCGGCACACCCACCAACGCGAATGTCGGCACTCACAATGTCACCTTGCGCGTCAACGATGGTACGGTTGATGTGGATCAGGTCTTCGTCATCACGGTTGCCAACACCAACGATTCACCCGCCTTCACCAGCCTGCCGATCACCATTGCCACACAAGGCAGCCTCTACACCTACAACGTCATCGCAACTGACCCGGACAGCGGCGATGTCTTGACCCTATCCACGCCGACCCTGCCCACATGGCTCACACTCACCCCGACCGGGAACGGCACCGCCACACTGAGTGGCATACCCACCAATGCGAATGTCGGCAGCAACAACGTGACCCTGCGCGTGAACGATGGAACAGTGAATGTGGATCAGGTATTTACCATCAACGTGACGGACATCAACGAAACACCCACCGACATTACGCTCTCCAACACCGTCATCGACGAAGGCTTGCCGGTCGGCACACCGGTCGGCTCACTGTCCACGACCGACCCGGATCTCGGCGATATTTTCACCTACTCGTTCTGTGGCGGACCCGATGACGCATCCTTCCAGATCAATGCAGACATCCTTGAAACCGCCGCCATTCTCGATGCGGAAACCCAAAACGCCTTCACCATTTGTATTCGTAGTGAAGATCTCGGCGGGTTGTTCATCGAAGAGACATTCATCATCACACTCAACAATGTCAATGATGCCCCAGTCATCACCCAACAGTCCGCATCGAAGGATGTGAACGAAAACACACCGCTCTTCTTCAACAACACAGGCAGCACACGCATTACGATCAGCGATATTGACGCAGGAACGAATTTTGTCCAAGTTACGCTCAGTGTCTCACAAGGCACGTTGACCCTCAACTCCCTCAGCGGATTGACCTTCACCATCGGCACGGGCACAAATGATGCAAGCATGACCTTCACCGGCTCACTTGCGAACATCAACGCCGCACTGGATGGGATGCGTTACGACCCGAACACAGGATACAGCGGCACAGACACGCTCCAGATCGTCGTCGATGATCTCGGCAACACCGGCACAGGCGGCGCGCAAACCGATTCCGCCAGCATGGATATTAATGTGCTCAACACACCGCCCAAGGTGCTCGCCAACGGCGTCAACACCATAGCCGATACTGGTGACAGCATATTAAGCGAAAGCGAAATCGTGACGGCAAGCATCACACAGTTCATCATCACCTTCGACCAGGCACTCAACGCTTCAAGCCCCACCGATTTGGATTCAGCCACAAACCCGGGCAACTACCGCCTCATCCACGACAACGGGAACGACTTCCAAACCGCAGGCTGTAACAGCCCCGTCAGCGCACAGGACTTCGCCATCACCATCAACACCGTCACATATGAGGATAACGGCGGCAGTGGTCCATTTGTTATAACGCTTTCCGTCAACGATGGTCTACCGCTCATCTATGGCAATTACCGCCTCTACCTGTGCGGCACGACATCCATCACCGACCCCACCGGCCTCGAACTCGCAGGTGACGGCGTGAATGCGGGCACTGACTTCATCCGCGCCTTCACCATTCTAAATACAACCAACGGAGGAGGTGGGAACGACCCAGACGATGATAACGATTCGGCGACTAGTGCTATCCTGACTCCCGGAATCCTGATCCCAGTCACCGGCTTTGCCCCAAATATGGAGACCGCGCTTCCCGCCCAGACGAATGAACTGGCATACACTATTGAAGAGGATCTACGCCTTGAGATCCCATCTTTGAACATCAACCAACCCATCGTTGGTATTCCATTCAAGAACAATGATTGGAATGTCACCTGGCTCGGCAATCGTATTGGGTACCTCGAAGGCTCCGCTTATCCCACCTGGAGTGGCAACACCGTCCTTACTGGTCACGCCACCGACCCGAATGGGAATGTAACTTCCTTTGCCTACATCAGGGAATTAAAAGCGGGCGACAAATTCATGATCCACGCGAACGGAATGGTTTACGTCTATCAGATCCAGGAGAACCGTCTCATCTCACCAAGCCGGGTTTCCACGCTCTTCCGTCACGAAAAGCACGACTGGGTTACGCTGGTCACCTGCGAGAATTGGAACGATGACCTTGGCAAGTTCATCCAGCGACGAATCGTCCGCGCCGTGCTGGTAAGCGTCATTCCAAATCAATAATAGTAAGGGTAATACGAAGACAAAAAATGGAGCCGATGTATCTCGGCTCCATTTTTCAGTTCTGGGAAAATGCGGGAAAGTATAAATTTAGACACGCCCAGTTTATACCGCCACATAAAAATTGCGTGTCAAAAACAAAGCCTCCCAGAAACAATCTATTCTTTCGCTAAAGCAACCTTAAGAACGAAAGACCGTATATACCACTGATTGTGAATTTAATCACGATATAATCCTTTCCCGAAAAGGAGTACAGCCATGACTATCGCTGAGATCGCAGCCAAACCAACCATCACCCCCGTCCAACAGACCGAACGTGTACAGATCGTGGACATCCTGCGCGGTTTCGCGCTGTTCGGCATCCTATTCGTCAACATGACCCTTTTTCGTCTGCCTTTCCAGATCATCCTATCGCCAGCAGACATGTCCACGCCTTGGCATGACCAGCTAGGCATGTGGCTGATCCATTTCCTCGGCGAGAGCAAATTCTATTCGCTGTTTTCGTTGCTCTTCGGGCTGGGATTGACCCTGCTTATGGATCGCATCGAAGCGCGCGGCGCAAAATTTGTTCCGCTTTATGCGCGGCGTTTGCTGATCCTGTTGGGCTTTGGGTTGATCCATGCCTTCCTGATCTGGATCGGCGACATCCTCGTTCTGTATGCATTGCTTGGCTTCCCGCTCATTCTGTTCCGAAAGGCAAAACCCCGTACACTGCTGACATGGGCGGTCATCCTGCTTATCCTGCCGCTTTTACTCACTGTCGTTCCAACCGCCCTGATCGAATTGGGTCGCTCTGTTCCCGAGGGTGCAGCACAGATCGATCAGGCTTTCGCAGAGGTTGAAGCGGGATACATTGCTGATGTGGCACGTGCGAATCAAGTTTATCCGAACGGGACATTTATCGAGATCACCAACCAGCGCGCCTACGATTACTCGACCATGGGGCTGGGTTCCTTCTTCGTCCTCGGCTTCAACGTCCTGGCGATGTTCCTGCTCGGCGTCTGGTTTGGGAAGCAAAAGATTTTTCAAAACCTCGATGCGAATCGTCCCTTCTTTCGCAAACTGCTCCTATGGGGATTGCTCCTCGGCATCCCAGGAAACGCGATCTATGCCACCATGATTCCCCCGCTCTCCCGCTTTGAGCCTTCGTGGACTCTCACACTTGCCACAATTGCCCAAAGCATTGGCGCACCAATGCTTTCTCTCGCATATGTTTCAATCTTCGCATTGCTGGCTGGCACGCCGACCTGGGGCAAACACCTCAACATGCTGGCGCCAGTCGGTCAAATGGCGCTCACCAATTACCTGACCCAATCCATCGTCTGTACGCTGATCTTTTACGGCTACGGACTCGGTCTGTTTGGCAAAGTGGGAAGTATCGCGGGTATTGGGCTGACCCTCCTCATCTACCTGATCCAGATCCCCATCAGCCACTGGTGGATGAAACGCTTCCAATATGGACCTGCGGAATGGCTCTGGCGTTCCCTGACCTATCTCAAGCCCCAGCCGATGCGCAGGATAAATTGAAACTTCTTTAAGGATGACAATGACCTCAACTTTAATTGCACTCTCCTACTGGCTTCACACGCTGGCAACTGTGGTCTTCGTCGGACATTTCGTCCTACTTGCCGTTATCTACCTGCCCGCGCTTGCAGAGAATCCTGCCGCGCTCAGCGCCATCTCCAAAAAAAGCCGCAAATGGATGTATATCTCCCTGCTGGTGTTTACCATCACAGGCGTGTATATGACGATTATCGATCCAGATTATTCGGGAATCGGAAAATTCAACAATCTTTGGAGCGTGATGATGCTGGTCAAGCACATCCTGATCGTTGGCATGGTTGGGATGGGTTTCTGGTTCAACGCCATCATGCGCGTCGGTCCACTGATGAGTTCGAATACAGGCGCAGAGATGGCGCTTGGGCGCTTCCGCTGGTATGTCAACGCGATGGCAATCTGCGGTGCGCTGGTCCTGCTCCTCACGGCGCTTGCACAGGTGGAATAAACTTGCCTGTCAAGACCAGCCACCACGCATGAGGAAACTCAACCTATTGATTGACCATTCCTGGGGTATTCAAATTTCAGGATTGCCTATGATAGAATTGAAATAACATAACGAATTAGCCAGCGGCGAAGTCCGGTGCAAACCCGGCGCTGTCGCGCAACTGTGAAGTTCGAAAATCGAGTATTCGAATATCGGTTTTCGAACCAAGCCAGGTCGCCCGCTCTGATTCGGTTCAACCACTTCTCGCGGAAAGGAGGTGGAGAACGGATCCAAACGGATTGCCTCTCCCCTCCCCAGCCCATGCTGGGGATTTTGATTCCTGTAATAAGAAGATCTAACACACACCAGGAGAAAACAAATGTTACGCAAGACCTTGATTTTGACTTTGCTCATCGCCCTGCTTGCTGCATGTGCGCCTCAAACCACGCCGGTAGTTGATTCTGCCCCGACGGAAATTTCCGTCGCTGAAGCCGTCGCCCCCGAAGCGAACCTCACCGATACTTGTGTCGCTGAAGGCGAATTCGATGCTTCCATTGACTACTTCCCCGAAAAAACCGCGTTGACCCACACCGACGGATTCAGCGTGGAATACTTCAACAACTATAAGGTGGTCACAGTCAAAACGCCCTACCCCGGCGCGACCGAGTCTATGCAGTATGCGCTGGTGCAGTGCGGCACACCTACCCCCGAAGGCTTCCTTGATGAACAGATCATCGAAGTTCCCGCACAGACCGTTGTGACCATGTCCACCACCTACCTGCCGTTCCTCGATGAACTTGGTCTGCTGGATCGTCTCGTCGGGTTGGACGATGCCACCTACGTCAGCAATCCCACCGTTTTGAAAATGGCGGAAGAAGGCAAGTTGACCATGCTCGGCTACGGCTCTGGCGTGAACGTGGAACAGGCGCTCGACCTCAGCCCAGACCTCATCATCACCTACGGTTCTGGCGCTCCCGATTATGACGCGCATCCTGTGTTGATCGAAGCGGGCTTGAAGACCATCGTCAACGCCGAATGGCTGGAAACCTCCCCGCTCGGACGCGCCGAATGGGGCAAGTTCATCGCCGTCTTCTTCAACAAGGAAGCCGATGCCGAAGCCTTGTTCGCAAAGAATGTGGAACAATACAACGAATACGCAGCCCTTGCCGCCAGTGTGACCGAGAAACCCACTGTTTTCACCGGCTCCGATTATCAGGGAACCTGGTCTATGCCCGGCGGAAATAGTTTTGCAGCCAACTTTCTCAAAGACGCGGGCGCAGACTATCTCTGGGCAGACGACACCTCCACGGGCAGTTTACCGCTCGCCTTTGAAGCCGTGTTCGAGACAGCGCAAGACGCAGATTACTGGGTGAACGTCGGCTACTTCTTCACCCCTGACGACCTGCTCGCCGCCGACGCGCGTTACGCCGACTTCGCCGCCTACCAAAACGGAAACATCTGGAACAACGACGCCATCATCTCTGCCAACGGTGGCAACGACTACTACGAAAGCGCCGTGGCTCATCCCGAACTGGTGCTGGCAGACCTCATCAAGATATTCCACCCCGAACTGTTGCCCGACTACGAACTGGTCTATTATCGCCAGTTGAAATAACGAGTTACAAGTTGAAGGTCACAAGTCGAAAGTCAAAAACGGTTTTGACCTTTGACTTTTGACCTTCGACTATCCAACAATCTCTAATCTCTAATCGCCCATGCACCCATTCCCCAAACTCGGACTTCGCACCTGGATCGTCGTCCTGCTGATCGTGATCCTCGCTGTAGCATTCATTCTCAGCCTCACACTGGGATCGGTTCATATCCCGCCGGAGCAGGTTCTACGCATCCTGACCGGGGGCGAACCCGACAAAGCCTCGTGGACAGCTGTCATCTTCAAATTCCGCCTGCCCAAAGCAGTGACGGCAATGCTCGTCGGCGCGGCATTATCGGTGGCTGGCTTGCAAATGCAAACCCTTTTTCGTAATCCGCTGGCAGACCCGTTCATTTTAGGGGTCAGTTCCGGCGCGAGTTTGGGCGTGGCATTGGTGGTACTTGGCGCTGGTGCGGGCGGGGCGTCGGCTTTTATCACCGGTTTGAATGCCTTCGGAGATTTAAGCCTGGCGGTTGCCGCAAGTTTGGGAGCAGGAGCAGTGCTCGGCGCGGTGTTGATCGTTTCCCGTCGCGTGCAAAATACAATCACCCTGCTCATCCTCGGTTTGATGTTCGGCTATCTGACCAACGCCATCGTCAGCCTGTTGATCTATTTCAGCCAGCCGGAACGGGTACAGGCATTCAGCCTGTGGTCGGCGGGCAGTTTTGGCGGCGTGACATGGAATCAAATGCGTGTCTTTTTCCCGGTGATCTTGTCTGGCTTGTTCATCAGTTATGTGATGATCAAACCGTTGAATGCGCTCTTACTTGGAGATGAATACGCCCGTTCCCTCGGGCTCAACGTGCGCCGCACCCGCTTCTGGATCATCGTGAGCGCTTCGCTGTTGGCGGGTGTTTCCACTGCCTTCTGCGGACCCGTGTGGTTCGTGGGCGTTGCCGTGCCGCATGTGGCGCGTTCCCTGCTCAATACAGCGGACCATCGCGCTCTGCTGCCCGCCTCCATGTTAATGGGCGCATCCTTCGCTCTCGTTGCCGATGTCATTGCGCAATCGCCGGGCAGCCAATTTGTGTTACCTCTCAATGTCATCATGTCGCTGTTCGGCGTGCCCATCATCCTGTGGGTTATCCTGCGCCAAAAACAACTCCGCCAATCCTTCGCCTCTTGATTGTAGGCACGGACTCCACAAGTTCTACTTGTGGATGACAGGTAAGCCCAGAAGCAGAGCTTCTGGAATCCAAATTACGAGTTACTATTTTCTACTTTCCACTACCCACTGATATGCTCTCCTCCACCTCCCTCTCCATTGGTTATCACCAACCGCTCGCCTCGAACCTCGATCTGCAACTGCGCCCCGCTGAAATGGTCTGCCTCATCGGACCGAACGGTGCGGGCAAATCCACCTTGCTGCGCACTTTGGCGGGCATGCAATCTCCCTTGCAGGGATCAGTAAAACTAGGCGAAGTGGATTTGCACAGTCTGCCCGCGCTTGACCTTGCCAAACAACTCGCCGTCGTGCTGACGGGGCGTGTTGAAGCGGGCAACCTCTCGGCGTATGCATTGGTGACTCTTGGACGGCATCCCTACACCGATTGGCGCGGAACGTTGACTCCGCATGACGAAGAAGCCGTGCAGCACGCCATGCGGCTGACGGGTTCCGATGTACTTGCCTCCCGCCCGATCCATGAATTGAGCGATGGTGAACGTCAGCGTGTGATGATCGCCCGCGCTCTGGCACAGGAACCGAAGATTCTCCTGTTGGATGAACCCACCGCTTTCCTCGACTTGCCGCGCCGCGTGGAACTCCTGCAATTGCTCAAACGACTCTCACGCGAAACTAACTGCGCCATTCTGCTTTCCACACATGACCTTGACCTCGCCCTGCGCATCGCCGATAAACTCTGGCTGCTTTCCTCGCAAGGTGAATTGCACATTGGCTTGCCCGAAGAACTCGCGCTCAATGGTTCGCTTGCCCGCATCTTCCATAGCGAAGGCATCGAGTTTGACCATGCCAGCGGCGCGTTCAAAGTTCACCAACCCGCTTGTGGACCCATCAGCCTGCACGGTGAAAAGGACGGCGTCGCCACCGCATGGACATGGCGCGCCCTGGAACGCATCGGCTACGAAGTCCATAATAACGGTGCGCGTCATCCTGTCCATGTGGATGTGCTGGATGCGAACCATTGGCGTCTCTCCACACCCAATGGGCAAAGTGAACACGTCTCGCTCGAAAGCCTGATCGAAACCCTTTCCCCCAAACCAACATGAAAACTAAAATTTTATTATCCTGGTCTTCCGGCAAAGACAGCGCATGGACATTGCACACCCTGCGTCAGCAGCCCAATGTGGAAATCATCGGCTTGCTTACCACCTTTAACGAAGTGAACAACCGCGTCGCCATGCACGGCGTCCGCATGGAGTTGGTTGAAAAACAGGCAGAGGCGGCAGGCTATCCGCTTTGGTCTGTGCCGCTGCCTTTCCCTTGTTCAAACGAAGAATATGAATCAAGAATGCGTACCGTCATCGAACGTGCTCACCGAGAAGGTATAACCCACGTTGCATTCGGCGACCTGTTTCTCGAGGAAATCCGCGCCTATCGTGAACGCATGATGGCAGGCACAGGCATTCAACCCATCTTCCCTATTTGGCGCACGCCCAGCGATACAAAAGCCCTCGCGCAAGAAATGCTGAAAAACGATCTTCGTACTGTTCTTACGACAGTAGACCCCAAACAGATTGGTACTGCGTTTGCAGGACGCATGTATGACGAAGGATTGCTCAATGACCTGCCCTCAAGCGCTGACCCGTGCGGGGAGAACGGGGAGTTCCATACGTTCTGTTTCGATGGTCCCATGTTCGCCCACCCGATTTCAATTCAAGTTGGCGAAACCGTAGTACGGGATGGTTTTGTGTTTACCGACATCCTGCCGGTTAAGTAAACAAGTCTATAGACTTGTTCAACAGCAATACTCAAGGAAAATCAAATGACATCCAAAACAAAAAAAGGATTGCTCATCGTCAACACTGGCGATGGTAAGGGAAAATCCACGGCGGCATTCGGCACGGTTTTGCGCGCCTGGGGGCGTGGATTTCGAATCTGTGTGATCCAATTCATCAAAGCGGAGACGGGGCAATGGGGTGAGATCAAAGCCGCCAAGAAACTCGGCATTGAATGGGTCACCACTGGCGACGGTTTCACATGGACATCCAAAGACATGGACGAAACCATTGCCCGCGCCCGTCATGGTTGGGAGATCGCCAAAGAAAAAATTGCCGGTGGAAATTATGACTTGATCGTGTTGGATGAATTCACATACACCCTTGCCTATAACTGGCTCGATACGAACGAGGTACTGGAATGGCTGCGCCTCCACCGACCTTCGGAATTGCACCTCATCATTACTGGCAGGTCTGCCCCCGAATCTTTGATCCAGCAAGCCGACCTTGTGACCGAGATGACGCTCATCAAGCATCCGTATGAGCAGGGCATTCAGGCACAGGCAGGGATCGAATTTTGATATATCATTGCGAGGGCGACCCCGGAAAACATCGGGGCAAGCAAACAAGAGCGCCCTCGCAATGACATAATAGAGGAAATAAATGAACATCACTGAAACCATCAATCAAATCCAACCTCTTGACCAAGCCGCGATGAATGCAGCGCGTGAACGTCAAAACCAACTGACCAAACCCGCAGGTAGTTTGGGGCGGCTGGAAGAACTGTCCATTCAACTGGCGGGAATTCAACGCAAACCCATGCCGGTCATAAACGAAAAAGCCATCATTGTGATGGCGGGCGATCATGGCGTGGTTGCCGAAGGCGTGAGCGCGTATCCGCAGGAGGTCACGCCGCAGATGGTGTTGAACTTCCTCAACGGCGGAGCGGCGATCAATGTGCTGACCAGGCATATCGGTGCAAGAGTCGTAGTGGTAGATATGGGGATTGCCAGCGAAGGCGAGATGACCTCGCCCCTGCTGATTCGGCGGAGAGTCGGCTTGGGGACGGCGAATCTGGCACAAGGTCCAGCCATGAGCCGCGCACAAGCAGAAGAATCCATTCAGAGCGGAATCGAAATCGCATTGGCAGAAATCTCCAACGGCGCAGACATCCTCGGTACAGGCGATATGGGCATTGGCAACACCACGCCCTCGGCGGCGATTGCCGCTTGTATTTTGGGGCGCACACCCGAAGATATCGTTGGGCGCGGAACGGGTGTGGATGATGCCGGGCTGGCGCGCAAAATAAATGTAGTGAGGCGCGGGTTAAAAATCAACAAGCCAAACATAGAAGATGGCATTGATATTCTTACAAAGATAGGTGGTTTTGAAATTGGCGGATTAGCAGGCGTGATGATCGGCGCAGCATCAAAACATGTGCCAGTGATGACCGATGGTTTTATTTCAACCGCAGCGGCGTTGATCGCTGCAACCCTTGCACCCAATTGCAGGCAATATCTCATCGCGGCACATCGTTCCTTGGAAAAAGGGCACGGCATGATGTTGGACTGGCTCGGTCTGAAACCTTTGCTCGAGTTCAATCTGCGGCTCGGCGAAGGCACTGGCTCGGCGCTGGGCATTTCCATGGCAGAAGCCGCGTGTAAGATTTTGAACGAAATGGCAACCTTCGGTGAAGCGGGGGTTAGCCGCAAGGATTAACCACAAAGGGTCACGAAGGTATACAAAGAAAACCTTTGTGACCCTTTGTGCGCCTTCGTGGTAAAAAATGTCTATGATCCCCATTCTCGCCGCCTTCCAATTCCTCACCATCTTCCCCACCGTCATCAAACGCATGTTCACCTCGCAAGAGATGGGACGCGCCGTGGGCTGGTTTCCGCTCGTGGGTGTTGTGTTGGGCTTTGCACTTTACGGCGTGAACTACGCTGCGAATTTGCTCTTCCCTCAAACCGTCTCTGCGGCGTTGACGCTCTTCGCATGGATCGCCTTCACGCGCTTCTTCCATCTCGACGGTTTTATGGATACGCTCGACGGCTTGTTCGGCGGCTGGACTCCCGAACGACGACTCGAGATCATGAAAGACTCGCGCATGGGCGCCTTTGGGACGATTGGCGGCATTCTGGTTTTGTTGATGAAGTTCGCGGCTCTTTCTTCGACGTTGAGCCTGTTCCCGTCCATTATGCTTTCCACCACGCTGGGACGTTGGGCGTCTCCGCTCGTGATCTATGCCTTCCCCTACGCCCGTGAAGATGGACTGGGCATTGAGATGAAACGCAATGTGACCCTTCGCGAGATCATCATTGCTACATTGATCGCAGGCATTACTGCATGGCTTGTCTTCGGCTGGCTGGGTTTCGCCTTCATGCTTGGCGCGGCGCTCATCGGCTTTCTCACCGCCGCCTACGCCATGCGCCTGCTCCCCGGTCTCACCGGCGACATCTACGGCACAGTCACCACCCTGGTAGAAATGCTTACCCTCGTTGCTTTTACGGCGAACCTCACCTGACACCTGGAACCTGACACTTGAAACTCTACCTCACCCGCCACGGTCAAACCGACTGGAACATTGCCCGCCGTTATCAGGGGCATAGCGATACCGCCTTGAATCAAGTGGGCATTCGCCAGGCTGAGCAACTTGCCAAACGGCTTTCATCAGAAAGCATCCATGCCATATATACCAGCGACCTTTCGCGGGCATTGGATACAGCCCATACAGTTCATAGCCTGCAAGAGACAGCGAACGCTATCATTACGGATAAACGTTGGCGCGAACTGTCTTTTGGCGATTGGGAGGGCATGACGTATGAAGAAATGTCGGCGCATTCGCCAGAACTCTTCGAGGCATGGATGAAAGACTCTCTGAACGTTTCCACCCCCAACGGCGAGACCCATCGTCAACTGGCAGAACGGGTGCAGGCGGCATTCGATGATATCAAATCGAAGCACAAGGACGAGACTGTCCTTATTGTGGGGCACAGCGGCTCGATGCAAACCCTGCTCGCCCTTACCCTCGGCGTGGACTTGAGTCGCTACTGGCAATTTCGCATTTCGCAGGCATCTCTCTCCGAGTTGACCGTTTACGAAGATAGTGTGACGCTGAATCTTTTCAATGATGTCTCGCACTTGTCTGACCACTGATTATCGATCACTTTTTACATATCACCTCGGAGTCTCCATGTCCCAAATCACCCTCATCCTCGGCGGTGCGCGCAGCGGAAAATCGTCTTATGCATTGCGGCTCGCCGAAGAGTCTTATAAATCGGTCACATTCATTGCCACGGCACAGGCGTATGATGACGAAATGTCCGCACGTATTCAGAAGCACAGAGCCGAACGCCCTGTCCACTGGGGCACTCTTGAACTTCCGTTGCACATTGCGTCGAACATTTCGCAGATTAATACAGATGTAGTCATCCTTGATTGCATCACGCTTTGGATCACGAATCTCATGATGCAATTTGTCAAAGATGATCTTGTGGACGAAGTTCCCTTCATACAAGCGGCACAGGCAGAGACCGAAGCCTTGCTCACTGCAATTCAAAACACAGAGCATGAGTGGCTGATCGTCTCCAATGAAGTTGGTTTGGGTCTTGTCCCGCCGTATCAAATGGGACGGGTCTACCGCGATGGGCTGGGCTGGGTCAATCAACGGATCGCAAGGGAGGCAGAGAAAGTGATTTTGATGACGGCTGGAATTCCAGTGCCGATTCATGAGTTCAAGAACTTGCAATAATTCACCATCTCATAGGCTTGGGCGTTAAGCCTGTATTGACTTAAAACGATGCCAGGGCAAAATACGCCAACGCCGCCGGACGATCATGATTCTATTTGCTGGATTATCTTAATAAACAAAGATGTTGGAGGTCATCATGGACAAACCGCCAACATCTCGATTAGATTGCTTATGCCAATTGCATTTTTTTGCGATTCGCAAATTTCACGCCGAAGTACACCGCTGCGTTACAGATCAACAACCCGATCATCGCAGGGACTAAAATTGCCCAGCCCGACTCGCCACCTTCGGCAACGCTCCAAGCGATCTTACCGAACGCAGCGAGGTTGATGACCGCCGCGCCCCACCACCAGGAACGCTTCCAAAATGCCAGTGCAAGGAAGTAAAAGAATGCAGGCACGGTCAACGTGAGTAAAACTTTTCCCAAGCCCCACGTGCCGAGCAGATAGTCGCGCTCCGCTTGCAGGAATTGCTCCACCGCAGGATCAACCGTTTCGGGTGCAGGAAACCAGAACATGCTGGTAGCCAGTGAAACAATCGTCACTGCGAGTCCCTTCCAATTACGCTTGTATGCGAAATAGATATAAGGGAGGATAAACAACGGGCGGATGTACCAACTCAAAACGTTGTGATGACGCGCCCAAGCCCATGTGAAAAAGTCAGATAAAAGTTCCATTCAAAAGTCTCCTTTTTGTTATTTCGTATTCAACCAATCGGACATTACTTGCAACGCCAGCCCGATATTGCCGATCTGACAATGCTGGTCAGCATGTTCAGCCTTGGTAAAGATCCGCACCGTGACAGACTTCGCATTGACCAGCGCCTTGCGCTGTTTTTCCATCAGCATCGGCGGCTGGAAGGCATCATGTTCACCGCCAGCCAACAGCACATCCTGTGTCACAAGTCTGGAATGCAGGTGATCTTTGTTCATACCCAGCATCCATTCCACGGCTTCGATGGGTTCACTCTTCTTCGTCAGGTAAAGAGTCTGCTTGATGGTGTGGCGCAACTTGCCGTTCGACATCTTCATCTTCACCATCCAGTTCATCAGCCCGCGCGCTTTCATCAACAAATCGACAAGTCCGCGATTGAAGCCGCCCGCCATCTCCATCCAATCATAGACCGGCGGGAAGGCAATGACACGGGTGATGCGCTTCTCGAACGCCGCGGCACGGATTCCCCAATAGCCGCCCATCGAAACGCCCAACAGCGCAGCATCCCTGACCTTGAAATGGTCAAGCACCGCAGCCACGGGCTTCTCCCAATCATGGTCGAACGGAAGTCCATATGTACGCAGCGCACCGCCCTGGCCGGGTCCCTCGAAGGCGAGGACTTCGTATCCCGCTTCAGCGAAGAAAGCCCACATGCAGTAAAAATCTTCGATGAACGAATCAAACCCACCGAAAGCGAGAAGCGTGCCTTTCGTCGCACCGCCTTTGGGAGCCAGCCGCATCACCGGCAGGAATCCACCCGCGTATGCGACCTTGTGCTGTTCAATGCCGTCTTCGACAAAGCCTTGGTAAAAAAGTTCGAGGAACTTGTTATACAGCGCAAGTTTCTGCTTATCTTCGGGGTCCACCAAAAACTCTGCCGCGCGGTAATAGAATGCCGCGTTCCTGATGCGCTTCTCCGCAAGAGCCTCATCACCCAGACGGATGAAACCGCGCACATAATCTTCAAAGGTCTTGATCTCTTTGCCGACCTTTTCGATATCCTCTTTGCGGGTGAATCCGAGCGAATACCAGCGGTTCAGCTGATAGTTGATAAATGCATCCTTATGAAATTTGAAATAGCCAACGGGTAATGTGTACATGATAAATCTCCTTTTGATGTCTCGAAGGATACTCCTTCCCCATCCCGCTGACATCGGGCTGCACTCACTTCTAACCCGGGAAGTTTTCCCAAAAATTTGGGAAGCGGCTCCCATCACTTTGGGAATAAAATACGGTATGCTCAACCCCATGAATTCACAGGCAGACGCTTCCCGCCTCAAGCAAATTACTCCCATTGTTTTGTCAGCTTGGGTGGCTTTCACAATGCTTGCCGCAGCGTTCTTTCTAATCGAGATTGGAGTGATGTACGATGATCTGGCTCATCCATCTGCGACCCTGATGAAAGACCTCGCCAACCTCGGGTGGAGTGTGCAAACCCATGCCATCTTTCTCATCACCCTGCGCCTTATTTTTGGTTTGACGCATTTTGTGATCGCAGGACTGATCATTTACAGACGCCCCAATGAAAACATTGCAGTATTCGTCGCCTTCTTTCTCGTTCTACTTGGAAGCATCTTCTGGCCCCCAGCCAACCAGATCGCCAGCCAACCGGAATTTTGGAAGACCCCGCGCCACATCGCCCAATTCCTAAATAGCATCGCATTTTTGGTTTTCTTTTTTATTTTTCCGAACGGTCAATTCACTCCACGTTGGACGCGCACCTTCACGTTGTTGGTCATCCCTTTCATCGTAGGCGTATATTTTCTTCCACAAACGATCCTTAACCCGCGAACATGGGGCATGCTGCCGCTCTTCATTTTTTCCATCACCGTCATCATCGTGATGATCTACTCCCCCATTTATCGGTACCGCAATATCTCCAGCACCACACTGCGTCAGCAGACAAAATGGGTTGTATTCGGTATCTCCATCGCATTGATGGGGTACTTCCTGATCGGACTTCCATTTGCCCTGAACATCCTGCAAATGGAAACTGGCACCATCTCGAACCTGGCAGCTGTCACAGGCATGATGCTGTTCTTCCTGCTCATCCCGCTCTCCATTGGCATTGCCATTCTGCGCTTCCGTTTATGGAACATAGACCCCATCATCAATCGCACACTCGTCTATGGAGCGCTGAGTTTCCTTACCATCCTGTTCTACGTCTTCACCGTCGGCTTTTTCGCTAATTACTTTCGTAACACACAAACCAATATCATCGTCTCATTCATCGCCACCGGAATCATTGCCATTCTGTTCGAGCCGCTTCGCCAACGCCTGCAGCGCGGCGTGAATCGCCTCATGTACGGCGAACGCGATGACCCTGCCACCGTCCTCACACGATTAAGTCAGCAGCTGAATTCCGCAATCGCACCTGAATCTGTTTTGCAGACCATTGTAGAGACTCTCGCCCAAACGCTGAAACTCCCCTACGCCGCCATTTCTCTTTTGTGGGATGACAAACCCCGCTTCGCGACACACCCAAACCTGCCTCTGTCCGAATTGCTTCATCTCCCTCTGACTTATCAGACCGAACACATTGGCGAACTGACCCTTGCCCCACGCGCCGCTGGCGAATCCTTCTCCCCAGCCGACATGAAACTGATTCACCTCATCGCCCAACAGGCAGGAACCGCCGCCTACACCCTGCGCCTCAACAACGACCTGCAAAAATCCCGCGAGAGACTGGTCACCGCGCAGGAGGAAGAACGCCGACGTCTGCGCCGTGACCTGCACGATGGAGTCGGTCCTACCCTTGCAAGTCTTTCCCAACGAATTGACACAGCAGCCGAATTCGTTAACAGCGAACCCGAAAAAAGCAGGCAACTGCTCAAAGATCTGAAAGGACAGGTCAAAGAAACCGTCGCCGAGATTCGCAGGTTAGTGTATGCTCTGCGCCCGCCCGTGCTGGATGAATTCGGGCTGGTCTCCTCCATTCGCGAACACACCGCCCAATACAGCGGGCCCAACGGGCTCCAAGTCACATTCGACACGACCGAACCACTCCCATCCCTGCCCGCCGCTGTGGAAGTCGCCGCTTATCGCATCCTGCTCGAAGCCTTTACGAATATGGTGCATCATGCCAATGCAACCAGCTGTCAAATCAAGATAAAAGTAGAAGAAAAAAACCTCTTGTTGGAAATTGCAGATGATGGAAAAGGTCTACAAAAAGGAAACCGCGCCGGGTTCGGGTTCAACTCCATGCGCGAACGCGCTGAAGAACTCGGCGGAGAATGTGTGATTGAAACGAATTCCGTTGGCGGCGTGACCGTCCGCGCGAGATTGCCCCTGGCAAGGAGTTGAACGAATGCCCATCAAAGTCTTGATCGCAGACGACCATGTCTTTTACCGTGAAGGAGTCCGCGCATTGTTGAGCAATGTCCCTGAGATCGATGTCATCGGTGAAGCCAATAACGGCGAAGAGGCTATTGCCCTGACAAAGGACCTCCGACCCGATGTCATTCTGATGGACTTGAAAATGCCGGGCATGAACGGCATCGACGCGACGCGTAGAATCCATGAAATACATCCAAACGTCGGTGTGCTGGTCATCACCATGTTCGATGACGATGACTCGGTCTTCGCTGCCATGCGCGCAGGCGCACACGGATACCTGCTCAAAGATGCGGATAAGGAGGAGGTCGTGCGAGCAATCGTCGCCGTGGAAAGAGGCGAGGCGATCTTCAGCCCTGCAATTGCCCAACGGATGATGCAATACTTCTCTGCGCCGTCTGCTTCATCGAATCGAAAAAATCAGCCCGACGAATTCGCCAAGCTCACCGACAGGGAGTTGGAAATTTTGGATCTAATTGCGCGGGGGAACAATAATTTAGTGATCGCAACCAAGGTATCGTTGAGTATCAAGACCGTTCAGAACTATGTCTCCAGCATTCTCACAAAACTGCAGGTGGCAGACCGCGCTCAAGCCATTGTCCGCGCAAGGGAGGCGGGGCTAGGAAAAGGGATTGAATGAATTTTGTTTGATTGGGGCTGGGATGGCCGCAAGGGAAAACCCCATGAAATCATCCATTCTGTCACAGACTTATAGCGATCTTTCCATAGGGACGTCGGCGACTATATTGTTTAACTGAAAATCATCGCATCCTCCAAAGGCGCGATTCTGGCGAACGATTTGCTATAATCGTTTTACGTCCATGTTTCGTTTCCTGCCTTTCAATGCCATCAAACCTTCCGGCTGGTTGCGTGCCCAGATGGTACGCGACATGGAACATGGCTTTGTTGGACGCCTCGATGAACTTGTCCCCGATCTAATCCAAAACGATGAAATTTACGGCGCTGACCGCCTAACCAAAGCCGCAAGAACAAAAGAACTCGGTGTGGTTGCCAAAGAAGCCCAGTGGGAAGTGCAATTCTTATGGTGGAACAGCGAAACCCAATCCAACTGGCTGGATGGTATGCTGCGAACCGCTCTGCTTTTGGATCATCCCATTTTTTTAGAAAAAGCACGAACTCACATTGAACGACTGCTCGCTACGCAAGACACAGACGGCTACCTCGGTATCTATGCCCCTGACCTGCGCTTCAACTTCACAGGCGAGAACGGTGAACTGTGGGCGCAAGCCTCATTGTTTCGTGTACTGCTTGGTTGGTATGAATCCACCGGCGATGAACGCACACTCAAAGCCGTACGCCGCGCAGTAGATGTGACCATGCGTGCCTACCCCATCGGGCAGTCGCATCCTTTTGATGTCAAAGATGATTTCGCCGGGGTTGGTCATGGACTGGTGTTCACCGACATCCTTGATCGCTTGTATCAACTCACCGACGACAAGCAGTATCTTGCATATGCCCGCTGGCTTTACGAAGAATACAGCCGCCAACCGCTCAGTCAGGATGATATTCAGCTCGCCAACCTCCTCAACCCAGACTATCGCTTCAAAGCCCACGGCGTTCACACCTATGAACATTTCCGTTCGTTATTGACCGCCTCAACCATCGCCGATGACTCGCTGTTAAATTCTGCTCTCACCGCCGCACTCGCCAAACTGGAGATTTGCCTCACCCCATCCGGTGCCCCCATCGGTGACGAGTTCATTGCCGGGCGCGAAGCAGACGCATCGGAGACGGGGTATGAATACTGTTCCATTCATGAATTGCTCGACACGTATACTCAGCTGCTCCAGAAAACCGGTGATGTCTATTGGGCAGACCGAGCCGAATGGCTGTTCTTCAATGCAGCCCAAGGTGCGCGACATCCCTCTGAACCTTCCATTGCCTACCTGAAAACCGACAACTCATTTTCGATGACGGGTTCCTTGCATCCCGACGACCTACAGGATGAACAAAATCCGCAGATACGCTACAAGTATTCACCGGCTCATCAGGATGTGGCAGTATGTTGTGTCCCTAATGCTGGGCGGATCGCACCGTATTACGTCAAGGCGATGTGGCTGCGTTCGGAGGATGGCTTCGTGAAAGCCTTGTACGGCGCATCCGAATTTCAAACCGAGATCAATGGCGTAAACATCAAGATCACTGAAACAAGCAATTATCCCTTTGATACGAACATCAACTTTCAGGTGGATGTTTCTGAACCTATCGAGTTCACGATCAGTTTTCGAAAGCCTGAATGGAGCAAGCAATTCAACCTGACAGGCGTGGATGATTTTTCCGTTCAGGGGAATCTGATTCAGGTGAGAAAAAACTGGCAAACTGGCGACCAACTGTCCCTGCGTTTTGAGGCGCAGGTTCAAATCCAGCCGTGGCGTGATGAATCCATAATCCGTTATGGCGCGTTGCTTTTCTGCCTGCCATTGGATGGGGATTCCTCTCCCGGGCGGGAATATGCGCCAGGTTTCCGTGATGCGTACTATACCCTCGCCTCTTCATCGGACTTGAGCCTGCGCCTGCCGCCCAAGCCTGAATTTACGCTGGAGCATTTTGTGTTCGATCCATCCAAGCCTTTTGATTCGATCACACTGAAAGGATCGATGATCGACACGCATGGGAAAGTGCATTCTATTCAACTCATTCCGCTTGGCAAAAGTATTTTGCGGCGGGTAACGTTTCAGATTGGAGGACAATGAATTCCTACGAGCGTTTTACTGCACGCCTGCGTGGCGAGCCTGTTGACCGCGTCCCAAACTTTGATATCTTAATGACCCGCGCAGCACGCCACATTGGCACGCCGCTCTCGCGCTACTATCTCGATCATCACGTTCTGGTGGAGGCGAACCTTGCCGCTGCCGCTGATTTTCATGTTGACATCCTGCAAGCCATCTCGGACCCCTACCGTGAAGCCGCCGATTTTGGATTGGAAGTTAGATTTCCAGAGGACAACCTGCCGCTCAGCCACAAGCCGTTGATCGCTGAACCGGAGGACCTTAAGAAACTCGTTTCACCAAATCCATCAACCGGAAAGCGGATGAGCGACCGACTGGAAGCGGTACGGTTGTTCCGCGAACAAGCAGGCGGCGAGATTCCGATCATGGGCTGGGTGGAGGGCGCACTCGCCGAAGCCAGCGATCTACGCAGCATGTATCTGACCGTGATCGATCTCGTCAAACGCCCGGAATGGCTTACCGAATTATTGGAAATCTGTGTGGAAGTGGAAATTGCCTTCGCCCGCGCCCAAGTGGAAGCCGGGGCTGACATCATCGGTCTTGGAGATGCGGTCTGCTCGCAGATCTCCCCCAAAATGTATCGGCAGTTTGCGCTGCCCTATGAACAGCGCATTTTTGCGGCAGTTCACGAGATGGGCGCGGTTGGGCGCCTGCACATTTGCGGCAACACCACCCACCTCCTGCCAGATATGCTTCAAAGCGGCGCAGATATCATTGACCTGGATTGGATGGTGGATCTGGAAAAAGCCGCGCAACTGTTTGATAACAAAGTTGCCATCTGCGGAAACTTCGACCCCGTAGCGGTCATGTTACAAGGTACACCTGAAACGGTCAGAGCAGCGACTCTGGCGTGCATTCAAAAAGGCAGCAAACGTCAATTTAGCGGAGCCGGCTGCGAGATCCCGGAAGACACGCCGAAAGAAAATCTCTTGGCGCAATATCAAGCCCTTTGTCAATAAACTGGAAGTTCATCAAGGTTAGCCCATGTATCACAAACAACGCTGGACACCCGAAAAGATAAAACAACGTCTACACCTGATCGAGCCGTTGGCACATCGCAAACGCAAGAATTTGCCATCGTTCAAATACCTTGAGTTATCGAGTCCGTTAACCCCGCCGCCCATTCAAACAGACGTGGACGACTCGCAGTGGGCGGAGATCGAAGCCAATACATACTGGGGCTCGTGGATGCAGGACTTCGTTCTACGGACGACATTCATTGTTCCCGAATATATCGATGCAACCCAACCCATTGCATTGTTCCTCCCCCTTGGCGATTCGGGCGATTTTTCGCACCCTGAATGCCTGGCGTATATTGACGGTGTTCCTTATGCCGCCTGCGACCGTCATCATCAGGAAATTTTGCTCAAGCCTGAATGGTGCGACGGCAAAGAACATTCCCTCGCCCTGCACGGTTGGACGGGTCTCGGCGGGTTTGCGAATGGCGATGCATTCACCAAACTTTTCATGAAGCACTGCGCTGTGGTGCAGATCGATCAGCCCACGCGAGATTTTTGCGTGCTCGCCTCCATCGCGCTCGAAACGCTCACCAACCTGGATGATAACAACCCAGCCAAACATCACCTGCTCAACGCGCTTAATGACGCCTTCATTGCGCTCGATACCCGCGACCCCATCGGCGAAGAAAGATTTTATGCCAGCATTTCACCCGCGACCCAAACGTTGAAGGATGGTATTGCCAAAGCAGGTGCGCCGTTGGATGCAGTCATTCATGCCACGGGGCACGCGCACATTGACGTCGCCTGGTTATGGGCGCTGGGACAGACGCGCCGTAAATCTGAACGCACGTTTTACAATGTCATCCGCCTGATGGAGCAATTCCCTGACTATCATTTCAGTCAGTCACAACCGCAGTTGTATCAATTTATAAAGGAAGACCAGCCGCAACTCTTTGAGTCCATCAAAGAAAAGATAAAAGAAGGACGCTGGGAGCCGATGGGCGGTATGTGGGTCGAAGCCGATTGCAATCTCAGCGGCGCTGAATCGCTGGCGCGTCAGTTTTTGTTGGGGAGAACTTTTTTCCACGAGCACTTCGGCAGCGACGCCGAGAGTCCCGTCCTTTGGCTGCCCGATGTCTTTGGCTACGCCTGGGCGTTGCCACAACTCATCAAGCAGGCAGGCCTGAAATACTTCATGACCATCAAAATCGGCTGGAGTCAATACAACCGCCTGCCCTACGACACCTTCCTATGGCAGGGTATTGACGGCACACAAATCCTAACGCACTTCAGCACGGTCAAAGAATTTGGCAGCGAATATGCCAGCACATATAACTCGATGGCAAATGCCAAGGAAGCACTTGGCACGTGGCAAAATTTCCAACAGAAGGAACTTCAAAAAGATCTGCTAATGGCGTACGGCTACGGCGATGGCGGCGGCGGACCCACGCGCGAGATGCTCGAAAACATCGAAGTGATGAAGAACTTCCCAGCTCTTCCACAGGTCAAACAATCAAGTGTAAAAGGATTCTTTGAGAGCATCGAACCGCTCACTGAATCAAAGATGATGCCTGTTTGGAATGGCGAACTCTATCTCGAATATCATCGCGGCACCTACACCACCCAAGCCCGCAACAAACGCGCCAATCGCAAAGCCGAGTTCCTGCTGCATGATGCCGAGTTCATTTCAACCTATGCCTCCCTCCTCACCAAGTACCAATATCCAATTGCCAATTACCAACAAGCCTGGAAAACCATCTGCCTCAATCAATTCCACGACATCATCCCCGGCTCCAGCATTGGATCCGTCTATGAAGAGTCGCAGGCGCAATACGCCGAACTGACCCAGAACGTTAACCGACTCCGCGATGAAGCCCTGCAAGTCATTGCTTCTCATTTGGATGCAGACCTGATCCTCGTCAACCCGACTTCCTTCACCCAACCAGCCCTGGTCTTCGTCCCGGGCGACTCATTGCAACGCTTCTCTTACGACGGGCAGCCTGTCCCTGCCCAGCAAGCGGATACTGGCGTTTGGCTGGATGCGGGCGAGATGCAGCCGTATAGCGTGATGGGTTTGAAGACCGCAGACCCTCGACTGGAAAACGAACCAAGCAACCTTCCATCTGCGCTCGACCGTCATATACTCGAAAACGACTTTCTCCGCGTCGAACTCAACTCCGCTGGCGACATCACCCGCATCTTTGATAAAAAAGTGGACCGAGAAATCCTGCCGCCCAACGCCATCGCCAATCAATTCCAAGCCTTTGAAGACCGCCCCAAGAGCTGGGATGCCTGGGACGTGGACATCTTCTACGATGACAAGATGTGGCTGGCGGAACCTGCGGAATCGGTCAAATTCGTTGAAAATGGGGCATTACGGCAAACGATCGAAATAAAACGCAGGGTTTTGAACAGCAAATTCACTCAACGCATCTCACTGAACCACAACGCCCCACGCTTGGACTTCGACACCCGTATTGATTGGCAGGAGCGTCACACCCTGCTCAAGGTCGCTTTCCCCGTGGACATCCTCACCCCCCAAGCAACCTACGAGATCCAATGGGGCAATGTCACCCGTCCCACCCACCGCAATACCAGTTGGGACTGGGCACGTTTCGAGACCTGCGCCCACAAATGGGTGGACTTCTCCGAAGGCGACTATGGCGTGAGCCTGCTCAACGATTGCAAGTATGGACATGATATTCACAACAATGTGATGCGTATCACGCTATTGCGCTCGCCCACCATGCCCGACCCCATGGCAGATTTTGGCGAACATCAGTTCAAGTACAGTATGTATCCACATGTCGGTTCATGGAATGAGACGACACAAAGGGAAGCGTATTTGCTGAATGATCCGATCATTGCTTACAAGTCATCAGTGCCCGGTAAACAGTCATCAATGACCAGTCTCCAATCTCTAGTCTCTTGTGATTCGCCCAATATCATCATCGAAACCATCAAGAGAGCCGAAGATGGAGAAGGGCTCATCGTCCGCTTGTATGAAAGCCACAGAAATCGGGGAATCATCACCCTCAAAACCGCCCGCCCGTTGACGCGGGTTGAAAAGATCAACCTACTGGAGGAAAAACAGGAAAACCTTGCACCAATAGATAACGAGGTGCGATTCCCGATCAAGCCTTATGAAATAATCAATCTACGGTTGGTAATGCAACCCCTTTAATATGCACATCCCTTCGATCATCCCCAATCGCAAGATCGCCGGCTACTCAGCAATTTTGCTTCCCTTCACATCAAGAGGTTCGGTGGACTGGGACGCTTATTGCGCTCACGTCGCCCGCACTGCCGAGGCTGGGCTCACTCCCGCCGTCAACATGGACACGGGTTATGCCAACCTCATCGACGAAAAGACTCGGGAGGAAGTCCTGCGCTGTACACGAGATACTCTCTCGGGGGCGGATTTCACCGCTGGAGCTTTTGTCTCCTCTCAATCAAACGCATCTTTCGACGCGGCAGCCTATCACCGCCAGATCGAGTTGATCCAAGCCTATGGCGGAATCCCGACCATCTTCCAATCATTTGGCTTGACCAACCTCCCATCCGACCAACTCATCGCCGCCTACACAAACTTTGGGCAAATCGCCCCACGCTTCATCGCCTTTGAATTGGGAACGATGTTCGCGCCTTTTGGAAAAATCTACGACCTTGAAACCTACAAAGGCTTGCTAGGCATCAAGGAATGCATCGGAGCGAAACACTCCTCTCTCAGCCGCCAACTCGAATGGGACAGGCTCATCCTGCGCGACAAAGTTCGCCCGGATTTCAAAGTCTTCACCGGTAACGACCTCGCCATAGACATGGTCATGTACGGCTCAGATTATCTGCTCGGCATCTCCACCTTCGCACCCGATTATTTTGCCGTGCGAGATAAATACTGGCTCGAAGGCGATCCTCGCTTTTACGAACTCAACGACATCCTGCAATATCTCGGCTTCTTCGCCTTCCGCAACCCCGTCCCTGCATACAAACACACAGCCGCCCAATTCCTCAAACTTCGCGGTTGGCTTCAGTGTGACGATACCCATCCCCAAAGCCCTCTTCGCCCCGAAACAGATATTCCCATCCTTCAAAATATCCTCACTCAACTCGAATCTCTCACCTGATACCTGACACCCCGTACCTGTGACACTATGACCTACACGCGCATCGCTCAACTCAAAACTCCAGAACAATTTTCCAAATACATTGAATCGCTCAATATCAAACTTGATTTCGATTCTGAACTCCTCTCCCCCACTCCTCTCGCCCAACCCTACAACTTTCCAACCTTCGACCTTCAACCTTCCAACCGTTTTTGCATCCTCCCCATGGAAGGCTGGGACGCCTCGACTGACGGCAAGCCGACTGAACTTGTGACCCGCCGCTGGGAACGATTTGGTCAGAGCGGGGCGAAACTCATCTGGGGCGGTGAAGCCGTGGCGGTGCGACCCGATGGACGCGCCAACCCGAATCAACTCATCATCAATGAAGCGAACCTAAGCGACATCGCAAATCTGCGCGAGAGTCTCGTCCGTACACATGCCACCCGCTGGAATGTAGATGACCTGCTCATCGGCTTGCAGTTGACTCACTCCGGGCGCTTCTGCCGCCCAAACGACAAAAAACGGATGGAGCCGCAAATTCTCTATCCACATCCCTTGCTCAATAAGAAGTTTGGCTTACCCGATGATTACCCCGTGATGAACGATGACCACATTGAACGGCTCATCGAAGGTTACATCCATGCTGCGAAACTGGTGCAAAAAGCTGGCTTCCATTTCGTGGATGTCAAACATTGCCACGGCTATCTCGGTCATGAATTTCTCAGCGCCGTGGATCGTGCTGGAAAATTCGGCGGCAGTTTCGAAAACCGCACCCGCTTCCTGCGCGAGATCATAGCAGGCATCCGTGCCGAAGCGCCAGGGCTGGAGATCGGAGTCCGTCTCTCCGCCTACGACTTCATCCCATTCAAGCCCGATGAAAATGGAACTGGTATTCCTGATAACTGGTCACTGGCTACTGATTACCCCTACGCCTTTGGCGGCGACGGCTCAGGCGCAGGCATCGACCTGATGGAGCCGCACCAGTTCCTCGGTCAGTGTGAAGCGATGGGAATCAAGTTGGTCAACATCACGGCAGGTAGTCCGTATTATGTTCCGCACATCCAACGCCCCGCCTTGTTCCCGCCATCGGATGGATACCAGCCGCCCGAAGACCCGCTCGTGGGCGTGGCGCGACTCATCAACGCGACGGCAGAGTTGAAGGCGGCGCATCCGAATCTGTGCATCGTTGGGACCGGTTACTCGTATTTGCAGGAATGGCTGCCGAACGTAGCACAGAATGTCGTCCGCACCGGCAAAGCGGATTTTGTGGGCATCGGGCGCATGGCATTGACCTACCCCGAAATATGTGCGGACGTGCTCGAAGGTAAGCCACTGCAACGTAAACGCATCTGCCGCACATTCAGCGATTGCACCACCGCCCCGCGCAACGGCATGGTGAGCGGATGTTATCCGTTAGATGAGTTTTATATGGAACGACCAGAAGCAGAGCGGTTGAAAGAAGTGAAACATGATAAGTGAAATGAGAAAAATCATCCTAATCACCGATGGGATTTTTCATCCACCTTTGTTTGGACGGCTGCGTCTTCACGAGATGTTTTCGCAAATGGACGGCTTTTCATTCTCGCGCATTTCTTCCTTGGAAAAACTTCCCGCCGACCTCACATCCTTTTCTGCATTCGTTTTGCATTTTCATCATAAGACGATCTCCTCCTCTGCACTTGAACGGTTGGACACCTTTGTAAAAAACGGCGGCGGGATTCTCGCCATCCATGCGGCGACAGCGTCTTTCAAACAAACAATGCCTTATTTCAAAATTCTCGGCGGGCGGTTTATTGGGCATGGGAAGGTTGAAAGGTTTAAGGTAGAAAAGTTGGAAAGCGAGATGTTTGATGGCATTGGCAGTTTTGAAGTGCGTGATGAGTTGTACATCCATGAATTGGAACCAGGCATCGAAGTCCATTTCACGGCAAAGCATGAAGATAAGGATGTGCCCGTCGTGTGGACGTATCGCTACGGAAATGGGAAAATCTGCTACGCGGTGCCGGGTCACAACACGGGGACAATGTACAATGAGACCTATCAACAAGTGCTTCGGCGCGGTTTGGAATGGGTGTGTGCATGACAAAACTTAATCTTGCCATCGTCGGCTGTGGAGACATTGCGGGATTCACAGCGTTGGTATCGAAACTCGTTCCACAAGTGAATCTGTCCGCTTGCTGCGATGTGAACAAAGAACGCGCCGAAACATTCGCGAAAAAGAATCGCATCCCGAAAGTTTACACTGACTACAACGAACTGCTGGAAACATCACAAGCAGACGCGGTCTACCTTGCCGTGCCACATTATTTGCATTATGAAATGGTTCTTGCGGCGGTGAAGGCAAGCAAACCTATCTTCGTGGAAAAACCCCTCACGCGCACGCTCGACGAAGCAAAAAAACTGATTCAAGCGATCGGCGATGCAAAAGTCGGTGTGAATTATCAATACCGTTATGATAGCGGATGTTACGCGCTGGCACGCGCTATTCAATCCGGCGCGCTGGGAAACATTCACTCCATGCGGATCAATATTCCCTGGCATCGGGAGCAGAGTTACTTCGAAGGCGCGGCATGGCATAAGACAATCGCCCACGCAGGCGGCGGGACACTCATTACGCAGGGCAGCCACTTTTTGGATGTGGCGTTATGGGCGTTGGATGAAGACCCAGTCTCCGCGATGGGCTATGTCAAGACTCCGCGCTTCGAGGTGGAAGTGGATACTCTCGCTCATGGGATCGTCGAAACGCGGCGCGGGACCCTCATCAGCGTTGTCTCAAGCATGGTGACGGCGAACGAGCAAACGGTCACGATCGAGGCGTATGGTGAGCACGGGACGGCCATCTATGCAGACCGTCCATTTCCGCATGTCAAATTCATCGGTGCGAATATCAAAAAAGAACGTCCGCCCGAATGGGGTGTTCATGCTTTACAGCGGAGTCTGGCAGGCTTCACAAATTGGGTTTTGAACGATAAGCCGTTTCTTATTCCCGCAGTGAGTACGTTGCCCGTCCTCGCGGCAGTGGATGGGATGTATCGATCCTCGGTTACAGGTTCAAGGTTGCAAGTTAACCTTCAACCTTGAACCTGTAACTTTCAACCAAAGGAGACAGCATGGAAACAAAATCGGAAAAACTAAGTTGGTGGGCAAAGATCGGCTATGGGCTGGGCGACATTTACGGAGGCGGGGCTGGTGTCATCATCAGTTTTTATTACCTGATCTTCCTCACCGACGTGGTACGCATTGCGCCCGCGCTGGCTGGGACGGTCATCCTCATCAGCAAAATTTATGACAGCATCACAGACCCGTTCGAGGGTTTGATCGCCGACCGAACCCGCACCAAAATGGGACGCCGTCGCCCGTACTTGCTCCTCGGTATTCCGCTGATCTTCCTTTCGTTCTTCGCCTTGTATTATCCATACCAAATGGAGTCGGAGACCATGCGCTTTGTGTCAGTGGTGTTGAGTTATTTGTTCTTCTCCACTGTGGTGAGCATTGTCATGCTCAATTACAACGCACTTCACTCCGAGATCACGCTTGATTACAACGAACGCTCGTCGCTCAGTTCCATTCGCATTCTTTTTTCAACGCTGGCTTCCATCGTCGCCGCGCTGGTTCCGTTGGAGATCGTCAAAGCCTTCGATGACGTTCATACGGGCTATATCGTAATGGCGCTTGCCTTCGGCGCGTTCTTTGCCCTGCCGTTCATCGCCACTGTTTCCGCCGTGAAGGAACGCCCCGAGTTTCAGAAACCACCCGAACCGTTCGACTGGAAAATGGCGTTCATCGAGCCGTTCAAGAATCGCACGTTCGTTTATACACTTGCCATGTATCTCTTTGCCTTCGTCGCCATCGATACGGTCAGCACCATCGTGGCGTACTTTGTCAAATATTATTTGCTTCGCAGCGGTGAAGTCAGTTTCGTCAACGGCGCGTTGCTTGTGGCGCAGGTCGTCTCGCTGCCGTTCTATGTGGCGCTCAGTAAACGCACCAGCAAAGTGCGCGGCTACATCATCGGGCTTGTCATCTGGGTCACGGCTATGATCTTCAGTTTCATGCTTGCACCGGGCAACTTCTCTTGGCTGGTGTATGCCTTTGCCATCGTGGCAGGTCTCGGGACGGGCGGCATCGTCGTGATGATCTACGCCATCTTCCCGGACATCCCAGATGTGGACGAACTTCACAGCGGCGAGCGACGCGAGGCGATCTACTCCGCATTGGTCACATTCATCCGCAAGTTCAGTTCAGCGCTTGCCATCTTCGCCGTGTCAAACATTATCGGCTGGGCTGGCTATGTTCCGCCCATTCAAGAGACCGTGAACGGCGCGACCAAACTCATCGAGCAGCCTCAATCAGACACGTTCATCTTCGTCCTGCGTTTGATGTTCATGCTGCTGCCCATCGTCCTGCTCATCTTTGCGCTCTTCTTCGCCCTGCGCTTCCCGCTCACTCCCGAACTTCATCGCCGCCTCAACAACATCCTCGCCAAACAACGCACCAACCAACCCGTAGACGAAACCGAAAAGCAGGAACTCACCAAAGTCCTTGTTGGCTGAAATTGATCACTGTTCACTGATTACTGGATACTGTCCATGACCGTCCACGCCCAGCCCGACTACCGCATCCGAGCCTCTTCCCCCGCCCCAACAGCGCATCCCACCGCGCCGAACCCTGATTCGTTCTCCTCCGAACCTTTCCTCCCCGACTACGAATCCCGTCGTGCCGCATTTTTCGAGCATGTCTTGAAGAATCCCGCGCCAGAAAATACCAAACCCGCCTGGCACGAACTGTCACGCCTCGCCGCAGGCGGGACGCCGCACGAGGGCATCTTCCACGCCGCGCTGGATTTCATCGACGCAAGGAAGGATTGTGCCGATTTTGTGTTGCATGGGATTCTGCGATTACTAGAGAGTAGAGAATTAGATACCAGTCGTCTACTCTCTGATCATCTATTCTCACGCGCAAAGCGCACCGTCCTCAACTTCAAATACTTCCCCAACGAACCCGGCATCGACTCGCTCTGCACTTGGACGGAGAACCACTACATCCTCTACACCTCCGCCGCCTACCTTGCGGGACAACTCTACCCCGAAGAAGTTTTTGCCAACTCGGGCGAGACAGGACGGCAGAAAGTGGAACTCAACCGCAAGCGCATCTTGCGCTGGCTCGACTTGCGCTTCCATACGGGATTTAGTGAATGGCTCTCTCATGTCTACTACGACGAAGACCTGACCGCGCTGCTTGCGCTCTACGACTTCGCCCAGGATGAAGAGATCCGCCGCAAAGCGGAGATGGTTATTCACCTGCTCCTGCTCGACATTGCGCTTAACTCGTTCAAAGGCGTTTTCGGCTCCACCCACGGACGCGCCTACGAAAACACAAAAAAGTGGGCATCCAACGAAGGCACAACAGATACGTCAAAATTGCTGTTCGGTATGGGAATCTTCTCCAACTTCGATAACATGTCCGCAGTTGCATTTGCATTGAGCGGCTATCGCGTACCGAAAGTGATCGAACTCATAGCAAGTGACAGTCACTTTGAGAACAAACAACGGATGGGAATCAAACTCTCCGAAATGGAAAAGTGGGGCATCCATCCCGATAACTTCGAAGATGGAATGCACTACCTCACCCTCGAAGCCTATCTTCATCCGAAAACAATTTCAAACACCATCCGCATGTTCGATACATGCAACTGGTGGGAAAATTCTTTCCTTAGTCCATTCAAACCCTATCGCGGATTACTGAAAACGCTCAACGCAATAAGAGGATTGCCTTTGCTCGCGCGTTTTGTAGAACGTGACGCCTGCCGCAACACGCGTGAGGAAGTCAACATCTACACCTACAAAACGCCCGATTACATGCTATCCACTGCGCAGGATTATCGCAAGGGCTACGGCGGCGACCAGCAGCACATCTGGCAAGCCACACTTGGGCAAGATGCGGTCTGCTTCACTACGCATCCTGCCAAGATCGAAGGTGTTACGCCAAATTACTGGGCGGGCAGTGGATTGCTTCCGCGAGCGGCGCAGTATAAAAATGTAGCGGTCATTATTTATAACATCGAGAAAATCCCTGCGTTGTATGTGCCCATCAAACACTTCTTCACTCACGCCTGGTTTCCAAGAGATAAGTTTGACAAGGTTTTAGAGACCAAAGGTTGGATCTTTGCCCGTAAAGGAAAAGGCTATATAGCATTACGGTCACAAAACAAGTATTTTTGGAACATGGAATCTGAAATCCCCTACCTTCCAATGCCAATACGCCAACACGAAGAGGATAAATTACGCGAGGTGATCGTTCCAAGCAAAAAGAATATATGGATTTGTCAAATGGGCTGTGAGGCTGACGATGGGAGATTTTTTGACTTTGTGGAGACACTCTCCGGCGCGCAGCTCGCTTTCAGCGGAATGAATGTCGAATTCCAGTCACCCGGTAACGGCTTGGTTCGATTCGGCTGGGATGGCGGATTCAGCGTGGACGGGGTCACCATCCAACTGCATGATTATCCGCGTTACGAAAATCCATACGTCAAAGCAGAATTCAACGCTGATGAGGTCAATATACCAATGGGCAGGCATGAATTAAGCCTGAATTGGAGAAAAACAGAAAATCAGACCATCTCTTGATTCTGCTGCGGGTTGCACAACACATGCGTCTGGAAATTGATCATAGCGGTCGGATTTCTCCGGCGGGGCACACATCTGGTACACGGGTTATCTATCCATTGCCGTCAACGTTTTCAAGAACGCCACGATCTTTTGCAATTGCGCTTCGCTCAAATGCAGAACTTCCAATTCCGAGTGACCTTTCGGCGCATCGGGGGCATTTTTGTAGTGTCTCAATACTTCTTCAATCGAAGCAAATTGACCCGCATGCATGAACGGCGCGCGATTTGCCACATCTCTTAAGGATGGGGTTTTGAAAGCGCGTTCTAATTCTTCACCTTCTGCAAGCATGAAGCGCAATTCCTTGCAATCTTCAGGAGCCGCATCACTGTATTTGCTTAGGCAGTTGAATTCATCCGCAAGCACCTGCTGTGCGCCGCGCGCACGACCTATGTCTTCGGGCAAATCGGCGACGGCTGGCACGCCTGTATTATGGAAGTCGTTGTCTGTGAGCAAAGGTCCGTTATGACAACGCGTGCAATTCGCTTCGTTCAGGAATAACTTCAAACCTGCTTCTTCGTCAGCGGTGAAAATGTCACGGGCGGCAGAGATGTCATTTGCCAGAACAGCCTCCACGTAGAAATCGAAGCGCGAAGTGCGGGGCATGATGGTGCGTTCGAAAGCGGCAATCGCCTTGCCCATGTTCACATACACCAACGTCACCGCTTCGCGGTCTGCTTCGCTCATGCTTGCCCAATTCGCCGCGGCGACTTCATCATCGATCGGCGCGGCAGGCACAGGGAAGCGGCTCTCATCCGAGAAATCCGGCAGTGTGCCGAACAACGCTTCGTATTCTGTTTTGTAATGCGCCTGGATCAACTTCACATAGAACGTGCGCGTGCCGCCATGCTCCACGGGGTTTTCCAGCGGACCCAATGCCTGCGCCCACTGACTGTCCTTGCGCCCATCCCAAAAAAACCACGGGCTGTACGCCGTGCCCGCAATCGGCATCGTGCGGCGGTCTGTCGTGCCGACGCCTTGCGCGAGCGGCAAACCATCCTGAAAATCTTTCGATGCGATGTGACAGGTGGCGCACGAAACTTCGCCGTTGGAACTGAAGCGGACATCTGAAAACAATTTCGCTCCCAACGCCACTGCACGCGGATCATCGGCATATTGATTGGATGGATCAGGCGGCAGCGCAGGCAGAGATTCGATCCACAGTGTGCGCATCAACTCCACCTCCGCTTCAGACCACGGGGAGGCTTGATTGCTGCACCCAAGCAGAATCCCCGCGGACAGTGTGAACACGATGCCCGCGAGAAGCAAACGCTTCTTCAGCACACTAGCCTCCAAGAATAATATTGAACGTGACGTTATCTTCCACACCGTCGGCGCTGATGTTGAACTTCACTTCCCACCAGCCACCCATCTGAAAGCGCAGACCTTCGACAAGATAATCACCGCCGCCCATGTCCTGCGTCACCTGCGGAGACGTGGGCAACCCGTGACCGTGATCGGGCATCCCGCCATCGACCAAAATAGTCGCGCCCTCCACGGGCTGACCGTCCGCGGTTTCGACGTGCAGAATCCACGAATGCATCGAGCCGATAGTGATCGGGTCAAGTTCGCTTTTGAATGACACAATGAACGCGCCGTTATTCGTCATGCGTGTGGTCTCGGTGTTCAGGTCATTGGCAGAAGTGCCCGACCCGCCGCCGTGCATTCGTTCCATCATCATAGGGTGCATAAAGCGCGGACCGAGAATGGGCATCAACACGAAAATGCCGACGAGTATCAACACAGCCGTAACAACGGCGGTAATGACAATTGTTTTGTTCTGGGAATTCATGGAAGACCTTCCTTTGGAATTGGTATCTCTAAAACTGAATACGGACTTTCGTCCGTTTTCCAAATGATCGCGGATATTAATCGTCCTATATCTCCCAGTCAATTCGATTTTGAGGTTCTTTACAGAATCTTTATAAAGGCTTTATTCTCGATTTACCTGATTTCGATACAGTTGGTCTCATAAAAGGTACAATTTACCCATGACCAAAATCCTTGTTGTTGACGATGAACCCTCCATCGTAAATCTTGTGCAGGCGTATCTCAAACCAGAAGGCTACGAAGTTTTCACCGCCGCCGATGGCGTGGCAGGTCTCAAAGCCGCGCGCGCCTTCAAACCCGACCTGGTCATTCTTGATGTCATGCTGCCTGGCATGGACGGATTGGAACTGCTCACCAAACTGCGCCGCGAGTCGGAGGTGTACGTCATCATGCTGACCGCCCGCACCGAAGAGACGGATCGAATCGTCGGGCTGTCCGTCGGCGCAGATGATTACGTGACCAAGCCGTTCAGTCCGCGTGAGTTGGTGGCGCGTGTCAAGGCGGCGTTGCGGCGTCTCGGAGCAGGATCAGGCACAGGCGCAGAAGGAGGCGTGCTCTCCTTCCGTCATGTTCGCATCGATATCGGCGCGCGTCAGGTCATGGTGGATGATAAAGCCATCGAGTTAACTGCAATCGAATTTGACCTGCTGCGCACGCTCGCAGAACATCGCGGACGGGTGATGTCGCGTGAACAGTTGTTGGAAAAAGTATGGGGCGGCGAATATTTTGGCGAGATGCGTGTGGTGGATGTGCATCTCGGGCATGTGCGCTCGAAGTTGGGCAACCCCGAATATATTGCCACCGTGCGCGGCGTTGGTTATCGCTTCGATGATGAGGTGTTATGAATTATTTCCGTTCGCACTTAACCGCTAAACTACTTGCATCCTATTTGTTGGTGGTCTTGATCGGTATGGCTGCCATTTGGGTCACAACCCGCTTCACCACTCCCGCAGCATTCCAACGTCACTTGCGTTTCATGGAGGAGCGCATGGCGGGACAGGGCATGGGGCCTGGGCATGGCGGGCAAAGCGGCATGATGGCGGATTTTTACCAAAACTTTCAGGCATCGTTCAATGAGTCGCTGGTGATTGCGTTTGTCGCCGCGTCGCTGGTGGGTTTGATTACAAGTTATTGGTTGAGCCGCAGCATTATCGCACCTGTGCAAAGCATGAAGAACGCCAGCCAGCGCATTGCCCAAGGTCATTATGATGAACGCGTGAGTTCGCGCGGCACAGATGAGTTGAGTCAGCTTGCAGCAAGTTTCAATCAAATGGCAGAGCAGCTCGAACAGGTGGAAACGATGCGCCGCCGCCTTATCGGCGATGTGGCACACGAACTCCGCACACCGCTAACCGCCATTAAAGGTTCCACCGAAGGTCTCATGGATGGCGTACTGCCCGCAAACGATGAAACCTACCAACAGATCCACAACGAAGCCGAACGCCTTAATAAACTCGTCAACGATTTGCAGGAACTCAGCCGCGTCGAGTCAAAAGCCATTTCATTGGATATACACCCCCTCGATGTTTCCAGCCTGATGCAGACAACTCAAAAACGGATGCAATTCCAGTTCGACGAAAAGCGCGTCGCTCTTAACCTCAGCCTGCCACACGCCCCCATCCTTGTCCTCGCTGACGAAGACCGCGTATTGCAAATCCTCACCAATTTGCTTGGCAATGCCCTGCAATACACGCCAGAAAACGGCACAGTGACTGTGACCATCGAGCGCGAAAAATTGTTCGCGAAATTCACCATCCGTGATACGGGCATTGGTATTCCAGCAGAATTTCTCACACACATCTTCGACCGCTTCTATCGCGTGGACAAATCCCGCTCGCGCGCGCACGGCGGCTCAGGCATTGGGCTGACGATTGCCAAACACCTGGTTGAAGCGCACGGGGGGAAAATTTGGGCGGAGAGCGAAGGCGAAAACAAAGGCAGCGTGTTTATATTCACACTACCTGTTGGGTGACCAGGCAAAAGCAACAAAAGACAGCCATAATAAAAGGACTTAATGGAAAAATCCATCAAGTCCTTTTATATATAAAACCCAGTAGTGGGGAAGGAGGTTTTTTCCACTATATCGCCTTCCCATTTTTCTTTCTCCAATCTTGAAATTTTCTTTATCGAATCTTTACATTGAGGTTTTATCATCTGGAGCGTATTCAGGTAATAAACTTGAAAATCACATGAAGGAGTGAAAATGAAAAAGACACTTTTGATAATTGGGCTGGTTGTGCTGGCTTTGGGAGCGCTTGGAGTTGGGGTTGCATTTGCCCAGGATCCTCAGCCCCCTGTGAACAATGGCGGTTACGGTTGGATGCATGACTACATGGAAAAGGCGCTTGCCGCAAAACTCGGTCTTACCGAAAAACAAGTGGAAGATCAACTTGCCGCCGGGATTTCTATGCATCAGATTGCGCTGGATAATGGCATTACGGAGGATGAACTGGCAGGCTTCATGAATGAGATGCATGCGGATGCCTTCACCAAGGCGGTTGCAGATGGCGCAATCACACAAGAGCAAGCCGACTGGATGCTTCAACGGATGCAGACCAGGTACCAAAATGGCTACGCGACCGGAAATTGCCCGATGCACGACGGGCAGGGTGCACAGTCCAGAACCGCACCTGGGTTTGGATCAGGAATGATGCACAATCGCGGCAATGGGAACGGTCCCGCCATGATGGGGGGGTGGGGAACACAAAATCCGTAGCCTAACAAAAACGGGTCTCACAGCGACAAGCAACTGTCGATTTGCAGAAGCCTCAAAAAAACAAGAGCCGTCATGCCTGAATGTCCGACTCATTCACCAAAAATCTGTCGCAGACAAAGATGTGCATGGCGGCTTGAACTTTCTTCTAAGATTCATTTCTCTTCTTCCAGGGGTGCGAAACCACCACCGAGGATCTCCTGAGCAGGAGAGACGATCACCACTGCTTTTGGATCTTCCTTTGCCACAGCAGATTTTAAATTATGCACCTCGGTGATCGTCAACGCACACATTAGGATAGAACGATCTGCGCCGGTGTACATTCCTTTGCCTTGCATCGAGGTTACGCCGCGTTTTAAGTCCGTCATAATGCGGTTAGAAACGATACTTGCTTTATCGGTAATGATCAGCGCAAGAAGTTGCCGTCGTCTTTTACGTGGAACAAGCAGCGCTCGCAATCCCGTATGTTTGCCTTCCATTGATTGGGCAGCTGGCGCGGTTTCATCGCCAAAGCGGGGGAGTATCTCTCCAGTTGCGCGGGTCATATTGACAGTAGCAATTGCAAATACAGCCAGAAAAATATAGAACGCAACACCCAAGCCGATCATGATCTCACCTGGAACAGGACCCACAGAAGAGCGGGACATAAATTCCGCAACGTCTTTTGGAGATTGTGGGAACAACCAGATTTTCGCAATCCATGATGCCAACAAAATCAAAAAGATCCAATAATAATTTCGGCGCAATCTTCTTCCAAACGCCTCCCACATCGAAATGGGAAAACTCGGCGTGAGCAGATTCTCGGCAAGGTTCTCCGCCCATTCCGGCGAAGGATGAAACGGCGGCACGAGCATCGCTGCGTAAAAATCCGTCTCCATCAACCGCACGCGATAACTCCACAACTCATAGTAACGATACCGTCGCGCTTCGATGAATAAAAACCACAACACCAACAAGGTATTTAATAACACCACCGAATGATGCACATTCGACTGGCTGAACGCAATCGAAAGTGTTGCACCTGTCACAACCACCGCCCAATTGGTTGTTGTGTCGAGGCGCTGTCGCCACACGTTCGCCCGTTGAATTTCGGCGCGGAAGAAATGCACCATTGCGGTGACGAACTCGCTGGATTTGAGGTGATATCCGCGATACGTCCAGACCGCCTCTTCGGGTTCGTTCTGCTTCGGCTTGGATTTTGCTTTTGTGGATTTTTTGACTACCATGAGTTTCTTCTTTCCTGACGAAAAACCGCCTCAGACTCAACCGAGGCTGATTCTATTTCTTGAAAATTTTCTTACGCTGTAAGCAAGTTTACACCCGTAATAGATTTTTCTTCATGCGGCTTTCGTTAAACTTTAAATAAAACAACCTGCGCATTTGACCATGGCAGGTTGTCAACGCCTGGTTGGTTAAGATGCACCAATACCAGTAGTACTTAATATAAGACCCCTTGCAAAAGTGTTATGGAATCCTAAGGTTCTATTTCAGGCGGAGTTCCCAAAAGTTGCACCTTATGTGCCTTTTGCAAGAGACCTAATATCGAACGTCGCAATTGAAAGCAGATCGCATTGCGAAAAATAATATTCGCTATTCAGATTGTTCCTGCTCCTTGCCCTTTTTCTTCTCCTTTTTCTTTTCTTTCTTTTGTTCTTTCTTCTGCTTTTCACCCCAGGCATAAATACTGTCAACAGGGATCTTCAAGGTATAGTTCTTTTTCTTGATAGCAGAAGATTTTGCATCTACCAATACAATACAATCATCCACCAATTCCTCGAATGTTCCATCCACAACAATTCCTGCAAGTACCAGGGAAATTTGGTCCCCTTTATTAAGATTTCGAAGATGTTTAAGCGCCGTAGCCATAAATTAATCCTTTCCGTGGGAGTATTTTATAGGGTATCCAACGAAGCAAGGGAATATTTAAGAAATATTTAACAAAAGAATAAAAATGCTTTTCCTTGTTATTCCGTATGCGGATCCCAACTTCCCTCATATCTTCCTTAGCCGGGAAATCACTCAGATCCACCATGTTCTGAAACACCATCCCAAAATGGGGTCTGTCGATGCTCCACCATCTCAACAAACTTCACGGAGTAACTCATCGCATCGAACAACCAATACCGCGAAGTGACCAGGTTTCGGTCCACGACCACATGCGGAACAAAAAGCCATCCGCTCGAATATTGGCGCGGGTCTTTCAACGCTGCACGTGTTTCATCTTCCACATACGTGTCGTACGTTCTGAACCTGCGCCCCAACAACCAGAACGTGGAAGCATAACCGATCTGTTCGAGAATTTTCGTCAGAGACGTGGTCTTGTAATCGTATAAAACGCTCTTGCCCGTTTCGGGGTCAATAGCGCGTGCGAGCGGCAGCAAGCCGTGACAGATCGCCCCAATGCCTTTGTTGCGATTGAAAAATCCTACAATTTTTTCCTGCAATACTTTGCTTTCCAAAAATTGCTTCATCCCCGGCGCATGCCCGCCCGCCAATAAGATCGCATCGTAGTCATCCACATTGATCTGGTCATACCGAATCGGGTTTTGATATTCAGGTGTGGCGATCATGCGTTTGTAATCACGCAACCCCATCGGTCCCGCACCAAGCGGACCGCGTATAAAGCCCATCAGCAGGCGGTAATCTGCCGCCGCGACCTTGCCATGCTCGGTGGCAAATGTTGCCGTCCAGCCGCGATCCATGCATACACGCCACGGGGTGGCAGACTCGGTCGGGTCAAAGTCGGTATCGGGCAAGGGGATGAGCACATGCGGCTTGCGGGACATTTCACTCTCCATTTTGTTATAGCAAAATTATATCGCCTCTGCTAAAATAAAAACATCAACCACCCCTAATCAAATAATCATCCTCAGCATGGCGTTCACCAACACACGGTACGAAATCCTGCGCGATCTGTTCAAAAGCCAAAGGCTGCCTTTGGCTTTTGTGGATTTAGACGCCTTTGATTTCAATATCGATGTTGCCGCCGCACTTGCAAAAAAAGCGGATAAAACCCTGCGCCTCGGAACCAAATCTCTGCGCTGTTTGCCATTAATGGAGCGGGTACTCACCCATGCCTCGCTCGCCTTTCGCGGCTTCCTGACCTTTACCGCCGAAGAGACCGCCTTCCTCGCCCAAAGCGGGCACGACGATTTCCTGCTCGCCTACCCCACCGTCCAGCCGGAGGATATGAACACGCTGGCGTGGATCGTCCGCCAGGGAAAACAACTTTCGGTGGTGGTGGATTCGCCGGAGCACATTACAGCCTTGCACGAAGCGGGAAAAAAACACAACCTGACCTTTCACATCTGCTTCGAAATTGACATGGCATACCGCCCGCTTGGAAATGACACGCTGCATCTCGGTCTGCGGCGCAGTCCCATCCGCACAGTGGAGCAGGCGTTGGAATTGGTGGAATTTGCCAAAACTGTTTCGCATGTAAAAATCGACTCGATCATGGGCTACGAAGGTCACATTGCCGGGACGAACGACGACATCCCCGGCGCGGGCTTGAAAAACAACCTTCTGCGCGGAATCAAAAAAGCGTCGGTGAGAGAACTCTCGCAGAGACGCCGGGCAATTGTCGGCGCGGTGAGAAGCGCAGGCGTGGAGTTGAGATTCGTCAACGGCGGGGGAAGCGGCAGCCTGTCATCCACCTTGCAAGATGAATCCGTCACAGAGGGGACAATCGGTTCGGGGTTGTATGCTTCGGGTTTGTTCCACCACTTCAAGGAAGTCAAATACAAACCATCGGCGTTCTTCGCGTTGCAGGTGGTACGCAAGCCCAAAGACGGTATGGTGACTTGTGCGGGCGGGGGATACATTGCATCGGGCGCAATCGAGAAAAGTAAATTGCCTTTGCCGGTCATGCCGGTTGGGATGAAGTATGTGGATCTGGAAGGCGCGGGCGAAGTGCAAACGCCTTTGATCTTGCCGCCCAATTGCCCACCGCTGGAGTTGGGCGATCCGGTGTTCTTTCAACACGCCAAGGCAGGTGAGTTGTGCGAACGGTTCAATGAAATTATTTTGATTCAAGGAGGACACATTATTGACAGAGTGAAGACGTATCGAGGAGAAGGGTTCGCGTTTTTGTAAAAGCCAAAGGAGAATGCCATGAGAATTTTGAAATTCATTTCGTATTCGTTCGGTAACTTTGCCAACACCATCGCCTATCAGGTGTTTGGCAACCGTATCAATTTTTTCTACGTAGACGTGATGGGCTTGAATGCCGCTGTAGCGGGCATTTTGTGGAGCATCTACGGTTTGTGGAATGCCATCAACGACCCGCTGATGGGGCAACTCTCCGATAAAACTCGTTCGCGTTTCGGGCGGCGTGTACCATATGTCGCCTTCGGCGCGATCCCGCTGGGGTTGGCATTCTTCTTCCTGTGGACGCCGCCTTCACAAAGTCCGTGGGTTCTTGCGGCGTATTTCTTGATGATCCTGTTCATCTTCGATACACTCTACAGCCTGACGATCATTGCCTACAATGCGCTCTTCACCGAAGTTGCGCCCACCCCGCAAGACCGCATTGACCTTTCGGCGGTGCGCGAAATTCTTGCGACGGTCGCCTTACTGGCGTCGTTCATCCTGGCGCCGATCATTGCAGAAGAAGTGGGTTACATCACCATGGGCGCGATCATGGGGACGCTCATTGCCGCGGGGTATCTGATCGCCATGATCGGCGTGAAGGAACGCCCCATTGACGAGACCAAAGAACAATCACTGGGAATCCTTCCTTCGCTCAAGATCGTGCTGGCAAATAAAGCCTTCCGCTGGTTTTTGGGCGCGAACATTTCGAAGGAATACATCTGGCTGCTGCTGGGCGGTATGCTGCCGTTCTGGCGCAAGTATGCGCTCGGCATTCAAGGCGAAGTGGACGTGTTCGGCATGACCATGAGCGGCGGCGACTCGGAAGCGGTTTTGCTGGGCGTTCCGATCTTGATGGCGATTCCCGCTTTGCTGATCTGGCGTCCGATCGTGGCGAAACTGGGATACCGCAAAACATGGATCATCGGCTCCCTGCTCTTCATCCCCGGCTTGCTCACCATGACCTTCGCCACCGACTTTTATTCGGGGCTGGCAGGCACACTGCTTATCATTCCCGGATTGGCAAATTCGCTCATCATGCCCTTCCCCATCATCTCCGAGATCATCGACTATGACGCCAAACAGGAACATGGTTTCCGGCGCGAAGGCTTGTTCTTCGGCATGAACGGTGGCATCGTCAAACTGGCGTTCTCGGCGCAGGGGATTCTTTTTGCCATTGTCACCGCTGTCACCGGCTTTGCGGAAGGCTCGCCCGTGCAGACCGAGTCCGCGATCTGGGGCATCCGCTTCCTGATCGGCATCACGCCCTCAATTGCGGCACTGCTCATCGCCTTCTGCATGTGGAAGTATCCGCTCGGACGTGAGACGATCAAATGATTTGTAGGGGCGGGGTAACCCCGCCCCTACCACCAAAGGAGAATTATCATGAACGAAGACACCAAACTCACCTGGCTCAAACGTGTATTGATTTTCAAGATCGTCGTTGTTGCGTTACTGTGGGGCTTGCCCACCCTGTTCGGACCTGAATCCTTCCTCAAAATGCTCGGCGAGCAAATTCCAAATCCGCCGTTTTACATGCGCATCTTCGGCGCGACGCAGATCGGCTTGGTCTTTCTCTATTGGCTCGCCTACCAAAACCCGGTCAAGAACCGCGACATCATCCGCTATGCCGTGTGGGATAACTCCGTCGCCTTCCTGACGATGATGGGCTACGCCGTCACCGTTGGTATTACCAACCCCACGGTCTGGCTTTCCGCCGCGTTGGTGTTGTTCTTCGCCATTGCGTTCTATTTCCTCGTCCCCAAACCCGCATAATCACGGAGACCACAGAGAGCACGGAGGTTAAAAATTTCTCTGTGAACTCCGTGCCTCTGTGGTGGATAGGTTTCCATGCTAGACTCTGCCCTTCAATTCGCTCGACAAAACAAAGCCGCGCATCTTTCTGGACTTTGTGACTGGTTGCGCATCCCAAGCATTTCGACAACACCTGAACATGCTCCCGACGTGCGCCGCGCCGCGGACTTTGCTGCACAGTATCTTCGCGCCATCGGCATGGACAAAGTCCAAGTCCACGAAACGACTGGACATCCCATCGTCTATGCCGAACACATGCAACCTGCAACCTTAAACCTTCCAACCCTCCTCATCTACGGTCACTTCGATGTCCAACCCACCGATCCCGACGAAGCCTGGACTCGTCCGCCATTTGAACCCACAGTAGATGGGGACAATCTCTACGCCCGCGGCGCATCCGATGATAAGGGGCAAGCCTTTGCCATCCTCGCCGCGCTGGAAAGTTACCTGAAGACTAGCGGGAAACTACCCGTCAATATCAAAGTATTATTTGAAGGTGAAGAGGAAATCACCAGCCCAAGTCTGCTTCCATACATCCAATCGCACGCGGATGAACTCCGCGCCGACGCCATCCTCATCGCCGACCAGGATATGCTCGACTCACAGCATCCCGTCATCATGTGGGGCTTGCGCGGATTGCTCTACGCCGAAATCGAAGTGACAGGACCCGCGCGCGACTTGCATTCCGGCACCTTCGGTGGAAGCGTCGATAATCCATTCAATGTGTTGACGCGCCTGCTCGCCCAATTGCAAGACGGCGACACGCGTAGAATTTTGATTCCCGGTTTCTACGATACCGTAGAAGAACTGACAGATGAAGAACGCGCCTTGATCTCACAAGCGCCCATCAACGACGACGTGGGCATCTACCTGACCGGCGCGCCCAAACTCGCGGGTGAAGCGGGCTATCCGCTGGCGGAACGGGTCAGCGTGCGTCCTACGCTCGATATTCATGGCATTATGGGCGGCTTCACTGGCGAGGGCTCGAAGACGGTCATCCCGGCAAAGGCTATGGCGAAGGTCAGTCTGCGTCTGGTGCCGCACCAGCACCCGGGTCCGGTTTTCGAGGCGCTCACGTCATATCTCAAATCGCTTTGCCCATCCACGGTCAAATTGGATGTGCGCAATATCGGTCAAGCCGTCCCGGTCAAAGTGGATTATAAACATCCCGCCATTCAAGCCGCAGCGACTGCCTACGAAAAAGGATTCGGTCACAAACCCGTGTATTTACGAGGCGGTGGTTCGCTGCCAATCGTCCACGATATGATTCGGATATTGAATGCCCCCGTGGTGATGATCGGTTTCGGTCTGCCCGATGATCGCACCCACTCACCGAACGAAAAATTTCATCTGCCGAATTTTTATCACGGCATCGAAACAGTGATTCACTATTTGGATTTGTTTTCCAAAATCTGACCGCAGACGACCGACCATAGACCGCGGTTCACATCGTCCATCGTCGGCAGTCTTTTATCTTTCAACCTTTCAAGGAGTTCCCATGCACATCCCTCAAACTGGTCTATCGAAACAGGAAATCCTCACCACCTTGCAAGCCTTCAAATCCCGTGACATGGATTGGAAGGCGGGCAAGGTTTTTTGCTACGTTTATAACCCCGGCGAAGATCCCGCGGAAGTGACGCGTGAAGCATACCTTGAATTTCTGACCGAGAACGGGCTCGACCCAAGCGTCTTCCCATCCATGTTGAAACTGGAAACCGATGTGGTTCGCATGGTACTTAATCTGCTGCACGGTGACTCGCAGACCGTGGGGCACCTCACCACGGGCGGAACTGAAAGCATCATGCTAGCGGTCAAAACTGCGCGAGACAAAGCCCGCGTGGAAAAGCCGCACATCAAAGAACCGGAGATGATCCTGCCCAAGACCGCGCACGCCGCCTTCCATAAAGCCGCGCATTACCTGAGCGTGAAGCCCGTGCTCGTGGATATTGACCCAGCCACATTTAAAGTCCGCGCGGAGGATATGGAGAAGGCGATCACGGAGAACACGATCCTGCTGGTGGCGTCTGCGCCAAGTTATTCGCAAGGCGTGATCGACCCGATCGCTGAGATCGGCAAGGTGGCGCAAAAACATAATCTACTCTTCCATGTGGATGGCTGCGTGGGCGGCATCCATCTTTCGTTCATGCGCAAACTGGGTTATGACATTCCCGATTTCGATTTCAATGTGCCGGGCGTTACGTCCATTTCGACAGACCTGCACAAGTACGGCTACGCCGCAAAAGGCTGTTCGGTCATCATGTATCGCAGTAAAGACATTCGCAAATATCAGATCTTTGCCTGCACCGATACCACTGCCTACACGCTCATCAACCCCACGGTACTGAGCACCAAGAGCGGCGGTCCGATGGCGGGCGCGTGGGCAGTGCTGAACTTCCTCGGCGAGGAAGGGTACATGCGCATCATCCAGACCGTGCAGGAAGCCGTGAAAAAATTGATCGACGGCATCAACGCCATTCCTGAACTGCGCGTGTTGGGCGAACCCGTCATGTGCATGTTCTCCTTCGCTTCGGATTCGTTCAACGTGTACCAACTGGCAGATGAGATGAGCAAACGCGGCTGGTACATTCAGGGACAATTCTCCACGCCTCTGACTCCCCGCAACTTGCACATCTCCATCAACTTTGGCAACGCTCACAGCGTGGACGCCTTGCTCAAAGACCTGCGCGAATGTGTCGAGATCGTCAAAGCCAAAGAGCCGATCGACACAGACGCGATCAAAGCCATGGTCGGTGCGGCACTTCAAAGTCCCGACCCTGAGGCGGCATTCGGTCAACTCGCTGCATCTGCAGGACTTGCCGGGACGGAACTCCCCTCCGAGATGGCGTTCATCAATGAAGTTCTCGACAATCTGCCGGACGCGTTATGCAATGTGTTTTTGGTCAACTATTTCAACGATCTGTACGTGTAACGCTTTGATTTCCCAGAAAACAAGATTCCGCTACGAGACGATTAACAACCGCAATCGGATCCACCCAGCGGGACAGGTGTTGACCCGTCCCGCTTTTGAGTTGGAAATAAACTAGTCGTCCGCAGCCACACTGGCGCTATCCAACGTCCCCGCTTCGACCATGGGTGGTTTGAAGATCAGGAAGATGGCGTTGACGAGAATGCCAAGTACCGCTGCGGTTGCAATGGCGGGCAGACCGCTGGGGAAGAGTCCTTGCAGGAATGGGATGGGCAGGAAGCCGCCTTCGTAGCCGATATTCCCACCGATGCCGACCACCATAATGGTCGCGCCGACCGCAAGATTGCGCGGATCGAACATGCTGACCTTGTGCTCCTGCATGAGTGCGATGCCTTGCATTCCAATGGCACCGAAGAGATAGATCGCCAACCCACCGCTGACCGCCAGCGGAACGGTCTGCACGAGACCGGCAAGTTTGCCGACGAAACCAAGCAGAACCGCGATCACACCGGCGCTGATCAACGCGGGACCAGAGTAGTTGCGTGAGATCGCCATAAGCGAGTTGTTCTCGCCGTAGTTCGTGCCTGCCGTCGCGCCGAGCAGACCTTTCAAGGTGTCGTCCACACCATCGAGGATCAAGTTGAAGCCGATGTTCTTATCGAGTTCATATTTCTCCTGTTTCATATCGGTGGCGAGACGATCCACATACAGGCTGATCTGATAAAGATGCGCCGTGGATTCTGGGATGGTGGCTATCGCCATGATCGAAACGCTGAAAATGGCTGTGCCTACCATCGCTCCGCTGAACGAGGGGAAGGTGAAGTTCGGCACAGCAAACCAACTCGCCGTTGCAACCGGGGTGAAATCCACTGAGCCGGGCGCGATCAATGCAGAAGCAATGTAGCCGACTATGGATCCAAGGAGGACGGGTAACATTCCAATGAAGCCGCGTCCCTGCAAATAGACCGAAAACAGGATGGTCACAACCAGGGTCAGGATCGCAACCGCCCAATTTGCGGATGCCATCCCCAGCGCCGCCGCCGCAAGCCCGAAACCGATGATCGCAGCGACCGAACCGGTGACGATGGGCGGAAGGATCATATCGATGGTCTGCTTGCCCACCGCGCGGATCACGAACCCGACGACGATATTCAACAGACCGGTGACAACGATGCCCGCCTGAATGGTGCTGATGACTTCATTCGGCAAAGGCACGCCAAACTGGGGAAGACTGCCGGTCATTTGCTGGGCAATGGCAAGATAGGCAGCAATATAACTGAAGCTTGAACCGTAGAAAAGCGGAATGAATTTCCCGATGCGCCACTTCGCCAAAAGTAATGCCACAATGGTTCCCAAACCAGAAACCGTGAGCACGGTTCCAACGTGAAAACCGCACAATGCAGCAACAAGCACCGTGGCAGGGAACATGGTCAGCACGTGCTGAAAACCAAGCAAAACGATCTGAAGAAACGGGGGGCTGTCATTGGGTAAATATCCCATGACCTTGTTGTTATTGGTTGCCATACTGCACTCTCCTCATTGATAAAAATCGGTAAACTGAACAGACTTTATTTCGAACCACGCTGCATGGTCACCTCCGGATCAAAAATCGCCACGCGGCAAACCGCATGGCGATATAAATGAATGATGCTTTCACGACCGGCGCAGCCTCCGCCGCCTCGAATGAAAAAGACGAAATCAGGTGAATCCCTTTTGATGACATGTCATAGGTAACAACCCCGAAATTCGGACAGGGTTTCTCCGATTTACGCGCCCGTCGATCCTTTAATTTGGAATCCTGAAGTTCCCTGAACAGTCTGCCAGGACAGGCTACTTTAGAAAGATATTCCGAAAATAGAATTTTCGGGATCCTATGCCAAAAATCAGCATGGGTTATAATCTTTGAAAATCTGACTATAATTATCCAATACGATTCTCCACCTTTTATTGTTGACTCAGGAGAGCAGATGAAACTTAGCGGTGATGTGACAATTCAAGTGCCACGTAAGAAAGTTTGGGATTTCATGACCGATCCCAACCAGATCGGTCAGTGTGTGCCCGGCGTTGAAAAGATCGAAACCATCGAAGAGATGAAGCGGTATCACGGTGTGGTATCGGTTGGGCTTGGCTCGGTCAAAGCCCGGTTTAGCGGGGAAGTTGAGATTGTTGAGTTGGATGAACCCAATCACGCAAAACTAAAAGCGCATGGCACAGCCACAGGCAGCGCGGCAGATGCCGTCAGCGAACTGAGCCTGAGCGACGGACCGGATGGTTCCACGCTCGTGCATTGGACGGCAGACATCAACGTCTCCGGTCAACTTGCGAGCCTAGTGTCACGGTTGATGGTACCGGTATCGCAAAAACTGGCTGCGGTGTTTTACGATGAAGTGCGGAAAAGGATCGAGACCGTCGACACGCAAGCCTGACAACCATGCGCGATATTTTGGATGACCTGGGGCGATGGAAAACGGATGGGGTTTCTATCGCGCTGGGAACGGTCGTCCAGGCTTGGGGATCGTCGCCGCGTCGTCCCGGTGCCAAAATGATCCTTGCTTCGGATGGCAGAATCTCAGGGTCAGTGAGCGGCGGTTGTGTGGAGGTTGCCGTGGCGGAAGCAGGACTCAAATCGCTCAAATCAGGACAGCCTCAACTTTTGCATTTCGGCGTGGCAGATGAAACCGCCTGGGATGTGGGACTTGCCTGCGGGGGAAATATCGACGTATTTGTAAAACCGCTGGACTTAAAGTTTTTCAATTTATTGCGAGAAGCATGGATGGATGATTCTCCATCTGCTCATGCGACTGTGATCCGTGGACATGCTGAACTGCTCGGACAAGAAATGCTCGTACATGAGAACGACATCAGTTCAGGCTACATCGGCGGCGGGTGGGATGAGAAGGTGTATGAACTCGCAAGCGAAGCCCTTGTAACGGGCAAGTCGTTTCGCGCGAAGTTGAGCGAAGATACTGAAGTCTTCGTCGAAGCCATCACTCCCCCGCCGACGTTGATCATGGTGGGCGGAGTTCACATCGCGGTTGCGTTGACTGCGTTGGCAAAGACACTTGGATACCGTACCATCGTCATCGACCCGCGCAAGGCATGGGGAAATGAGTCGCGCTTCCCGCATGTGGATTCATTAATTCAGGCATGGACAGACGAGGCCTTCGAGCAGGTCAAGATCTCATCCTCCACTGCCATCGCCATGCTGACACACGACCCCAAACTGGATGACCCAGCATTGAAGATCGCGTTGAACAGTTCTGCATTCTACGTCGGCGCGTTGGGGAGCAAGTCCACGAATGAGAAGCGGCGCGAGAGATTGTTGAGCGAAGGAATAAGCGATTTGCAGTTAGCACGTCTGCACGCGCCCATCGGCTTGGACATTGGCGCTCAAACGCCGGAAGAGATCGCGCTGGCGGTCATGTCTGAGGTGGTATCCGCTCACAGAAAACAGAAGCAAACATCGGCGGAGAATGAAGCGAAGCAAGTCCAATCTCCAATCTCTAGTCTCTGAGGTTTTATGAAACCTGCTCCCTTTGAATATCACGCTCCAACCTCGCTCGAAGAAGCCCTTGGTTTGATGAACCAGCACGCGGACGAAGCCAAGCTGCTCGCGGGCGGACAAAGCCTTGTGCCTGCCATGAACTTCCGCGTGGTGCAGCCGAGTATGCTGATCGACCTGAACCGCGTGCAGGGATTGAGCCACATCTGCGCAGATGGGAATGTGCTTCGCATTGGGGCGATGGCGCGTGAACGACAGTTGGAATTTGATACGCTGATCGAAACGCGGACGCCGCTGCTGCATGAAGCCGTCCCATTCATTGCTCATCCGCAGATCCGCAATCGCGGCACCATTGGCGGGAGCATTGTCAATGCAGACCCGGCGGCAGAATTGCCGATGCTCATGTTCGCATTGGATGCTCGGCTCAAAGCGCAAAGTGTATCCGGTGAACGCTGGATCGATGCGCAAGATTTCTTCGCGGGCATGTTCACCACGGCGCTCGTGCCGAATGAAATTTTGGTGGAGATCGAACTGCCTTTTATGCCGCCGCGCACGGGCTGGTCATTCATGGAAGTTGCGCCGCGCACGGGTGACTACGCCTTGATGGGCGTCGCCGCACTTGTGACGCTGGACGAAAATGGAAAATGCACTCGCGCAAAATTGGTGTACTTGAATGCGGGTGATGGTCCCGTGGATGCAAAAGAAGCCGCGCAAAGTTTGACGGGTGAACAAGTGAACGATGCGCGGATTCAATCGGCGGCGGCGATGGCAAGCGAAAAAGAGATCAGTCCGTTTGGAAACGTCCACACCTCGCCGGAGTTTCAACGTCATCTGGCAAAGGTGCTGACGATACGGGCATTGAAACAAGCAACTCAGCGCGTGGGAGAAATGCAATGACAGTATCCATCACCGTCACGGTCAACGAACAAGAATACACGCGCGAAGTGGAGCCGCGTCTTTTGCTCAGTGACTTTTTACGTCACGAACTCGGGCTGACCGGCACGCATGTCGGCTGTGAGCATGGCGTCTGCGGAGCCTGCACCATTTTGTTCGACGGCGAGTCAATGCGTTCGTGTCTGATATTTGCTGTGCAGGCGGATGGACATTCGATTGCAACTGTTGAAGGTTTGGCGAAGGACAAAGACAATCTTTCTCCATTGCAGCAATCTTTTTGGGAAACACACGGATTGCAATGCGGTTATTGCACACCCGGCATTTTGATGACGCTCATACCATTTTTGAAACAAAATCCCAATCCAAGCGAAGATGAAATTCGTCACGCGCTCTCTGGAAATCTTTGCCGCTGTACGGGCTATCAACATATTGTCGACGCGGTGAAGTTGGCGGCGGAAAAGATGATGGACGTGAACAGTGGGTAGTGGAAAGTGAGTGGCGAGTAGGATGAGTCAAAGTTTATTGGCACGGGCATTTCGGCTGGGGGAAATTTCGGTCAAGAATTATCTCTCACAGATCGAGAGAGATTATTTGGCGTACGAGCCGAATGTCCATGCGTTTCTGCCGGAGTTACATCGCTTCGACCGCCTGCAAAAGGAATCGGAAGAGTTGCTTGAACAATACCCCGATCCGCAGACTCGACCATATCTATTCGGTGTTCTGGTCGGCGTAAAAGACATCTTCCATGCAGATGGGTTCACCACCCAGGCAGGCAGTCGTCTGCCCGCGGATGAACTTCAAAGCAAACAAGCCGAGAGCGTTACCCGACTCAAAAAAGCAGGCGCGCTCATCATGGGCAAAACGGTCACAACCGAATTCGCCTACTTCACGCCCGGTCCCACACGCAACCCGCACAACCCCGAGCACACACCTGGCGGCTCAAGCAGCGGGTCAGCGGCGGCGGTCGGCGCGGGGATGTCTCCACTGGCAGTAGGCACGCAAACCATCGGCTCGATCATCCGACCCGCCTCCTTTTGCGGCGTCCTCGGTATGAAGCCTACCTTCGACCGCGTTTCGCGCAACGGCGTCATCCCGCTTTCCACCTCGCTCGACCATATCGGCTTTTTTGCAGAAAATCTTGACCTCGCTCTTCACACCGCGCGTGCGTTATACAACGATTGGGACGAGCCGACCATCCCCATGAAAAAGCCCACCCTTGGTATCCCAGATGGAAAATATCTCGACCATGTTTCAAAAGAAGGACAGGCTCACTTCGAACGCATCTGCAACCTCCTCGGCGATTCGTATCAGATCCGGCACATCTCCATCATGGACGATTTTCAAGCGACCCGCAACCGTCACGATCTCATCATGTCCGCCGAGGTGGCGCGCGTTCATTCGGTATGGTTCAAAAAATATGAAAGCCTGTATTCACCGAAATTCAGCGAACTCATCAAACGCGGGCAAGCCGTCACCGAAGACCAACTTCACGAAGCGCTCACAGAACGCGAAACCTTCCGCTCCGAATTGCGCCGCACGATGATCGACCATAACATCGACGCATGGATCTGCCCATCCACGGTCGGTGCGGCTCCCAAAGGACTCGAAAGCACCAGCGACCCAATTATGAACCTGCCGTGGACTCAAGCCGGTCTGCCCGCCATCAACCTGCCCGCCGGAAAGAATGACCAAGGCTTGCCGCTCGGCCTGCAAGTCGTCGCCAACTGGCATAAAGACGAATCGCTTTTGCTGTGGGCAAAAGACCTCGTGAAAACACTGGAGACTCTATGACCGTCACCAAACACGAGATCCGGCGCGGCGCATATTACGACTCGGTCGTGCTCATGCAATTGCAGCGCGGTCTGTTGTCTTTGCATGATGTGTTGGATGCGGGCGTGGTGATGGCGACTCAAGCCAACTGTGACTTGCTCGCCGCAAACCATCTCCTGCCCAACTCGGTCGCCTCAAGCCCAGACGATTTACTGATCGTCGTTAAGGCAGCGAGTGACTCCGCTGCGAGCGATGCGCTCCGCGAGGTCGATGCGCTGTTGGCAAAACGGCGTACATCCACGACAGAAGATTTCCGTCCGCGCAGTTTGAGCGCGGCGGCAAAGCAACTGCCCGAAGCGAATTGGGTCTTGATCTCCGTGCCCGGTCGCTATGCGGCAAATGTCGCCCGTGAGGCGCTCGACCTCGGCAAACATGTCTTTCTTTACAGCGACAACGTCTCACTGGAAGATGAAATTGCGTTGAAAAAAACTGCGCGGGAGAAAGGTCTGCTCGTGATGGGACCCGACTGCGGGACAGCCATCATCAACGGCATTGGCTTGGGATTCGCCAACCGCCTCCGTCGTGGACCTGTGGGCTTGGTCGGCGCTTCGGGCACAGGGACACAAGCCGTGACATCTCACATCCACAACCTCGGCTCGGGCATTTCCCATGCCATCGGCACCGGCGGACGTGACCTGAAATCCGATGTCGGTGCGATCGCCGCTCATCAAGCGCTCAATGCGCTCGCAAACGACCCGGAGACGAAAGTCATCGTCCTCGTTTCCAAACCCCCATCCCCTGATATTGCGACCCAATTAATTTCTGCTGCGTTATTCACCAGCAAACCCGTTGTGATTTACTTCATTGGCTATCCTCCGCCTGCCAGACGAATTGGAAATTTGCATTTTGCAATTAGTTTAAGTGAAGCCGCTGAGATTGCAGTCGGTCAGTTATCAGTGAACAGTGACCAGTTATCAGTGACTGGTGACCGATCACTGATAACTGGTCACTTAAGAGGTCTCTTCTCCGGCGGAACCCTTGCCTACGAAGCCCTGCTCGGACTGCAAGCCACACTCTCCCCCATCTATTCCAACGCCCCAATTACCAACCACCAATTACTCAAAGACCCGCTCAAGAGCGAATCCCACACCGTCATTGACCTTGGCGACGAATTCTTCATGGTCGGACGCCTGCACCCGATGATCGACAACGACCTCCGAATCCGCCGCATGAGACAGGAAGCCGCAGACCCTGAAACGGGACTGATTCTCTTCGATGTCGTTCTCGGTGAAGGCTCACATCTTGACCCGGCTGGAGAATTGGTTCCAGTGATAAGGGAGATTAGAGAGAAGAGATCAGAAATCGAGTTCGTTGCCATCGTCATCGGCACGGACGAAGACCCGCAGAATATTCAATTGCAGGTCGACCAACTAATGCAAGCCGGTGTTGCCGTATTTCGAACTACAGCAGAGGCAGTTGAATATGTCAGTTTGAAGTTTAGTAGCCATAGATCAAGTCAATTTCCGCCCGTGAATTTGGAGCAATTGAAACAGCCCCTCGCCGCCATCAACATCGGCTTGGAATCGTTTTACGACAGTCTCATCGCTCAAGGCGCAAAAGCCGTCCACGTGGAATGGCGTCCGCCTGCGGGCGGGAATGAAAAACTAGCATCTCTTCTGGCAAGGATGAAAAAATGAGTATCGATATTGATCAAGCCAATCAAACTGCCGTCACCCGTATGATGGAAGCGCGCCCGATCTTGAAAGCCGTCGCCACCGCGCGCGAGGTCATCCCCGGCATGAAAGATAACCTCATCCTGCATGCAGGTCCACCCATCGAGTGGGCGCGGATGTCTGGTCCGCTGCGGGGGGCGGTCATTGGGGCGATCCTCTTCGAGGGGCTGGCAAGCTCGGAAGCAGAAGCAGCTTCAATGGTCGAAAGAGGCGAGATCGAATTTGATTCATGTCACCACCACGGAACAGTCGGTCCGATGGCGGGAGTCACATCCGCTTCAATGAAAGTCTATGTTGTGGAAAATGCCGAGCACGGGAACAAGTCTTTTTCGAATTTGAATGAAGGCTACGGAAAAGTTTTACGCTACGGCGCGTACAGCGATGAGGTGTTGAAGAAACTGCATTGGATGAACGATGTGCTTGGCACGGCGCTTGCGGACGCGCTTGCCTCGTCCAATGGGATTGACATGCGCGCACTCATCGCCGAAGCGTTGCACATGGGCGACGAAGGACACAACCGCAATAAGGCGGGGTCGCTCATCTATTTGAAGTTGCTTTCGCCGTTGATCGCAAAGACGATGAAAGATAGCGCGGCGATGGCTGAGGTTCTGCAATTCATCGGCGACAACGCCTTGAGCGTGTTGAACCCGGTCATGGCGGCGTGCAAAGCGATGACCGATGCCGCGCACGGCGTGGAAGGTTCGACCATCGTCACCACCATGGCACGCAACGGCACGGACTTTGGGATTCGAATCAGCGGACTAGGCGAGAAGCAATGGTTCACGGCTCCTGCTGAAATTCCAGTGGGTCTGTTCTTCTCCGGCTTTTCCCAAGCCGACGCCAACCCCGACATCGGCGACAGCGCCATCACCGAGACCGCAGGCATAGGCGGATTCGCAATGGCAACCGCACCCGCCATCGTGACCTTCGTCGGCGGCACACCAAAGGACGCCATGAACGCCACGCTTGAAATGTACGAGATCACCTTCGCGGAAAGTAAATTCTTCACCATGCCTTCGCTTGACTTCCGCGGCACACCGACAGGGATCGACCTTCGCAAAGTTGTCGAGTTGGGAATTACACCGCGAATAAATACTGGTATCGCACACAAGAATGCCGGAGTCGGTCAGGTCGGCGCAGGCTTGGTGCGCCCACCTTTGCAAATATTTGAGAATGCGTTGGTGGCGTTTGCGGAAAAATATTCGATATAGCAAAGTCAAAATTCACCACAGATAAATCGGATGAACTCTGATTTTTAATAAGACTCAATTTGCAAATCCCATATCCTGTTTATCTGAATTCATCTGTGGTTAAAGATCTAACCCAAAGGAGACACCATGACCAAGATATACGACCTCTCGCAAGACCTGAATGCCGATGCTTCGTTCTGGCCCTTCTATCCGCCGTTCGAAGTGAAGTACATCAAGCGCAAATCGGAACAGGGTGTGAATGCCCAGTACATCATGACATCCAATCACATGGGTACTCATTTGGATGCGCCGAAACATTTTGTCACCAATGGGAAGACCATTGACCAGATCCCCATCGAATGGTGCTACGGACCCGGCGTCATCGTGGATCTGAGTGACATGCTCGATGACCTCGGCATGTTCACACCGGAAGACATTGAAAAACGCGCAGATGTGCATGAAGGCGATATTCTTTTCATCCATACCGGCTGGCATAAATATTCTTTTTTTAGCCCCACTGGAGATGAAGAACGATATATCCAAAGACATCCCGGTCCGCATTACAGCATTTGCGATTGGTTATTGAAAAAGAAGATCCACATCTGGGGCGTGGACATGATCTCGACCGACCATCCGATGAACCTGCCCATCGGGCGCTTCCTCGGCAAAGGCGGATTGGAACACTGGCAGAAAGTCCGCGCGAAGACCGAAGCCAAATTCGGCGCTGACAAGATGGATGAACTCTTCCCCGATTCAGCGTATCAACTCACACACAATGCGCTCTTCCCGCACGATTGCATCCACGTGGAAAACCTCGGCGGCGACATCGGCTTGAAGGAACTGCACAACAAACGCATCACCCTCGGCGTCTTCCCGTGGAAGTTCAAAGGCGGCGAAGCGGCGTTTTGTCGTGCGGTGGCGTGGGCGTAAACATGACCACTCGCTATTTCGGTGAACGCATCAAACGCAACGAAGACCCGCGTCTGCTCACGGGGCAAGCCTTGTACGTGGACGATGTTGACCTGCCGGACATGCTCCACGCGGCGTTCCTGCGCAGTCCGTATGCTCATGCGAAGATAAACAACATTGACGTATCGCAAGCGCTTCAACGCGCAGGTGTCGTCGCCATTTACACAGCGCACGACCTCGGCGACTACTGGAAGCCTGGTCCGCTGTTGGTTTCGCCGCCGCCGGTTGAAGGAATTATCTTCAACGAAAAGACTCAAGTTCCGCTCGCCAAGGACAAGGTCAAGTTTGCGGGAGAGCCGATTGTGATGGTGCTGGCGAAGAGTCGCTACATCGCCGAAGACGCACTCGCCGATATTCAAGTGGATTACGAACCTCTCGCCTCTGTCGTGGACTTGGAGTTGGCTCTCGACCCAGGCAGTATCCTCGTCCATGACGAGATCGACTCGAACGTAGCCGCGAATGTAGTGCAATCAAAAGGTGATTATGACTCCGCGAAGAAGGACGCGGTGTTGGTCATCAAGCGCCGCTTCAAATATGACCACGGCTGTGCCGCCGCCATCGAGAATCGCGGCATCGTCGCGGAGTGGGATAAGCGTGCGGGGCGATTAACCGTCTGGGACACCACGCAGGCACCGGTTGTGATCCGAAACGGGCTGGCGGGTATGCTCGGCTTGTCGGAGCGGCAAGTCCGCGTCATCGCTCCGTTCATTGGCGGCGGATTCGGTCCCAAGATCATGATGTTCTATCAGGAAGAAGTGCTCGTCCCGTGGGCGGCGATGAAGTTGAACCGCCCCGTCAAATGGATCGAAGACCGTGCCGAGAACTTCGTCGCCACCACTCACGAACGCGGACAAATCCATGACGCTGAAATCGCGTTCGACAAAGATGGTCACATCCTCGGCGTACATGATGTCTTCTTGCATGATACAGGCGCGTATGCTCCCTATGGCTTGACCGTGCCGCTCAACTCGCAATGCACGCTGTTGGGACCGTATCACATCCCTAATTATCATTCGCAATTCACTGCTGTTTTTACCAACAAGACCATCGTCACACCCTATCGCGGCGCGGGCAGGCAGCACGGAGTCTTCGTCATCGAACGCTTGCTTGACCTTGCCGCGAAAGAATTGAACATTGACCGCGCCGAAATCCGCCGACGTAACTTCATCCCGCCGGACAAATTCCCCTACGACAACCAGATCATCTATCAAGATTTTGCTCCGCTTGTGTACGACAGCGGAAATTATGAACCTCTGCTCGACCATGCGCTTGAAAAAATTGACTATCGTAAATTCATCAACGAGACTCAGCCAAAACTTCGCGCCGAAGGCAAGCATGTCGGCATTGGCATTGTCGCCTATGTGGAAGGCACAGGCATCGGACCGTATGAAGGCGCGAAAGTCCAAGTGATGTCCAGCGGACGAGTTTCGGTGGTGACGGGCGTCGGCACGCAGGGACAAGGTCACTTCACGAGTTTTGCGCAGATCGTCGCGGAGCAACTCGGCGTGGACGTAGATAAGATCGATGTGGTCACAGGCGATACCGACCAATTCTATTGGGGCGCGGGCACGTTCGCGAGTCGCGGCGCGGTGGTAGCAGGGAATGCCATCAACGAAGCCGCAAAGGTCGTGCGCAAGAAAATTCTCAAACTGGCATCCGAACATTTCAACGCGCCTGAAGAGGAACTCGAACTCGAAGATGGATTCGTGAAAGTGCAAGACATGCCGCGCCTGTCCATTTCACTCGGCGAGTTGGCGGGCAAAGCGAATCCCATGCGCGGGGCGGTCAAACCGGGGACAGAACCCGGGCTCGAAGCAACCAACTATTTCGGTCCAGAAAGAGGCGCAACTGCCAGCGGCATCCACGCCATGATCGTGGAGGTCGATCCCGACACCATGCAAATTCACATCCAAAAATATCTCGTCGTGCATGATTGCGGCAAGGTCATCAATCCGCTCATCCTTGACGGGCAAATTCACGGCGGCGTCGCGCAGGGAATTGGCAATGCATTTTACGAACGCCTCGCTTACGACGAGAACGGGCAGCTACTCACCGGCACGTTCATGGATTATCACTTGCCCACCAGCCTTGATGTGCCGCGTATCGAAACCGGACACGGCGTAACGCTTTCGCCGCTCAACCCGATGGGCGTGAAAGGTGCGGGTGAAGCGGGTGCGATTCCCGTCGGTCCGCTGTTCGCGCAGGCATTGGAAGACGCGCTTCATGATGTGGATTTTGAGATTCTGGAAATTCCGCTGAATTCGAATCGGTTGTGGGAATTGACGATAAAAAGGTGACAGTCACTTTTAAAGTGACTGTCACCTCACGCGCCTCATTCCAAGCCGATAGTGTTTTCTGACCATCGGCTTTTGGTTTTAACTTATCCTTTTTCCTTCCATCACTTTGGCATTGACACTAACGCGCCAGTTACATCGCCAAAGTCCCAGCCATCAATGGCTGGAGGCTCCACCCCGAGAGCCGTTAGCATGCTTTTGATCTGCTCGCGATGTTCGGTGGCGTGGTTGATAACCTGCGTCATGATGACCCATGCTTCCACATGGTAGTTATCACGTGTTTGAATACGAGTCGCCGGAAGTTTGCCTGTATCTTTGGCGAGCGCCAACAGTTTCTCTCCGCTGTCTTTCAACGATGCCGCCAATTCGCCGAACGGCACATCGACTCTATCCAGCCTCTCTTCGCGTGGCAGCGTGAGGAGCCGCCAGTAACTGAATTGTGACGATACCAGATGCGACAGCGTGCTGCGAATGTTCCCTTCGGTAGCAGATTGAGGCGCGGCATCGAGTTGCTCGTCGCTCAACGTGGAACAGACCTGCATGATCTTTTCATTCGACCAATTATTGTGCTCGAACAATCTGGCAAGGTAATTCTCGGTCATCGAAGACTCCTTTACGAAACGAGAGAAGCGGTTGAATATGATAGACTCTATCAGATTATACGCGAATGGAATCCATCCGAACCATTTCTCTCGCGCCTCTCGTCCGTGACTGGTTGGCGGATACCCGTCAGCCGCGCATCTTGCATGTATTTGAGGATGCCTGCAATCTGGTCAATGAAAATGGGGATGTCTTGTCCATTGTCAGGCAAAAGATCGGGGAAGGTCCATTCAATCTCGTCGTCCCGGAAAATGTTTTATTCTCCAAACATCTTGCCAGCGAACCATCCGTTTCAATTCGGGGAGATGAATTGATTTTGGGTGAGTTGACCATCTCATTTGCCTATGCGAAAACCTGGAATCCACAGCCTGAATGGGAAGTCTTACAAAAAAAGAAAGAAACCATCCTTGCCCGTTTGGATGAATTACAAATTGCCAATGACCGGGGTCATAGTTTCGATACGAACTTTATAACAATTCAATCTCCACTCTCCAATTCTCTAACCGCTTCCCTCGCATACGCTGACCTTCCTTCCGCGCTGACAGCCGCAAAAAAACTCGCCGGTCTCGGCATGGGACTCACTCCCTCCGGTGACGATTTTTTGATGGGAGCCATCCATGCCGCGTGGATTCTTCATCCTGTTGAAACGGCAGGTCACCTCGCAAAAGAAATCGCCGAAACCGCCGCAGCGTTGACCACGTCTCTTTCGGCGGCATGGCTGAGGTCAGCGGGCAGAGGCGAAGCCGGGATTCTGTGGCATGAATTGTTCAATTCACTGCTTCTCAACGCCGACGTCAAATTACCCATCACCAGTATCCTTTCCATCGGCGAAACCTCCGGCGCGGATGCGTTCGCAGGTTTTGTCGGCGTGTTGACCTCTTTCAAAGAACGGATCATCAATCAATGTCCTTCCTGACCTCTTTTCTTGACAACGTTCGCAAATTCCCTGATAAGACCGCGCTCGAATTCATCGACCCGCCGCTTCAGCGCCTGACCTACGCGGAACTGGATGACATGGTCAATCGCACAGCAGGATATCTGCAAAGCCTCGGCTTGCAGTCCGGCGACCGCCTCGCGCTGCAACTCACCAAATCCCTTGATTTCATTCTTTTGCATCTGGCAGCCGTCCGCATGGGAGCTATTTCCCTGCCACTAAACTTGGCTTATCCGCCCGATGAGTTGAAATATTTCCTCGAAGACTCCGGCGCAAAATTATTCTTTGCGCTGGAAGCAAACAAGAAAAAGATCGAAGTGATTCTTTCCGAACTTCAAGAGTTGAAGGAATGTATCTTTCTCGACCCGTCCAAACCGGATGGTTTTCAATTACGAGTTACAACAGGCTCTGCAACAAGCACCCAGTCTGACGCAACCAGCATCGACAGCCAGGATACCGCCGTCATCATTTACACATCGGGCACCACGGGAAGACCCAAAGGCGCGGAGATCACACACGGAAATCTCACGTCCAATCTCGAAGCGCTTCATTCCGCATGGGGCTGGCGGGATGACGATGTCCTTCTGCACGTCCTGCCCATTTTTCACGTGCATGGATTATTCGTCGCTTTGCATGGCGCGCTTCATGCCGGGGCAACCACAAAGATGATGCGTGAGTTCAACGCGCAGAAAACCCTCGAACTGCTTTCGAGCGGTCAATGCACGGTCTTCATGGCAGTGCCAACGATCCACAAACGCCTGCTTGATGCGCCGAACGCAAATCAATTTGATTTGTCAAAAGTCCGCCTCATCACCTCGGGTTCGGATCGCCTGCCCGACGAAGTCTTTACCGGCTTTCAGCAAACCTTTGGCTACACTTTGCTCGAGCGTTACGGCATGACCGAAACCGGCATGAATTGTTCCAACCCGTTGAAGGGCGAGCGGCGCATCGGCTCGGTTGGAATGCCGCTGCCCGGTGTGAAAGTCCGCGTTGTGCATTCGGAAACGGGCGAGATCCTGCCCGACGGCGAGATCGGGGATGTGCAACTGCGCGGACCGAACGTCTTCAAAGGCTACTGGCGTCAGCCGGATAAAACCTCCGCTTCTTTCTCCGGCGACGGCTGGTTCAAGACCGGGGATTTGGGATTCCGTGAAAGCGACGGCTACATCACCCTGTGCGGACGTTCCAAGGACCTCATCATCAGCGGCGGACTCAACGTCTATCCGCCCGAGGTGGAGCGGGTGCTGGTGGAACATCCGGCAGTGAATGCCTGCGCGGTGATCGGTTGCCCGGATGCGGAATGGGGAGAAAAGGTAACAGCAGTGGTGGTGCTTCATAAAGGCGAATCCGCTTCGGTCGAGGAATTGATGCGCTTTTGCCGTGAAAAACTCGCGCCGTACAAGTCACCCAAATCCATCGTCTTTACGGATGACCTGCCGCGCAACACGATGGGCAAAGTTCAGAAAGCGGAACTTCGAAGGGATTTTTGTTTGTAAATCATTCTGAGTCGATTTTGATACAGAAGTAGCCCCGCATACAGGAAAGATGCGGGGCTGGTGATCCGATTGCGGGTGTGTGGTTCTTTATCCGCCTATATGTTTGACCGATGGGGTGTTCAAGAAATGCCGTTGAACTGGTTCGCGCGAAGCATTGGGGGTCTGAAGGACCAGGATAAATTTCGCTTCTTCGTCAAAGGGGTTTCGCCAGAGATGTGGGAGTGTCGCTTCAAAGATCAGGATATCGCCCTGCTCTATCAGGTAAATCACACCGTCAACCACATATTCGATTTTTCCATACAGGCAATATACAAATTCATGCCCGGAATGGACGACTTGCCTTTCGCCGCCACTCCCCGCCTGGGGGGCAAGGGTAATGGAAAACGGCTCGAGTTCCTGGGAAGGCAGGGTCTTCCCCATGCCTTCAATCATCACTCCGTTATTATCGATCGTTGGTCGGGAACCAGCTTTGAGGTGGAGAACTGAAGCGGGAGCCTCCTCCTCAAAAAAGTAACTCATGCGAACATTCAATGCGGTTGCCAGACTTTGCAAAGTAGCCACACTGGGTGAGGTCTCATCGCGTTCGATCAAACTGATCGAATTCGGGGAGAGGTCTGCCAATCGCGCCAAGTCGCGCTGGGAAATGTTACGCTCACTTCGAAGTTGTCGCAGTTTATCACCAAGTGAAAATGATTTTTCCATAAAATTTTCCTTACAGCATGGATCCCTATGGGGTGTGTCTGTCTTTTTTTACTTTCATTCCAATCATACCAGAGCGCAGCAAAGCTCACAATTTTTTGTGACAAGATTCATGATCTATGATTCGGTTAGGTTCTTTTGCCAAAAATAACCCGGATTTCTCTGGAAAAAACCCTTTCCTCGCCTCAACAGTGAAAATAATCACAATAAACAGAAAATAGTCCAAAATAATGGTTTGTTATGATTATTTTATGACATTTGTTACTAATATAATTGACAAAACAAGGGAAATAATAAATGTGTACGTTAAGTTATCCAATAGGAGTAAACAATGAAGGTCGCACTCGTTACAGATGATGGAAACACGATCAGCCAGCATTTTGGGCGTGCAATTTATTATGCCGTTCTGGAAATTGAAAATGGTCAGATTATACAGCGTGAACTGCGCGATAAGCTCAATCACACCCATTTCGCGGATCATTCGCATCACACCCCCACTGAACCAACACAACACCATGGAATGGATCCTGCTGCTCAAGCCCGTCATGGGCAAATGGCAGAAGCGATTACGGATTGCGAGGCGTTGATCTGCCGCGGCATGGGCAGGGGCGCCTATGAAAGCATGAATGAACGAGGCATTCGTCCGCTAATCACAGACATTCATTCCGTTGAAGATGCCGCTCTGCTATATGCGCGCGGTGAACTCGTTGACCATATTGAAAAGCTCCACTAGCACATCATGCCTCAGAATACAAGCGCGCTCAAAAACAGGATATGACTTCAAACTCTGAGCAGGTTGGACATCAACTACGCCGGTTGCGCAAAGCCCGCAAACTGTCCATTCGGATGTTGGCAAAGCACAGCGGGTTAAGTGTCAATACATTGAGTTTGATCGAGAACGGCAGAACATCCCCCAGCGTCAGCACTCTGGAGCAACTGGCTCGCAGCCTGGAAGTGCCGATCACATCTTTTTTCGAGGCGGAGCATCCCGCACATAAGGTTGCGTACCAAAAAGCGGGAGAGCGCCAGCAGATCGTACTGCCAAAAGGGCAAATGGAACGATTTAGCACAGGCATGCCCCATGCAGGTTCGGAACCTTTCATCACCAGATTTGAGCCAGGCGCAAATAGCGGCAACGCGCCAATCGTATTCCCTGGGCGCGAATTTATTTACTGCCTCGAAGGGCAAATCACCTACATCATCAATGAAAAGGCATATCCCCTCTCGCCTGGAGACAGCCTGATATTCGACGCCTACACCCCGCACTCATGGCACAACTCTGCCGCAGAAAGTTCAAGCGCTTTGCTTGTCCTGTGCCCCGAAGTTTCTCTGGATGGTTTTCCAGAACGCTATTTCATGTTGGAAGAAATTGACACACAAAAAACTCGGAGGTGAATCATGTTACCGAAAGATAAACATCCATTTCTCATTACCGCCATGCTCTCACTATTCGTCTTGATCGGAGTGCTGGCTCTGCCTGCACAAGCCTCAGCCGCCCCGCAGATGGACGATTCATCGCCCAATTCCTGCCTGTCTTGCCACGAGAATCTGTACTACCTGCACGACACGGGATGCTGGTATTGCGTCACCGCGCACAAGGATCGCTGCGCAGACTGTCACGAAGGCAATCCCTCGGCATACAAGGAAGAAGAGGCACACGCGGGGATGATCCTGCATCCGCAGGAAAATAATGGAGAGAAATGCCTCGAGTGCCACACAGCCGAAGAAGCGCAACTCAAGTTAAACGAGTTCGAGTCTGTGAATGGATTCAACACCGTCATTCATGCGGATGTTTACACGCATTCCGAATTTGTCAAAACTGATTTTCCCGATGTGACCGCATCCAACCTGCTCGAGACCTGGTTCTGGTTGGGAGCAGGTTTCCTGGCTTTCGGCTTTTGGCTGAGTCTGGTACTGCGCTCATCATAAGTTTGCCATGAACCACGTCTTCGGACCTGTTCCTTCGAGGCGGCTGGGGCAATCCCTTGGGATAGACACGATTCCGCTGAAAACTTGCAATTGGAATTGTGTCTATTGTCAGTTGGGACGTACCATTCCCCTGACCAACGAACGCAGAGATTATGTACCATGCTCCGCGATTCTGGCGGAAGTTTCAGAAGCGTTGAAAACCCATCAACCGCATGAAATCGATTGGGTCACATTTGTCGGCTCTGGCGAGCCGACGCTACACAGCGGCATTGGTCAATTGATCCGTCAGGTTAAGACGTTGAGCAACAAACCTGTTGCCGTCATCACCAACGGATCACTGCTCCATCTACCCGAAGTGAGGAAAGAACTATCCGAAGCAAATGCAGTTCTCCCGACGTTCGATGCGGGGAATGCCAGACTGTACCGCAAGATCAATCGTCCCCATCCTGATTGTACGTTTGAGCGCTTGCTGGATGGATTGGTCGCTTTTCGGCAGGAATTTGACGGAAAACTATGGTTGGAGGTGATGCTGGTGCATGGTCTGAATGACACAGATCAGGCGCTGCCGGAAATCGCCGCTCACCTGCGCGAGATTCAACCTGATGAAGTCCACATCAATGTGCCAGACCGCCCGCCTGCTGAAACCTGGGTCGATTTGCCTGATGATGAAGCGATGATGCGGGCACGTTTGATTTTAGGAACAACCGCCCATGTGGTTCATCCTGCAAAGGGAACCTTTGATCTGGGAGGTCATAAAACTTTGGTGGATGCAGTGATCGCCATTATCACCCGCCATCCCATGCGTGAAGATGACCTGATCAAAACACTCGATCTGTGGACATCCGATGAACTCGGCGCAACGTTGGAGGATTTGAAACAATGCGGTAAAGCGCAGGTGATTGAACGCCACGGGCATCGTTATTGGAGCGCGGTCTCTGCCCGCTATCCATAAGGGTCTTCCTTAGGGGAAATATTCAGAAAAAAAACAACCAATAAAATGTGTGTAAAGTCAATTTTTTAGCAATTAAATACCATTAAAGTATCACATTGTGCGCATTATAAGTGACAATTTCCACTACCTGCGATACCATGCCCTCACTAAAATGAGTATGCACGCATATTTGAATATAAAAGGTGTGACATGCTCGTCCAAACATTAGCACAGGAAATATCCCAATTGGAAGCAAACCTATGCTCCGCTTTTGCAGATCCAACCCGGATTTTGATCCTGTATTCCTTGAACGAGCATCCCCGCAATGTGACCGAAATTACCAACGACCTTGGTTCGAACCAGCCTACCATTTCCCGCCACTTAAAAATCCTGCGTGATCACGGGTTGGTGAATACCGCCCGACAGGGGGTCACAATCACATATTCGCTAGCAGATTCCCGCTTGATTCAGGCGTTGGATCTATTGCGCTCAGTTCTTCATGACACCCTGACTTCAAAAGCCAATCTGATAGTTGAAATTAAATCCTAACTTGTTCTCAAATACCTCTGAGGAGAAGAACATGCAACAAAAGAATAAAGCGTTTTTTTTAGTCATTGCTGGACTGGCACTTGTGATTGCCGCCAGCATTTTTTTGGCGACAGCAACACCCGTCAACGCGCAATGCGGTTCGCAGGCATCGTCCTGTAAGAACTGTCATGAAGTGCAAAAAGAACTGCCCGTGAACGCAGACGGAACAGGCTGGCACCAATCGCATGCCTTTGGCGATTTCTGTTACATCTGCCACGCGGGCAACAATCAGGCAACCGATGCAGCCGCCGCGCACGAAGGCATGGTGGCTCCCCTATCGGATGTCCAAGCGGCGTGTCAGCAATGCCATGTAGCAGATCTGGATGCGCGCGCGCAAGTCTATGCGGATATTCTCGGCGTCACCGTCGGCTCGGGGTCTGCGCCTCAAACTACGGCGGGGTCTGATGCGGCTCCCGTGGCAGTGGATTCCGCTGCGAGCGTTTCGACATCCAACCAATGCAACGAAGTCGTGGTGGATGATCCGAATGCCATCGACTATGCCGCGAACTACGATGAAATCGTGCTTGGCAAGAAACCTATCAATTGGGGCAACAATATTTTGCTCGGCATGATCGGCTTGTTGCTGGTCGGCGGCGGTGGATTTGTCGTGACCCGCGAGAAATTCATCAATGTGAAGTTTGGTGACACGAAAGCCGTGGACGCCGAATATCCCGCCGATGTGGTGGAGATGCTGCCGAAGATCGCTTCACTAAAAGCGGACACACGCAAGTCATTGAAGAATGTTTTGGAAAACAAAAAAGCGGACAAGGTGCTCGACCTGATGGACGCTGTGACAAAAAAGGATGAGGAGTAAGCCATGAAATTCATTCTGGATTACATTCGCAAGGATGAGTGGTCTCCGTATGTGGCGGGCGTGCTGCTCGGTTTGGTGGGCATTGCCGCGGTATGGGCAAGTGATAGTTTGCTTGGCGCTTCGGGTGCGTTTGAAAATATTGCTGGCATGATCGGCAAAGCCGTTGCGCCAGCGGCATTTGACAATATGTACTTCAACTTCATCATGCCGCCCGGCATTACCTACGGCGTGATGTTGGTGGTTGGAATTTTCTTCGGCGGCATGATCGGCGCGGCGACAAGCGGCACCCTCAAATGGGGCAAGAAAGACTCTGCCAATTCAGACGAACAATGGAAACGCATTTTCGGCGCACAGACCTGGAAGCGCTGGTTAATCGCTTTCTTTGGCGCGATCATTTTGGAATACGCGGCGGGCATTGCAGGCGGCTGCACCAGCGGACTTGCCATCTCCGGCGGCATGTTGCTGGCTCCGGCGGCATTCATCTTTATTGCTGGCATGTTCGTGGGCGGCATCCCAACCGCCTGGCTGATCTACGGCAAACGGTTTTAGGAGGCTGACATGCTGAACTTTATTTTTGCTTTGGTGCTGGGTGTGTTCTTTGGGTTTGCACTCAACAAGGCTGGTTTGACCAAATACCACAAAATCATCAACGTCTATCGCTTTACCGATATGACCGTGTTGAAGTTCATGATGACCGCCCTGGTGGTTTCCATGAGCGGACTGTATGCCCTGCGCGGATTGGGCTTGATTACCTTCCCGAATGTGCCTGCTACTTACATCGTCGGCAATCTTGTAGGTGGAATCATATTCGGCTTTGGCATGGCGCTCAGTGGATATTGCCCTGGTACCGCCGCGGCTGGCGCGGGCGAAGGCAAGTTGGATTACCTCATCCCTGGCTTGCTTGGCTTTTTAGTAGGCGCAGTAGTTTACGGTCTCACTTACGACAAAGTATTCCCGGTAATTTCGGCTCTTGCCAATTACGGCAATACAACCATGCCTGATCTGTGGAACCTAAGTCCCTTCCTTACCATTCTGACCTTTACGCTGATCTCGTTACTGCTGTTCTATATGATCGAACGTGTGGGGTGGCAGAGGAAGGAAAGTAATCAGTAAGCAGTAACCAGTAAGCAGTATTTTGCAAAACTGATCACTGATAACTGTTCACTGAACACTGGAGTCTTTCATGACAAAAACAATCTCACGAAGAGATTTTCTAAAACTAGGCGCAGCAGGCGCAGGGGCTTTGGCGCTCGGTCAAATGCTGCCTGCAAAGGTAGCGCAAGCGGCGCGCGCGGCGGGACACATCAACGCGGAAGGCGATGGCTTTGTTCACAGCATGTGCGAGATGTGTGTCTGGCGCTGCGGCTTGATCGCCAAGATCAAGGATGGGCGCGTCGTCAAGTTGGACGGCAACCCTGAGCATCCGCACTCACGCGGGAATTTATGTCCGCGCGGGCAATCGGGTTTGATGAACACCTACGACCCCGACCGTGTGTTGACCCCGCTCATTCGCGTGGGCAAACGCGGAGAAGGCAAATTCCGTCAGGCGTCTTGGGAAGAGGCATTGGATCTGGTCGCCAGTAAAATGACCGAGATCAAGAACAAATACGGCGCGGAGGCGATGGTCTTTTCATCCACGCACAATTTGAGCCAGCCGTTGTTCGAGAATTTGCTGTATGGATTTGGTTCTCCAAACTACGGTACGCAGCGTTCCTTGTGCTTCAACGCCATGATCGTCGCCAACACAATGACCTACGGCATGGAAGAACCCGGACGCATCTACGACGACAAACTCAAATACATTTTGTTGACGGGACGCAACCTGCTCGAAGCGATTTCCACCTCCGAGACACATGACCTCATCATGGCGATTGAGAACGGCGCGAAGGTGGTGTACCTCGACCCGCGCTACACCAAGACCGCCTCAAAAGCGACCGAGTGGCTGCCCATCAAACCCGGAAATGACCTAGCCTTTCACTTGGCTTTGCTCAACATCATCATCGGCGAAAAGTTATACAACCGCTCCTTTGTTGAAAAGAACACGGTCGGCTTTGACGAATTGAAAAAGGAAGTTGCACGTTACACCCCCGAATGGGCTGCGCCGTTGACGGGTATCCCCGCCGAAACCATCATACGCATTGCGCACGAACTCGCTGAAGCCGCGCCGCATGCACTGGTACATAATGGCTGGCGCACATCGAACTTCGTCAATTCATTCCACACCCAGCGCGCCATTAGCATCATGAATGCGCTGCTTGGCAATTGGAATAAGGTATTGGTCGCGGCGGCTGGAGAGGAAAGCGGCGCATTGGGCGCTCCCCCACAGCCTGCCTACCCGCGTATCTCTGCCTTGCGTTTGGATGGCGTGCCGTGGAAATATCCCGTAGTACCGTTCAAGATCGGCGTATTTCAGGAACTGCGTGACAATATCGTCAGCGGCGACCCGTATCAGGCGCATGGCTGGTTCATCTCACGACAAAACCCGATTCAATCCCTGCCGGACCGCGGCAAGACCATCGAAGCCTTTGGCAAGTTGGATTTCATCGTCACCGTGGACATCGTCCTCAACGACACGGCATGGTTCTCGGATGTCGTCCTGCCCGAAGCCTCGTACCTCGAACGCTATGACCCGTTGCTGCCTGTTGGAGACAAAGTCTTTTTGCGACAGCCTGTCATTGAACCGCAGGGCGAAGCAAAATCCGCATTGTGGATCTACAAGCAATTGGGCGAACGCCTCGGACTTGGCGATTACTTCCAATACGAAGATGAGGAAGATTACATCCGCCAGCAACTCAAACCGCTCGGCGTCAGTTTGGAGGAAGTGAAAGCCCAGGGTTTTGCCGAACTGTCATCGGCGGAGGGTGAAGCGGAATTTTCGTGGAACACTCCCAGCGGAAAAATCGAGTTATTCTCCGACACGCTTGCCAAAGTCGGTTTCCCCGGTGTGCCAACTTGGGAAGAGCCGCCGCAGCCTGCCGAAGGTCAGTTCTATTTACTGACTGGCAAGATAGCAACCTCCACGCAGTTCGGTACGCAGAACAACCAACTGCTGCATAAATATTCCGAAGAACCGCGTTTGTGGATGAACACCAAAACCGCTACCGACCTCGGACTTGAAACCGATGATTGGGTGGAAGTGACTAGCGAAGTTGGACAAATTCACACCAAACTGTTGGCGACTCAAGCCATTCGCCCCGATTGTGTTTATATGACCCCTGGCTATGGACATCTCTCAAAGGGATTGAAAACAGCCTACGGTGTCGGCGCGAGTGACTCGGCTGTGCATGTGACCTATACCGATCCCATCAGCGGCGGGCAGGCATTGAGCCAGACCTTCGTGACGGTAAAAAAGGCGTAGAGGTGAATCATGACTGAAATTAAACATCACGCGTATCTCTTCGACGCCACACGCTGTATCGACTGCCGCGCCTGCATGGTGGCGTGCAGTGTGGAGAACAACATCGAGATGGACAAGACCCGTCTTTGGGTGGCTGGGCTTGGCGTTACAGGGACGTTCCCCGATCTGCAACGCGGCACAATGGTCTATCACTGTATGCACTGCGAACATCCCGACTGCATGTCGGCGTGTCCTGTGGGTGCGTACACCAAAGCGGAAGATGGTCCCGTTACTTACAACCCCGACTTGTGCATCGGCTGCCGCTACTGCATGAATGCCTGTCCGTTTGGCGTGCCGCACTTCGACTATGACAAGGGCATCATCGACGGCGCGTTCATCGACAAATGCACTTTCTGCCCGCAGCGCATTTACAACGGCGAAGAACCCGCCTGCGTACACACTTGTCCTACTGACGCGCTCGAATATGGCGACCGTGACGAACTCATCGCCAAAGCACACGAACGCATCGCTGCTCATCCTGATAAATACATTCAGCATGTGTACGGCGAAAAAGAGAATGGCGGCACGTCGTATCTCATCATCTCGCATGTCCCGTTCAAAGACCTCGGCTTGCCTGAACTGCCTGAAGAACCCATCAACGAGGTTAGTGAAAAGGTCATGGAAATGACCATTCCGTTCGCGTTTGGCTGGGGGACGGTCTTGAGCATGGTGGCAATCGCCGCTGGAAAACACAATCAAAAGAAAGAAGCCGAAGCGGAAAAACAGGCGGAGGAAACCAAATGAAACTCAACATCACACTCCCCAAATTCCTTCGCATCGGCATCCTGCCCTCGGTACTGCTCGCGCTCATGGGCATTGCATTCATCGTCGCCATGATGCGCTACGCCTTCGGCATCGGCGCCATCAGCGACCTGAGTTATTCCTACCCGTGGGGCTTCTGGATCAGTTTCGACCTGTTCACAGGCGTGGTCATTTCCAGCGGCGGCTTTCTCATGGCGGGCACGGTGTACATTTTGCGCATCAAAGAATTTGAGCCGTTGCTGCGTCCGTCCGTTCTCACCGCCTTCCTCGGCTATATCATGGTTGCCATCGCCTTGCTCGTGGACCTCGGTCAGCCCCTGCGCATCTGGTACATGATGATCCACTGGAATCACACCAGCGTTCTGCTTGAGATCGGTATCTGCGTGATGAGTTATCTCACCGTGCTTGCTGTTGAGTTTGCGCCTGTAGTGTTGGAACGTTTTCCAAAACTGCATAAAGTGGCACATCTCATTCATCGCTTCATCATGCCGTTCGTCATCGTGGGTGTGGTGCTTTCCACCTTGCATCAATCCTCACTGGGTTCGCTCCTACTCATTCAGCCCACCAAACTGCATCCGCTCTGGTGGACGCCCATCCTGCCGATCATGTTCTTCTCTTCTGCCATCACCGTCGGCATGGCAATGATCATCTTCGAGTCATCGCTCAGTTCGCGCTATTTCCAACGCGGGCTTGAAACACATCTGCTGGCAAAACTTGCCAAAGGTCTGCCGATTGCGCTCGGCATTTACGCCTTGCTCAAATTTGGCGAACTCGCCGTGGCAGGCGAACTCGGTCTGCTTTTCACCAGCGGCATCATGAGCGTGCTCTTCTGGGCAGAGATTCTCATTGGTGTGGTCACTCCCATCGCGTGGTTCTCCATCAAAAAAAATCGCGAAAACGGAAATGGCCTATTAACAGGCGCGATCATCGTGCTCGTCGGCATGATTCTCAACCGTTTCAACGTCAGTTGGTTCGCGGTCAAACACCCCGACCCGCTCTTCTACCTGCCGACCTTTATGAGCAATGTGGATTACTTCCCCACTCTGCCCGAAGTCGCCGTCTCCATCGGCATCTTCTCCGCAGGCATCATGGCATTCGGATTGATCGCCAAATACTTCCCCGTCTTCGAGGATGAACATCCCGCAGCCACCCACGCAGGCGATTAAAGTCAGCGCCTCTTTCTTAACCGCAACCCGATTCTGTTTTCTGAATCATTTGCTACTCTGTAAATAGAAAGACATTCTCCTTGTCTCAGCCCGTGAATTGGGCTATTCACGGGCTGAGACCCGAAAACATCAATAGCACCCCCATGCGCCCCTCCTTCTTTCACCACCTTCACCCCCCAACCATCCCAGCAGATCAGGCACGCTGGCGGCACACTTTAGGCGCAGGTGGCACAGCCGTCTTCCTCATGCTCATCCTTGGGGTGACCGGGATTCTGGAAATGTTCTATTACATTCCCACGCCTGAAGAAGCAGCGCTCTCGGTTCAAACCATCACCTATCATGTTCCATTCGGGGGATTCATCCGCAACCTGCATTATTGGTCGGCGCAAATCTTATTGATCGTTTCCGCAATTCATCTTCTGCGCGTTGTCTTCACCGCCGCATACAGCCATCCGCGCCGCTTTAATTATTTGCTGGGGCTCGCTCTCTTTGTTTTATCCATTCTGCTGGATTTCACTGGCTACATCCTGCGTTGGGACGTGGACATTTGCTACCCATTGCTGACAGGTACAAATTTAATCAAAACCATTCCCTTCATTGGTGACTTTTTCCATCGTCTCGCCATCGGCGGAGGCGAAGCCTGCTCCACAGGTTTATTGCGAATGTATGTCTGGCATATCTTCGGCTTGACCTTGCCCATTATCATCCTCGGCATCTGGCACGCCTTCCGCGTCCGCAGAGATGGAGGCATCGCCGTCCCGCCGCCGCAAGCCCGCACCGATAACGCCCGCATCTCCCGCAACGAACTCGTCCGCCGCGAAGTGCTGGCGATGTTCATCGTTGGCATTGCGTTGATTCTGTTGTCCAGTTCTGTTCCCGCGCCCATCGCACCTGCAATGGATTCCACACCTGCTGCAATTCGTGAGGCTGCTTCGCAATCTGCAAAAGCACCCTGGTTCTTCCTTTGGGTTCAACAAATGCTCAAATGGGGCGATCCGTTCATCTTTGGCATCGTCATCCCGTTTGGCATTCTCATCCTCGTTGCCATCATCCCCTACATCTTCCCCAAACCCGCTGACTCGGATATCGGCACCTGGTTCCCAAAATCCAACCGCCTTGCGCAGATCACAATGGGGCTTGTATCGCTTATCGTTATCCTTTTGACTTTACTTGCCAATGCAAACTAAACCATCCACTTTCCACTTTCTACTTTTTATCATTTCGGGATTGCTTCTTGTAACCTTATCTCTCGTCTGGTGGAACTCCTCCCGCCACCCCGCTCCTATCCCACTCACCCCAACCCTCTCCGGCGAAACTGAATACTGCATCACCTGCCACGCGGACTTGCCCGAAATCAGCGCTTCGCATCCTGTCGAAACCTTTGGCTGTGTGAGTTGTCACGGCGGTGAACGCCTTGCGCTCAATGCAGACCTGGCTCACAGCGCCATGCGCGGGGGCGCCAACCCATCCGACCTCAGTGTAGTAGAAACTTCATGTGGTGGGAGCAACTGTCACAGCGGCAGCGAAGCGGATGATCGTCATCACATCCAGCGCGTGACCACCAGTGTCCAATCCACCTATGCAGGCGCGATCTCCAACATCCTCTTCACCTTTGGCGCACAACCTGACCTAACTGCCCGTTTCGGCATTGCGGCTGTTACAGATGAAAACACAAAGACGGGGATCACTTCTTTGCAGGCGTTTGACCCTGTCAGTGCTAATCATCCATCCATTCAAAAGTTTGGCGAAGAATGTCTTACCTGCCATCTGCACGCCGAGCCACGAGAAGGCGAAGCCTTTGCACGAGAGACAGGTTGCGCAGCGTGTCATTCTACCGAGACGCACACTCTGACCACTGCCATTTCATACACTCAATGCAATGCCTGCCATAATCGTGGCAATTACGATCTACGGACAATGACATTTATTGAACGAACTGACCACGCGACCACGCGACTACAAGACTACTACCAGCCCATCGCGCAATTTACGCAATGCGAATACACTCTCGACTGCGTGGACTGTCACACCCGCTCTGAAGTGATGGGCGATGGTGACATTCACAACGATCAAGCCTCTATTGAGTATGTTCAATGCAAGACCTGTCACGGCACGTTGGATGAACTGCCACGCACAAAAAAACTCACCGACCCGAATGACATTGCCTTCACTCTCGCCTTCCTAAATCCTGTGGTGGAATTGAAACTTGGCGATACCATCCTCGTCACCGAAAAAGGCGAACCGCTTTGGAACACAAGAGTCTTACCCGATGGAACCTATGAAATGATCGGCAAAGCCACCAAACAATATTTCACTTTTAACCCTGTGATGGGCAGCGCCTGCGAACAAAAACCCGATGAACAGGAATCGCATTACTGTCACGAATGCCATGCAGTGGAAAAATAACATGACGCAAATATCCCGCCGCGATTTTCTAAAACTCACCCGCAATGGGATTCTCTATCTCAGCGGATTGCTTGCCACTGGCGGCTTGCTTCGCTTTCTTTCTTACGCACCAACAGCAGAACAAAAAACGGAATTCGATCTCGGCTCCGCGGATCAGTATCCGCTTGGCTCACGCACATCCATTCCCGAAATCCCCGCGCTTCTCATACACGCCGAAAGCGGATTCACCGCCCTGAGTCTGACATGCACACACCTTGGCTGCACCCTTGAACCGAATGAAACTGGCTTTGCTTGTCCATGCCATAATTCTGCTTTTGATTCAGATGGAAACGTAACACATGGTCCCGCGGTGAAACCTTTGCAGGTCTTACGCATCGAAATAACAGATGATAGAAATATAAAAGTATTCACTGCTTGAAGGATAGTCCGATGAACCTTGCCCAAATCCTTGAAAAATCCATGCAAGACCATGATCATCTTTGTCCGCGCCAGATCCTTGGCGCACGGATTGGCATGGCTGGCATGAAAGCGCTTAACTTCACCGAGCCTCCGAAAAAGAAAGAGTTGCTCATCATCTCTGAAACCGACGGTTGTTTTGTGGATGGAGTCATCGCCGCGACAGGCTGTACCGTTGGTCACAGAACCTTGCGTGTGGAAGATTACGGCAAGGTTGCAGTCACATTCGTGGATACAAAAACAAGTCGGGCTATTCGTATTGCACCGAAACTGGACATACGTGAGCAAGCCAGCGCTCATATCCCCAATGAACCGCGTCATTATTTTGCGCAGATGCAAGCCTATCAGTCCATGCCTGATGAAGAGATGTTCACCATTGCCGAGGTTCAACTGAACAAATCAGTGGAAGAGATCGTCTCATGCGCCGGGATGCGCGTCAATTGTGATATGTGCGGCGAGGAGATCATGAACGAGCGGGAACTAAAACGAGATGGTCTTAATCTTTGCCGCGCCTGTGCTTTGCCAGCGTATTATCAAGTTCCTATCGTGTTGACTGCTTTTTCAGAAAGTAACTTGTGAGGTTGTCAATATTCTATTCCATCTTCCGAACTTCACCACTGACGGAGATGCCATCGCCTGCTTTGGAAGTAAAAGATACATTCAAATGAGAAGGCACGCCCATATCTTCACCCTGCAAGATGGTGAAGTTTTTGGAACCTTTCCAGCCAATCTCACGCAAATAACCCGCCAGCGCTGCTGCTGCCGCACCTGTTGCCGGGTCTTCATAGACTCCGCCTGCTGCAAAGGGGTTGCGCGAGTGGATCACAGAGTCAGATTCCTGCCACAACAGGCTGATAGTCACAAGATCCTGTTCCGCCATCATCGTGCGGACTTCTTCGAACGGGTATCTCATGTCCGCAAGGGTTTGGCGGTCTTTGACAAAGACAATGAGATGAGTTGCCCCCGCCCCGGCAATGCGGACAGGGAACCTTTCATCAAGTTGTTCCCTTTTCAATTGGAAGGCGGAAAGGATGCGGGTGATATATTCTTCAGGCGCAGCCTTTGTCCAGGTGGATGGGGATCGAAGCGCAGCAGAAAACCCAAGGTCCGATTTTGAGGCGCGGACGCTGATGGTATTGTCATTCAGAATCAGCATATAGGTCCCTTCGCCGAAGCGTTCTCCCAAAGCCGCACCCAAAGCAATGGTGGCGTGTCCACAGAACGGCACTTCCAACTCCGGCGCAAAATAGCGGACTCTCCAACCATTTTCCTGCTTCACCAAAAACGCGGTTTCGGAATACCCGACCTCCTTTGCTATGGACATCATCGTTTCAGCAGATGGCATCTCATCGCAAAAAGCGACGCCAGCGGGGTTGCCGCCCAGCCCATTTTGAGAGAAGGCGGCGAGTCGTAAAATTTCCATATCTACCTCCAAAGTTTTCAGGTGTAAGATCGTCTATCGCTGTAATTGTATTTGTTTTTTACGCTGTTCGTTCAAAAAAGCTGTGGATAACGAGAGCAATGTACCGGCAAGAATGCCCGCCACAAGCATGATAATTGTGAGCAATCCCATGTTTGCCTCTTCTTCCGGGCGGATGGATCCCATTGCAGGGACTACAACCATGAACAAAATGCCATGCAATAGTCCCAAGAGACCGCCAGCCAAAGCCGCCTCGAAAAGACGGGTCGATGATGCGGCGCTTCGTGATTTTACAACACACACATTTCCTACTTGCAAAGCCGTCAACCATGCCAGCGGCGTAACACAAACCACACCAGGATAACCCGCCCACGTCACCAAAAGGATCGCACCCAGCCACGGGACAAATAGACGAATGGCTGTCTCAAGTACGAGGCGAACATCGAGATTGATAGTTTTCATAGGTAGATACCTCTCCAAAATTTATTAGACCTCTTGCATAAGTAATTTGGAATCCTGAAGTTCTTCTTCAGGTGGAGTTTCCGAACGTAGAACTTTCGGGTTCCTTTTCAATTTTTGAGACTTTCCCAAGAGGTCTATTCAGGAAAGCAAAGGTTTTCTTGTTCTTGCCATCAAGAGAGCATCTTCATGCCTGCCCTCTTTGAATACAAATTGTTTCATGGTTCCTTCAAGATCAAACCCATACTTTCGATACAGATTGATGGCACTTTCGTTCGAAATCCATACCACCAGGCTTAATCGCGTGATCTGCATCCAGTTTTCGGCAAGATCAATCATGGATCGCAACAAGGCCCCACCAACTCCTTTCCCCTGCCATTTCGAATTCACAATGATGATGTTTATCTCCCCCACATGCCTGTGACGGGGCGCATCGGGATGGGTCGTGAGTTCGGCATAGCCGACGACTTCATTATCGACACAGGCGACAAGTTTGATCACGTTGTCGTTTGGTTCAATCCGTTTTTCGACGTAAGCCAGTGATTGGTGTGGAATTCGCATGGTTCCATTAATGACATGTGAACTGATAAACATTTCATGAATTGCAGCCAAATCCTGCGATTGGGCATGACGAATATCGATTTTCATATTAAAAGTCCTTACAATTCAGACCTCCTGCAAAACCCATGCAATGAAATCATGCGGACTATCGCAGGAGGGCTGTTCATCTTTACTGAGCGCGAAAAGGCTACACAGCCGCAATCTGGAACAACGGAATGCAAGCCGTTGCGATCTGCTCAATGTGACGATGATCTGTGCCGCAACAACCACCCATTACACTTAATGTTGGGATGCGTTGTTTGAGGCGGGCGTACTGCATCCCAAGTTCGACGGGGTTTCCTTCATCCAATTCGGGAGCCTCATTCAACTCATCATGACTCATGTGCGAAGCATTTGCCCGAATCCCGCGGATGCGATGAAGCCAGTCGCCACCGTCTGAAACAACATGCTCAAAATGAGTGGGATGCGCGCAATTGATCATGTAATAAGCAGGATAGCCGCCGGTTTCTTTGTCCACTTGCTGAATAGCGGATTTGAGTGTTTGTCCTGTTGGCAGGTTTCCATCCGTTTCCACAGTAAAAGACAAAACCACAGGGATGCCCGTTTTCTTTGTTGCCTGCGCAATGCCAACGGCTTCCTCGACATAATTCATGGTGATCGCGGTCACGAGATCGGCGGATGATTTCGCAAAAATCTCGATCTGGCGGTAATGATAATCCTCCGCCTCTTTTGCAGACATGACATCCCCTGGCACATATCCATCTCCGCGGGGACCCACACAACCGCTGACAATGATCGGGGTTCGTTCGGTTTGGTATTCCTTGCGAATTTCCTCCAAAAGCCAGATCGCCTTGCGATTCGCTTCATCCAATTCCTCGAGTGAATAACCGATGCGTGCGCCCCAATCTGGGCTGGAACGCCAGGTTGCGCTCTCCAACACCAGCCCTGTACCAAAGCGCTTTGCCAAATCCACATAGGCGCGGAAATATTTTCGCAGGGCTGCCTCGCCCGCCGGAGTCTTAAGCACATGGAAAGCGGCAAAATCAGGCAAGTCCAAGCCATCGTGGAAGATCAAGGTTGTCTCGATCCCGCCGTCTGAAAGAAACAGCCCATCTCTGAGTTGTGGTAATGCGTTACGATATGTTCTCATTTTAAAATTCTCCTATAAAGTATTAATTGACCATCCTGCTACCGGCTAAAGCAGACTATCCAATAATGGCGGGGGCGCCGCCCATTCACGAAAAAGGTGAACAGCCAGCCAGCTCAAAAGAGCGGCAACAAGAACAATAACAACAAGTTCCGCAAGTGCCAGTAAGAATTTATTCATACCAATAACTCCTTTCGATGACCTCATTGTATGGGTGGCGCGTCTTGTGAGCGTCTCGTAGAGCGTCTCAAAATGCGTCTTTTCCGTTTTTAGAACAATTCAAGGATATAATTTTGCTTATTGGTAAAATTGGAGTTTTATGGTCCCAAGATTGAGTCTGTATTTTCTGGGCACCCCAAGAGTCGAATTAAACGATCAACCGATCGCGTTGGACCGCCGCAAAATGGTGGCGCTCCTTGTATATCTTTCCGTCGAGCGGGGACAACACCAGCGGACATCCCTCAGTTCCCTCCTATGGGCAGATTATGAACAAGCCAAAGCCTTCAAAAACCTGCGACAAACACTCTGGGAAATTCAACGCACCCTGGGCGAAAATTGGCTCGAAACAGACCGCGAAACCATTGGTCTAAACCTCAAGGCGGATATCCAACTCGATGTGGAGACATTCAACTCCCTCATCGAAAAGAGCCGCGTGGAAGCAGACCCTTCGCTTCGCACCGCCCTGTTGGTTGAATCTGCCACCCTGTACCGTAACCACTTCCTGACCGGGTTCAGCCTGAAAGACGCGCACCCCTTCAACGAGTGGGCTTTTTCCGTTTCAGAATCTTTAAAGCGAAATCTTTCATACGCACTCACCACCCTCACTACTGATTATGGTTCGCTCAGGCGTCCCGACCAAGCCATCCCGTATGCAAGCCGTCTGGTCGCGCTCGATCCGTTGAACGAGGCTTCACATCGCCAGTTAATGGAAGCATATTTGCAGGCAGGTCAACAAAATGCGGCGTTAAAACAATACCAAACCCTTGAGCAGACCCTGCGTCAGGCATTGAACCTTGACCCTCAACCGGAAACCCGGGACCTGTATAAAAAGATTCGGAAAGGGGAACCAAAACTGCTCCAAGTACAGCCGGAACAAAAGCCGATTGCAAAAAAACACAACCTCTCTCATCCGGTATCCAAGTTTATCGGACGCGGGAGGGAGATGAACGAAATCAAGAATCTGCTCAAGACAAATCGTCTTGTAACGCTTGTTGGAGCAGGCGGTATCGGCAAGACAAGCCTTTCACTACAACTCGGGCATTCTCTGACCGAACTATTCACCGACGGTGTTTGGTTTATTGCGTTGGATGCCCTTTCTGATCCGTCTGCTGTTGCCAAAACAACCGCCGATGTATTCAACATCAAAGAGAATCACTTTGTTCAGATATTAAGTAAATTAAGGGAACATCTCCAACCTAAACATGCCCTGCTTATCTTTGACAATTGCGAGCATTTATTGGATGCCTGTGCAGAACTTATCAATGCCCTGCTGGGACATTGCCCAAACATCAGGGTGTTAGCCACCAGCCGAGAGGGGTTGGGAATCTCTGGTGAGGCGGTTTATACCATGCCATCCCTTCCGATCCCGGAACCGGGGATGGACTTTAGCCTGCTCGACGTCAAAACCAGCTATGAATCGATCAACCTGTTTGCCGAACGTGCCAAACTTGCGCTCGCCTCGTTTCAACTGACCAAAGACAATATCGAAGCCGTTGCCCGCATTTGCTGCCACTTGGACGGTATTCCACTCGCCATCGAACTTGCTGCGGCACGGGTGAACATTCTGCAAGTAAACGAAATCCTCGCACAGTTGCTCAATTCTTTTTCTCTGCTGACGAACAATGGGCGGACGATCCTGCCGCGACATCAAACCTTGCAAGCGTCCATTGAGTGGAGTTGGGATTTGCTTTCAGATTCGGAGAGAGTGTTCATATGTCAACTCTCCGTGTTTTCCGGCGGCTGGACGTTTGATGCAGCCCAATCCATCTGCCAAGGTGATATTCTCGGATTAACCGATGCCCTGGTCAAGAAATCGCTCATTATTGTGGATCAGGCAGCGGGGCGGGAGACGCGGTATTACTTCCATGAAATGGTGCGAAAATTTGTTCAAGACAAATCCCGTAGTTTGGGTATGGAGGAGGAAATCCGCGCCCACCATTTGAGGTATTTCCTTGACCTCTCGGGAAAAGCGGAGGCTGGGTTGCGCGGTCCCGTGGGGAATGAATGGATCGAACTTCTTGACATCGAGAGTCATAATATTCAATCCGCTTTGCGATGGGCAGAACTAACCGATCTGCAGGCGGGTTTAAGTATGGCAAGCCGACTGGCGCGGTATTGGGAGTTTTCCAATCTACGCGGCGGCATTCAATGGTTGGAAAGATTTATTCAGAACCCTGCATCCAATGACTTTCCCAACGAACGCGCACGCGCATTGTTCGTTTATGGATGGTTGCTGACCTGGCTTCAACAATTTACGAACGCGCAATTTGCCATTGAGGAAAGCCTTGCATTGTTTCGTTCGTTTGGCGACCGGCATGGCGAAACGGATGCCCTCACCCTGCTAGCCAATGTAAGACAATTTCTCGATAAACCGGCGGAAGCCGATGAACTCTTAAGTCAGGCGCTGGTGCTTTCACGTGCCTTGAAAGATGAATGGCGGGAGGCGAATGTCAATTACTACTTGGGCTGGGATCGAAGATATCCCGACCGCGCGGCTGTCTATTGGGAAAAAGCATTGTTGCTATACCAAAAGACCAATGATCGCATTGCTCAGGTAAATGCGCTTGGAATTCTCGGTTTGTGCAGGGTGGTGGATGGAAAAATAGAGACAGGAGAAAGATACCTGCGTGAAGCCAACCGTTTATGGGAAGCATATCAACAAAAGGACATTTGGCAAAACCCGCAGGTTGCCAAAAGCCTGATCGCCCTTTCGCGTGGGGATAAGGATCGGGCAAACGCCTTGTTGGAGGAGGCGGTGGCAGCGGTTCGCGGAACATCCAACCGGGTGGCATATTACTGGCTGCGCACCCGACAGGGATATGTAGCCCTGCGGACAGGTAAACTCCAACAAGCGCAAGATATCCTTTTAGAAGCGGCGCAAAATTTCATCAGCGATGGATACATGGCTGGGGCTGTCTTTGCAATGGAAGGTCTGGCAGGGGTGTACATCGAAAAAGGGAGGGTGAAGCAGGCTGTCCATCTGATCGGCTGGGCAGAACATATCCGCACAGAGGCGAATGCCCATGTTCTACTTGAACAGAATGACTTGGATGTCATGAAAACAATCTGCATGACCAAATTGGGCGATGCCGCTTATCGTCAGGCGCATGAAGAGGGAAGCCAAATGACATTGGATGAAGTGATTAATCTCGCCCAAAATCTGGGCTGATCTGCCCAATCTTCAACCACGATCTGTATTTTGCAGGTTCTCTTTTTACGATATACTGATCATATTAATCTGCTTGTCTGGAGAGTTATGACGGATAAAAAACTGCATCACATCGGAACCCTCTCTCCTGAAATGGCACTGCTTGGACTGCTCTACAAAAAAGCAGGACACGGTTACGATCTGCACCGCAAGGTTGTTACAGATCTTGGGCAGGTCTGGCATTTGAGCCAAAGTCAGGCATACGCCATTTTGAAACGTCTGGAAGCACAAGGCGATATTTCCACCGAAGAAGTGCAGCAGGAAAAACTTCCATCCCGTCAGCTGTTGCACATGACCGAACAAGGGTGTAAAAAATTTCTGGATTGGTTGAATACTCCCAGCGGAGGCAGTACACGCGCCATCCGAATGGAGTTCATCACCCGGCTGTATTTCCTCAAAATGTATTTTCCAAAAAAGATCGATCTGGCCTTCGAGCAGCAGCGTGTTGAAGCCAGAACCCACATCCAGCGGCTGGAACAATCCCTTTCGGCATTGCCAAAAGACCAGGTCTATAACCGTATGAGTCTCGACCTGCGCCTAAGACAATTAAAAGACGTGCTTGCATGGCTCGATGAAAGTCAGACGGAAATTCGAGGAGTGTAATATGGAGTACCAAGCCCAAATCGCAGTCTAATGTTCATCGCGTGGAAAAACTTGGGTGGTATGCCGCACGGACGCGGAAGTAAAGTAAAACAACAATTCACAGATCATTGAGAACAAATGCGAGCTGATCAAAAGGTGGATTTGAATCATGATATACTCACTTGGTGAGTATGTTTCTCGCCAATTCCACCTCCCGCAAGTTGCTGCTCACACTTGTATTTACATCCCTATTTACCGCCTGCAACTCGCCTGCCACATACCCAACCAAAACCCCTGAGCCTGTCACTCTCACAGTCTTTGCCGCAGCCTCCCTCACCGATGCGTTCACAGAGATCGGCGCCGCGTTTGAAGCCGCGAACCCCGGTGTTACCGTTACGTTCAACTTTGCAGGGTCTCAGGGACTGCGCACGCAGATCGAAGAAGGCGCGCCAGTGGATGTCTTCGCCTCCGCCAACACCAAGGAAATGGATGCTCTCGTCGCTGGAACCTTTATCGCCCAAGACGCACCCCGCCTCTTCCTGACGAATAAACTGGTCGTCATTCTCCCGGCAGATAACCCAGCCGAAATCGCTTCTCTGGAAGATCTGGAAAAGCCTGGAATCAAATTGGTCTTCGCTGCCGAGGAGGTTCCGGCTGGAAATTATTCCCGCCAGGCATTGGAGTTGATGAATGCGGCCTATGGTGCTGACTTCAAGGATAAAGTTTTGGCAAATATCGTTTCCAATGAAGATAATGTCAAACAGGTGGTCGCCAAAGTCCAGTTGGGCGAAGCTGATGCGGGCATAGTGTACAACTCCGATGCAGTTGCCGCGCCTGAGCTACAAACCATAGAGATCCCCATTGAATCGAATGTAATCGCAACATACCCCATTGCGCCTCTTATTGAATCAGCCAATGCTGAGATTTCAGAATCATTTATTGCCTACGTCCTTTCAGACGAAGGGCAGGCGATCCTTGCAAAATGGGGATTTGGCTCCAAGCCATAACAGCGGGTACAAGGTACACTTGTATTCTCTGAAGACTTATGAAGAGACGTAATCCCCGTAACCATCCTGCCGCCCCAAAAGGATATTTACTTTGGGTATTTCTGCTCCCAAGCATCATCTTGCTGCTTTTCTTTGCAATCCCGCTTGTGGCGTTGATCTTTCGGTCATTCACGCCTGATTTCTTCGAAAATGCTCTTTCACCGCAGGCGTTTCAAGCACTCACCCTCAGCCTTGTCACCAGTTCGATCACAACCATGGTAACTTTTGTGTTTGGAACGCCGCTGGCGTATTTGTTGGCGCGCTGGAAATTCAAACATAAAGCCTGGGTCGAGTTGTTTCTTGACCTGCCCGTAGTTCTCCCACCTTCCGTGGCAGGGCTCGCCCTGCTGGTGGCGTTTGGGCGACGCGGTCTGTTTGGCGCCTTCCTGGGAGATTTGGGCATCAACCTGCCTTTTACCACCGCTGCAGTTATCTTCGCACAGATATTTGTGGCAGGTCCGCTATACGTCCGTTCGGCACGCATTGGTTTCGAGCATGTGGATAAGCAGCTGGAAGAGGCAGCCCATGTGGAAGGCGCAAACCATTTGCAATTGTTCTATGAGATCATGATCCCCCTATCCATGCGAGCGCTTGCCAGTGGCGCGATCCTGACGTGGACACGCGCGTTGGGTGAGTTCGGCGCCACCATCCTGTTTGCAGGCAATCTTGAAGGCGTGACCCGCACCATGCCCATTGCCATTTACATTGGTTTTGAACGTAATCTGGGGGTGGCGCTGGCGCTCTCGGTGGTTTTGATCGGGGTGTCTGTGATCCTGCTGATGATCACAAAAAGGTTAGAGACTGCCGATCCAGATTGAATTTGGTACTAAAGAAACCCCGGACTTTTTAACAAGAGAACAGACCACTTCAGCATAAATGCCCACTTTATGTTGGAGCACTTACTTTCCCGGCAAATTCAAATCATCAATGAAAATTTTGATAGGCGACCGCAGGGTTAAAAGCACAGCATAATTTATCAAAATTTAAGGTAGTTGAAAGATTCAAGAAAAAATAAAAACGTGGAAAGTGCTCCTGTTCGCTGCACTTTCCACGCCTTATCTCTTTCACCTACATCTTCCTCCACTCCATAAATTGCAGGGTGGCGAATACATCCACAACCACAGCGACAACTCCAATTGCCCATTTTGCATCCGCTGCAAAGTTGAACATAGGCAGAATGAGCAGCAAAACGCTAAACACCACCCAAGCCGAGTCTGCAAGCACGGTAAACAGAGTGAAGTCTCTGGTAATAGCAGAGCGCATGGACATGTACATTATAAACATGCCATAGAGCAGCAACCCAATACCTAAAATGGTCATCACCAGCGGCAGGGTATTGAGAAAACCTGCCAGCGGATTTGCAGCAAGGGTGAAGATGAGTCCGCTGGTGGAACAGAAAACGCCATTGGCAAGTAATATCCTGCTAAGGTTGAGTTGATTGTTCATCAGCAGTATTCTCCTTTAATTTCGTCCTACCTGGTTTGAAACATGCGATACGTTGCCGCAAGCGGAATGGCAAACAAAATGACAAAAACCGTATTGAGGATCGCGTTCTGCCAAAACCCCGTCTGCAATGAGAGATAGGTATCGGGCAGGTACCAAAGCCCAACGGATACGGCAAGGTTCAACCAACCAGTGCGCACACCTTCTCGAAATTGACTGAAGAGCGTGAACATCATTGCTATTCCCCAGCCGAACATGACCGACCCCATCACGCCGTGAGAGAGCGTAATGTAGTTCGCTGCTTCAGACGGAAAAGCATCGATCGCCGATGGGTCAGAAAATACCATCAGGCTGAATGCCTGGCGGGCAAGGCTCGGAAAGAGAACCAATGTCAAGCCAAAGAGCATGACACCAATATCCGCAGCAACCAGCCAGCGCCACCAAAAGTTCAGATTATTTTTTGTATTCATGTTGTTTCTCCTTTTTTCCCCATTTTAGGAGTTTACTCACTGCCAAGTCTACGAAAAAGACTGCCATTTACTGCCAGTTAAGTCGTTGTGAGCGACCTTTTTATATCCTCTGCAATCAATTTTGCGGCGGTGTTCTGCCAGTTGTGCAATGTCCGTTCGGGGACGGAGGTTTGGAACCATTCCAAAACAATACGGGTGGATTCATCCTGCAAAGCCAGATCGGCACGGCGAGTGTATGGTTTGAGTCCCAGCACATAGGGATAATAGACCGCGTTGTAATACCGCCATGCGTCGCTTGTGCCAAAGGATGCAACGCCTCTTGGCTTGAGTTTTGAAACACTCGCCACCAGCAGGGACTTCAACGCATGTGCCCGCTCCAGCGGATTTTGACTCTGCACCTGAGGCAAATTCACCAACGGACTGGTCGAGAGTCGCGGCAGGTCACCCAAATGACTGAGCGCGCGTCGCGTCAGGCGGGCGAATTCAGCATCAGAAACAGAAAACAGGTCGAGGGTGGAAAGAAGCGGAAGCGCATCCGCTGAATCGGTCAGTAGGTTGCGATCCGCTCCCAGTGTGGATGATTTCGGGAAGGTGACAACATCCAGAATTTTTTGAATGGAGCGTTCAAAGGTCTGTGTCAGAATCCCAAACGAGACCAGACTGACGAGCAATAAAAGTTTTCCAAAACCGAAATCGCCTTCAATGGCAGATACGATCACAACCACAACGGCAAGCGCACCTGCATAATAAAAGGCGGAAACAAACGAACGCAACAAATGCAAGCGGATACTTTCACCTTCGTCGAAGGCATCCCAAACCGTGACAGCGCCGCCCAGCAAAAGCAGATCGAATCCGAGCAGGACAATTCCCCAAAAACTGGAAACAAATTCAACAGGCAGAACCAGTACCCCCGTGCTAAGCCCAAAGAATAGCGCGATCACGCCGATGACTGCGTAGGTGTTTCTGAAATACGATGAAGTCGCAGATCGCACAACCAGCACTGCGCAAACCAGCAGTGAAACAACAACCAGAACGGATATCCACGGGGTAACCAGAGCAAGGATCAAGATCGGGATAAAAGAAAACATCCAAATGCGAATCGCATATATGCGCCAAACATTTTCCTCAGGGAGTAGATGCAATGCCGCGCCTGTCCAGAGCAGTGCGGGGAGTAACACCAATACGGGAATGATCTCTCCAAACAGAATCTCAACCACCAGGACAAGCGAATAGGTCACCAGTCCCCAGCCTGTTAAGCGCACTGTGTTTTTTTCTGACCTTCGCGAAAGTAGATACGATCCCAGCCAGAGGGAAAAACCAAAGAAGAATAATTTGATAATAAGTGAGAAGGGAATATTCATGCAATATCCTAGCAGGCTGAATTATATTCCCAATACATTATCCAACCCAAAGTATCATCACATCATTATAAACACCCGCAACTTCACTGCGCCACCTCAAACAAATGCTCGGCAGGCAATTGCACAAACACACGCTCGCCATGGGCAAACAGCATCGGCAGGCGCGCACGCGTCGTCACATTACCAAGCCGCACCTGCAATGCGAACGCCTCACCACGAAACAAACAACTCTGCACCACACCTGCCAATGAATTTTCTGTTTCCTCTTTTTGAATGCGGATATGTTCTGGTCTGATAGCGAATACACTTCGACCCACCTTTGCCTCATCGTTGAGTCTGACTCTGCCCACATCCACCGCCTCCAACCACCTGCCGCTTGCTTCACCAATTTGGGCTGAGTCACCAACGCCCGCGCCAACGAAGAGGCGGTTGACGACGTCTTGAAAAGCATTGCAAATAAAGAGACGAATATTTACATAATCGTCTCTTTATTTTCTTATACGCTCTTCAAATATTCGCGGATGAGCAACGCCGCTGTTGCGCCCTCTCCTGCCGCAGATGCCACCTGTTTTGTGCTACCCTGACGTACATCCCCCGCAGCAAAGATACCCGGAATGCTGGTCTCCAAAAACATCGGCTCGCGCCCATCGAAGCCCGGCAGTTGACGCCCGCCGTGTACCAGATCGTGCCCGGTCAACACAAAACCCCATTGGTTCATTTCCACGCCTGTTTCTTTCAAGGCGTTGGTGTTCGGCGTAAGCCCAATGAATACGAACACACCCGCTGGTTGAAGCGTTTCCACCGCATCCGTCTTTCGGTCTTTGACTTCAACCGCTTTCAGTTTACCGCCCGCACCGCTAAAGTTCGTCACTTCGGTGTTGAAGCGCACATCGATCTGCGGATGTTCCAAGGTCTTTTCCTGAATGACCTGGCTGGCAGTCAATTCGTCACCGCGCACCAGCAACGTGACTTTCTCGACGAATTTCACCAAAAACAGACTTTCCTCTGCTGCGCTATTGCCGCCGCCGATGACCGCCACAGATTGACCCTTGTAGAATGGTCCATCACAGGTTGCACAAAAATGGATGCCCGCACCGATAAAATCATCTTCGCCGGGCGCACCCAATCGTTTGTAACGGCTGCCCGTGGCAATCAACACTGCCCGCGCTGAATACTCACTTCCATCAGCAGTTTGCACGCAATGGTAATTTCCATTTTGACGAATGGCAGTCACATCTTGCGCCTGCAGCATTTCCACGCCAAAACGCTCTGCCTGCTGGCGAAGTTGTGAAGCGAATTCTGAGCCCAGCACACCTTCGGCAAAACCAGGCACATTGTCCAGCCGTTCGGTGGCAGCCGCCTGCCCGCCCAACGCGGCGCGTTCAATGACCAATGTGTCGATGCCTTCACGTGCCGTGTATAAGGCGGCTGTCAGCCCGGCAGGTCCGCCGCCGATCACGATCAGATCGTAATGACTGCGTGCAGCCGTGGTTTTCAGTCCCAACTTCGCTGCCAGTTCCGCATTGGATGGCTCGACCAAAATCGAACCGTCTTCAAATTCAATCGTCGGGATGATGCGTTTGCCGTCGTTTTTTTGCAAGACATACGCCTCACCCTCCTTGTCCTGCTCAATATCCACCCACTTGTAGGGAATCTGATGTTCGCCTAAAAACTGTTTGCTACGTCGGCAATCGGGGCACCAATATGCGCCGTAAATTGTAATGTCCATGTGATTACTCCTCGTCATGTTTGAAGTGCAAGATCGGTAAACTCTTACATTACCCCACTTGACAGACGTCATAGAATCCTTATAATGAAAAGGCAGTAGTAACACGTGTTAGTTTCCAATAGGTTTTTTATGCCTCCAATCAAGCGCGTGAACAGTCTGGATGTCGCACGGCTGGCTGGTGTCTCACGGACAACAGTCTCTTTCGTACTGAATGGCGTTCCTGGTGTTGCCATCAGCGATGCGACGCGCAAACGCGTATTGGAGGCGGCTCAATCTCTCAACTACCACCCAAACGCAGCGGGGCGAAAACTGGTCAGCGGAAAATCCCGCACGCTCGGTCTTGTCTTATGCCAATCACCTGAACAGGTCTTTGCCGATTCCCTACTCCCGCAGGTATTGTTGGGGCTCGGGCAAGCCGCCATGCAGGTCGGGTATCAGGTTTTGCTCCGCCCTGCTGAACCCAGCGATCCCTTCAGTTACATCAAAACCATTCGTGAAAATTTTGTGGATGGCATTGTGCTTTCCGGTCCACGCCAGGATGACCCCGAAATCTTTCGCCTGCATGAGGAAGGATTCCCGGTCATGCTGATGGGACAGCTGCCGGACAGTGACATCCCGTTCGTAGATGTAGACGCTTCCGCCGGCGCCGAAACCGCCACTCACCATCTGCTCGATCAAGGCTGCAAGCGGATCGCCATGATCACCAACGCGCCGCTGTCTTACACATCTGCCCGCCAAAGGCGGGACGGCTATTTGAGTGCCCTGAAATCAGCCGGTATCGCATACGACGAGTCGCTCCTGCGCGAGGGCAATTACACGCCCGAAAGTGGCTATCAAGCCATGATGGGTCTGCTCAGCAACGGGTCCCGCTCCGATGCGGTTTTCATCGCCAGTGACGTGGTTGCCAAGGGTGCCATGCTGGCGATCAAGCGCTCTGGTCTGCGCATCCCGCAGGACATTGCCATTGTCGGTTTCGATGACATTCCGCTTGCAGAATATTTCGATCCGCCGCTCACCACCATGCATTTACCCGCGTATGGGCTGGGTTGGGCAGCGGGAGACCGTTTGATCCGCCTCGTTCGAAACGAGGGATTGGACGAGATGGGGGTCTTAATGCAATCCAACCTGATCGTCCGCGAATCATCGTAGCAAACAAGGAGTATCCCCGCGGCGAGTTATTGTTCTTATTTTACTAACACGTGTTACTAGGAAGGAGGTGGTTCACTACCCATTTACTGAGTGTGTCGTATTCGAGTTTTGTTTCAAAAGGAGAAACGAGAAATGTCCAAAATGCTCAAATTATTTACCGGGCTGTTGTTGGTAAGCCTTGTGCTGGCTGCTTGTGGCGGCACAGCCACGGAAACCATGCCCGAAGAAACCATCTCTGACGAAATGTGCATGGGTGCAGCACCTGGCGATGAACTCAGCCTTCTTTATCAGTGGTCGGGTCAGGAGGAGGAACGCCTCAACCAGATCCTTCAGCCATTGGTCGATACCTGTGGGATCGTGTTAAAACCCGAATCCACGCGCGACCAGGCTTTGCTCGATACGCGCGTCCAGGCTGGGACTCCGCCGGATGTTGCCTTCTGGCAGGTTACGCAACTGGTGCAATACCAGGATCAGTTGCAAGCAATGGACGAGCTGGGAGCTGATAGAGCCAGTTACAGCGACTTCTTCCTTGATCCGATGACGATAAATGGCAGATGGCTGGGTCTACCCATCAAAGCCGACATTAAGACGATCATTTGGTACAGCCCGGCAACTTTCGACGCCTTGGGTTACAGTGTCCCGACTACATGGGATGAACTGGATGCCCTGGTCGAGCAGATGGTCGCAGACGGTAACGTGCCGTGGTCGATGGGTCTTGAGTCTGGTGATGCCACCGGCTGGACCGGCTCCGATTTCATTCAGGATATTCTGCTTGTGCAGCAGGGACCAGACTATGTAAACGGTCTCATCGATGGGAGCATCCCATATGATGATGCAGGTGTGGCACAGGCATACGAAACCTATGGGAAATGGGCGAAGGATCCGGCTTACACTGTCGGCGGCGCGCAAGGTACTCTTTCGACGGCGTTCCTGGCTGCCATCTACAAACCGTTCTCCGACCCCCCGGAGGCGATGATGGTCAAGCAGTCTGGGTTTGCTGGCGGCGAAGTCAAGACGCAATTCCCTGATCTTGTGTACGGCACCGATTACGACTTCTTTGTGGTCCCCGGCGCCCAAGGCTTGCAAGGCGGTGTGGAGCCGATGATGGCTTTCAATGACACTCCGGCGGTCAGGGCGTTGGTCACCTATCTGGCTTCACCAGAAGGCGGTGCTGCGTGGGCGGCGGCTGGTTTCGATCTCTCCCCGAACAAGAATGGGGAAGGTAATTACACCGACCCGGCTCTGATCAAGAAGGCAGAAGCTTTCTACAACACGCAAGGGTTCACCCCCGATATCGGCGATAGCATCCCCGGCGGCTTTGGCAGCGCCGAGTGGACCGCGATCGTTGACTTCCTGAACGATGGCGACCTGGCGACCGCACTGGCACAAGCTGCGGCTGTTCAGGCGGAAGCGCTAAAGTAAGGAAGGGTCTGTAAAACAGGGGACGCCAATTCAGGCGTCCCCTGCCAACTTGTAGAGGAGGCTCAAATGGCTGCGCGCGCCGTTCCCAATATTATGAAACAGGGCAAACTCGCGCCCTGGTTGTATCTCCTGCCTGCATTGCTGGTCATGGGATTCTTCATCGTCTATCCGATGATCAATACCATCTCACTCAGTTTTTCCAACAAGGATGGCACGGCATCGGCTGCGACCACCTGCGTGGAGGGCAGAACCTGCTGGGGCATCTTCGAGAACTATCGCTATGCGTTGACGGCGGAGATCGACTCTTCTTCTGTTGGCAGCTTTTGGAGTTCCTTCTGGAGGTCATCGTATGGGAACACGCTCAAATGGATCGTTCTGATGGTGAGCGGAACTGTCGGGTTGGGACTGCTCTTTGCGGTGCTGGCGGATCGGGTCAAGTATGAGGCGCTGGCGAAAGCGATCATCTTTATGCCGATGGCGGTCTCGTTCGTGGGCGCGGGCATCATCTGGAAATTTGTCTATGACTTCGGCACACAACAGGTGCAGATCGGCTTGCTGAATGCGATCATCACAGGCTTGGGGTTCGAGCCGGTCGCCTTTTTATCGGTGCCGCAATTGAACACCATCGCATTGATCGTTGTCGGCGTATGGATCTGGACCGGCTTCTGCATGACCATCCTTTCGGCTGCCATCAAATCTGTGCCGGATGAGATCCTCGAAGCGGCGCGCGTGGACGGCGCAACGGAAATGACCGTCTTCTGGCGCATCATGGTACCGATCATTTCACCGACCATCATGGTGGTCATCACCACCATGGTCATCAACGTGCTGAAGCTGTTCGATATCGTCTACGTGATGACGGGCGGCAACTTCGGCACGGATGTGATCGCCAACCGCATGTACACCGAGATGTACGTCAATTTCAACGTGGGACGCGGCACGGCGGTGGCGGTGGTGCTTGTACTTGCAATCATCCCATTTATTTATTTCAACATCAAGCGCTTCCTCGCACAGGAGGAGATCCGATGAACCGCGACCGTATCAACAAACTGCTGAACCGCATCCCCACCCACTTCATCATCATCCTGATGATCCTTATTTGGGTGGTGCCGACATTTGGATTGCTCATCACCTCCCTGCGCCCATCCCAATCGATCAACACGTCCGGCTGGTGGACGATACTCTCCCCGCCGCGCGGTTCTTCCGAATATGGCGAGTATTGCGCGTCCTGCCACGGCGACGACGGGACCGCCATCCCTGAGGCAGACCTGACCAACCCGGCTCTGATCGCCGAATTTCCACGCTCATTGCAACTTCTCAACGCACTCAAGGCGGAATACGACGGTCAGCCCCACATGCAGAATATTCCCCTCCCGGAGGCGCAAGCCGCCGCAGACATCGCCACCTATCTCCGCCGCATCTCCGGCGTGGATGCGCCGCCGCGCTTCACCTTCAGCAACTACATCGACGCGCTCGTCGGCTATCGCGGTACGAGCACATATCAACGGGATTGTGCCGCCGGCACAGCTCCGCTCGACATCAACTGCGATGCGAGTGACCTGCTCAATCCACGCGGCATGGGGCGCGCCTTCCTCAACAGTTTGCTTGTCACCATCCCGGCAACTTTCATTCCAATCCTATTTGCTGCCTTTGCAGGCTATGCCTTCGCCTGGCTGGACTTCAAAGGTCGCTTCCTGCTTTTTGCAATATTGGTCGGATTGCAAGTCGTGCCGCTGCAAATGACGCTCGTTCCGATCTCGCGCTTGTACGCCCAGCTCGGTTTGAATGGAACCTTTCTCGGCGTGTGGCTGTTCCACACCGGGTTTGGAATGCCGTACGCGATCTATCTCATGCGAAACTTCCTCGGCTCATTACCGCGAGACTTGTTCGAGTCTGCGTACCTTGACGGCGCCTCCCATTGGACGGCGTTCTACCGGCTTGTAGTTCCGCTCGCAATGCCTGCAATTGCTTCACTTGGCATCTTTCAATTCCTGTGGGTATGGAATGACCTGCTCGTGGCATTGGTCTTCCTCGGCGGCACCACACCCGTGATGACCTACCAGATCAGCAACATGGTCACATCCTTGGGCGCGGGCTGGCAATTACTCACGGCTTCGGCGTTCCTCTCCATGCTGTTGCCGATGATCGTCTTCTTTGGCTTGCAGCGTTACTTCGTGCGCGGCATGTTGGCTGGCGCGGTAAAAGGCTGATTGAACACATCCCTGCTGAAGCTGCTTCGGGATCAGATCGACATCACCCGCGTTCCGTTCAGTGAGCGTGGTTCGCGGTTGCTGGTTTATCAACACACAGACCGACCCAGCCTGTACGTCAAACTTGCCGAGCGGTTGATCCGCGTCGAACCGGGCATCGAGAGTTATCTGCATCGCCCGCCTTTCATCGACGACCTTTGCTTTATCGACGAACAGGGAACGCCGCTCGAATTCACGACAACCACTTCACCAGACGTGCTCACATTCCGAACGCGCCTTGGCGAAATCCGCCTTGCATTTCAGGACGAGACCACGCTGGCGTTCGGTCTGCCTGCACATACCAAAACCGGCATCCGCTTTCGCGCGCGCACAACCCATTGGCATAAAACAGAAACCGGCGGCGAATTAACTCATGTACGAAACATCAAATCTGGCATGAGGAACGGCAAAAGGCTTCGGAACGAAATTCGAGAAGATGGGATCGACTCGCTGATGGAATTCATCGTCCACGCAGATGATGATTGCACCCTTGCGCTTCACATCGCAGACGATGATTGGTCTGACCTAGTAAAGCCCTTCTCCGCTGTAAGCGAATCTGCCAAACACCGCTGGGACGCGTGGTTCTCGACCGCGCCAGGTGTACCGGAAGCGTATCGTTCCAAGTATGCGTATGCCTGGTGGGTGATGGCGAACAACCTCATCAGCCCGTCTGGCTTTGTGACGCGTGAAGCAATGGTTCCCACCAAGGCGTTTTATGTCGGCGTGTGGCTGTGGGACAGTGCCCTGCACGCCCTTGCTTATCGCCACATCGACCCCGAACTCGCGCGGAATCAGATCCGCGTGATGCTGGCAAATCAACTATCCGATGGGATGCTGCCGGATGCCATCTTCGACGAAGGCGTTGTCGCTGAGATCGGGCATCCATTTCATGGACGAGTCACCAAGCCGCCGATCCTTGCGTGGTCAGCGATGAAAATCCATGTGGTTGCACCTGATGTAGATTTCCTGAAAGAGATCTACGAGCCCCTCAAACGCTGCAACGAGTGGTGGTTCAAACACAACGACGATGACTGCGATGGGGTCGTCCAATATACGCATCCGTATTCGTCCGGGTTGGATGACAGCCCGCTGTGGGATTTTGGGATGCCGGTCGAGTCGCCGGATATCAATACCTATCTCGCCATGCAGATGGACTGTCTGGCGGAGATGGCAGAAAAAATTGGCAGACGAGACGAAGCCATGAAGTGGCGCAACAGGTCTGAGGTCCAGGTGAAGCGCATGATCGATCATCTTTGGGATGAAGAATCTGGGATGTTCCGCGCGCTGCATGACGAGAGTCCGATCCCTGTCGTTACTCCATTCAATTTGCTTCCATTGTGGACAGGCAAATTGCCGCAGAACATTACGAAAAGCCTGCTTGCGCACCTCACGAACCCGGATGAATTTTGGGGACGGTATGCACTGCCGACCGTCGCCTACAACGACCCGGCGTACGACCCCGCCAAAATGTGGCGCGGACCGGTGTGGGCAAATATCAATTATTTTTTTGTCGAAGCATTGGAACGCATTGGCAGGCATGGTCTCGCTGCTGAACTGCGCGAAAAGACTTTAAATCTCATGACTGTTCAACCTGGGATGCGCGAATATTACAACTCACAGACGGGCAAACCACCCGCCACCGCTGCACCCATCTTCGGGTGGAGCGCCGCGACGTTTATCGACCTCGCCATTCAGGCAAATGAAATGAAATAAAAAAAGGAAAAAATAAGGAACGATGGATAAAGCACTTTGGTATAAGAACGCCGTTTTTTACGAAATCTCTGTGCGCGCGTTCAAAGACAGCAATGGAGACGGCAATGGCGACCTGCGCGGACTGACCCAAAAACTCGATTATCTGCAAACCCTCGGTGTAGATTGCATCTGGATCATGCCGATCTATCCCTCGCCGCTAAGGGATGACGGGTACGATATTGCGGATTACTACAACGTGGATCCAGTCTACGGCTCGCTGGATGACCTGAAAGGGTTGATCGAAGCGGCTCATGCGCGTGAAATCCGCATCATCATGGACCTGGTGCTGAATCACACTTCTGACGAGCATCCCTGGTTCCAAGCCGCCCGCGTGGATAGGAATTCACCCTACCGCGATTATTACGTCTGGAGCGATACGGACGAAAAATATAAAGAGGCGCGCATCATTTTTGTGGATACCGAATCTTCCAACTGGACCTGGGACGAAAAGGCGGGACAATACTTCTGGCATCGTTTCTATTCCAGCCAGCCGGATCTGAACTACGATAATCCGCGTGTGCAGGAGGAAATGTTCAACGTGGCACGCTTCTGGCTCGAGCTCGGCATCGACGGCTTCCGCGCAGATGCGGTGCCATATCTGTTCGAGCGCGAAGGCACCAACTGCGAAAATCTTCCTGAAACACACGCCTATCTCAAACGTTTGCGTGCCTTCATGGAGGAGCATTATCCGGGGCGGATTCTGCTTTGTGAGGCGAATCAATATCCCGAAGATGTGCGGCGCTATTTCGGCGACGGCGACGAATTCCACATGGGATTTCATTTCCCGATCATGCCGCGTATCTTCATGGCGATCAAAAAAGAACGCTATGAGGATATGGAAAACATCATGCGCCGCACCCCACCCATCCCGGAGAATTGTCAGTGGTGTACCTTCCTGCGCAACCATGACGAACTGACCCTGGAAATGGTCACCCCGGAGGAACGTCAGTGGATGTGGGCGAATTACGCACCCGAGCCGCGTATGAAACTAAATCTTGGTATCCGCCGCCGCCTCGCGCCGTTGTTGGATTTCGACCGCCGCAAGATCGAACTGGCGAGTTCGCTCCTGTTCACACTGCCCGGCACGCCGATCGTCTATTACGGCGATGAGATCGGCATGGGCGACAACATCCACCTGCGCGACCGCAACGGAGTCCGCACACCAATGCAATGGGAAGATTCGGCAAATGCCGGGTTCTCCGAGGGCAAACCATATTCAAAACCGGTCACGGGAAAATTGGGTTTCAAGCTGGTCAACGTTGCTGCACAGATCAACGACCCAGGTTCGCTGTTCAATACCACCAGGCGCATGATCGCCGTCCGCAAGCGCCATGCCGCATTTGCCAGCAGCGGCATGGAGTGGGTGGAAGCAGACAACCCGGCAGTTGCGGTGTATATCCGCCATTACGAAGATGACACGATGTTGATCATCAACAACTTAAGTTCATCCGAACAGGTCATTCGCCTGCCAGCGGAATATCAAAAGGAATGTCTCGACCTGTTGACAGGCACTGCACTTTTGTTATCAAGGGAAATGAAGGTTCAGCCGCACTCCTATCTTTGGCTGCACATGCAAAAATAATTTAACCAGCCCGGCTCTCAAAAAGACATCCCTGCCTTGCAAGGCGGGCTGCGCAGTGGGATACTCGCTCAAGTCAGAACCGAAGAGGCGGTATTGAGTCTCTTCGGCAAGACGTACGCCTCACCTGGCTTGTCCTGCTTAATATCCACCGATCTGTATTGTCATGTAATTGAGTCTGCCCCTTCACGTATGTGAAACACAAGATAAGGAAACTCTTACGTTTTGTAAGAACTCAATATTGATTTCCTTCCAACAGATAAAGGAGTTACCATGAGGAAATTGTATTGGATTCTGATTCTTGGATTCTTACTTGCAGCCTGCGCTTCAACTACTCAACCGAAGATGGATACTACATCCATAACGACTCCATTGGGGGAGGATATTGATTCCCAAGCGCCGAAACCACATTCTGACTCGCGCCCATCCACCCCGGAATGGGAGCCAGGAGTTGAGCCGCAGCCGTTCCGTTCTGATTCAAGCGAACTTCCGCCGCCCGACGCCGAACGCGAATTCACCACCGACTTCAGCAAACATTCCGTGCCGTATTCTGAGATCCTTTCGGGAGGTCCGCCCAAAGATGGGATTCCCTCGATAGATATACCCAAGTTCCAGTCCACGAATGAAGCGGATGAATGGCTCGAGGATCGCGAACCTGTGGTCTTCGTCCAAGTCAATGACGAAGCGAAAGCCTATCCCATCCAAATTTTGATATGGCACGAGATCGTGAATGACACGGTTGGCGGCGAACCTATGATGGTCTCATTCTGTCCGTTATGCAATACGGCTATTGCTTTCAAGCGCACCTTCGATGGGCAGGTCTTGGATTTCGGCACAACGGGACGCTTTTAGCACCCATCGTTTCCATCAATCACTTTTGGTTCTCATGGGCAGCCTTCAAGCCGGAGACGAGAGTTTACCAGCCCTGAATGGATTTATCCCTCAAATGAAAGTGATCAGTTGGAATGTTTTGTTGAGTACAGCAAGGTTCACATGGGTTCTATGTATGTATATAATTTGGAGAGGGTAGACCAAAAAAAACAAAAACGCCCATCCAAAAAGGTGACACAGTGAAAAACAATCTCCCTCTTTACGGCGCCATTGAAGGCGGTGGTACGAAGTTCATATGTGCTGTAGGCAGCGGACCTAATAGCATCCGCGCTGAATCTCGTTTTGAAACGACCACTCCGGCAGAGACCTTACGACAGGTCGTAGAATTCTTTAAACAGCAGGAGGAGAAAACGGGCGATCTCTCTGCCATTGGCTTTGCCTGCTTCGGTCCGCTCGACCCAGCCCCGGCTTCGCCGACCTATGGTCATATTTTGCCCACCCCCAAACCCGGCTGGACAAATGCAGATGTGGTCGGCATACTGCGCAAAGAGTTTGACATCCCCATTGCTTTCGATACCGATGTGAATGGTGCAGCGTTGGGTGAATGGCGTTGGGGCAAGGCACAGGGATTGCAAACCTTCATCTATCTCACCATAGGCACCGGCATTGGCGGCGGTGCCTATGTGGAGGGAAATCTTTTACACGGGTTGATCCACCCTGAAATGGGGCATATTCTCATAAAGCATGATCTTGAAAAAGACCCATTCGAAGGAGTTTGTCCATTTCATGGCGATTGTTTTGAGGGGTTGGCTTCAGGTGTTGCCATTGAAAAACGTTGGGGTATGCGCGGCTCATTGTTAACCCAGGATCACATGGCTTGGGATCTGGAAGCCGAATACATTGCGCAGGCGCTCATGTCATATACCATGACCCTTTCGCCGCAGCGCATCATCATCGGCGGCGGGGTTGGCTCACTGGGGCATCTCCTGCCCAAGGTCCAAAAACGGACGCGTGAACTTATCAATGGGTACATTCAATCTCCCGCCATCCTTGAAAATATCGAATCCTATATCGTCAATCCCGGCTTGGGAAATCGCTCTGGTATGTTGGGCGCAATCGCACTTGCTGAACAAACATTGCAAAAGAAGTCATGATCGAATTGCGGAAAACGCATGAAGTTTTCGCAGGCGGCGAGTTGGAGACTATTATAATGAACATGTTCTTGGCTTCACCCGCACTCATGGTGGGAAACGCGCTGTGATCTTTGCCAACTTCTCCGAAACCCCGCAGACGATCTCCTCTCGTGTGATCGAGCAATATTCCATCACCAGCCTCAAAAGGCTGCACGGGCGGAATCACGTTTCACCAAAGAACAGTCTCCAGTTGGAGCCTCTGGATTTTGTGGTATTTGGGTAGAAGACTGGAAATAAAAAGGACTGGGCAATGCTCCAACAAAACGAACCTTTGTGCCTTCGGCAAGATGCAACATGGAGATAACGCGTTACATCATAGCAAGAGTCTACACGTCCATTTTATTGAAGCGCCAGATCGCAAGTGCAAAGAACACGAATGCATACGCCAACAGGATTCCCGTCGGCATCCATGCGGACTCCAATCCCAGCCCGCGCATCAGGATATTTTGATACCCCGTCATCGCCCAAGCAGACGGCATGACTTTGCCAATCGCCGCGAAGGTGCCGCTGGCAACTTCCAATGGAAACCACGTGCCACCCAATGCGGAGAAGATGAACATTGCCATCAGTGCGAACAAAATTACCTGCGAGTCGTCTTTTACCACTGTACCGATCAGCAAGCCCATTGCCGCAATCCACAAACTCAATGCTACTGAGACGAGTAACGTGCCGAGCGGTGCGTTCATATAATTCACACCCAACGCCAGTTGACCGAACACCACCAACAGCGCGATCTGGGTAAAAACGATTCCGAACATCGCCAGCATATGTCCCGCGACGATCTCCCACGAGCGCATCGTCGTGGACATCAGCCGTTGGAGCGTGCGCGTCTTGCGTTCCTGCACCAGGATCTGCCCCGAAGACACCAGCCCCATGATGGCAAACTGCACCAAAATTCCAGGTGACGCCTGATTGTATGGATTGTCGCCATACCAATTTTCGGCGGGCGCGCTTTCCACCACCATCTCTACCTTGACCAGCGACGCGCTGTCCGCTTGGGACCAGGCTTGGGAGGCTGAAGCAAACGCCTCGTTAAGTTCCGAAGCGTCGTTCGGTTTGCCAATTGTCTCCGCGCTCAGGTGTGTGATCTCCACTGCGCTCATCAATTTTGTGACAGATGTCCGCAGGATTTGATAAAGGGATTGCCCGTTCGTGGAGTTGGTGTCGGTGACGAGAGTCAATGGCGCTTCATTCCCCGCCGATACTTGCTTGTTGTACCCGGTGGGCACGATCAACGCCCCAGCCACTTCGCCCGTGCGAATGGACTCATCCACAGTATCGGAGGTCAACTCAACGAGCCTGACCGAGTCAGAGTTCGAGAGCATCTCGAATAATTGTGTCGACACATATCCATTCCCATCGTTGTTTACCCACCCCAAAGGGATGCGGGTGTCTTTGGATGCGTCATTGTCGCTGCCGCTTTTGTAGGCAAAGCCCATAAAGAATGTGAACGCGATCGGCATGGCAACGAGGAACAACAGCGACCGTTTGTCTCGGAAAACTTGTGAAAGGTCTTTGAGGGCGAGATCAATAATTCTCATAATGAATTCCTTCTCGTAGGGGCGGGGGTCTCCCCACCCATGAGTCATTCTCAAATATAGGACGAGGGGACCTCGCCCCTACGTTCTAAGCAAACCGTCTCCTGAACAACATTGCGCCAACAGCAAACATGACAATGCCCATCGTTGTCAACACAAGGAACGGGACGACCAACTCACTCGCAGGTTGACCTGCCAGCGAAAGTTTCCACGCTTTGAGCACCCAGCCTTGCGGTGTGAAGTTGCCCATCAGGTCGAATGCGGCGATTTGAATGTTGGCTGTGAACAGCCCGCTGATCATGCCCAGCGTGGTCAACGCGCCGCCGAAAACGAAGCCTGCCTGCTTGCTGGATTTTATGAACGACACAAGCAAAGTAGCCAATCCCACCGAGGCGAACATCTGCCCCATGAAACTGAGCAGAAACGATCCCGTTTCACCCCAGCGAATGTTGAAGAGGTAACGTCCCGCAGTCAGCAACACCGCACCTTGAACGATCACCGTGAATAAAACTGCCAGAAATTTCCCTGTCAATATTGTTGTGCGGTTTGTCGGTGTGGTGAATAGGCGCGCCAGTGTCCCTTCCTCTGATTCCTGCAAAATGGACATCATCGCATACGCGCCTGTAAAGAACGAGAAGAAGATCAACTGTCCCGACATGATCATCCCCATCATGCTTTGGACATTGTTCCCCGTATCGCCCTTCTCCGCAGGTGACTTGACGACCAGTGCGGCTTTGTCAGGTGAGTGGAACATCGCGCGTTGGAAGTTGGCATACCAGGTTGAGTAGGTTTCAAAAAATGTTGGGATGGTCGCAGGGTCAAGTGCTTGCCCATTGGCTTCACTGCGTTCGGTCAATACCTTGAATGCCACCCCGCCACCTGCCACACCATCCAGCAACGAAGTGACCATATCCCTCACCACCGTCGGACCGATGGACAAGGTTGGGTCTTGCAAGATGGTGATGACTGTATCCTTATTACCTGCCAGATAGTCTTCGGTAAATGAGGCAGGGATGATGACCGCTACGCCGATCTCCTGTGCGTTCACGGCACCCCGCGCCGAGGCTTCATCAGGATAATCGCTGGCATGAATCCACGATTGGACACTCTCATCGAAGAACATGCTGCGGATACTTTCTCCCAGCGGTGCTTCCAGCAGCGAGTTTGCGGGCAATACATCCAGATTGACCACACCGACATTGATCGTCGGCATATCCACATTTCCGCTGGCGATACTGCCAAAGGAGAAATAAATCAGCGCGGTGATCAACAATGGCGCGGCAAACGCCATCCCGATCAGGAACAGACTGCGCGTAGAGCGGATGAGGTCTTTTAGGGCTATGTCAAGAATTTTCATTTTTACTCCTGACGATGGACAATCGACCATAGACCATGGTCCATCGTCTATCGTCCGCGGTCAGTCTCTCAGCGCTCTTCCCGTCAGATGCAAGAACACCGTCTCAAGGTTTGGCTCCTGAATATCCACAGACGTGATGCGCACACCGACCTTCGATGCCGCATCGAACAAACGAGGCAGGACGCGGTTGGAATCATCTACAAGCGCCGTCAACGTCCCATCCAACGCATCGATTCGCGCCACGCCTTCAGTGGATCGCCACGCTTCAAGCACTCTTCCGCCCTCGGCATTGATCGTGATGTCAATACGCGTTTCTCTGCCAACCAACTTGATCAATTCATCATGCGTACCATAGGCAATGATCCTGCCTTTGTCCATGATGGCGATGTGATCGGAGAGTTCGGCGGCTTCCTCCATGTAGTGCGTGGTGTACAGCACGGTCATGCCCTGCCGATTCAACGCTTTGACATTATCCAAAATATGACGGCGGCTCTGTGGATCAATCCCCACGGTCGGTTCATCCATGATGATGACATCAGGCTTGTGCAGCAATGCAGCGCCGATGTTGACACGCCGCTTCATACCGCCCGAAAACTTGTCAACATGATCTTTCTGCCTATCTACCAACCCGATGATCTCCAGCACTTCATCCACACGTTGTTTCAGCGTTGCGCCGCGCAAGCCGTACATCTTGCCCCAAAAAATCAAATTCTCGCGTGCCGAAAGGTCAGGATAAAGCGCAATATCCTGCGGTACCACGCCGAGACTTTTCTTTGCAGACTCAGGCTCGCTGACAACTGAATGTCCCATAATAGAAGCGTCACCTCCCGTTGGCGCAAGCAAGCCCGAGAGCATCGAGATCGTGGTGGACTTCCCCGCCCCGTTCGGACCGAGCAAACTCAACACTTCGCCAGCATCTGCTGTAAATGATGCATCCTGCACGGCTTGCAGATTGCCGAAAGATTTCTTGAGATTTTTTACTTCTATGGCATACGACATGGCTGTCTCCTTGCAAAAATGGATCGTGATAGAACCAGACTTTCTCCCAGTATACAAACTGCCCCACCCCTTCACAATTGCGCCTTTGGGAAAGCGGGCATGTACCTTCGTACAATGTCCTTACGCCCGATGGCAAGGCAGGGAAACCTCATTTACAATGTAGTTATGCCCGTCAATGCAAGACCCAATCCCCTTACAAAAGTTGAGCAGGATTACCGCCTCTTTACCTGGTTCCTGACGCTGGTTGTTTTCGTCATGTACATTCTGGCGCTGACGGCGAATTCATCTCTGCATCAACCGTTGCCTTTTCTTCTGACCACAATCCTCGTATCCATTCATGTTTACCTGCATTGGCAGATCGAAAAGATCATCGCAACTCCAAAACTATTCCCCGTATACAGTTTTGTGCAAGGCGGACTTGCATTTGCCATTTGCTGGCTAACCGCCCTGGAAGCCATGCCGTTCACCCTCTTCATGGCGCTCATCGGCGAATCAGTCGGGATGTTCGGTCTGACTCGTCGTGCCATACTGGCTTCCGTGTTTTTCCTCATATTGAACATGCTCAGTCTAAATCAGTTGGTCGGACTTGCCACGGCTGGCTGGTCGTTGCTTGGCGTGATTCCGATCCTGTTCCTGACCCTCGTTTATACGATCCTTTACAAGCGCCAAGCCGAAGCGCGCGAACAGGCGCAAAATCTTGCAAGTGAACTTGAATCAACCAACCGCCAACTTGCCGAATATGCCGCACAGGTCGAAGACCTGAGCATCGCCAACGAACGTCAACGCATGGCGCGTGAACTGCACGATACTCTCTCGCAGGGTTTGGCGGGTCTCATCCTCCAACTCGAAGCCACCGATGCACACCTTGCCCATAACCGCAGTGATAAGGCTCGCTCCATTGTCAGCAATGCAATGGAACAAGCCCGCCTCACCCTTGCCGATGCCCGCCGTGCCATTGATGATCTCCGCCAACCTTCTTTGGATGATCTGGACTCTTCTCTACGCCTTGAGATTGACCGCTTCACGAATGCCACAGGCATCCCCATCCGCTTCTTCTCGGATCAAACTCCGCCGCTGCCTGATTCTGTCAAAGAGACTTTGATCCGCGCTCTGGCTGAATCTCTCACCAATATCGCGCATCACGCTCAGGCACGGAACGTGGAGGTCGATCTCAGGATGAACGATAAACGCCTCTCGCTCACAATACAGGATGACGGTCAAGGGTTTGACCCGTCTGCCATTCCCTCAGGTCACTATGGGATTCTAGGAATCAAGGAGCGAATCCGTTTGGTGAATGGAAGTTTTGACATCCAAAGTGAAAAAGGCAAAGGTACGCTGTTGAAAGTTGATATCACTCTATGATCAAGATCCTCATCGCCGACGATCATCTCCTCATCCGTCAGGGACTGCGCCTTGTCCTTGATACCGAACCCGATCTCGAACTCGTCGGCGAAGCCTCCGATGGCAGTGAGGCGCTGCGTCTGTGCAAGAAACTCAAACCCGATGTTGTGCTAATGGATTTGAGAATGCCTACCATGGACGGCTTGACCGCCATCGAAAGATTGCGCGTCGAACAGCCAGAGATCGCGGTTGTCATCCTCACCACCTTCAATGAAGACGATCTCATGTTGCGCGGGCTGCAGGCGGGCGCACGCGGTTACCTGCTCAAAGACACTGACCGTTCCACTTTGTTCGATACCATCCGCGCCGCAGCACGCGGTGAGACATTGCTCAAGCCCGAGATCATGGCACGTGTGCTTTCACAAGCCAATGCGCCCAAAACTGTGTCGAGCGAATCGGTAAACTTAACCGAGCGTGAATTGGACGTTCTTGCCATGGTGGCTCGCGGCGAACGGAGTAAAGAGATCGCCATCCAACTCGGCATCTCCGAGCGGACGGTCAAGGCACATTTGGCGAGCATCTATGGCAAATTGGGGGTAGACTCCCGCGCCGCGGCCATTGCAGTTGCCCTGGAAAAGGGATTAATGCGGAAATAGGTACCTTGATCGGCGAATTCAATCATCAGCAGATGCAGGGCTACTCGAACACATCCCATTTTGTTAGGGCGTTGATGTTTGTAGCGCAGGGATACCATCCATAGTGACGGGGCGATTGGGTGAAGCGTTATTCAACAACCTCATTTTTCCGAATGACGTTTGCGTACCATTCACCCGAATCTTTGACGATACGTTTTTGGGTCGCATAATCCGTATATGTCAGGCCAAAGCATTTAGAGAACCCATGCCCCCATTCGAAATTATCCATCAGCGACCAGACCATGTAGCCGCGCACGTCTACGCCGTCGAGCATGGCAAGGCGGGTTTGGATGAAATGCTGTTTGAGATAATCAATACGGCGCGGGTCGTGTACTTTTCCATCAGCACTGACCTCGTCCTTGAATGCCACGCCATTTTCAGTGATGTAGATGGGCGGCAGGTTGTACTCACTGTTGATCTTGACCAACATACGCCGCAACGCCGGTGCGCAGACTTCCCAACCCATTTCGGTGTATTCAGAGCCTTCGATTTTTTCCAACTTGCCTTTGGCGCTGAGCACGTTACGTGAATAATAGTTGATGCCAACATAGTCCATCTTTTGTGCAATCAATGCCATATCGCCGTCTTGTATATTGGGCATGTTCTTTCCCAACATATCATATACAGCTGGAGGATAATGTCCCTTGAAGAGCGGGTCAAGGAACAAGGTTTCGTTTTCATCCCAAAATTTAGTAGCAGCAACCAAATCTTCGGCGGAGTCAGAGGCGGGTTCTGACATCCATAGGTTAAGCACAATGCCAGCGTTTGCATCCGGTTTGATGGCGCGGATGGTTTGCATCCCCATCCCATGTGCCACCAGAAGATGATGCGCCACCTGATATGCTCTGCGTTGGTCTTTGATACCGGGGGCATGTTCACCCGTGAGGAAACCTATATAGGTGATGACGCTCGGCTCATTAAACGTCGTCCAAAACTTGACGCGGTCACCGAGACGTTTGACCATCAGCGCGGTGTAATCGGCGAAGGCGTAGGCGGTGTTGCGATTCTCCCAGCCGCCTTCATCTTGAAGGGCTTGGGGAAGATCCCAGTGATAGAGTGTGAGCAGTGGCTCAATGTTGGCGGCACAGAGACGATCTACGAGCCGGTCGTAGAAATCCAACCCTTTGGGGTTGATACGTCCGCGCCCGTTGGGCAATACACGACTCCATGCCGTGGAGAAGCGATAGGCTTTTAACCCAAGCTGGTGCATGAGGGCTATATCTTCTTCGTAACGGTGGTAATGGTCACAAGCGATGTCGCCTGTATCGCCATTCGATACTTTACCAGGGGTGTGGCTGAAACGATCCCAGATCGATTCGCCCCTGCCGTCTTCGTTCCATGCGCCTTCCACTTGATATGCAGCAGTGGCAGCACCCCAAAGAAAATTATGTGGAAATTTATAGGTTGTCATTTTTTACCTCATGAAAAAAGCGGAAGGCATATGATAGCCTTCCGCTTTTGACTTTGAAAAGTTTATTTTCGAACGAACTTCTTGCCCGTTGCCAATTCCACGCTCTTGTATGCGCCGTCGTAGATGCCGATGCTTTTGTTCTTGACGATGCAATCACAGAACATGGTGAGCAGGTCGTCGTAGTCGGTGAGCATGTCAATGGCTTGCAGGGTTTGCGGAATGGTACGAGTTTCGACGGTGCTGTCGCCGATTTCTGCACCACGGATGGCGCCCCACATTTCATGTCCGCCGACGCGGGCATTGAAAATCTTGGGTACGGGGTAGAAGGCGAGTTCGCTGGGTTTGGTGATCATTACATCGACCACGCGCATGAGGTAGTTGGTGGCGTACACAGCGTGGAAGGTGTTGTCATGCAGGAAGACGTGCAAGCCCTTGGCTGGTCCCTTGCGGATGCTGTCGGTGAATTCCTTGGTGTCTTCCCAGGTGAAGTGGGTTTGGATGAGGTCTTTGTAATCTTTGAGTTCTTCTTGCAGCCATTCCCAATTGTTCTTATGGTCGCCGAGGTTGACGAAGAGAGTCACCTTATCTTGCTTGACCAATGGAATGACGTGTTCGACAATGGCTTTGAAGAGTTCACGCTGTGCGCCTGCCCCGCCCATCGTCAACAAGAAGCGGCGGGGTTCCTTGGCTTTCATGCGGCGCATGCGATCATCGCAATCCGCTTCGATGTTCTCGACCAGTTCATGGTCCACGTGGTGACCGGTGAAGAAGAGCGCATCAGATGGAGTAGGCTTGAGGATCTTGCCTTTGTCGTCGAAGCCGCGCATCACGCGGAAACCGTAGTAGCCAGAGGGTGATTGAACCGCGTGCTTGGCGCCTTCGGTGAGTTGGAACGCCATGGGCCAGTTATCGAACATCATGTCTACGACGTTGGTCATGCCGCCCGCGACGGCGCCCATGCAGTTCCACATGTGCGAGGTGAGGATGGGCATATCAGAAGGAAGCGCACCGTAGAGATTGTTGAACAGTTCGCTCATCTTGAAATCTTTGACTTCGGTCTTGAGGAAGCGCCAAGGCCAAGTGCTGGTCATGTAATTGAAAAGCTGATCCAAGCCAGGCAGGGACGGTTCGCCAGTGGTGAGAGATTCCCACACGTATTTGTCGAACCACGGATAACGCTGTGAGATGCGCGAATACTTACTATAGTTAGTGTTACACCAATTAATTACATCGGTGCTGATGCCGGGTATGCCGAGCAGGTCGAGCCAATATGGAGTAAACCCCATTGCCTTGGCAGCAGAGACGCCCGCCATTGCAATGCGATAGTGACCAAAGCCCATGCGAATGGTGCTGACGATCACGCCGTTCTTTTTGTCCACGGGTTGCCCGCTGCCATCGCGGACGATGTTCTTCAGCCCGAAAATCTCAGAACCATAGGGATGGTCTTCCACAGTAAGGTTGAATTTTTCATTTGGGTCGTACTTGAATTTCTTCGCCAGCATGTCCTTCCACGCATCGGCGGCGCGAGATTGTCTTTCTGTAATGGGGTTGCCGTACACTTCGTAGCGGCCGTTCTTCTTTTGAAGCATGTTGAAATCTCTCCTTGAGGATGAAAATAATTGCAACGATATTTATAAAGCCAGTGTTCTTTCCATGAAATTCAATGTCAGGCTCGTAACCTTATCCAACTCCGAATCGATCAAAATTGGATGACCCGATTCCTCCATCCAGTGATGTTCCTTCACTGCAGAAGCAACGCCGCGCAAGATTATATCCCCTGCCTGCGGATTTACGGTCACATCCTTTCGCCCCTGAAACACAACAATCGGCTGGGCGATATGTGGCAAAACGTTCCTCACTGCTTGTTGAAACTTGAGTGTTTGAAGAATTCCCTTGGTCGGCAACTCGGGATGGTACCCCTGCCAATATTCAGACTTCTCCAAGGTTTCGCGCTTTGCATAGGGCATGAAAGATGAACCGAGATAAAGTTTGATTCTATCAACAGTGGAAACATTCAATTCAATGGCAGGCGCGTACAACATCACGCCGCTTGCTTCGGGATGCCTGCCTGCCAGATACAAAGCGACCAGCCCGCCCATCGATTCGCCGCCGAGGAAAACATGCTCACAACGGGATCTCAACTGCTCGTAGACTTTTTCTCCGCTCTCGACCCAATCCTGCCAGGTAACGCGGTTCAGATCTTCGGGACGGTTGCCATGACCTGCCAGTAAAGGTCCGCCTACGCTGTAACCTTTTTCGTGCAGACGTTTGGCGAATAATCGTACTTCAGCGGTAGTGGCGGTGTAGCCATGTGAAAGGAACACACCCACCGGGCCCGCTTCCCACAAGAAGGTTTCGCCTTCAAGGTGCGGATTGTGAAGCACGTACTTTTGCATAACATTATCCCTTCACGCCGCTGCCTGCCACGCTTTCCACAAAGAAGCGCTGACCGAGGATGAAGACGATCAACGGTGGGACGATGGCGATTGCCGCACCTGCAAGAATGAGATTAGGCGTATCGGAGGCGCGTCCGCGCAGCACGTTGAGAGCAAGCGTGAGCACGTGATTCTTCTCATTGCCCACGTTGATGATGACCAACGGCCAGATGAACGAGTTCCAGGCGTAGAGAAAGGTAAAGGTCGCTTGAGTGGCAAGGGCGGGGACAGAGGCGGGGATGATGATGTCTTTGAGAATGGCAAAGCGTGAAGCGCCATCCAACAACGCCGCTTCCTCGATCTCCTTGGGGAAGGTGATGAAGTGCTGGCGCATCAGGAAGGTTCCGTAGGCGGTGAAGATCCACGGGATGATGAGCGAGGCGAGACGGTCGGTCCAGCCGATGAGCACCATCAGTTGGTAGAGCGGCACGATCAGCATCACAAAGGGGATCATGATGGTGCCGAGGTAGAAAACGAAGACCGTGTCGCGCCCGGGGAATTTGAGGCGGGCAAAAGCATAGCCGCCAAAGACCGATGTGACCAATTGACCGAGTACCACCAAAACCGTAACCAACGTGGTGTTGGTAAGCGCACGCCCAAGGTTATTCAACTCGATGACCTCCTGATAGTTCTCAGGATGCCAACTGACATTTTCCACCGGTTCGCTCAAGCGCACGTTTTGAAAGATCGCTTCAGACTCAGGATTTTGCGGGTCAATGAACTCCCCCACCGTAGTCTGGCTGACGAGGATCATTGGCACAATCTGACCATCCACTTCGACATCAAAGAGTTTGACCTCTTCACCATTGACGATGACCTTCTGTTGATTCATCACACCGCCTGTCGGTTTGATTTCACTGATGAAGCGTTCGACAGTGTTGGTGAGGTCATCGGCAGGGGCGTACGTGCCGACCTTGATATTGCTTTTGGCAAGTGCGTATTCTTTGCGAGTACCATCCACTTCCACAAAGTAAAGCGGAAGCGGCTCATCATATCCTTCCACTTGGATCGTGACCGGGTCACGCGGCAACATGCGCGGCGGGTAGCGGAAGGTGTCGGCGGGAATCTTGAACGAGGTAGAGAGCATGTAAAGGAAGGGGAAGATCATGACGAGCGCGAAGAACGTCAGCACAAAGTACACGCCGAAGTTGCTCAGGAAACGAACGAAGCGGTAGGATTTCATGTTCATGGTTGTCTCCTTTTACCCTTCATAAATACTGGAACGGCGCTGGCGCTGGAACTGGATGAGCGTCAAACCGAAGATGACGATAAAAAGTACCCACGCAATGGCAGAGGCATAGCCCTGCTGGAAGTTCTGGAAGCCGGAACGATACAGGTACAAGACCAGGGTGATGGTCGAGTTATTTGGTCCCTCCGGCGGGTTCATGAGGATGAATACCTGTTCAAAGACCTGCATGGCTTGAATGGTGGTGGTGGATACCACGTAAAAGGTTGTGGGGGCAAGCATGGGGAGCGTGATGCCCCAGAACTTGTCCCAAGCCCCGGCTCCATCCACGGTGGCGGCTTCGTACAACTCGCCGGGGATGTTCTGCAAGCCTGCGAGGAAGAGCACGGTGTTGAAGCCCATCGTCTGCCAGGCGGCGATGATGATGATGGCGAAGAGGGCTGTATTTTCGTCTGACACCCATTGGATCTTCGGGTCTACTACGGCAACGTTGAAGAGATTATTCCAAAACTCGATGCCCAGTGTGATGAAGTAGTTGATGTAGCCAATGGTGGCATTGTATAACCACTGCCAAACAAGGGAGATACCCACCACGGCGGCGATGCTGGGCATGAAATACACAGCGCGATAAAACTTCATGCCGGGCAATTTGCTGTTGAGGATGTTGGACAAAATCAAGGCGGGGATCACACTCAGGGGAACAGCGAACAGCACAAAGGTCAGGGTGTTGCGAAGCGCGAGCCAGAAAAATTTATCGGCGGCGGCAAAGAGAATCCCGGTATTCCCAAAGGTGAAGCGTCCCACTTCATCATAGACTTTGATATCGACCACATCACGCGCGAGTTGATCGGGAGAATCAAGCGTGACGAATTTGATGTTGAGGATCTTGGCATAATTATCGAAGCCGACCCAATTGGGCGTGCGAATGGCATCTGAATCGGTGAAGGAGAAATAGAACGAGAGCAACAGCGGACCGGCGAAGAAAATGAGAAAACCCAGCAAATTAGGCGACAGGAAAAGCCAGCCGTTGATGATCTGCTCATGCCCGGTTTTGACGTTAAGAGCCTGCGCCACCGTGGGGCGGTTCATTGACCAGAGAGAGACGGCAAAGATCGCCATGCTCGCAACCGCCGCCAACGCGGATGGTTGTTGCACAAGTTTTCCAAGGAAGAAGGTTACTCCATTGAGTGTATTCACCTGCCAGAGGAAGAGGACGAAGCCCCCCAACATCACCCAGCGGCTGACGGTTTTGAGGCTGGTCTCGGCAGTTGTTTTTTTATTGGGGAAGTATTCTTCCAACATTCCGAGAAAATATCCCAGCGCGGTGATGCCCAGGTATGGAATGCCCCTGCTAAAGTTCTCCCCCAACGCATCGATGCCGATGAAGAATTCACCTGCATTCAAAACAAAAACAAAACAGGCAACAAAGCCAAGATAATCGAGGACAAGGGTTGCCATGCGCCCGGCATGATGGCGTTTCTCGATCTGCAAAGCGCCATACACGCTGTACATGGCAGCCAGCCCCGCAACAAGGGAGAGCAACACCTTTTGCCAGAGCGACGTTTCGGCTGAGCCCGACCAAACCATGAAGATGGATGCCGCCATCAGCAAGGCAAACAATGCCCGCCATAAGGTGTGGATGCGAAGGTTCAATGAGGTCTGAGTGTCTATCCGTAATTGAGCCGTCATATTCTCATCTCCGTTAAGTTGGACTTCAGAATGTGTTTACAAAAAAATCTCGAAACGGCAAAAACAATTTTGTGGTTTGGGGATTTCGTTGTAATCCATGAAAGTGGGGCAGGCTATGCAGCCTGCCCCACAAACGTACAGAAACTACTTTATTGGTTGAAGGCTTTGTTGGCTTCGTCACAGATCGTGGCGCCGAAGTCATCCACCGAGGTGGAGCCGGTCAACACGCCCTGGATGGCGGGTCCCATGATCTTGTCGAATTCGGGCCAGGAGCCAGCCCACAACGGACCTTCAGCGGTCGGAGCAGCGGCAGGAGCGATGCCGTTCAAGAACGCCTGATTGTTGGCAGGCGGGGTGAAGGTGAGGAAGGCATCGAGCGCTTCCTGGCTCACGCGGCTGGGGATGTTGGCGCCGAGGGCAGAGATCTTGCCCTGGGTTTGAGCGGTGGTGAGCGCCTGAACGAGAGCCCAGGCTTCTTCAGGATGTTCGGTGTTGGCGTTGATCACATACGCGCCCCAGAACAGCCAGTTGCCCGGCGTGCCATTGGGACCAGCAGGCAGTTCAACGACATCCCAGTTGAAGTCCACAGTGCGGACGCCCGGGGTAGCCCAGCGGCCATTCTGGAACATGGCAACCTTACCAGCGCGGAAGGCAGGTTCGGGATCTTCACCGTAAGGTACGGCAACATCAAAGTCCTGATAGAGGGAGCGCTGGAAGTCGAGACCTGCAAGGGATTCTTCGGTATTAAGCGCGCAGGCAGCACGGTCTTCGGTGAAGAAGCCGCCGCCAGAGGCGTTCAGCCAAACACCGTAAGGACCCCACCAAGCAGAGGCACCGTATCCGTAAATGTCAGAGCCGAGCGCGCGGGTAGCCTGAGAAACTTCGAGGAAGGCTTCCCAATCCCATTCGCCATTGGCAGCCAGTTCGCGGGGATCCGCAGCGCCGGCTTCAGCGATCAGGTCGAGGTTGAGGTAGAGCGCAAAGGTGGACACATCGCGGGGCAGACCCCAAACCGCACCAGAGCCGTCGCCAGAAGCGCCGGTTTCGGGGTTGTAGGTCAGGTGGAACATGGGACCTTCGTAGAAGTCAGCGGCGGTGTAGCCTTCGGTCGCAGCAGCGAGGTCGGCAGCGTTGAGGATCAAACCGCGGGTGGCGAAATCAGCCACGTCGGTTCCGGGGATCCAGAACACATCAGGCGCGGTGCCAGCGGCAATTTCAGCGCGGAGTTGGTCTTGATAGTTGGCGCCTTCAGAACCACCGGGTTCGTAGGTGAGGGTAATACCATCGAGTTCACCATCAAGTTCGGTGCTGATCTGGCTGTACACGTCAATTTCTTCCTGATTATCAGGGCGGGTGCGCCAGCGAATTTCAACTTCTTCACCAGTTTCTTCAGCGACGACTTCTTCCGTCGCAACTTCTTCAGCTGCTTCTTCGGTCACAGCTTCTTCAGCAGGGGCTTCGGTTGCGGGAGCGCCACAAGCAGCCAGAACGAAAGAAGCGATGACGAGCAGCGTCAGAATCTTCACGAGCAAGTTCTTATTCATTTATTCTTCTCCTTGGAATTGGACGAACAATATAACAAGCAATATGAACGTGCATTGGCGTATTACGAGGTTTAATCACCTCCTTTAACGGTGGACTGACGTACAACCAGCTGAGCCGGTAATTTAAGAACGGTTTGCTCAACGGTCTTGTTTTGAATAATGTCGATCAGTTTTCGGATGGCTTCCTGCCCAATGAGGGGCATATCCTGCCGCATGGTCGTCAGAGGCGGGTCAAAATAGGAAGACAAAGGCATATCGTCCACGCCAATGACTGAGAGTTGATCCGGCACTTTTAGGTTTGCATCCCGCGCGGCGCGCAAGACACCCATTGCCATGCGGTCATTCTGGGCAAAGACCGCCGTCGGCAGGTTGCCCTTCTTCACAAAATCAGCCAACGCATCACTGCCAGAAGAAGCCGACCAATCCCCTTCAAACACCAAAGCCTGGTCAAACGCAAGCCCAGCTTCTTGCAATGCGTGACGGTACCCTTCCAAACGATCTTGCGAACAATCTTCTTCCATCGGTCCGGTGACCAACGCAATCCGCTTGTGACCGAGCGAGATCAAATGTTGCGTGGCTTCGTACGCCACCTTCTCATCGTCCAGCGAGATCGAACACACGGCTTCATCGTGCGAGCGCGCGCCCACGAACACCACCGGAAAATCTTTCGGCAGAAACTGATACCGTTCATCGGCATACGGGTTGATGACGATCAACCCATCCACGCGCCTGTGCCCCACCAGTTCATCCACCAAGCCTTGAAATGCCTGCGGGTCAGAAGCCGATGAAGACAACACAAAATAATTATGCTGGCGGGCTTCCACTTCGGCGCCTTCAATGACACTGGCAAAGGTATAGTCTGTAAGATTTGGGGAAATGATGGCAAGCGTATGCGTCAACCCTCGCGCCATCGAACGCGCAATCGCGCTGGGACGGTAGCCCAGTTCTTCAATAGCAGCCTCAACCAAAGCACGGGTTTCAGGCAGCACATCTTCACTGCCGTTGATGACGCGTGAAACGGTCTGGTGAGATACACCAGCCTGACGGGCAACATCACGAATGGTTGGGCGGTTAGAATTCATTTGATATAATGTGACCGGTCACGTGAACGGTAACATGAGTCTACAAAAAAAATATGCCGTTGTCAATAGGCAATTCCAAATTGAGGCATTTTGATGGTCAAAATTAATGCGAACCTGCCCGAAATCCGTGTTTCCACCCCAACCTACACGTGGAAATGGAATGCCGTCACTGACACTATTTGGCTACACGACAAAAATCAACGCCTCATTGTCCGCGCCCAACACAAGCCACTCATAGTCACCTCCCCTATTCAATTGGAATTTACAACCGTCACGCATGAAATTCAGGCTGACCAAATCCGCATCACCTATCATGGACAAAACCCCGCCTCTTCCGTAACTGTGATCTGGTCTTTCCACCCAGACTTTATCTCCCTCGAGCCTTTTCTCCTCACTCTCCCCGCAGACGTAGACCTCGTCCAAATTGTTTACTTCCCCAAAACCGACGGCGACTCGTACAAGCCGTCCATGCACAGCCATTATGCTGTCATCCCCGGCTTGAGCATGAGTACCAACATCAGCCCCATCGTGGATTTGCACTCACGCCTCAACACCACCGCCGTCCTCGGCTCTGGCGCCATGCGCGGACCAGGTCTCACGCAACAATGGGGTTTGCCCGCTCACTACTTCTGCACCTTCAACACATCCGACCGCTGGAATGCCATCGGCGCGAAAGCCGAACAAAGCGAAGCCGCCTGCTGGGGCCTCGCCACCCTACCGCAAGGTGACTTCCGTTTGGAGATCCGCGAGATCGGCATCAGTCCCATCCTCAACCTGCGCACCGATTTATGGAATCACAAACCCGATACCTTCGGCTTTCACTTCCTTATCACCTTTGGCGAGAATTATCACGAAGCCATTCGCAAGTATTACCAAGTCTTACAGCGCGAGAAGTTCATCTCGCCTAAAACACATTCGCCAAAAAAACTAGAAGTCCTGCTTGCGCCGCAATACAACACTTGGGGTGTAGAGTCTGCTCTCGCTCTGCCACCTGAGCAACTGACCGAAGACCTCGTCCGCGATATTTTTGGCAAGTATCAACGTTCAGGCATGCGGGCTAAAACCTTCGTCATCGACGACAAATGGGAAGGCGTGTACGGCGAGCTCAACCACGACCCCGAACGCTTTCCTAATTTTGAAAACCTGCTCAATGACATCCGCGCACAAGGTTACAACATCGGCTTGTGGGCGGCATTTTTGCGCTGTCAAACCCCCGCCGCACTCGGCTTGGACGAATCACATCTCCTGCAAACACACGAAGGCAAACCACTCTGGCTCAATCATCAAACGTCCCGCTACGGTATCTTCGACATGACCCAGCCCAAAGTGCAGGAAGTGTTACGTCAGCGTGCTAAAGACTTCATCCGCCGCTATAAACCCGATCTGATCAAATTCGACTTCGGCTATGAACTGCCGTCGCTGGATGTCGCCGCCCCGCAAGATATGACCTACGCCGGTGAACGTCTCCTGCAAAAAGGATTGGAAATCATCGTGGGCGCGATGAAGGAGGAAAACCCCGATCTCGTCATCATGTACTATGGTCTCTCTCCCCTGCTCATTGACTACTACGACCTGCACAGCCCCGATGACCTGGTCTACTGCATCGGTGATTACGACCTTGAGACCAATCGCCGAGTCTTCTTTAGCAGCCTATGCGGTGAACTCGGTATGCCCACTTACAGTTCCTCTGGCTACGATTGGGACTCTGCCATCGACATCTGGTTTGACGCCATCGCTTCGGGCAGTCTCGGCTCGCTGCATTGCTTCGACGGCGACGAGAACGGGGAAAAACCGTCCACGAGGCACATTGCCAAATTTAACGGGATCAACTCCCTCGTTAGGAAAGAGGCGCGATTCACCACCAAGCCAGTCCACGCGAAATGGCAAGGTGGTCTGCGCGCGGGTTTTAGTCCATCATGGGAGCGCATCGAAAACGACAAGACTGTTCTGCTGGCATTGCGCACGCATCAATTCGACGGCAAGCCAATTCCAACTCATTACAAAAATATTCAATCAGATGTGATGTTGGTGATCGCCGCTCTCGACGATGAAAGCATTGGTGAGTCAAGCCGTATTGGCATCGTGTCATTCGGCGATGGATATTGCAGCATTAAAAACAAATACCGTCAGGCAAAACTCATCGAACACCATCTGGATGGAAAACAAAACGAGACGCATCTCAGATTCCGAGACCACCTGACCCTCAACCTTACTCAACACGAAACCCTCGAATGGATTGAAATTATTTTCAAAAAGGAATGAGTACGTTTTACAATCCGTATGGGAGTTTGGGGCTCAAGTCGACAATTTGTGCCCGATCCATTGATCTCAATATGATCAAACCCGCCTTTGGGGAAGACATTTACTGGAAGAAAAGCAAAAAATTTTAAGCATTAAGAATCTTCAAATTAAGATATATTGATTTCACAAAAACATCTGGATAAAAGGTCAGTCCTCTTTCATAAGTGCCGCGGAATTCTGAAGTTCTACATTGGGTTTAGTTACCGAAAGCAGCACGTTTGGGGTCCATGCTATTTTTGGACGTTTGCAAGAGATCTACTTACAAAGTTCGCTTTATGGAAATCAAATGAATCTCAATCGCTTCCCCATCCCATTTTTAATACTTGCCATCCTTGGTCTGCTTGCCGGGTTGTGGGCAGGCCTTATGCGTCTCGGTTGGCAACTGCCCACCCTCACTCCGTCACTTGCCATGCTGCATGGCCCGCTGATGATCTCTGGATTTTTAGGGACTCTCATCACGCTCGAACGCGCAGTCGCGATGAAACAAACGTGGATGTATCTCCCCCCGCTTCTTTCCGGACTGGGTTGGCTGCTCGCCACCATTGTGCCAGATCTCCCCTTTGGCGTAATCCTGCTAACGCTTGCCAGCCTGGGCGGAGTCGCCATCCTCACAGAAATCGTCCGCCGCGAGAATGCCCTACACACTATGACCATGCTCTTCGGCGCTGCCGCCTGGTTTACAGGCAACCTGCTTTGGATGTTCGGCTGGCAAATGTATCAAGTCGTCTTTCTATGGATGGCGTTCCTCGTGCTCACCATCGCAGGCGAACGGCTCGAACTAAGCCGCGTTTTGCGTCCCACATCTTTTCAACAAACTCTCTTCAGCGTGATCACTGCCATCTTTATCACGGGAGTTGCGCTCGCCCTATTTAACCTGCAACTCGGTACACGCCTCAGCGGACTCGGGCTATTGCTGCTCCCACTTTGGTCACTCCGCAATGACATCGCCTGGCGCAACCTTCGGCACAAACTTCCGCTCACGCGCTATATTGCCTGGTGCCTTGCCCTCGGCTTCGTCTGGCTCGGCGTCGGCGGCGGATTAAGTCTGGTGTTCGGCGCACAGGTGGCGGGTCCGCGTTATGACGCGGTGTTGCATGCGGTCTTTGTCGGCTTTGTCATCTCGATGATCTTCGGTCACGCACCCATCATCTTCCCTGCCATTCTCGGCGCGCCAATCAATTTTCAACCTGCGTTTTATTTTCATTTGGGGTTGCTGCACGTCTCACTCGCCATACGCATCTTCGCAGACTACGCCAATCTCCATACCCTGCGCATGTGGGGCGGGCTGTTGAATGAATTGGCCATTTTCATTTTCATCGGTATGACGGTCATGTCCGTTCGGAAAAGTCTTTCTATGAAAGGCTGAGCCATGTAAATTTTCGCTCCACTGAACATCCACATGTTGGTTGGAAAAAAACCAACGTGAACCCTTATATCGATCTCAACAAGTCTGCATGTGCCCGCCTGATCGTATCCATGTCCATCTTTTCCAGTTTACGGTCGTAAGTCAGGTAGCCATTGATCTCGATTTCCACATCGGTCGTTTGAGTGTAGACCGCCGCAGCGAGACCTCGTGCGATCAGTGGCTTGAGTTCATTTTCAAGCAGTGTGATATAAGCATCGGTTAACTCCCGGCTTGAAGCATAATGCCGATACCCAAATTTTTTCTCCTCATTCCAAACGTGACCGGGGATCTTAAAGCTATACCCGCCAAATTCAGAAACCACAAAAGCGCGGCTGTCAGGTTTTGGACGTTTTAATTTTTTGAAATATACATGCCTGCTCTGAAAATCTCCTGCATTCTGATCGAACCAACCGGAAGCATGATCCACCAAACGGGTTGGGTCGTATTCCTTGACCCACCTCGCCACATCCACTGACTGGAACTGCCCCCAACTTTCATTGAATGGAACCCACACTGCAATACATACCGCATTGTAAAGATGGTCGATCATACCTTTTAATTCTGCCCGATACTCAGCGCGGTTGCTTTCAACCGCTCGACCAAAGCGGTGCAGGCGGCGCGTGTCGTTGCGATGGAAACCTAACAGCATCGAAGAGACCGCCACCACCTCCCCATCGATCAAGCCGCCATTGGGCATATCCTGCCAGACGATCATGCCCAACCTGTCACAGGCATAATACCAACGCAGCGGCTCCACCTTGATATGCTTGCGGATCATGTTGCAACCGATCCGCTTTGTGTATTGAATATCGAACAACATCGCTTCTTCTGAAGCAGGAGTGTACAAGCCATCCGGAAAATATCCCTGATCGAGCGGACCATATAAAAACATGGGGCGATCATTCAAAGCAAAACGCAAATGACCGTCCGCATCTTTGACCAATCCAAACTTTCGCATGGCAAAATAACTGCCCACCTCATCCAAAATTTGTTCGTCTCGAACCAAACGGACCCGCAGATCATACAGGTAAGGATCTGCCGGACTCCAAACTCTTGGATTTGGAATCACACTGCTTACCTGACCCGCAGCCTGCTCCCCCACCGAAATGATTTTTCCATCGCTGTGGCTTGTCTCTGCCACCACGCGCACCCCCGCTGCATCCCCTCGCATCTCGACCTCCACTGTAAGCGATTTGGAATCAAGATCCGGCGTGAGTTTCAACGAAGCGATGCTGACCTCCGGTACAACCTCCAACCACACCGTTTGCCAAATTCCAGAGACAGGCGTGTACCAAATCCCCTTTGGGTTCAATACCTGCTTGCCGCGCTGCTGCAAACCCGTATCGGTCGGGTCCCAAACCGATACCAGAAGTTCATTTTCACCCTGTACCAAAGCGTCTGTAATATCAAACGTGAACGACAAATATCCGCCGCGATGGCTGCCTGCTTCTTTTCCATTGACCCAAACTTGACATTCATAGTCCACGGCGCCGAAGTGCAGCAAGACCTTTTCACTCTCACGGAACGTTGGTGAAACAAACGACCTTCGATACCATAACCGCTGGGCAGGTAACAGCGGCTTTTGCACACCCGAAAGCAAAGACTCAACGGCATATGGCACAAGGATGTCACCGTCGAATTTTTGAGGCGCGGGGTTTGCTTTTGGCTGAATGGCGTATTGCCAAAGCCCGTTCAAGTTGACCCAATCGTGGCGCGTCATCTGCGGACGTGGATATTCAGGCAGCGGGATGGGCGTGGATGGATTCCAAGGTGTTTTCATTCGTTCACCCAAACCGTCATGGTCGATTCGCCGCGATTGCCCCATAAATGATAAGGAATGAAAGTGAGTTGTTTTCCTTCCGGGGTATATCCCAGGATCGCATGGGCATGATCACCCAAAGGAGGGAATGGGAAATATTCCAGATCATACTTGTTTCCGATTCGGGCAGAGAAGATGTCCACATCAGGGTTATCCACGCTTTCAAGACAATAAACAAAGGGTCCATTTGTAAGAGCAATTTTGCCCTGATGTCCACGCACGCGTGGGCTGGCATGACGGAATATAGGGGTATAAACAAAATGCAGATGAACAACATCCCCGGCATTCCAAAAGCGTTTGATGGAAACCCATTCGGAAGAACGCGGATCAAACCCTCCCGCTGTAAGCTCGAAAGGAAGCGGTTCATTCGGGTCATCATAACCTGAAAATTTCATCGTTACCTTTTCTTCTTCATTATTGACCGAGTACGCCAGGTCTGCCCAACTGGGCACACGCAAGTGGAGCGTAAACTCGACTGGCGCAGTCTCGGAAAAGGGAGAAATCATAAATGGGTACACTTTCAGCGTGGCTGTTCTGCCCCAGGGAAGATCAGTCTCCATTGTAAGGCTGATGGAAGCGGTCCTGTCATTTTCCAATTGCACGATCTCATTATCCAACTCGCTGGTGATGTATTGATGAATAAAAACGTCGCATTTGTCTGACGAGTAAATGTATTTCCCCAAATCTGCCCATGTGCGGGAAAGGTTGGATGGACAACAGGGCACGGCATACCAGGGCTTGCGCGTCACGCCACCTTTGCAGGTCAGCGGATTGTTGTAGAAATAAGTCGTGCCGTCCAAGCCCATACCGACGGCAGCAGCGTTATACAGTTGCCACTCGAACAGGTCGCTGTATTTGGCTTCATGGGTGACCTGCGCCATTTCCCAATTCCAGAACATGCTGGCGAGGGCGGCACAGGTTTCAGCGTAGGCAAATTCGGGATCGAGTTCGTAGTCGTTACCGAAACCTTCCATGCCCGGTAGCGAACCAATACCGCCGGTGACATACATACGGCGCGAGACCATGCGATCCCATGCCTGTTCGAGTGCAGGAAACAGGGTGTTATCACCATTGGCGCGGGCAAGCATGGCAATTGCTGTTTCAAGATACGCAAAGCGGACGGAATGCCCTACCGGCACAGTCTGTTTGCGTACCGGTGCATGTTGCTGGAAATATTTCCCACTCAGCGCACTGGCATACCAACGCAAGGTTGTATTCTTTGGTTTCCTGGCGGCATTACCCGGCGGAACTTGAAACGGTATGAATGTTGGGTGCGCGGTAAGATACTCCTGCTTTTTTTGCCGCACAAATTTTCCACGCGAGTCTACGCTGGTATTTTGTTGAATGATGGACAAAGCGAAGAAGGGGTTGCGTCCGCGCTGCTCGATGAATTGCTGCGCCATGTCAAGATAAGGCTTGTGCTCCGTTACTTGATATAACCGCAATAAAGCGATCTCGATCTCTTCGTGTCCGGGTGTGAATTGCGCACCTTTGCCACTGAAATCTTCCACAATACGGTCGGCGGCGCGGATGGCGATGGTCAACGCTTCAGCGCGGGAGGTGGCTTGGTGATGCGAAACCCCGGCTTCAATCAAATGTCCGTGACAGTAGAGTTCATGCTCGATCTGTAAATTTTTCCAACGGTCGTTTGGGAAGTGGATTTGATTGTAGGTGAAGAGATACCCGTCTGGTTGTTGGGCACGCGCTATCAGCGAAATATAGGCGTCCATAACGGAGGCAAGTTCCGGCGTAGGAAAAGAAGCGTAGATTCGGGACGCGGCATCCAGCCATTTATGAGAGTCGGAATCGGCGAAGAACCAGCCTTCGCGGAAGCCATCCACATCCCCGGCAGCAATGCGAAAATTTTCGATGCAGCCCGAGGCTTCGAGTTGCTCCCATTGGTGAAAGATCGCGCGTTGCGCGTTGACCTTGAGGCGGTCATACCAAAAACCGGATGTGATTTTGGATTTCATTTTTTGTCATTGATGAAGAACAGCGGGACGAGCGCGAGCAGACTGATGATGGAACCGACCTGAAAGATGATCGGCGCGGGTACGAATCCGGTCTGACCGTTGAGCGTGGTCGGCGTGCCAAAGTTTTGAATCAGCGTTGAGCCGATCCACGGACCGATGACCATTGGGATGGCGATCCAGAAGATCATGCGAATGCCGAGGAATTTGCCGCGGCTTTTTTCCGGCAACAGGTCTTTAAGCCACGCCACAGATGCGATACCCATGGCAACCGAGAATGCCTGCCAAAACAAGCCGGTGAGCGCGAGCAAGGGCAGAGTGTTGACCAGCGAAAGAAAAATCCCGCCAAGACTGCTGACGATGGTGGCAACGAAAAGCATATTGCGTTTGTTCCATTTATCGGCAAGGATGCCGAAGGGAACTGCAAAGACGGCGCTGCCCACCATGACCGCGCCGCCGATGATGCTGAACTCAGACTTGGTGACGCCGATGTAATTTTCAAGATAGATGATGAGATAGGGAAGCGAAACCTGCATACCGATGCTGCTCAACATGATAAAAAGCAAAATGATGAACAAGGCGCGATTCTGCTTGAGCAGGTTGATGTCGAACAGTTCTGTGAATTCAGTGAGGAAGGGGCGTTGGGTTTCGTCCGCTTTGGCGGGTAGCGGAGCATCTTGCAACAGACTGCCCGCCACAAGCCCGACCAGAATGACAATGCCGCCCAACGTGTAGAAGAAGGTAAAGTAGCCCACACTGTCGATCAACATGCCAGCCGCAACCATCGCCACGATCTGTGCAAGGAAAACGCTGAGGTTGAGCACGCCTTCCACCCGTCCACGAGTTTCGGTGGTGGCGATGTCGGTCGTCCAAGCGCTGAAAGCGGCGTCGTTGGCGGTGGAGCCGAAAAAGGTCATCACAGAGTCGGCAATGACTACCATGACGATGGCAACGCTGGTCGTTTGAATGTAGGCGACTGTCGGGAAAAGTACCGTGGAAAGCCCCCATAGAATGTAACCGATCAAGATGAACGGGCGACGCCTGCCCCAGCGGGTACGAGTGCGGTCGCTGAGTGTGCCCATGAAGAGTGTGGTCAGCGTGGCTGTGATGGCGCTGCCTGCGACCATCCATGCCACAGGACGTGGATCAGGTGTGATGGTGTCATACACAAAGGTGTTGAACCACGAGTTTTCCACTGCCCAGGCAATCTGACCCGTGAGGGCGAGAGCAAGCATGATGAACCAGGTACGGGAGGTAAGGCGGGTTGACGGTGTAGTTTGCATGATGGACCTTTTGGAAGTGTTGTTTTTATCGAAACTCGGACAACAGTCCTATAGTAGGCTGTTTTCATTCTAATCCACCATGAATGGGAAATGCAACACCCAACTTTATTCCTTCCATTTCGCGATTAAAAAGAAGCCACCAGATGCACCCAAAAGATGTATTGAACGTCTTAAGTGTTCTTCTTCGCCGAACCCAATTGAACCTCATGAAACTGTGGTTCGGGGCGGTTGGGCAAGCCGAGATTGTTGTTCAATAACAGGGCTTAAATTAATATTTGTTCTTCCGGGAAAGCGATCAAACGCGGGGGAGCAAGCTGCGCCAGCGCTACGATAATGGTGATGGCTCCCAACCTTCCCCAAAACATGACGAGACATATCATTATCTGACCAAAAACGTTTAAACTACTGGTGAATCCCAACGATAAACCACACGTAGCAAAAGCGGAAACAACCTCGAATAGCACTTGGTGCAATGAGGCACCAGGATGAGTGGCAAGCAAAAGCCAAGTAACGATGACAACGACCGCCAGTGAAACTGTCAGCACGGCAGAGGCACGCCGCATAGTGGCAGCGCCCAAACTCCGCCCGAAGATATGAGGCGTTTCACGCCCACGGGCAAATGCCCATAAGCCGACCAATAGGACGATCAAGGTACTGGTTGTGATGCCGCCTCCCATGGAGGCAGGGGCAGTACCAATAAACATCAGCGCAATTTTCAATAATTGACTTGAGGGAGCAAGGTCGTAAAAATTATCGAGCGCGCTGAATCCAGCCGTACGCGCTGAGATCGACTGGAATATAGAAATCGACATGGCACGTTCCAGAGGAAACTCTGCCATGGTTGCGCCCGGTTGGGTTTCGGGGAAAAACAAACCGGCAGAACCAACAATGACGAGAACCACCGTGATGAGCAATGTCAGGCGCGAGTGTAAAGAAAGAAAACGACGGGAACGCGCCAGCACAAGCAGAATATCTGTCACAACCGGAATGCCCAATCCGCCAACAAAGATCAGACTGCCAAGCACCGTCAAGGAAAAGGGATCGTTGGGAACATTACTGAATCCCGGTGTACCGACAAACAGATCGAAACCCGCATTACAAAAGGCAGAAATAGCATGAAAGACCGCATATAGAGCAGCCCTTTCAGGACCGAGATCTGCCTGCCAATGAAACCAAAGCAGGACCGCCCCCACGAGTTCCAAAGCAACCACTGTAATCATTACACGGCGAATCAGGATAACGATGGCGTTCATATCCAATAGCCCAAATGAATCACGGAGCGCCAACCGATCTGCAAAAGAAATGCTGCGACCAAGCAGCCGAAAGATGATCACAGAAACCACCATATACCCCACCCCGCCAATTTGTATGAGCGTCAATAAAAACAACTGCCCCAGAAATGACAAGTCGGTTGAGGGCACAATGATGGAAAGCCCGGTCACGGTTAACGCAGAAACAGAAGTGAAAAAAGCCTCATTGGGATTCAGGGGTCGCTCCGCACCCATGACTGGCAGCATGAGGAGAAGGGAGGAGACAAACACCATGGACGCCAACCCCAGCACCAACTTGACTTGTGTTGGTACGCGGCGTAAAAAGCCCCCCCGCTTACGAAAATTCATCATCATGGTATCAACGCAACTCGGTTAGTTTGGCAATTTTGTCTGTGCGTCCGATAAGCACGATAATATCATTCGTATCAATGACCTGATCTGCATCGGGAGAGACGGTGACCGAGGCTTCATGTTTTACCGCTACAACAATCGCATCATACCGATTACGAAAATTCAGTTCAGACAGGCTTTTGCCAGCCATCGACTCTGGAACACGGAGTTCAAGGACGCTGTGCGTATCTCCAAAGGAAATCTGTTCAAGTAAATTGGGGGTTGCCAGTTCCACCCCTAAACGCCGCCCTGCATCCGCTTCAGGAAGGATCACCTGGTCTACACCAATGCGCAGCAGGATATCTTTTTGACGTTGAGATAGCGCCTTGCAAATCACCCGTTTCACCCCAAGTGACTTGAGCGCCACAGCGGTGATCAAGTTGCTTTCAAAATCAGACCCAATCGCAACAACCACCGTATCAAACGCGGCTATGTCAAGTGAACGAAGTGCTTCTTCATTTGTCGAGTCAACCACAACAGCCTGCGCACAAGCCTCACTGATGTATTGAACGATGGGAGCATCCTTATCCACCGCCAGAACACTATATCCTTTTTCGCTCAATGTGCGCACGACCGCCCTGCCAAATCGTCCCAGCCCTATGACAGCAAATTCTTTTTTCATCATAAATTGAAAACCTCACGCATGTAATAATTGCCCGAATATACCCTACTCTTGAATTTGTTGGGAATCATACCGCGTTTCTAATCCATTCCAAAAAAATCACCGATTGGGCTTACGCAAAATCATTTGTATCTTAAAAAATTGTGTTCGTCTTGCTTAAATTAAAAGGTGACAGCCACTTCAATGTGACTGTCACCTGACTTAACTATTTCCCTGCAACACCCACCACGGATTTTCCACAGAAGACATCGAATGTCTCGAGCGTGCCTTCTTCGCCAAAACCGCTGAGACCCCAAGCCGGACGCGGCGCGTCGACATTTAATTCGAGCAGGCTCACCCCATTAACCTTGACCCCGCCTGTGTTCATTTGACGTGCCACCTGCATGGCGTGGTCTTCATCTTTCGAGAAGACGTATCCGCCCAATCCATAGGGAGTCTGGTTGGCGAGTTTTACGGCTTCTTCGTCGGTCTTGAACGAGTGGACGGTGGCGACGGGTCCGAATATCTCTTCGAGCGTCTCTTCGGGTGCGACTCCCGTTATCAGCGTGGGAGAAAGATAGTAGCCCGCTGAATCAGGCGTCGGGGCGGAGTGATGCGTTTGTCCGCCTTTGGCTTTGAGAGCGTTGACCGCATCCACAATGCGACCGTGATGGGCAGAGTTGGCAAGCGGACCGAGTTGGGATTCCATCGAGAGCGCGTCGCCCACTTTAAGGGACTTAAATTTTTCCATCGCAGCGTTGACGACTTGATCCTGAATCGATTCATGGACAACGAGCCGACCGAGCGCGCGGCACCACTGACCGTTGAGCGTGGTCATGCCCGCGACGATACCATCGGCGACCTTGTCGATGTCGGCGTCTGGCAGAACGACCATGGCGTTGTTGCCACCGAGTTCGAGTTGAAGTGACTTGAAATCTGCGGCACAGGCAGCCGCGACGGCGCGACCACCCTGCAAACCGCCCGTGAACGAAACAGCGCGCACGCGTTTATCACCGACAAGTTTTGCACCGACATCGCTGCCGCCGTTGACGATCTGAAAGAGACCCTTGGGCAAACCTGCGGCTTCGAGACCATCCGCGAGGAAGAGACAGGAATACGGCGCCCACTCGGTCGGCTTGAGAATGACGGGACATCCCGCGGCGAGCGCGTTGGCAACTTTGTGCGCGGCAAGCGCAGCGGGAGAATTCCACGGCACGATGGCAACCGCAACACCGAGCGGCTTGCGCAACACTTCCACATCACCATGCGGACCTGGCACTTTGTTGACGGCATATCCACTCCGCAGCACGCCCGCGGCGGCTTTGAACGCCAGCCACACAATCGCGTTGACGAAACTCGTAGTACTGAAGACGATACCCGTGTTATACGACTCAACCGCGGCGATCATGGGAGTGAGTCCCATCAGATGATTGGCAGCGTTATCGAGAATGTCCGCGCGTTTTTCGGGAGAGGTATTCGCCCACTCACCCGTTGCATGCAAACGCTGCGCAACCTGTAAAGCGCGTTCGATGTTCTCTGGGCTGGTCGCCATTTGCGGCGCGATCTTTTCGCCCGTGTTCGGGTTGTGGACGAACGCACTCATATTGACTGTGGGTGCGACGCGTTCGCCGTCAATGTAATCGAAGAGGGTGAAGTGCTTTTTGACTTCGTCGAGCGGGGGCATTTTGATTTCGGGGAAGGACATGAGTTATCTCCTATTTTTTTAATCACAAAGTGTTACTAAGGTACACGAAGGAAGAGCATAGGGTTTTAAACCTTTATGACCCTTTATTGCCTTTGTGGTTAATAAGGTTTTCATTTTGAAACCGTAAACGACTTCGTCTCTGCACCATCCGTGATGCTTTTCGCCGCTTCGAGTCGTCCGCGTTCGGCGGGGAATGCCATGACCAGGCTCATCGCAATGTCTCGCAGCATGCGGGCAATCACACCTTTATTAGCGGTGCCGCTGGTGCCGGTCATTTTCATGGCAAGTTGTGCCACTTCAAAGCAGGCTTCAGAGGCGGTGCCCTTCGCCATGCGCCAATGCTGAATCACTTCAGTCTTCGATGCAATGGGCGGTTCGCAGGTTTCCAAGTCAATTTGCCTGCGAAGCCACAGGCGCGCAGTTTCGATTTCCACGGTCATTTTGCCGATCAATTCCTGATGGAAAGCGCTGGTCGCGATCGGCTTGCCTGTGTCTTCGAACTTCATGCTCATCGTTTTCTCGAGAGCATAGTCATAGGCTTGCTTTGCCGCACCAAGATAGATCGCAGAAATGGCGGGCTGGTTACCCATCAACGAGCCGCGGCTGGACTGCATCAACTTGACGAATGCGCCAGGGATCGCAAGCGATTCGCTATCAGGCACAAAGACATTTTCAAGGATGATGCCATGTGACGCCGTGGCTCGCATACCCAGCGCATCCCACTGCGGACGTTCCTTCACGCCCTCCGCCTCACGCGGGACGAAGAACATGACCAAGCCTTCCGCCGTGTCATACCCTTTGAGTTTTGCCGCTACCAAATACGCATCCGCAACGCCGGTGTTGCAACCAAACGACTTCACGCCATTGAGTTTCCAACCGCCATCCACTTTTTCGGCTTCGGTTGAAATGAAAACAGCGCTCTGCGATGACTTCGCCGTTTCACTGGCAAAATTCCCCAGTAATTGATTCTTCGTCCCCATGCGGTGCAGAACATTTTCAGCAAAGGCTCTCACCACAGGAATTTCTTCTTCGCTAAATTTTCCTTCTTCGATCGCATCCAGTCCAAGCAATCCACGCGATGACGTTGAGCAATGAAAGAAATACGCCAACGCTGTAGACGGACACGCCGTGCCCATCGCAAAGGTCGCGGCGGCGAGGTCGCGCAAATTGCCGCCCAACCCACCATACTCCTCTGGAATGACCAATCCAAGCAAGCCCGCCTTCGCCAACGTTTCGCGGTGCGGTTCGTAGAATCGTCCGCTGGCATCGGCTTCTTCGGCATGCGCGCGCAATTCAGCCAGCACCGACTCCACACGTTCGGCACGGGCACGCTCGGCGGGCGTCAGGTCGTCAAATAAAAATTCGGCAGTAAGTTTTGTCATGACATCTCCTCAATTCTTAAATTGGTCTTTCAACTCACTCAACAATTCCAACGTCTCCACATCGTTCTGGTAAATACTGCAGATCAACATCTGCACACTTGCTGCTTGATATTCGGCAAATAATTTCCTTGCGCCATCTACCGTCAAACCGCGACCTTTGAACAATGTCGCTTTTTCTAATTTGGATTGGATAGCGGACTCGTCTTTGGCAATGAGGACATTACATAGCACAGTACGCTCGATATCGTTGTAATCGCGTCCTTCTTTAACGCAATGCTGATTCAGCACTTCAAACTTGTGTTTTACATCCTCAGGCGAGCCGATGAAGTTGCACATATCCCCAACCCGCGCCACCGTGCGCAAGGTGAGTTGCTCGCCCGCCCCACCGATCAGAATTGGTGGATGTGGTTTCTGGCTCGGCTTGGGTTCAAGGATGGCATTCTCCACGCGGAAGTATTTGCCGTGAAAAGTAGCGCGTTCCTCCGTCCACATGGTTTTGATCAATTTGATGGCTTCTTCGAGTCTGTAAATTCTCTCGGCAGGTTTCTCTTGATACTCAAAGCCGTACTGCTTGTATTCCGCTTCATACCAACCCGCACCGATTCCGAGTGTGATCCGTCCATGACTGATGAGGTCTAGGTTGGCGACCATCTTTGCAAGCAGTGCGGGGTTGCGGTAGGACGTCGAAGTGACCAGCGTGGATAATCTGATTCGGTCAGTCACCGCCGCGAGCGCGGAAAGAAGCGTCCAGCCTTCCATGAACGGCTCTTCGGGAAGTCCATGCACGGGAATCTGGATCATGTGATCCATCACTGAGAACCAGTCAAAGCCGTGTTGCTCGACCCAGATCGCCTTCGCTTTGACAGCGTCGAAGATGTTGGCGTCGGGGTAGATATAAGATGGCGAATGAATTCCAAACTTCATCAAGTTTCTTTCCTCTTTCTTCTTTCATCTCGCCAAGGAAAGATGAAAGAAGAAAGAAATTTCACAAGGTTGGGCGTTTGATGTACTGACCTTTTGCCTCACCGATGATCTTGCCATTCTCAAAAACTTTATTGCCGCGCACAAACGTCGCTTTCACTTTACCCGTGAGTTCATGCCCTTCGAACGGCGTGTACCCCTGCCCCGACTCAGACTCCGCCGCGCGGACGACGAACGACTCGTTCGGGTCGAAGAGAACAATATCCGCGTCGTAGCCCTCAGCAATATCGCCCTTCGATAAAAGTCCATAACGCTGGGCAGGATTCCAACAGACGAGTTCTGCCATGCGATTCAAGGACAGTCCGCGTTTGGAGCCTTCGCTGTGCAAACCGCTCAACATGTATTCGGTGCCGCCAAAACCAGACTTCGCCATCCAAATATCATCGGGATGATCCGCGTTATATTTCATTTCAGTGGAACAGCAGGCATGGTCGCTGACCACCCAGTCCACATCGCCGCTCAAAACTTTTTCCCACAAAAATTCCACATCCGCACGCGGACGAATCGGCGGGTTGACCTTCGCCAGCACACCGTTGGGTTCATCCACATCGAGCAGCAAATGCCCGATCGTCACTTCGCGCCTGAAGTTGATATGCGGGAACAAGTCGCGCATCATCAACGCGGCTTCGAGCGCCTTGCGCGATGTGAGGTGCAGCAAGTTGATATTCGCACAACTGGTCTCATGCGCAAGATACGAAGCGATGAACACCGCCAAACCTTCGCTGTGCGGTGGACGCGCCGCGTTGTACGCGTGCAGTCCCTTCAACTTGCCTTCCTTTTGCACGATCGAAGTGTACGCATTCAAAATGTCCGCCACTTCGCAATGCAAACTCAAACTGATATGCGGCGCTTGCTTCGGGTTCGCTTCGATCATCTCGCTCAACTTGCGCATGATGAATTCAAAATGCGCAAAGTCGTATTTCTCGCCTTCTTCCAACTTCAAAAAATTATGCTGCTGGTCAGACTTGCCATGCAATCCATGCCCGCCATAAAACATAAAGATCTTGAACGACGACACGCCGAAGTCATTCATCAACATCGGCATCTCATCAATGTGTCCGCGGTTGATCGGCGCAAGGTGGTACGCATAATCCACCCAATACCTGCCCTTCGAAATATCCAACACCTCAGGGTAAAAATCCTTATACGCGCCGCCCTTGTTCAAATAATATTCGCCCGTACGAAAATACGTGATGGCACTCGTCACCCCACCCATCGCCGCCGCTTTAGATTCCGTTATCGCATCCTCTGCCAGCGGAGAATAGATTCCAACATGCATATGCCCATCGACCAGACCAGGGAACGCCAACAGTCCCTTCGCATCATGGACTTCTTTCGCCTCTTCCTCAGGGATGGCTGGTGCCACCCTCTGAACCTTTCCTCCGCTGATGGCGATATCTGCCACTTCCACGCTCGTCTGGTTCGGGCGGACAAGTTTTGTGTTCTTGATGAGTAAGTCGTACATGCTCTCTCCTCTGGTGATATTCTTTCTACTTTCCACTTTCTACAGCAACAACACCTTTGCTAATCAATCCTTCTATCTCATCAGCACCAAGCCCAGCACCCGCCAGCACCTCCCGTGAATGCTCTCCGATCTTTGGCGGATTAATTTCCAACTCCGAGCCTGCGCCTTCCAACAATAGCGGAAGACGCGGAAGTTGGGTCGTATCTCCATTTGGCAGAACCGTCTGCAGGAGGCTGTTGCCTTGAATCAATTGTTCATCTGTAAAGAGGTCTTCGGGTTTGGCGATGGGAGAAAACGGCAGGTCGGCAATTTCACAGCGTTCCAACACGTCGGCTTTGGAGTAAGTTGAGATCCGTTGAGTCAAGTCGGGGATCAGCCACTCGCGTTGGTCAATGCGTCCATTGTTCGTGGCAAGACGTTCATCTGCAAGCAGGTCGTGCATCTCGAACGACTCACAGAAACGTACCCATTGCTTGTCGCTGGTCACACCGATAAAGACCAGTTCATTGTCATAAGTATTGAATGTCCGATAGATCGCCCAAGCACTGACTCTGGCAGGCATCGGCGGGACAGGTTCCTTGGTCACTGCCGCGTATGCCATGTGATGTCCCATTAAAAAGGCGGCGGTCTCGAACAAGGCGCTCTTCACGAGTTGACCTTTACCCGTCATATCCCGTTCACGCAGCGCGGCGAGGACAGCAATCGCGCCGTACGTCCCCGTCATGATGTCAATGACGGACGCGCCTGCACGCAGCGGCTGACCGATCGGTCCTGTCATGTAGGCAATTCCGCTCATGAACTGCACCACTTCGTCGAGCGCGAGGCGGGAGGAATAGGGTCCGGGGAGGAAACCTTTCAGGGAGCAGTACACAAGCGTCGGGTAGCGTGAGGCGAGGGCTTCATATCCAAAGCCAAGACGATCCATTGTGCCAGGTCCAAAATTTTCGATGAGGACATCCGTCGATTCCAACAATTTGAAAATGACCTCACGCCCTGCATCAGATTTTATATCGATGGCGAGACTCTTTTTGTTGCGATTGAAAAACGGATAGTAGCCCGTGCCAAAGCCCTTGAGTTTGCGGGTCGGGTCGCCATCCAACGGCTCAATGCGAATCACCTCCGCGCCAAGGTCGGCGAGGACAAGCCCACAGGCGGGACCCAGCACAGCATGGCTGAATTCGAGAACGCGGAGGGAGGAGAGAGTCTTTAGCATGATCTACCCCCTCCCATCCTCCCCCAAATGCGACGGAAGTTCGTCCGTCGTATTTGGGGGAGGTGCCGAAGGCGGAGGGGGCTAAACATAATCACCATGCTTCACCAAATAATTCACCAACCCGCCCGCGTTGAGAATGTCGATCATCTGCTGCGGCATTTTGGTGGCTTGATAGGTTTCGTTCTTTGTATGATTCGTGACGACGCCATGTTCAAGGTCGATCGAAATGGAATCGCCCGATTGAATGTTGTGATGTTCCACTTCGATGACGGGCAAACCGATATTGATGGCGTTGCGATAAAAAATACGCGCGAAAGTTTTTGCAACCACCACCGAAACGCCCGCGGCTTTGAGCGCGATCGGCGCCTGCTCACGCGATGAACCGCAGCCGAAGTTATTACCTGCGACGAGAATGTCACCCTGTTGAACCTTCTTTGAAAATTCAGGGTCGAGGTCTTCAAGCACGTGCGAAGCCAACGCGGACATGTCCAGGGTCTTGGTGTATTTGCCTGGGATGATGCGGTCGGTGTCGATGTTGTCGACGGGGTAAACGTGAGCAGTGGTTGTTTGCATATCAGAATTGGTTTCCAAATTGAGGAAAGAAGAAAGAGGAAAGAGATGTTTCCTCATCTTTCTTCTTTCTTTTTATTCAGGCTCCACAATCTCCCCTGCCAGCGCAGACGCCGCCACAACGGCAGGCGAACCAAGATAGACCTGCGCTTTAGGGTTGCCCATGCGTCCTTGAAAATTACGGTTCGTGGATGAGATCACCACTTCCCCATCGCCAGGTACGCCGAGGTGTGAGCCTACACAGGGACCGCATCCTGATGTGATGAACGTCGCGCCTGCATCAGAGAGAATTTGGATCGTGCCATCTTTGAGCGCGTCGTTGAAAACTTTCTTGGAGGCGGGCGCAATGATGAGACGTGTACTGGTAAGTTTCTTGCCTTTCAACACTTGCGCCGCTGCATGTAGATCTTCGAGGCGTGTGTTGGTGCAGGAACCGATAAAGGCGTATTGGACTTTCGTGCCCAACACTTCGTCAATGGCGACGACGTTCTCTGGTGAGTGCGGCTTGGCAATTTGCGGACGAAGCGCCGAAACATCGAAAGTTAATTCGCGGACGTACTCTGCGTCGTTGTCTGCGAAGGTTGGTTCGAAGGGATACCAAAGGTCGAGCCCTGTTGGGTCGACCAAGCCTGCTTTCGCTCCCATTTCGGAACTCATGTTGGCAATTGCCATACGGCTGGCAAGCGTCATGCCTTTAATCGTCTCGCCTGTGAACTCCACGGCTTGATAATTCGCACCTTCCACACCAAGTTCCTTGACGAGGAAGAGGATCAGGTCTTTGGCGGTCACGCCTTTTTTCAATTCACCGTTGAGCGTGATCTTGATGGTCTTCGGAACTTTGAGCCATGTCTTGCCAGTCAGCATCGTCGCGGCTAAATCCGTCGAACCGACGCCAATCCCAAAAGCGTTCAATGCGCCGTAGGTTGGGGTGTGCGAGTCCGCGCCAAGGAAGAGGTCACCAGGCTTGACGTGTGCATTCTCCACCACCAACTGATGACAGATCCCTTCGCCGATGTCGTACAACCTACAACCCATCTCCTCTGAAAAATCGCGCATGAGCTTGTGCAGGTTGGCAACCGTCTCATTCGGCGCGGGCGAAGCATGGTCAATGATCAGCGACACGCGCTCGACATCCCAAAGTTTCTTCCCACCCATCTGACGGAACGCCTTGATCGCAAACGGCGCAGTCGCATCGGTCGCCATCACCCCATCCACGCGGACAATGGCAATATCACCTGCTTTCACAGGCTTGCCAGCATGTTGGGAGAGGATTTTTTCGCTTATCGTTTGGTTCATAATAATAGTGAGTGGAAAGTCCCAAAGGGAGGCTTCGCACTAGAAAGTGGAAGAAGTGGCTTTTTACTTTCCACTTTCTACAAGTCTGTGCATTTTGGCAGGAAGTTCTTTACCAAGAAATGTTTCCATCTTGCGAGAAAGCGCTGCTACTTTCCCGATGTCCACACCTGTTTGAATGCCCATTTCATGCAGCATGTTTGCCGTATCTTCGGTAGCGACGTTACCCTTCGCGGTCTGAATGAACGGACAACCGCCCAAACCGCCAAAAGATGTATCGAACATCGTCACGCCCGATTTCAATGCAGACAACAAATTCGCCAAGCCTTGTCCGCGCGTGTCGTGCAAATGCAAGACCACAGGCACATTGCCTGCCAACGGCAGAACCTCTTGCACAATGCGTCGAATCAATTGCGGGTTACCCAAGCCAGCCGAGTCTGCCAGCGAGAGTTCATCAATGCCCATCGCCAAAAATCTGCGTGCCATCGAAACTACTTTCGCTTGTTCGATCTTGCCTTCATACGCACAGCCGAACGCCACCTGCACACCGACGCGCACTTTCACGCCATACTCACGCGCCATCTTCACCATCTCGGCAGTTTCAGCAATTCCATCTTCAACGGTCGTGTTGGCATTTTTCTTCGCGAGCGTTTCACTGGCAGGCACACCCATTTCCAACTGCTTCACGCCCGCAGCGATCGCACGCTCCACGCCTTTCATATTCAACACCAACGCGCTAAAGGTCACGTCATCGCGTTTGGGCAATCGCGCAAACACTTCGGCAGCGTCCGCCATCTGCGGCACGATCTTCGGATTGACGAAGGAAGAGACTTGGATATTTTTGAGTCCAGCGTCGGCGAGGAGAGAGGCGTATTCCACTTTCAGATCAGTGGGGATGAACTTCTCCTCACGCTGGATTCCATCTCTCAAACCGACTTCGACCAAAGTGGCTTCGATCGGCACCGTGGGGATTTCAATCGCCTCACTTCGACGCCAGAGCCTGTTGTGATAAAGAAGGGGCATATCCAACTCTGACACAGACAAGTCCTTGACCTCGCCCACAAAAATGGTGTGGTCGCCGCCGTCATACATCGCCCAGACGCTGCAATCGACCCACGCCAGCGAATCAGGCAACAGCGGACTACCCGTGACTGCCGTGTGAGTCTTCAGCCCAGCAAAACGATCTTTGATCTCAGGCTTCATGCCCGCAAAGCGCATCCCGATCTCAAGCTGCCGCGCGGACAAAACATTCACAGCAAAGACTCCGCTTTCGGCGATGACGTTATGCGTGAACAGTTTTTTATTGAGCGAAACCAACACCAACGGCGGGTCAAGGCTCAGGCTGGTGAACGAACTTGCCGTAATGCCAATAGGCGTCTCGCCATGCTTGGACGTGACCACCGTCACACCCGAAGCGAACTGTCCCATGGCGCGTTTGAAATCATTTGGATCAAAGGTCATTAATAATTCCTAATCAAATACATTGCGTTTCACAAAGGGCGCTGTCATAAACCTCAGCATCAACTTCCAACGCGGTTGGAATTCGATCAAGGCACCATTCTTTTCATTGGCAAGCATCTGGTCTGCGATCCACGGCACAACATCGGTGAGACGGTTGGCAATGATATTGAAGATCGGCTTGACCTTCTCCAACTCTTCAGGCGTTTTATATTGACCCGTGACCATGTCCGTGATGACCATGCCAGGCTGGATCGTTGCAACTTTGACAGATGTATTTGCTACTTCCTTCGCCAACGACTTGCCGAAAAATGCAGCCGCGGCTTTGGTCATGCCATAGACGGAAAGTCCAGCCATGGTACGTCCGCTGGAGCCGAACCCTTCAAGGTTATAGATCCATCCGCCGCCCTGCTCCAACATCCCTTTGATGGCAACGCGCGAACCGTAGATCGAGCCATACACATTGGCATTGACCGAATCCTGGATCACATCCAGCGGCAGTTCCCAAACGTTGGTCATTGGGTGGGCAACACCTGCGTTGTTGATCCAAATATCCACACGCCCAAATTTCTCTTTGGCAAAGGCAAAGAGCTTTTCGTTATCGTCGTATTTTGTAACATCACACAAACAACCAGCAACATTCTTGTAGTTTGTGGCAAGCGCAGACACAGCCTTATCAAGCCGTTCCTGATTCCGCCCGCTGATAACAACATTGTGCCCGCGCTTGAGAAATTCCTCCGCGAGTCCGTAACCAATGCCTTTGGTAGAACCTGTGATAACTATGGTTTTGGTCATAAGTCAGTTCCAAGTTTCAAATGTCAGGTATCAGGTTTTACTTGGAACCTGACACCTGATACCTGACACCTATTTCTCACTCCAATTAAGAACGCCAAATGTCGTGTACTGCATTTTGTCCGACTTATAGAACTGCCAGACCATGCTCATGTTGAAGTTATCGTCAATGATGAACTCACGTCCCTTGACCTTGAGCGCTTCGCCATAAAAATGCTGTGACATGTACAATGCTCGTCCATAGCCCATTGAGTTACCGAATAAATCGGGTCCTTCAAAATAGTGTTTAGCATGGTTACGGTAGCGCTTGAAGGTGTACTTCTTGTTGAATACACCCGAAATCTCTACCGTCATTTCGGCACGCAGCAAGTCAATTGGTTTGTAATCGATGTGGACCTTGTTCACGCCGATCTGCTTCTGGTCTGCTCCGCAGACGATCATCTCACCGTCCCACGCACCTGACTTCTTCGATGGCAGAATATGCGGCTTGAGTCCATTGACCCGTTCCGTTTCGCAGAAGGCATCAATGCGGGCTTTGGTTTCAGGGTTGGAGTGATAGTCAAACGCCACCTTGTAAATGCCATTGAAAACGGTGAATAAAGTGGGACCATCGAAGATCAAAGATGAATATACCTGTGTCTCGCCATCAGGCAAAATGTGAACCATCGTGCGCAAGTCACCCGTCCAGCCAGGGGAGTAGTAGTGAGCATCCACAAGCGTCCCGTACGGGTGACCCGCACCGATGAAATCAGGACCAAGATAAATGCGATCCTGGTCGCTGTCGATCACGCCGAACAGAAAAATATCCGAAACCTCCAGCCGCGGCAGCAGCGGACCCTGCCCATGCTGGATCTTGGTGCTCATCATGTAGGTCGTCTTCCCATCCACGAACGTGGACGAGCGATAGACCTTGTTGTATCCGCTATGATTACCATTCACATCGAAGATGGACGGGTATCCGTGCCATTCGCCTTCGATGTTCTTTTGCCAGTTTGAGGGTTGGTCAGACATTTACTTCTCCACTTCCTGATTTTTCAATATCTCGCGCATCTTCGCACCCGTCTCCGCGCCGACCAGACGTTCCACCTGCGCCCAGACCTTATCCACTTCGGGGTCGAAGATGGCGTTGCGGTTGAGTTGGTCACGCGTGGCAAAATCACCCGCAGGCACAGCATCCGCAGGGACACCGTTCTCGACAAGGTTGAACCAATGCTCCAAATATCCATTCACAGGGGTTTGGATCTGCTCAAACGCGGATTCGCTTGCGCGATACGCCAACATCCACGGGGACATGAGGGCGTATTGTTTGGGTCCGAGTTGCGCAGCGGTGAGACCTTCGATCTTCTTTGCCTCGTCAAAGATGGGAGTCAAGGTATCGAACACGGCGTTGAGATATTTGAGATTCGCGCCCAAATCTGCGCGGGGGATCAAGTCAAGGTGAAAAGCAAAGTGCGGACCTGCCATGACCGAGTCCAAGGTGAAGTGTGGGATATGGCTCTCTGGCTTGGTGAAGGCAAAGATCATGTGCGAGTCCAGCCCGATGGGCGGAACGACCAAGCCGATGTAGACCATCTTATGCACCTTGTCTCCGCCAAAGACGCGGACACTGCCAACAGGAGCAGGACTCATCGGGGAGGAAAGGCTCATATATGGCGACCCGACCTCGGTGAGTCCGAAGCGGGTTTTTATCTTCTCTAAAGTGCCAAGCGAAAGTTGTTGAGGTAAAGACATCTCATCTCCACTGAATACTGGTCACTGATAACTGGTTACTCATCACTCTTCTTCGCTTCCACCGTTGGCACTTCTTTCAACACCCATGCCTTGGCTAGTTCAGGAACTTCCTTACGGGCAGGCGAGGGGATGACCACAGCATGTTGGCGACCGAATTCCTTCTTGATGCGATGCACGTCGATCTGCCAGCCCATGTCGATATACTTTTTGCGCATCTTGCGATAGGCAATTTGAATACCATCAGATTTCACCGAAAGTTCCGCACCGATGTCATACGGCAGCAGTTCGGGGCGTTGCGCCAGCACAATTGGATAATCCTGATTGAAAATTTTCAACACACGTTTGAGCGCGTCACCGTCTGCCCAATTGCCTTTGAAGAACGTGCGCAACTGCGTCCACTTGGTGATGGTCTTGTACTCATTCACGGGAATGTGGAAGTTGAACAGGATCATCTGCCCCATCGGCAGGTTCACCTCAAGCAGAGTCATACAGGGCATCCAAAAACCTGCGCGGGTCTTCACGCCTGGACGGTCTTCTTTATATAAGCGATTCCAAAAACCCTTCATGTTCTTCTTGGGCGGTTTGAGCGTTACCGTCATCGTTGCACCAATAGGCGGATGTTCTTCGATATCGTAATCAGGGATATCGGGTTCTTCACGATTCCCGAATGCGCCGCCATGCACGAAGGGCGCATGGGCTGCATCCATGCTGTTCTCAAGCGCACGCTCGTAGTAGACGGGCCATTCAAAATTACCACGCACGACTTTGAAATTCGGATCGTCAAAATAAGGCAACTCAGGCAAAGGCGGGCGTTCCGCTTCAGGGAGATCCCCAAGGAAAGCCCAGATGTAACCGTACTTCTCAACCGTTGGGTACGAATCAACGCGCGCCTTCTTCGGCACGGGCAAGTCAGGATGCGCAGGGATCTTCACACACGAACCATCGGCTTTATATTCCCAACCATGGTATGGGCACACAATACAATCGCCCTGCATCCAGCCATCCGAAAGCGCCCCACCACGATGCACACACAGATCGCTCAACACATGCGCCACACCATCAGGTGTGCGATACAAAACGAACTCCTGCTCCAACGCCGTCACGCGGATCGGTTTGTTTTGTACAACGTGCGAAAATTCCAACGGCCACCAAAAGTTCTTCAGCATGTTTCTCTCCTTTATTTTTTGCGAATGACAGTTTGTTCTGCCCGTATTTCCGATTTCTTGATGAACGCCAACACAAGCCCGGCGATCTGCTCACGCACTTGCTCCGCAGGTCTTGTCATTTCCATATCCAGGAAGAAGCGACCGGAGGTCTCGTCCAGCGGATGCGCAATGGCAAAATGATTCGCGCCTTGCAAGAGGACATCAAGCGCCTCTTCCCCCGCCGACGGTTGACACGCTTCGTCAAACGTTTTCTCTACTGGATCTTGACTCTGCTCACTCGTCCCATAGCGGACACGGCTCGCCGCGATGACACCATCTTTATCACCGCGCATCAACATCACCGACTTGTTCCCTACGCTTAACACTGTACCTGCTTCAAATCCCAACATCGTAGATGCCATCGTATGCCCCGCATACGCAAAGACCGCTTTCACCTGTGCAAAGAATTGCGCGTTCTGCAAAGCAACTGTGCCGCCCGCAGAATGCCCGCCAAGGATGATGTGATTCAAATCCATCGCCCCACACAGCGGACTCTTCTCATCGCTATTCAAATGCATCAAAGAATCCAGAATCGGTTGAATGGCTGGGCAGGTCGCGCCGCTTCCGTACGTATCCGGCTTGACCTTCGATAGATCAATCGCAGGTGTCAACCCGATCACACCAGGTAAGGTCTCTGCCACGTGGGTATACAACACCGTGATGATGTTTGCCTCTGCCAGTTTCACCGCCAGCCAGTGATAACTCTCGATACCCACGTTGATGCCGTTAAAGAAAATCACCACCGGCATTGGCGCGGAAGTTTTATCCGCAGGAATCACGCCACTCATCCGTTCCGCGTCGCTGTTGGTCGGCGCGGCAGGATAATAAATTTTCAAATGCAGCACGTTATACGGCGCACTGGCATTCGGGAGAGCCGTGGCGTGAAATAAAGCGCGAATCACGAAGATTTCCTCAAAAGATACACATGGACATGATGAAGTTTTTCGTCGCGGTTCCATTTGCACAGACCAGCGACCATGCCTGTCGTTTCGTCGTTCACTTCCAGCCATGAGACCGTTTCGCCGGGAGCAGTCACGGCTTCGATCTCGCGCAATGCACCATATAGTTTCTGTCGCCCGCGCCTGCCTTCGGTCTCGTTGAAGGTCATATCGTTTGCAGTGATCGCGATGGTTTCGATCAACTCACCTTCAGGGGAGATCAAGTAGCGTTCACCTTGATAATCTCCGCTTGGAGTGGTCGGCTCCAATGCGGGAAAGCCTTCTCCTTCTGGAACAGCCGCCCCGACGATGGTGGCAATTTCTTCGTTTGCAACAAAGAACTTGCCACCTGTCACCTGCCTCCCAGGATTGAGCAAAATTGAAAATGACGTGAAGTTATAGCCAAAGCGAGTCCACATGCCGCGGGCGGTCAGCACGCCATCTTTCCAAGAGAACCCGCCACCGACCACATCTTCACCGAGATAATGCCGAGCCTTGCCAACGATCTTTAGATCAAAAACAAACTCACCCACACGCTTGTTCATGACTTTGATAACTTCCTCTGCTTGCCTAGAGCGGCTATGCGCAGCCTTTACGGGTTCGCAGATCTGGATCACGCGGATCACATCGCCCTGCGGCTGGAGTTTGCGACGTTGATGAATCACACCCACATACTCCCCCGCCGGGGTATAGACGTATTCGCTGACGAGCCAGTCACCGAGGAAGGAAGGTTGCGTCACGCCGCTTCGAACTCCATTACACCAAACTGTGAGCCGACTCGCTGCCCGCCGCGATACCAATGCTGGACGACGGCTTTGCGTGCACCATTAAGCGTCACCACTTCGCGCCGCCAACAGCGCAGATGCGCTTCACGGTGATAGAACTGTCCGCTAAGGGCGCGCCCACCGCTGAGAGAGTAAGAGCCGACAACATCAGGGTTCTCGGGTGTCCATGCCTGCCAGCCGTTTGTGGAAAGTTGAAAGTGGCGAGTGGATTTGTCAAATGCGCCGCCTTTCAGTTGCAGGTTGAAGGTTTGCAAGTTGGAAGGTTGGCATGTTTCAGTGTATTCAAACTTTCCAAGAGGCTTTTTGTTTTCGTCGAGTGCGCTCAATTCGCCGCGCCATGTGCCTGCCCGATGCAAGAGGATTTCGCCGCGCCCTGAGGTGGGATCATCTTGCAAGTCAAAGTGATTTCCGCTGACGACGGTTGGCTGCGGCACAGGGGTATCTTCGGGAACGCGGTCGTTTTGCCCAACAACGACATACATCATGTGCTCACCGCGGGACATTTGCGCCAGCGAGAGTTGCAAATTGCCATCCACAATCATCAAGAAAAAGCGTTGACTCAACCCTAGCGCTGACCAATACGCATTGGCATCCACAAGGTTTTCGCTCAGCGTTTCGGCATACCCGATATTGGCAGGACCTTCATATAGGCGATGGTCATCCTGCTGTTGGATGAAGTAATGTCCGCTATGCTTGAAGGGACCGACGAAAGACACGTCAATGCGCACACGCCCTTCGGGGAGCGATTGCACATTGCGATAGTCTGAGCCATTGCCGAGGAAACAGCCTTTGCTGTCGAACACTTCGGCGTTGCCTGCCCAGCGACCGAGTCCTTGCGAGAAGTTGACGGGATGATTCATGCCAGTGACCAGTGTTCAGTATCCAGTAATCAGTCAGTGATTATCCGCGCACCAGTTTATAGGTTTGCTTCTCTTTGGGTGTGTTATCGAAAATGGCTTTGAAGTCTGTTCCTTGAGGTTGGGCGGTGATGTAACGTCCATCAACGGAGACTTCGAGCGAGTCACCTTCGAAGACCCACGGGGAGAGCGCATACGAACCGTCTTCTCGCGGGGTGATGCTGATAGTGTGATCTGTCCCTTTGCCATCGGGCACGTTAAGGAATTTGCCTTCCTTGCATCCTTCGGCATGGGTGGTGTGGAAGTACAACGCCAAGGTGTCGAAGAACTGCAAGAGTTTGTAGTTATTGAACAAGGCTTTCTCTTCGATCCAAGCCTGAGAGGTGGAATCAGTTCCGAGGTCCGCTTTGAGGCGGGCTTGACGAGTGAGTTCGTCCGCAAGCATCGCATCCGCGGCGGCTTTATGATCCGCTGATATCTTGTCAATGAAAATAAAATCCGAAAGACCGTAACGCCCGTTGAACAAGCCGTAAGTGTGCATGGACGAGAGCAAGCCGCAATAAGCGTGATGTTTTTCGTTAAACTCGGGCGAGCCTTTGCTGGTTTGAATGAGGTATTGAATGGGTGTCTGCGTAAGGTGATGCGGCAAGCCCGTGGTCAGTGATTGCTCGCGCAACGCATCGATCGGCGCCCACCCTTCGTCGTGATGTTCAACGATGTAGACGACGAGATCGCGCGGTGCGGGTTGAGCAAAATCAGCATTGCCAAACGCGCGCGCGAGTTGACCGCAGGTGCGTGTGTGGTCGGGTTGTTCGATGGCGAAGTTGGGTTTGCCTTCAAGAGCAGTTTGGATGATCATAGGTTCTCCGAAAAGAAGAAGTCAAAAAACGACCCCCACCCTGCCTCCCCAAATGCGACGGTACTTCTGTCGTATTTGGGGGAGGTGCCCGCAGGGCGGAGGGGGCTAAGGTTGCTGAATTCTCACAAAATCCTGGATCTGGAAAATATGCGTCTTGCCTTCGCGCAATTTATGGGTGATGATGCGGCGGTTGTTGGGGTCAATGAAGTAATGATTGTTGTGTACGATGGTGTGTGAAATTTTGCTATCGATGGTGAAGACATAGTTATAAGGGGTCAGTTCAGTGCCATGCAGGCTGAGTTGTTCGCTGGTCGCCCAGCAGAATTTTCCGTCAGTGGAGATGTCAGAGTGAAAGACGGTCTTACCCACTTCGTACAGATTTTCAAAATCTTCCATCAAATGCCAACTCTTGCCGATCTCGTTCCAATATACGTCCATGTGAACCGCGGCAGATTCGATGAAGTCGCCTTTGGGGCTGAAGGTTTTGCACAAGCCTTCCCATCGCCCCATGAAGCATTGATATGGAATAGTTGATTTCGGGTCGCCGTAGGTCTTCGTCATGTTAATCTCCAATTTGATATTTAAATCTGTCACCACGATAACGGGCTTGCAAAAATTCAAGCGGTTCGCCAGCAGCGCTCAACACCACGCGTTGGATCATCAGCACAGGTGAGCCCAAAGACATGTGAAGCAGCTTCACGTCGAGGTCTGAAGCGGCAACGGCCTCGATGGAACGAGTCGCATGCGATGTCGCCATCTGCGGGATGTGGCTGATGTAGTTGAGCGATCCGCCTTCCAGAAGCCCCGCCTCGTTTATTTGACCTGAAACTGATTCCGGCAAATAAGCCGTGTGATGCCCGATGGCTTCATTCTCCGCAAGGCGCAAGCGGCGGATACGATACACACGAGTTTTATGCGGGACGTTGAGTTTCGCCGCCACTTCTTTATTTGCTTCGACGAATCCCTTTTCGATGACCTGCCAACCTGGCTTGATGCCTTTCTCGGTCATGAACTCGGTGAGACTTTTGCGTTCTTCGGGGCTGTGAGTCATTTTCGGCGGCGCGACGAAAGTGCCACGTCCACGCTCGCGGATGAGCAAGCCTTCATAGACAAGGTCGCTCAACGCTTGACGAACCGTGATGCGACTCAACCCAAACGAGTTCTGCAATTCCTGTTCAGACGGGATGAGGTCATTCGGCTTCCATTCACCTGACTCGATCTTTTCGAGCAGATGCTGTTTGAGTTGGTAATGCAAGGGCAAGGGTGAACTTCGGTCAACTTTTAGCATGGGAACCTGATTTCTAGGTAAATGTTATAACATTATAACAATAATACCTATTTGCCGATGAGGTGTCAAGTGTCAGGTTACAAAGTTGGGAGATCCCAAAGTTGCAGACCTGTCCCCTCGTGCATGGCGCGGTTGACAGGCACGCCATCGTAAACGGTCAGAGTGAATTCGACAGCGAAGGCGATGGCGCGGGCGGCATGTCCGCCAATGATAGAGATCCCATTCGGTGCGGATTCATCGCGAAACGATAGCGTGAGATGCGTGTGAGTATGCGGCTCATTATTTAATCTGGAAATTGTTCCGTGACCCGAAAGTATTTCCAACGGTCGGGCAAAGATCAGTGGCGGCTTGCGTGTTTTGTTGATGAAGTCATACTCGGTGAACTCGACTTCGGTCAAACCGCCGAGCATTTCAAAGGTCGCGGCATGGATGTTTTGCGCGAAGGCGATCTGTGCAAACGCATCATGGATTGCTTCGCCGTTGGTGAGTGTGCCCATAAAAACGCGGGTGGATTGGGTGTTGATGTGGGAGAGGGAGATCATGTTGGTAAATTGGTGATTGGTAATTGGAGATTATTTCAACAGTGTCTTCGCGCCGTTCATAATCAACACTTGAGCAATGCCGAGAATCATCGTCGCACCGCGGGCGATCATGTTGTCCGCATCGGCTTTCACGCCTGCGGTGATTCCTGCGGCGACGCCTGCTTTCTTGCAAACAACAAACACTTTATCGATCATCTCTTGTACTTCAGGGTGATTGGGACCGTCGGGAAAGCCCATGCTGAGCGAAAGGTCACGCGGACCGATGACGACGGCGTCCACATGCGGTTGGGAGATCATGGCTTCAAAGTCGTTGAGCAAAGCGGGGTCTTCAAATTGCGGAATGACCATGGTCTGTTCGTTGGCAAATTGGATGTATTTCTCTGCTCCCCCACTGTATGCCATGTATTTGGATGCTCTGGAAATGCCCACGCCTCTTTTCCCGACGGGTGGATATTTCACTGCATCGATAAGCATTTTCACCTCTGACGCATTTCGCAAATCGGGCATCATGATGCCCATCATGCCTGCGTCGAGATATTGTAGGACGATCTTCGGGTCTTTCGGTCCGATGCGGACGAGGGGAGTCATACCTGTCAACTCGCAGGCGCGGATGACGTTTACGGCTTGGTCAGGGTGGAGCAATCCGTGCTCGGCGTCGAGCATGTAGTAGTCGTAGCCTGCCAAGCCGAAGAGTTCGGCGAGCTGCGGATCGGTCGAGGTGGAGATCACACCCAGGGCTGGCTGACCAGCTTTGAGTTTAATTTTGAGGCGATTTTCCTGGATGAACATGGAAACTCCTGACGGCAGACCGCCGACCATAGACCGCGGTCTGCGGTCCGTCGTCTGCGGTCAATTAAATGATCCCGTTTTCTTGCAAGGCTTTCAAATCACTGGCGGTCAAGCCAATGGAAGAGTAGACCTCGTCGTTGTGCTGACCGAGCGTGGGCGGCGGCGAGAAGGTGTCTTCGTAGGTGTCGGATAATTTTACAGGGTTGCCAGGCATTTTGGCTTTGCCGCCGAGCGGATGCTCCACTTCGATGACCATGTTGCGCGAGAGGACTTGTTCATCGGCGAGGGCTTGCGCCATGTTGTTGACGGGTGCGCAGGGAATGCGTTTGGCTTGCATTTTGTCGAGCCAATGTTTTTGGGTGTTGGTGGAAAGAATCTCGTTGAGACGTTTGTTGATAAGGAGTTTGTTCTTCCAACGCCCGGGCTGACCTTTATTCTCTTCGGTGTTGAGTTCGGGCGCGTCGACAACTTCCATGAGCGCCGTCCAAAAATTATCGGTGATGACGGCGATAATGATGAAGCCATCAGAGCATTGAAAGGTATCGTATGGGACATGCACAAAATGTCCATTGCCGAGTTTGTCGGGAATATCGCCTGAAAGAAAATACATGGTCGCCATGTAGTTGAGCAGACTGATCTGCGCGTCGAGCATGGAGATGTCCACGTGCTGTCCGCGCCCCGTGGTGTGACGCGCCTGCAACGCCGCAAGCACACCGATGACACCCATGAGTCCGCCACCGAGATCACCGATGGGAATGCCTGAGCGCGTGGGCGGATTATCGGGCTGACCCGTGATGCTCATGCCGCCGCCCATCGCTTGTGCGACCATGTCGAAGGCGGTGCGGTCCTTGTTAGGTCCCGTTTCGCCGAAGCCAGTGACGGTACACGTGATGATGCGCGGATTGATCTTCGAGAGATGTTCATAGTCCACTTTGAGGCGGGCGGTAACACCTGCGCTGAAATTACTGAGAACAATGTCGGCAGTTTTGACCAACTCGTAAAAGACTTCCAAGCCTTTTTCTGATTTAAGGTCTAGGGTAATGCTTTTCTTATTGCGATTGAGCGTCATGTAATAAGCGCCGAAACCGTTGAGGCTGTTCTTCGGGTCTTTTTCCAATAGTCGGCGCGTGCCTTCGCCTGTGACAGGTGGTTCCACTTTAATGCTTTCCGCGCCGAGGTCGGCGAGCATCATGCCCATGTAGGGTCCGCTGAGCATGTGAGTGAGGTCGAGAATTCGAATTCCTTGGAGGGCTTTCATGAGGTGGTAAGGTTCCTTGTGTTGTAAGTTAGTAGTAATAGGTAAATAGTAATTAGAGATTGAATCAATTACCAATCTCCAATTACCATTTACTAATCACTCCAAGCAGGGAAGCGCATACGATAGGTCATATACATCAGCCCTGTGGTTTGTAAAAGCAAAAAGATCAACGCATTGCCAAAAACGGCAAGATATGAAAGCGTGAAAATCAGATTGGGAATATGCCCCAACAAAACTTTTTTTAAATTCCATTCAGGGATGTTGTGCTCAGGCGCAACGTGAATATCCCAGTATTGGCTTTGCCATAATCCTTTGAAGGTACCGACGATGAGGAAGGTGACCAACGCGGTCAGCCAGACATTGCTACTAAACTTTTCGGTCACTGCCCAAGTGGAAAGAAAAACCAGACCCTCCCCCAGCCCCCAAAACAAACCAAAGAACAAGACCTGCGGCAGGTGGAGTTCACGTCCATGTGTGAGGGTGCCGCGGGGCCAGAGATAGAAATAAGCGAAGTAGATCACGCCAACGCACAACAAGGTGAAAAGCCACCAATAAAGATTTGAAATCTGTTCACTTGTCGCAATCGGTTTGCTGACCAACGCAGGCAGTACACCTGTCAGAATGCTGAGGATGAATCCGCTGGTGAAGTAAATGCCGCCACGAATCCACGCCAAGCGCGGACTGTAGCCAGTGACTGTCTGCTTTTGGGTTTGTAAAGTGATGACCAGAAATAAAAGCAAACCGATCAACGCAAACAAAAAATAATCCAAAAAAGAGTTGGAGAACGACCAAAAAGAAAAGAAAACACGCCCATCAGTTACCATTTACTAATTACCATTCTCCAATTTTCCCAAATACTCCATCACTTCACTCTTCGATACCACATCCCCATACTTCGAGTTGATATCGAACAGATTCGCCTCATGCGGACCTGGGTGCCTGTCTGCCACACACTCGCGGGGGACGATGACGCGGAAGCCATATTGCATGCCGTCCACGGCAGAGGCGCGGATGCAACCAGAGGTGGAGCAGCCCGTTAGAAGAAGCGTGTCCACACCGAGGGATGTGAGGGTGGCGGCGAGAGAGGTGCCGAAGAACGCGGATGCGTATTGCTTGACGATGATGATGTCTGATTCAATGGGCGTGAGTTGCGGGACGATCTCCGCCAGCGGCTCGCCTTCAACCATTGTCTTGAGGACAGGGACTTTTTGAATGAAGATGCCACCGTCGCGGAAGTTCTTGTTGTAGAGAACCTTCGTGTACAAAACAGGAATCTGCTTTTCGCGGGCAAGGCTGAGGAGTGGAATCGTTTCATCGACGGCAGTGACAACATCAGGCGCGAAAAGAGGCGCGCCCTCCATCACATAGGCATTGATGAAATCCACGATCAGGAGTGCGGGACGTTTCCCGAATCCGATGCGTCCATCGAAAACGCCTTTGTAATTGTTTGCGAGATCAGACACGGACTTGACCTGTGGCGGGTACGGACGCGGGAGCGACCGCCCCTGCCAGTTTCCACGCGGCATAAGCGAAGGCGCCCTGCGCGAAGGTATTGAGCAATTGCTCCGTCCATTGCAGGGGGATGGTTTGCTCGGGGATGCGGGCGAGTCCGCTGAGGATGAAGACGATAACGATGTTGACAAGGAAGAGCCACGCCATCTTGTTCAGGTTGTTGTAACGCGCCTGCTGAATGAGCAAGATAACCATAACCACGTTGCCGATGGTCATCACACCTAATAAGATGAACCGCCATGTATTAACGGTAAGGTCAGGAAACCCAGTAAAGAGGATAGCAGCAAAACTCAAACCAAGAACAATGGCTGGACCCAGCCAAATTCGATTCGGTTGCCGCTTCCCACTGCGAATCTCGCTCACAAACCAGAGCGCAAACGCCAGCAAGGTGAAGCCGACCGACATCCACATAAACATGCCTTTATCGAACCAGGCGATGTTGGTCTGCGAGTTGGTGAGCGCCATGGTGAGTTTCCATGTCGCTTTGAGAAAGCCGCCAATGGTAACGAGAATCCAGCCAATGGTCGCCATTTGACCAAGGCGGGCGTTAACATTCGTAACCATGCGGCTGACAAAGTACAAGCCAATGGAAGAAAACATGACGGGGACAAAATCTTCGAGGGCAAGCCCGAGGGTGTAGGTTTCCATGTGAGTCTCCTAATTGGACGATAGACGATGGACGATTGACCGTGGTCTATGGTCGATGGTCTATCGTCAAGACAAAAACTTTCTTGCGGTTAACACATTGCCGATGCCAAGCACAATTTCACCGAGGTTGCCGATGTAGAACATGTCGCCTATGCCTGCGCCAGCGGCGATGAGCATGAAGATCGAGCCTGCTGCCAGCCACCACCAACCCGTGTTACGCCAGAGCGAAATGCCCGCCACGATCAAAAAGAGGATCGTCAACATGGCAGGGATGGGCGGACCTTTCATGCCGCCTTCGTTGGTATAGCGCAGCGTGTCCATCACGGTTTTGGTTTGCAGGTCAAGCGCAAGCACATCTTCATACACGCCGAGCGCGATCAACAGCGTGGTCACAACGCAGACAACGATGTGTGTGGTTCGGCTCTGCACCCACTTCACGCCTGCATGTCGCAAAATTCCAAAACCAAAAATAATCATGGCGGGTGTGGCAAGTCCATGCACAAGGTAACGCCCAGCGTTCAACGTCTTGAGCAAGTCCCCTTCCCCAATGAACCTGCCCAATAAAATAATCAACACATCATAGGCGAGCCCTGCCAGCACGATCAACAACAGCAAAGCATACGACGAACGCTTACTCTGATAGACCCCAACCGATTGCCACGTCAGATACACGAACGCAGCCACGAAGACGATATAAAGAATGGTCAGCATGTCTCTCCTTTTTAAGAACAAAACTCTTTGATGACATCCGCGACCGCTTGGGGATTTTGGTCGCAGATGTAGGGACCTTGATTCGGAATCACTTTCATCGTACCGTTTTTCAGGATGGAATAAGCAGGCTCGAGACTCGCCCGCAAGGTATCATGTTCGCCCGCCATCACCAGGATGGGAATCTCCAACGCCTCCAACTGGACCTTGAACGGTTGCTCGAACACGGCTTGATACGCTCCCTGCGCCGCCTCTCTCGCGGACTGGGTGAGGAGGACTTCTCTATGAACCGTTTCCAACGGGAGGGCTGAATCTCGTTTCCGGATTCGCTCCCAGACATGGGTGAGATGCGAGCCGTCTTCAGCAATTGCAAAAGGTTTAAGGCTGGCTTTCAGTCCATTAATTTGCGCTTCGTTCAATAGCGGCGGACCTGACAAGACCATCTTCTTCACAAAGTTGGGATGGTCATGTGCCATCTGCACGGCGATGGCGGAACCGGTGTGATGCCCGAATAGATAACAAGACTCCACGCCGAGATTGGTCAGAGCGGCATGGAGTGTGGATGAAAGATAATGGACAGTGAACAGGCTGGGGGGAGAAAAAGAGGCGCCGAATCCTGGGGTGTCTAATGCCAGAGTATGGAACGAGTCTGAGAGCAGAGTCATCAACGGCTCGAACATCATCCCCGAACTGGCGGTTTGATGGAGCAGGACGAGCGGAACCCCGTCAACTTGTTTGAGTTGGCGAAAATGGATTTGCCCGTCTGGCGTATCGACATAGCCTTTGCGGATAATTGACATCTCTCTCCTGAATGTTATAATGTTATAACATTTACCCTAACAAGTCAAGGAGATTCCCATGACAGACCAACTCGGTTGGAGAAAAAAGTTTGGGGTCATAATCCCCAGCACGAACACGATCGTGGAACCGGATTTCTATCGCATGACCGTGCCAGGCGTGACGCCACACATCTCACGCATTCACATCCGCGATCAGAATTTGAGCAGTGACGAAGCGTTTGAGAATCTACTACAACAGATCCGTGTAGAGATCCAATACGCAGTTGAGCGCGTGATGACCGCCGAGCCTGATTACATGGTGATGGGCATGAGCGCCGAGACGTTTTGGGACGGTGTGGAAGGCAATCGCAAGTTCACCAAGATGATCTCCGATTGGGCGGGTGGGTTATCTGTGGCTACAGGCGCGGAAGCCTGTGAACGCGCGTTGAAGTTGTTTGGTGTGAAGAAGATCGGCGTGGTGACCCCCTACCAACCCATCGGTGATAAGAATGTGGTGCGCTTCTTCAATGACATCGGTTTTGAAGTGACCGCCATCAAGGGGTTTAGATGCCCGACCGCGATCGCGATTGCAAATGTCTCGCAAGATGAATTGCGCAATGCATTGATTGAAGTTAACAAAGATGCTGATGCACTGGTGCAAGTCGGCACCAACTTGAGCATGGTCGGTCTCGCCGACGAAGCCGAACGCTGGCTCGGCAAACCTGTCATCGCCATCAATGCCGCCACATGGTGGATGGCAATGCGCGATAATGGGATTGAAGAAAAAGTGTATGGGGCGGGGAGATTGTTGAGAGAGTTTTAGGGGTTTCAGGTCGAAGGTTGAAGGTCAAATGATGACCGCCGACGGTGGACGGCTGACCGAGATTTGTGGTCTGCGGTCTGTCGTCGGCGGTCTTATTTTATTCCGCTACAGGGCGAACTTTGTTCCGCACGGCAAGCGCCCAAGCTGCCAGCACAAAACTGAGCAAGCCAAAGACAACAAACGGACCTGCCTCCGTCCATTTGTCGAACAACCAGCCGCCAAATTTGGTGGCGATCAAAATCCCAACCGCACCGCACAGACCAAAGAAACCAATCACCGAGCCGCGGATGGCGGCAGGCGCTTGTTGTTGAATCAACACCTGCGTGGCGATCACCGTGCCGATGTTGCCCGCACCTGCCACCGCCACCGCTGCGAACATCGCACCACCGAATGGATCTTCGATCAAAAACAGCGAGATGTATCCCAAACCCGAAATGATGTTGGTTACAGCAAGCGCAGTGGCGCGGTTCATGCGGTCAGCCATAATTCCAAAAAGAGGTGCACCCAAAAAGGCTGCCAACTGCGAAACGCCCACGATAATACTGGCGCGCCCCAATGCTTCCGCCGCGCTGATTCCCGAAGTAACGCCATATTTGTTGATCCACAACGCCAAGAACGTGCCGACGATGGCAAGGTCGCCGCGCGAGACGAACGCCGCACCATAACCAAGCAACACGCCAGGGTCACGCGCCGCGTTGACACCTTTGGAAATCAATTCAAAGAATCTTTCAGGCTGGGTATGCTCACGGATGCTCGGTCCTTTCAGCCCAAGCCAGAGTAAAACAGCCGCAAGTAACGCCAACCCTGCCGCAACATAATACGTCGCTTGTCCCGCAGCGATGGCATCCATGCCCCCCCCTTTGAACCACTCGGGCATTTTGAGCAGGATAAAGACCGCAGTCATTGCGCCAAGCCCGTTCATCACACCTTGAATCCCGTTGGCTTTGCCGCGGTCGCGGTCCACGGCGTAATCGGCTAATACAGTAGACAACATGCTGGTCGCTCCCGCCGCGCCGATGGCAAAGATCATGCGGAAAAAGACCAGATGCCATACCATCCCAGATTGAATCATCAGCACATAGCCCACGGCAACCACCAAAAAACTCCCTGCAAAGATCAACCGCCTGCCGACCTGGTCGGACAAACTGCCCGCCAGTCCGATGACAAAGATGATGACGAGTTCATGCCAGAACAATACCGTGCCTGTCACATTGCCCTGTTCTGCCAGCGGAACTTTGAGAATCTCGGTCAGCAAGTACGGCTGGACAAGGTTGACAAAGCTAAGCAAACAAATGGTGATGAACGCTGAAAAATAGAACGCGCTCATGTTCAGGCGTGATACACCGCGATGCAATTCCACCCTGCCAAAGACAATGCCTTTCGTTTCGGTTGCCATGTATTCTCTCCTCATAAAATAAGATAGTGGACTATCGTCAATCAAAAATCTAAAATGGTCTGGGTGTTTCGCCTAACTCCAAACTGATCCACTTCAACTCGGTGAAATGCTCCACCGAATACTTGCCGCCACTCCTGCCAATACCAGACATGCCATACCCGCCGATCGGCGCCATCGGGTCAGACTGGAACGAATGTGCGCCCACATGCACCGACCCACAACGAATTTTTCTTGCCGCGGTCATGCCGCGCACGAGGTCATTGGTCAGCACGCCTGCGCTCAAACCGTAATCACTTTCGTTGGCGATCGCGATCATCTCTTCGAACGACGGCACTTCCATCACCATCGCCACGGGACCAAACGTCTCCTCATCCCAACACGGACCCGACATCGGCGGGTTGTAGATCACCGTCGGTTGAAATACAAGTCCGTTATGCACCGCGCCACCTGTGAGAATTTCCGCGCCGCCATCCTTCGCGGCTTGCACATGTCGCAACACTTTATCCACCGCACGTTGATTGATCAGCGGACCATACGCAGTTTTCTCATCGCGCAAATCGCCGAGATGTAAACTCGCCGCCTTCTTCGCCAGCGCTTCCGCAAACGCGCGTCCGTTGGGCGCTTCGACCATGATGCGTGCGCTCGACATACAGATCTGCCCGCCATGTGTGAACGCGCCCACCGCCGCGATCTCCGCCGCTTTGGTCACATCAAAATCATTCAACACCAATAGCGGGTTTTTGCCGCCGAGTTCTAACTGCAAACGCTTCATGGATTGAATCGCAATCTCGCCAATCTTCACACCCGTCGCCGTCGAACCCGTCAACGCAATTCCATTCACTTTGGGATGTCTCGCCAGCGGAGCGCCGCACTCCGCGCCGAATCCTGTCACCACATTGAAGACTCCATTAGGAAGCCCCGCCTCTTTCATGACCTTCGCCAGTTCCACCGCAATGAGCGGAGTCTCCTCTGACGGCTTCGCAATCACGGCATTGCCTGCTCCGAGCGGAAAGACGATCATCTTCGCCAGTAACACCAACGGCGCATTGAACGGCGATATCGCCAGTACCACCCCTACAGGTTCGCGGACGACCATCGACATGCGGTGCGGCTTTTCATTGGGAAGTGTGTCCGCATACAACCGTCGAACCTCCCCAGCCGCTGTCCGCAACACCGATGCCGTATACAGCACTTCATACTTCGCCTTGATGATGGACGACCCGCTTTCATCAATGAGCAGGTTCAGCAGACGGTCATAATTCGCTTCGACTTGATCCGCACACTTGAGCAGAATCTTCTCCCTGTCATACGGCGGCAGTGATGACCAATGCTCATACCCCTTCCGCGCAGATGACACCGCGGCTTCCACATCCGCCTCCGTACCCCGCGCTGCATGACCAAGAATCTCGCCTGTCATCGGCGCGAAACTGGGAAATGTCTCGCCATTCGCAGCAGGGACTTCGCGTCCGTGAATGAAGTGTCCGTAAGTTTTCATGGTTGCCTTCTTTTTTCAACCACAAAGGGTCACGAAGGTACACAAAGGTTTTAAATCAATTCCTTCGTGACCCTTTGTGACCCTTCGTGGTCAAGTATTTAGATTCTCTCTTCCAACATACTCGCCCGCAACAAATACGCCCGTGCCTTCGCAAGGTCGCTCGCCGCACCCGAAAGCGACTTGTTCCTGCGCTCGCGTTCTTCTTCTGCGCTCATCACCATGTTGTTGTATTGCTGGTCGGTGTAGAGTTGCACAGACTCAACCGCATATTGCCTGCGCTCGTTCGAGTAATCGTCCAAGATGGAATCCGATTCACCGTTCCAAATGCGAATGAATTTCTCCGTCAGATTCGCCGCATCGTGGATTCCGCTATTCATCCCCATGCCACCCGACGGATTGTTGTTATGTGCCGAGTCGCCCACCAGCAATGCCCGCCCCACGCGGAAGGTATCCGCCACACGCTGGTGGACTCGGTACAACTGCGTGGTCTTGATTCTGTAGTCAGGGACTTTGCCGAAGAAGTTGAAAATCCGCGCTCGCAGATTTTCTTCTTTCATTGCCGTTGTTTCATCTTCATCATCTGTCATGCGAAACACCACGCGGACAATATCAGGCAAATTCAAAATGATGACCCACTCCTGCGGGTCAAAGACGTAGCAGACTTGCGCCGCGCCTGGCAGCAGGTCTTCGGTTTTCAAGTCACTGCCGATGAGTAAGAAGCGGTCTTCATAGGTTTTGCCCTTGAAGCCGATATTCAACTGCTTGCGCACGACACTATGCGACCCGTCCGCGCCGACGATGTACGAGCCTTCGCGTTCGACAATTCCATTTGCGGTTTCAAATCGTGCTGTGACGTGTGTGCCGTGGTCAACAAAGTCAATCAACTTGTGTCCCATGTGAACTTTGCCCGTCGCAGTCGCTTCGACGGCAGGCTTCAGCACACGCGTGGCAACATGCTGAGGGCACTGCAAACGATACGGGTAGGGAGTATCGTCAGCAATGGAGGCATAACTAAAGTCCGCGATGAGGCGGCGCGGAACGCGTTCCCAATATTGAAGTTGATCTACTTTGTATCCATGCTGGATGATTTCATCCACCACGCCCCAATCTTTGAACATCTCAAGTGTTTTAGGATGAAACGTGCTCGCGCGGATCTGCGTGTTGAGTTCCGCGTCCATTTCGAAAACCTCGGCAGGAATGCCCGCCCGCGAAAGCGCCAACGCCAACGAAAGCCCCACAGGACCTGCGCCAGCAATGATGATGGGAAATGATTGAGTCATAAAAGATTTCACCACAGAGACCACGAAGAACACAGGGCCTTTTTTTTCTCCGCGCCCTCTGTGTTCTCCGTGGTGAAAGAATTTATTCGCGCTCGCCTGCGTGCAAAATACGCACCAAACGTTCACGCATCGGCACACCGAGCATACGATCCGCCAAAATATTGGCAGGGTCTTTCTCCACAATCGTGCGGCGGACAAGTTCATCGCGCTGTTTCAACGCCGCGCGTTTTTCAGGTGCAACAGGCTTGGCATTCTTCACCAACTCCACCCAGTTGCGGACGTAGTCCAGCATGACCGACTCAATGTGCGCTTTGAAATCCGCAAACGGGACCAATCCGCAGATCGCGATCGGCGACAGTGTACCGCGCGTATAAAGATGAACAGGGTTGAAGGTCTTATACGCAGGGTTGCGGCGCAGCTCGATCCATTTTTGATTCATCGCTTCGTGATACTGGTCGAGATGATCGGGTGAAATGACAGGCTCATAGCGCGGCAGATAATCGACATAACAAAAGACATCGGGCGCAGTGCCGAGCGCCATGCCCAAGTGCGGTACATCAATTTCTTCGTTCACCCAACAAGTGAGATGAATGTTCGTAAAGCCCGTCTCTGCCTTGCCAATCCACGAGCGGACAATCCAATCAATTTTGTCGCCCGTGTAGGTGAACATATTCCCCACCACATTGCCCTGCAAATCAGGTATCTGTTCAATGTCCGCGCATTTCATATCCCGCCGCAGGTTCAAGCCATTATTCACCATCTCCCACGCCTGTTCGCGCACGTTCAACAAATAGTTGAACACTTCCGTATTGTCCACAGGCTTGCGCGAATCAAGCACATCTGCCAGGTGTTGAACTGTATCTCCGCTCATGATTGTCTCCTTTGGTAATTGGTGATTAGTAATTGGTTCTTGAGTCTTGCGTCAATCTCCAATTACCATTTACTACTTACTAGTGGCTCCGCCAACTTCCACGGTCTGCCATTCAAAACATCGGTCTTTTGCGAAACCATCTTATTGACCGACGCCGCAGGATGAATTTCAGCAACCGTTAAGCCATCACCTTGCGCCATTGTTATCACGGGGTAATTGATATTGCCATCGAACGGTCGGTTCTTCCATTCCGTCCACAGCGTAAAATCTTCAGTAATCGCATAAATGCCGCTGTCGCTTTTACTCGCCACGATCACATTCATGCGGTTCTCAGCTGCACGTTCTTTGAAACCCAATTCCACTTCCCACTTCTCCAAGATCAACGTCGGCACTGCCACCACTTCCACATCCTTCAACGCCGCAAGCCGAAACGTCTCAGGGTAGATGGCATCATTGCCAATCACCAATGCCACGCGCCCCCAATCCGCATCAAAGACATTCACCTCATCGCCCAACTTCGACCACGCATGTCTGCCCGACTTATGCAACTGCGGCTGTTTCAACACAACGCCGCTTTTATTGAATAGCACCCCCACATGCGCACCATCTTCCACAATAGACGTCGCCACATACGCATCTTTCAAATCACTTTGCAATGCACGAATCATCTCAACTGATTCTTTTTCCGCACGCTGCGCGTCTAAATTCGTAATGTGGAATAACTCTGGGAGGACGATTAATTTCACTCCAGCCTTTTCCCCCTCCGCAATCATCTTCAACGCCGAATCAAGCGCCTCTTTGCCCTGACCTGAAACCTGCCCCACCCCCGCAAGCAGACTCTCCGCCCCAGGCATTTTCCCGCCACTTTTGGACTCCACCCCAAGCGGCGCATACAACTCAGGTCTGCGCGTGGACATAATGTCCGTGCCATCGGGACGAAGTTTATTATCGGCTTCGCTCAAATCAATATCCGCAAAGACTACCGCTTCGCCTTTCATCGGCGCCTTGGCTAACACCGTCCCATCGGGCGCGACGATCTGACTTTCCCCCGCGCCTTCGAGAAAACTTGGGTCGATCTTGAGGCGCGCTGCAACAGCCTCACGCATTTCCTCTGGAACCAACGACCCAACTTTATTCGCCGCGACAACGAAAACCTTATTCTCCGCCGCCCGCACAGGGATATGCAGCGACGCTTCATCATGTGCGAATGAATTCAGGCTATTGAGCAATATCTGTGGCTTGCGCACCGCCAATGCCCGTGCCACCTCAGGGATGACTCCGTCCATGCAGGCGTACATGCCTACATGCCCCAACTCTGTTTCTAAAATCGGCGCGATCGTTGTGGACTTCTCAAGGAAGTTATTTTCATTACCCATCAAAATCTGCTTGTCGGTCAACCCGACCACATTCCCCGCTGGGTCGAACAAAACATTCGTACCAGAAACCTTGCCGTCATCTCGTTTCAACGTGACGTTGATCTTGATATAGCAACCATGTTCTTTGGCTTTTCTGCCTATCGCCTGGATAAAGTCATCGTCGAGCGAAACAGCCACCCCGTAGCAATGAGCCGCGTCACGATACCAGGCGATGTGATTCACAAATTCAGGCAGCACCATCACATCGGGCTTGTGCTTCGCCGCTTCGTCTATCATCCGCAAACAGGTTTGCAGGTTCGCGGCAACATCTGCCACCACGCCAAACTGCACCGCCGCCGCTCGAATTTTAGTTTTCTGAGCCAAAGACCGCCTCCAAGGCTAAATGTTATAACATTATAACAATATACCTAAGAGGAGGATTTTTGTCAACAAACAATCAAACAAGCAACGGTTACAAAAGCGGGTTGTGCAAAATTAAACGCAGGTTGCCAGAACGGTTTCAAACTTACCCAACGCATTATCGATCACTTCATCCGTATCTGCCATGGATGTGTACATGCGCGAGCCAGCCAGAGTGATCAAACCTTGTGACATGTACGCCGCGCCCATCTCTTCGAGCATATGTTTGCGCGGCTTGAGTTCCTTCGCCAAACGGATCGGGTTGCGGAAGTCCAATAACATCACACCCGAAGTCTCCAAATGGACGATCGAGCCTTGGTTGTATGCCACAAATGGCAAATTATATTTTTCAATGATGGCTTGCAAGCCTTTCGTAAGCCGGTCCCCTGCCCACCCAGCAATGACGGGCGCGTTCGTGCGTTCCATTTCCAACAAAGAGTAATAACCCGCCACGCACGAAAGTGGATTGGCAGAAAGCGTACCACCCACGTAAGCGCGTTCACCGATACCGCCAATGCCCGCTGCAAAACGCGAAACGACTTCGGCACGTCCGCCCACGCCGCCTGCCATCGGGTAGCCACCAGTGATGCATTTGCCGAACACTGTCAGATCGGGTTTGACGCCGAAAAAGCCTTGAGCGCCACCCAAGCCCACGCGAAAGCCGGTCACCACCTCGTCAAAGATCAGAAGCGCGCCGAACTCATCACACAACTCGCGGATTTTTTGATTGAAGTCAAACGGCACGGGACGTGTCCCTGATTCCGGTCCCAGCGGTTCGACGATCACCGCCGCGGTGCCGCCCCGCAGCCTGTTCAGCCAAAGTTGACGTTTCAACGCCCCAAGGCTGTTCGGGAAGAACTCGCGAGTCGCAGCACTTGCTCCACGCGGAATGCCCGTCGCCTCAAGCCGACCCGTGCCGGGGATGTGCAAGCCGTAGACCATCGGGTCGCTCCAGCCGTGATATGCGCCGCCGACCTTGATGACATATTTCTTTTTGGTGAACGCCCGAGCCGCGCGGACTGCTGCCATCACGCTCTCAGTACCTGAGCCAAGCATGCGAAACATTTCCACTGCGGGCATGAAGCGATTGACAAGTTCTGCCAATTTCAATTCATACTCATGGAACAGACCGGTGACAGGTCCGCACTCGTTTAACATCTCAAAAACTTTTTCACGCACAGGCGCATAATTACTGCCCAATACAGTCGGACCACCTGCCTGCAAAAAGTCGATGTATTCATTGCCATCGGCATCCCAAAGATAAGCGCCATCCGTTTTTTCGATGGCGATCGGGAATGGATAGTTGAATGCCAAATTATGCTGCACCCCGCCCGGGATGAATTTCTTGGCTTCGTCTGTCAGTTCTTTTGAACGCTTGCATTGGGTATCGAAATAACCAAGAAACTCCTGCATCTTTTCACGCCTCACATGGCGCATGGGCTGGCTGACGAGGTTGTTTAGTTTTTTATAGACCTCATCCACGTCGTGATATTCACTAATTGCATATTTCTGTTCACTCATTTTATTCACCACTTCTTACTTCTTCACCCTTTTCAGTTTTCTTCTGGTCTTTGCGTAACTTGGCAAAAGCGATCTCACGCACTGCCAATGGGATCTTGCTGATCTTCTTTTCAGTGCAGATGGCGAGCAGATACGCCATGGCGCATTTTTCAAGGATCTCTACATTATGAACAGCCCGTTCCATATCATGACCAAAGACCAACGCGCCGTGATTCTGCATCATGAACGCATTGTTGTGATTCTTCACATGCTTTGCAACGGTATTCTTCAGCATTCCCGTTCCAGAGGGAGCATACGGGATGATCTCTACGCTGCGTCCGAGAAAACGTGCTTGCTCATCAAACAGAGCCGGAATCGGTGACTTAATCAGGGTCAACGCGCTGGTGTACACCTGATGCGTGTGGATGATGGCGTTCACATCCCCCCGCACCTGATACACTGCCCCATGCATCGCGGACTCGACCGATGGCTTGAGATGCCCTTCAAGCATGTTCAGTTCAAAATCCAAAATGCAGACGTCTTCCGGCATCATCTTCATATAGTCATAATTCGATGGCGTGATGGCAAATGCATTTTGTCCCTTCACCCGCAGCGACAAATTTCCACCCGTCGCCATCAAAAAACCTTTGCGCACCAATTCATGCGCAGTTTCAACGATCAACTTCTTTTCAGAGTCAAAAACTCCCATGGGATTTCTCCTCAAAACTAGACAGTGTCTAGATTTTAGGACACAATCTTGACGGTGTCAAGATTTTCGCTTAATATCTCCCCATGCCGAAAAAATATCATCACGGAGATCTAAAGAACGCCCTCATCAAAGCCGGGGTTGAAATCCTGGCAAAAGAAGGCGTGGGCGGGTTAAGTCTGCGCAAGGTGGCGCAGCGTGCAGGTGTGAGCCACTCCGCACCGTATGCACATTTCCCCGATAAACAATCGCTGATTGCAGCGATCTCCACCGAAGGCTTCAACCAACTCTACGCCGAGTTGGAAGCGGCAATATCGCCTTACTCAAAAAATCCAAAAAAGCAACTTCTCGACGGCGTCAAGGCGTATGTCCGCTTTGCGGAGGAAAACACAGATACCTTCAAGATCATGTTCTCAGGTATATTGGAAAAAGAAAAGGATTATCCAACCTTCGTTGAATCTTCAAGTAAAACGTTCAGTCTGGTCGTAATGGTCGTGCAAGCCTGTCAGGATATCGGGATATTGCCAGCGGCTCCCGCAGACCTGCTGGCTGTCACAATTTGGGGACAGATTCATGGTATCGTGTCCCTTGCCCTTGAAGGACAGGTCTCTCACACCGTTTTGGAGCAATATAACGTTCAGGATGTTGTATCGTTCGCCATCGAACAAATGTTGCTTCGACAACCGAATTGACCGGCTCTCCCGGCTAAACGCCGCTTCAATTCATCGCGTAAAAGGAGTTTCCCCATGAAGTCTCTCCCCCTCCGCTACGGGACCAACCCCAACCAATCGCCTGCCCGTGTCACCATGCAGGATGGCAGCGACTTGCCCATCGTAGTTCTTGGCGGTTCGCCAGGCTATATCAACCTGCTGGATGCGCTCAACGCGTGGCAACTGGTTCGGGAGTTGAAGCAGGTCATCGGTCAGCCTGCGGCGGCTTCGTTCAAACATGTCAGCCCGTCCGGCGCTGCTGTCGCCGCCCCGTTGACCGACATCCTCAAGAAAATCTATTTCGTGGACGACATGGAACTCTCGCCGCTCGCCACTGCCTACGCTCGCGCCCGTGGTACAGACAGAATGTCATCGTTCGGCGATTTCATTGCTTTGTCAGATCCAGTCGACGTTCCGACTGCCAAACTGATTTCGCGTGAGGTATCCGATGGTGTCATCGCGCCGGAGTACGAACCCGAAGCGCTGGAGGTTTTGAAGAAAAAGAAACAGGGCAGCTATGCTGTTATCCAAATTGACCCAGCCTACGAACCGCAATGGATGGAAACCCGTCAGGTCTTTGGTGTGAGTATGGAACAGCGCCGCAACGACCGCATCGTAACTCTTGAAGATTTTGCGAACATCGTCACCAGGAAAAAAGACCTGCCCGAATCAGCCATCCGAGATATGTTCATCGCATCGATCACGCTCAAATTCACACAATCCAATTCTGTCTGTTATGTGACGGATGGACAGACCATCGGCGTCGGTGCGGGTCAGCAATCGCGTGTGCATTGCATCCGCCTTGCCGGCTCCAAAGCGGACTTGTGGCGTTTACGCCAGCATCCATCAGTTTTGGCGCTTCCGTTCAAGGAAGGCATCAAACGCCCAGACCGCGACAACGCCATTGACCAGTTCCTGCAACCCGATGTTACAGAAGTGGAAAAACAGAATTGGAAGAATGTATTTGACGGAATTCCAAATCAGTTAACCACCGAAGAACGCCGCGCATGGCTGGATGGGCTCACGGATGTAACACTCGGCTCAGACGCCTTCTTCCCCTTCCGCGATTCAATTGACCGCGCCACAAAAAGCGGAGTGAAATACATCCTGCAGCCTGGCGGCTCCAACCGTGATGAAGATGTCATTGCCGCCTGTGATGAGTATGGCATAACGATGGTCTTTTCGGGTCTGCGCCTCTTCCACCACTAACAAGGAATTTCCCCATGCCCACCGCCCTTCTCTCCGTCCACAACAAAAACGGACTTGTCGAATTCGCCCACGGACTTGTTTCTCTCGGCTGGACCCTCCTCGCCTCAGGCGGAACCGCCAAACTGTTGCGCGAGAACAATATCCCCGTCACCGAAGTCGCAGACTACACCCAATCACCCGAAATCCTGGGCGGGCGCGTCAAAACCCTCCACCCCGCCATCCACGGCGGACTTCTCGCCCGCCCTGCTAATGAAGACCGCCAACAACTCCTCGATCTCGGCTGGGACTACATCGACCTCGTCGCCGTCAATCTCTATCCCTTCGAAGAGACCATCGCCAAACCCAACGTCACCCATGCTGACGCCATCGAAAATATAGACATCGGCGGCGTTACCCTCATCCGCGCCGCGGCAAAAAACCATGAGCGAGTCACCCTGATCTGTGACCCATCCGATTACAATGGAATTCTCAAAGCATTGCAAAGCGGACGTGTCGCTTTTGAAACGCGAAAACAACTTGCTGTGAAAGGCTTTCAAGCCACCGCCCAGTACGACCAAAAAATAACGGACTACCTCACCCATGCCTGACCCCCTTCTCGCAATCTCTCCCCTGGATGGACGTTACGCCGAGACCACTGCGCCTCTACAGAATCACTTCTCCGAATTTGCTTTTCTACGCGACCGGGTACGCGTCGAACTGGACCTGTTGCCTGCTCTTTCCAAAACAAGCTTGGTGCGCCCCTTGAGCGACATTGAGCATGCGCAGCTCAAATCCATTGCAGAAAACTTCTCCACCGCAGATGCAGAAAAGATCCTCGAATACGAGCGCAAGACCCGCCACGATGTCAAAGCCATCGAATACTTCATCCAGAGCAAGTTGCAGGATACAACGCTGCAAGACACGATCCCTTGGATTCACTTTGGACTGACATCAGAAGATACCAACAGTATCGGTCAAGCCATTGCGTTAAAAGAATCGCGCGATAAAGTCATCCTTCCCAATTATCAATCTCTAATCTCCAATCTCTCCGAACTCGCTCTTCGTTATAAAGCCATCCCCATGCTCGCCCGCACCCACGGACAATTCGCCGTGCCGACGACCCTGGGCAAGGAATTCACCGTTTACATCGCCCGCCTCAAAAAGATTTGTGATGAGATTGCCTCACACAAATTCGAAGCCAAGCTGACAGGCGCGGCGGGCAACTTCAACGCCTTGCAAGCCGCCGCCCCGCAAGTAGATTGGATTTCATTCAGCAGAGACTTCGTCTCCAGTTTTGGGCTTGAGCCCAACCTGCTGACCACTCAGATCCTCCCGTATGATAACTGGGTGCGCTATTTCGACCTCATCCGCCTGACGAATTCGATTCTGATTGACTTTGCTCAAGACATCTGGCGTTACATCAGCGATGGATACTTGAAACAGGCAGTTGTCACTGGCGAAGTGGGGTCGTCCACCATGCCGCAGAAGGTCAACCCGATCGACTTTGAAAATGCCGAAGGCAATCTTGGCGTGGCAAATTCGCTTTTCACGCACTATGCTCAAAAGTTGACCGTCTCCCGCTTGCAGCGCGATCTCTCGGATTCAACCGTCCGCCGCACGTTTGGCACGGCGTTGGGTCACAGCCTGCTGGCGTGGATCAACTTCCAGCGCGGTTTGAAGCGCATTGCTCCTGATGAGGAAAAACTCACCGCCGAGTTGAATGCCCATTGGGAGGTCGTCTCCGAAGGCGCACAAACCATTCTCCGCGCCGCCGGCAAATTCGATGCTTATGAGTCACTGAAAGAAAAGACCCGCGGGCGGGTCCTGACCGAAGTCGATTACAAAGCCTGGTGCGATTCAATCCATGTGGATGATGTGACGCGCGCGAAGTTAAAGGCGCTTTCACCTGAACGCTATGTGGGGTTGGCGGTGCAACTGACCGAGGAATTGTTTTAACAAGGGAAATACGGGGATCTCTGACGAAGACCGTCGTGCGATCTGAAACGAATCGGGCTTGTCGGAAATCAAAAATGCGAGGAAAATCAGCGTCGCGGAATTGAACCGCAAATTCACATGGCAGAAAGGCAATTCCAAAATTATGTTTTTGAGCAATGTTTCAGCCTGCCGCATGGGGCGGGAATTATGATCGTCAAAGCCGTACACGCCGATGGTTTGCAAATTCAAGGCATCGCCGCCCGCGCGGGTGTGTTTAATCAGGAAGAGGTTCAATGTGTGGCGGAAATCTGGGAGGAGTACATCAATACCGGTCCGGAATACAGCGGGTATAGTTTCATCGTGCAGCGGGAGGGAGAGCGCGTCTCCGGGTTTGCCTGCTTTGGTCCACGCGACCTGACCGAAGGGGTGTTCGACCTGTATTGGATTGCCGTGGATCCCGATGCGCGCCGCAATGGGGTCGGGCGGAAATTGTTGACCGCCAGCGAGGAGGCGGTTCGTGCCATCGGCGGGCGCATGTTGATCGCCGAGACATCGGGCACACCTGCCTACGAATCCACCCGGGCATTTTATCTCGGCATGGGGTATGCGGCTGAAGCGACCATCAAAGACTTCTACACCCCGGGCGATGATCTGGTGATCTTTGTCAAACGATTGGAATCCTGATACAGGCAAGAAAAAATCCCGCATAGCCATGTGCGGGATTTTTTACGGCAATCATCAACCGATCTCGTTCCTTTGCACAACGTCCCGATACCACTTCGCGCTGGATTTCAAGATGCGTGTCTGGGTCGGGTAGTCCACATACACAAGCCCGAAGCGTTTGGAATACCCAAAGCCCCATTCGAAGTTGTCCATCAGCGACCAGGCAAAATAACCCTTGACCGGAATTCCCGCTTCGATCGCCCTATGGACTTGTTCCAGATGCCGCCGGATGTAGGATACACGCGCCGGGTCATCCACTTCGCCGTCGGCATTGACTTGATCTACGAAGGCTGCCCCGTTTTCTGTGATGTGGATGACCGGAAAATCGTAGTCGAAGTACAGGCGTCCAAGGGTTTTGTAAAGACCTTCAGGGAAGACCTCCCAATCCATTTCGGTGATTTCGTCGCCGCGGAATACCGCCCTGGGGGAATTTTCCACCTCGCTGATTTTTTCGGAGCGGGCGATGTTGCGCGTGTAATAATTGACACCAATAAAATCCAGAGGCGTCGAGATCGTGTCCAGATCACCCTCTTGAACAAATGACATTCCATTGCCGATCTGTTTAACCATGTCGTGAGGATACCCGCGCCCGACCAGCGGGTCGAGGAACCAGCGGTTGATGTAACCGTCCACCCATGTGGCAGCCGCGCGATCCGCTGCGCTGGGCGATGCCGGGTATTGCGGCGATAAATTCAAGGTGATGCCCACATGGGCATTCGGGCTGTTCCTGCGAAGGACCGGCACTGCTTGCCCATGCGCCAGCAGCAAATGATGGGCAGCCGCCACCGCCTCAGCCAAACTCGTATGACCAGGCGCATGCCTTCCGTGTTCATAGCCCACGAATGCAGATACCCAGGGTTCGTTCAGCGTGATCCAATTTTTCACCCGGTCTCCCAGCACACGGCTGACAATATCCGCATATTCTACGAAGGCGTCCGCGGTTGCACGAGCCGTCCAGCCGCCTTTGTCTTGCAATATTTGGGGCAGATCCCAATGATACAAGGTGACATATGGTTCGATATCCAACTTTAACAAACCATCCACCAGCTTGTTGTAAAAATCGAGCCCCGCTTCGTTCACGCTCCCGCTGCCGCTCGGCAGGATGCGGGGCCACGCAACCGAGAAGCGATACGCCTTCAACCCCAAATCCTTGATGATCTTCAGGTCATCTTCCCAGCGATGATAATGGTCACAAGCAACATCCCCCGTATCTCCATCCTGAACCTTACCAGGCGTATGACTGAAACGATCCCAGATGCTCTCCCCTCTGCCATCCTCGTTCCATGCGCCTTCGATCTGATACGAGGCGGTTGCTGCTCCCCAAATAAAGTCCTTTGGAAATCGAAATTTCTTGTTCTCCATATGTGTTCTCCAAACCATCTAAATGATCAGTGCAATGTTACACGCACGCGAACTTCCTTTACGCCTTCGCCCGGAAGCGGGATGATATTCCCGTCAATGGGTTTGCCGTCCACTTCGATCTGGACTTCGTTCCCCGAACCTTCTCTTTCGACTTGAATATCGTATCGGACTCCCCGAAACCTGCGAGCCACCTCAAACCTTTCCCACGCTGACGGGATCACAGGCGCAACCTGCAAACCTTCGTATGTTGGGCGCACACCGAGGATCCACTGCGTGATAGCCACATAATTCCACGCAGCCGTACCGGTCAGCCAGGAATTCTTTGCCTCGCCATGGGAAGCCGAATCCTTCCCCGCGATCATCTGGGCATAGACGTATGGCTCGCAGCGATGCACCTCCGCGATCTCCTCGCGCGCCGATGGATTGATGCGCAGGTAATAGTCATACGCCTTTTCCCCGCGCCCGATTCTTGCCTCGGCGATCATGATCCACGGATTGGTATGGCAGAAAATGCCCGCATTTTCCTTGTACCCCGGCGGGTAGGATGAAATCTCGCCCAAATGCAAATAATATTTGCTAAAGGCTGGCTGTTGCAAAACAATGCCATGCGGCGTGGCAAGATGTTCCGCCACCGAGTTCAGCGCCTGTTCCGCCCGGCCATCCCCCACGCCCAACCCCGCCATCACACAGATACCCTGCGGTTCTATGAAGATGCGCCCCTCCTCGTTTACCTTTGAACCGAGCACCTGACCGAAATCATCGTATGCGCGGCGAAACCATTCGCCATCCCAGCCGGAAGCCCAAACAGCGATCTCCATCTTGGTGGCAGCATCGAGATAGTCACCCGAAGGCGGGAAGTCAGAAGTCAACCCGATCTTTGATTTTCCATGTTCGATTTGCCGCGTCAATTCAGCCATCTCTCGCGCCGCCAGCACGAACAACCCGGCAATGAAGACGCTCTCCGCCACTTTGCCATCCTTGTTCGTTGTCGTCTGAAAGGATTGACCCGGCGCATCCGAAAAACAGTTCAGGTTCAGGCAGTCATTCCAATCGGCACGACCGATCAACGGCAACCCATGCGGACCCAACCGGTCCAGCGTGTATTGGAGCGAACGCTGCAAATGCCCATAAAGGGAATCCTCGCTGCCGGGACGGTTGTCGTACACCACCTGTTCAGCGAGAATGCCCCAATCGCCCGTTTCCTTGACGTAAGCGGTCACAGCCAGCACCAGCCACAACGGATCATCGTTGAACCCGGATCCAACATCGTTGTTGCCGCGTTTGGTCAGCGGCTGGTATTGATGATACGCCCCGCCCGTCTCCAGTTGTGTGGCTGCCAGATCGAGAAGCCGTTCGCGCGCCCGCTCCGGGATGAGATGGACGAACCCCAGCAAATCCTGATTCGAGTCGCGGAAACCCATGCCGCGCCCGATACCGCTTTCAAAATACGAAGCAGAACGACTCATATTGAAGGTGATCATGGTCTGATAGGCGTTCCAAATATTGACCATGCGATTCGTATGCGCATCGGGCGTGTTGACCTGCAAAGTATCCAGCAATCCATCCCAGTGGACCCGCAGCGACTGAAACGCCCTTTCGACTTCATCCGCATTCAAATATTTTTCCAGGATGGGAAGCACGCCGCATTTGTTGATGGTTTGGGAATCGGGCGGATCGAATTTTGCGTCCCTTGGATTCTCGTGATACCCGAGAATGAAGATGACCGTTTTCTGTTCCCCCGCTTTCAATCGCATGCTGACATGATGAGAGCCGATCGGCTGCCAGCCATGCGCGATGGAGTTCGCCGAACGACCCGCTTCCACCGCTTTGGGCGAATCCCAACCACGATAGAGACCGAGGAAATCTTCACGCTGAGTATCAAAGCCGGTTAGTTCCTCGGAACATGCAAAGTAGGCAAAATGGTCGCGCCGCTCGCGATACTCGGTCTTGTGATAGATGACCCCATCCACAACCTCGACCTGACCGATGGAGTAGTTGCGCTGAAAGTTCGTGGCATCGTCCATCGCATCCCATAGATTGAACTCAATGGCGGAGAAGATGGAAAGATCTGCCTCCTCTTCGCGCCCGTTGACGAGGGTCAGTGCCCAAACTTCAAGGCTTTCCCCCAGCGGCACGAAGTAACGCGTCTGCGCTTCGATTCCCGCCAGCTTCGAACGGATGATGGTGTACCCCATGCCGTGACGGCATTCATAGAAATCCAACGGCGTACGAGTCGGCATCCAGGTCGGCGACCAGGCTCGAGCGGAGGATGAAACGTTATCGCGCAGGTAGATATATCGTCCACCGGAGTCGAGCGGAGCGTTGTTATAGCGATAGCGTGTCAAACGCCGCAGGCGCGCATCCTTGTAAAACGAGTATCCACCTGCCGTGTTGGATATCAATCCAAAATAAGACTCGCTGCCAAGATAATTGATCCACGGCAGGGGAGTTTCAGGGGTTTCAATGACATACTCACGCTTTAAATCATCAAAATGACCGTAACGCATAACGCCTCGACTGTTTTCGTCACTGCCTGCGCAATGACAGAATGATTAGAGATTGCTCAACTTCGCAAAACTGGATTTCAATGCCGGGTACAACTCGCGGTACAGCGGATGCACCTTCCGGTAGACCTCCGCATCTTCCTCGACCGGGAGCGTTTGTCCGGTAATGCGGATGGTTTCCCGGCACGCAGCGGGGACATCCACCCAGGCGCCCGACCCCACCCCCGCCAAAAGAGCCGCACCGAACGCCGCCCCCTCCGAGGTGTTAACGGTGACCAATTCCGCCTCCAACACCGACGCAAGAATCTGACGCCACAGCGCCCCCTTCGTCCCGCCACCCGAAGCGCGGACTTGAGTGATGCCGCCAAGCCCCGCATTTTGGATCAACGTAAAACTATCCTTCAAACCAAACGCCACCCCTTCCAGCACGGCGCGCGTCATGTGGGCGCGGCTATGACGAAGGGTCAGCCCAATGAAGGAGCCGCGCGCGAGCGGGTCAGGGTACGGTGTGCGTTCACCGCTCAGATATGGCAGGAACAACAAACCTTCGCATCCGGCTGAAGCGCTTTCCGCTTCCTTAACCAGATCCTCAAAACTCATGTTCGGTGCAAGCGTGTCGCGGTACCATTGCAAACTTCCCGCCGCCGAAAGCATCACCCCCATGAAATGCCACAACCCCGGCACGGCATGACAAAACGCATGCAGCCTGCCTTCCGGCTCGACCAATGCCGACGGAGTCGTTGCAAAGATCACTCCGCTCGTACCGACTGTCAACCCAACGATCCCAGGTTCGACCGCGCCCACTCCCACAGCCTGTGCCGCCTGATCACCGCCGCCCGCCGCGACAGGCGTACCTGCTTTTAGTCCGGTGGCGGAAGCGGCTTCTTCAGTGATGCGCCCCGTGAATTCGGTCCCTTCGAACGTACGCGGCATCCAGGAGCGATCGATCTGCAAGGCTTCCAAAACATCCGCAGACCAATCACGCAAGTTCAGGTCGAACAACACGGTACCGGCGCCGTCGGCTTTATCCATCGCATATTCGCCCGTCAATTTCAAACGGATGAAATCCTTCGGCAAAAGCACATGCTTCGCCTTTGCATACACCTCGGGCTCGTTCTCCTGCACCCATAAAATTTTCGGCGCGGTAAATCCCGTCAACGCCACATTGCCCGTAATCTGGATAAACCGTTCCCTCCCGATGCGCCGATGGATTTCATCGCACTGGCTTTGCGTGCGCTGGTCATTCCAAAGGATCGCCGGACGAAGGACATTGCCCGACCCATCGAGCAGGACCAGCCCATGCATTTGCCCCGTCAAACCGACGGCAGCGATTCCCTCCCCGCCGATACCTGCTTTTTCCAAAACCAAGCGGATACTCGCCGAGACCGCGTCCCACCATTCCAGCGGATCCTGCTCCGACCAGAGCGGCTTCGGCGTTTGAAGCGTGTGCGGTGAGGATGCGACTGCCACCACCCCGCCATGCGAGTCGATCAGCAGCGCCTTGCTCGAAGTTGTAGACGTATCGATGCCGAGAAAGTAATCCATAGTCATTGCTCCAATCCCAATTCTTCGACGAGCGCCTGGACATCCTTCTCATCGCGCGGGCATTGGACACCGCCGAACAAGTCCCAGGTTTCCACATGGGTGACCGTTTCCCCCGGCTCCATCGTGCAGATGGGCGCCAGAGTCTCCAATTCAAGAAATCGGTCATTGCAGTAACATTCGCTCGAACTATTGAAATCGAAATAAGCCGCCTGAGCGTCGTACTTTGCGCGTTTGACAAAGAGAGTTCCATTCAACCAGTATGCCAGCCACCCACGAGGGTTCGGGAAACCGATCTTGAATGCTTCTTCCATGTCTGCGCGCACGAATACATGGCTTTTCCCAAAACTAACGTTCGGGTTGGACAGATCCGTGTACGACCAAAGCGTCAGCGAACGGCTGGGCAACTCCCTCGTATTTTCGCGGGATTGCGGCAGGATCGCCACGCCGCCGGGCTTCAATTGGGTGATCGCCCAGGGAGAGCTCATCACACGCCACAGACCACGATTGGTCAACCGATGGGAGATGACCACCTGCGGCAGGTCTTTAGCCAGGCAGATCTCCATGGATTTTTGCATGCCGGTTTTGGCTTCCACATTCTGCGTAACAAGCCATCCATTTTCCACGGCGTACATTTCAACGGGGTCGTCATCCGGCTGGTAGGTGCGGCTGGGAATCTCCGGCGCGTGCCACAAGCGATGCCCGCCATGAAAGTGATACACACCCGTCCCCGGGCAATCGGTGACAAAATCGGGTAGTTCCGCCAGCAGGTTGTCGCCGCCCGAAAAACGCAAGGAGAGGATGCGAGGTCCCATCGAACGCGAAATTAAAAGCTGCACGGTCTCGTTTTCCAACCGGACACATTCATGCCCCATAAAATTGACCGTGTCCATGGATGTCGCCAGGCTCGCCATCAAACGGTCACCGGGCAAACGTACACCCGATCCTTTACGAAGGATTTTTTCGCACCCGCGATCTCGAATTCACCATTCAAGCGGATATCTTCGGACGAGCTCCCCACCATAACAAGAATTCTGCCTGCTTCCAGGCATAACTTCAGGTCGGCATCATAAAAGGCGAGCTGGTCCACGGGCAGGTGGAAGGTCAGCGCACGCTCCTCATTTGCTCCCAGATGGATGCGCCGATAGCCCTTGAGTTCCTTCACCGGGCGCGGCACACAGGCGAATTCATCCCGTACATAGAGTTGAACAACTTCATCGCCCGCCATATTGCCGGTATTTCTGACCTTGAGGGAGATATTCACGGTCTCTCCACCCGCAGCCTGCTTCCGGTCGATGGACAGGTCGCTATACTCGAAGGTCGTGTAACTCAGTCCGTGCCCAAACGAATATAACGGTGTGACCTTCTCGGAGACGTAATCGACATACCAGTTCGACTTCATACCCGATGGTTTGGCGTTGTAAAAAATGGGGATCTGCCCAACTGAGCGCGGAAACGTGACCGGCAGTTTTCCGCCGGGATTCCTCTCGCCGAACAAAATGTCTGCAACGGCATGCCCCCCCTCCTCGCCGGGCAGCCAGGCTTCGAGAATGGCATTTGCATTTTCAGACAGCCAGGGAATGGCATAGGGGCGTCCACTAACCAACACCACCGCAACGGGCTTGCCTGTCGCGAGGACCATCCGTGCTAATTCCTCTTGAACGCCAGGAAGTTTCAGGTCGGCGCTGTCGCGGGTCTCGCCTGTCGTGGCTGATGGAACCAGACCGGAGTGATCGCCCAGGACCAGCACCACGGCATCCGCCTGTCGGGCGACATTCAACGCTTCTTCAAATCCCGATGTGTCGTCGCTCAGGTTTTCGCATCCGCGGGCATACATAACATTCGTGTCCGGCGATACGACCTGTTTAATGCCTTCAAGCACACTGATAACTTTTACTTCGTGCCGGGCGATCTGCGCGGCATCGAGATTTACAAAGTTCGAATCCTTCGGGGATTGGAACTGCAACAACTGCATGGTGGCGGCGTAGGAATAATCGCCGAGTTGATTCCTGCCATTGTGGGCATTGGGTCCGATGACGGCAAGGGTCTTGATGTTTTTCTTCAGCGGGAGCAAGCCATCGTTCTTGAGCAAGACCATGCTTTGAGCGGCGATCTCGCGCGCGAGGCTGCGGTTTTCAGGGGTCTCGAAGACTTCGAGCACGCTTCCTTCGTCGACGTAGGGATTCTCGAACAAACCGAGTTCGATCTTCTTCCGGAGGTGGCGGCTCACAGCCAGATCCACAGTTTCGAGATTCAAGTCACCCGCCTCCAGCGCGGTACGAAGCGCGTCTCCATAGCAATCGAAGGTCGGGAGTTCAACGTCGATACCTGCATTGAGCGCCAAACTTCCGGCGAGGGATTTATCCGCAGCCAGATTGTGGAAGTTGTGGATCATCGCCACGGCTTCATAATCGGAGACCACAAGACCATCGAAGCCAAGTTCGCCGCGCAGCAGATCGGTGAGGATGCGGCGCGAGACCGCCACCACTTCGCCATCCAGTTCGGGATAGGCGTTCATGATGGAGGCGAGCCTGGCATCGCGGATGGCGGCTTGGAACGGCAGGAGGAACACATCGTAAAGTGTGCGCATGCCAAGATGGACAGGTCCGCAATTGAGCCCGCCCTGGCTCATGCTGTGCCCAATAAAATGTTTGCCGGTTGCCATGACCCCATCCTGGAGATCGTCACCTTGCAATCCGTTGATGTATGCCACGCCAAAATGACTGACGAGTGTGGGGTCTTCGCCGAACGTTTCCTCTACGCGCCCCCAACGCGAGTCACGCGAGACATCGAGCACGGGAGCCAAACCCTGCTGTGCGCCGATGGCGCGTAATTGCTTGCGGATGGCGGTCGTCATGGCTTGCGCCAATTCAGGTCGGAACGTGCTGGCAAGCCCGAGCATTTGTGGGAACATCGTGCCGCCGAGGATCATCGGTCCTGAGCAGCATTCCTCGTGCAAGATGGCGGGAACACCAAGCCGCGTATTTTCGACAAGGAATTTTTGGATGCGGTTGGCGGCTTTGGCGGCATTGACCGGGTCGAGCGTGGACGCGCCTGCAATCCGGGTGATCTGCCCAATGCCATGATGTAGCTTGTCCGCGATCTTTATCTGATCAAGTTCGCCATCGCTTTGCAGTTCGTACATCCAATAGGAACCGATCTGGGCGATCTTTTCATCCAGGGTCATGTCTGCAAGCAATCTGTCTACACGTTGTTGTTTGATGGAATTCATGGCTTCTCGTAGGGTATGGCTATCTTGCGCCGAGCAAAATATCGATGGTGAGTTGATCGAGGCGTTCGTATTTCAGTCCGCGCTTGCCCAATGCCGTGCGGTCAAAGGGCTGCGCGCGGAGTGCGGCTGCTTTTTCAGGGCTGTATTTTCCAAAGTATGGATTCATGGATCCGTCATCGGCGTTGATCTCTGCCAGCAGGGATTGAACTTCCGGATCCTGATTGAACTGTTCCGCCTTCTCTTTCAGGATAAGGTAGGTGCGCATGCAGCCCCGGGCAAAATCTTTCACGCCTTCGTAATCTTCCGTGCGGTATGCGTGCGCATCGAAGTGACGCGGACCGTCGTATTTGACATCCTCGAGGAATTTCACGAGATAGAACGCCGCTTTGATATCGCGCGAGCCGAAGCGAAGATCCTGATCGTATCGCCCGGGATACTGATCGTTCAGGTCGATGTGGAACAGCTTGCCAGCCTCCCATGCCTGCGCAACCGCATGCATGAAGTTGATGCCAGCCATGTGCTCGTGGGCAACTTCGGGGTTCACCCCCACCATCTCGGGATGGTCCAACGTGGCGATGAAAGCCAGCATGTGACCAGTAGTGGAGTTGTAAATATCCGCGCGGGGTTCGTTCGGTTTGGCTTCCAGCGCAAAACGCAGGTTGTACTTTTTATCCTTCACGTACTCGCAGAGGAAGTTCATCGCTTCACGCGAACGTTTGATGGAGTCGGCCGCGCTCTTGCTCGAGTCGGTCTCTGTCCCTTCCCGCCCGCCCCAAAAAACATAGGTGGTCGCGCCGAATTCCACGCCCAGATCAATGGCATTCATCGTCTTTTGCAGGGCGTAGGCACGTACGCGGGGGTCATTGGATGTAAAGGCTCCATCTTTGAAGATCGGGTCGCTGAACAGGTTCGTGGTCGCCATCGGTACGACGATTCCGGTTTCGGAAAGGGCTTTGGAAAACTCCTTTTTGATGGCATCCGCTTCCGTCGGGGTGGCGTCAATGGGGATCAGGTCATTGTCGTGAAAGTTTACGCCGTACGCCCCCACCTCGCCGAGCAGGCGCACAAGGTCTGCGGGACTTTTCTGCTCCCGGACGGGTCCGCCAAATGGATCGCGACCAATATTGCCAACCGTCCACAATCCAAAGGTGAATTTGTTTTCAGGCGCGGGGGAATGATTGAACATCAGATTACTCCTTGTGAGTTTTGTTTTGGTGAGTGACAACAGTCTCCAAGCCCCGCCTCCGCTGGGAGGCGGGGGTGAAAAAAGGAGAGAAAGAATAAACAAACTGGGTCTTGGGATGGCAGGCGGCTAGGGGATTTGGGTCCACATTTCCCGGTCCAAGAAACGAACCGTACGCTTCAACGCCTGCGCGCCCTGGGATGCCAGCAAATCGGTCATTCCTTGATCGCGCCCATTGCGATCCCGCTGACGATATATCTTGAGAAGAAGGCATAGATAATGATGATGGGTACGATGGTGGCAGCCAGCCCCAGATAGATCGCGCCGAACTCGGTACGGTACACGTCGCCTCGCAGCGTTTGCACCAGCATCGGCAGTGTGTATTTATCCAAAGAAGAGATCAGGATAAAAGCATTGAAGAAGTTGTTCCAGGAAGCGATGAAGGCAAAGATACCCATGGTGGCTGCCCCCGGAATTGCCAGCGGCATCATGACACGGTGAAAGATGGCAAGTTCACTGGCGCCGTCGATTCGAGCGGCATCGATCAGATCCCGCAGCACCATTGACTCGAGGTATTGCTTCCCAAAGAAGACGCCGCCCGCATTGGCAATGAGCGGCAAAATAAGTGCCGCATAGTTGTCCGTGAGCCCGAGCCTGGACATATACTGATAAAAACCGATGATGGACAGCTGCATGGGGATCATGACCAGTACCACAATGAAGTTGGAGAAAATCTGCTTGCCCTTGAACTCATAGGTGACAATCCCATAGGCGGTCAGCATGGAAAAATACACTGTCACGATGGTCGAAGAAACGGCAAGAAAGGTGCTGTTCATAAAACCCCGGGGAAGGTTCAATCCCTTGCCAAGCAATATATTGTAGTTCTCCACAAGGTGGGTGCTCGGCAGCAGGCTGAGCCCCTGCTGGATCTCCGTGGTGGAACGGGTCGCATTCACGATCAACAACCAGATCGGTACGATGGTGACGATCAATAGAATGAACAACACGATGTAGATGAAAACACGCGTCAGACTTAGGGTAAATCGATAATTGCTCATGGAACACCTTCCGCTAAGACTTCTTTTTGAACAGGTTCTTCCAGGATTTGCCAGTATTTGAATTCTCGTTTTCACCCAGGAAGTAGAATATTCCCAGTGCGCAGAGACTCGTCATCAGGAAGACCAGCACACCGACGGACGAAGCAGCCCCAATATGTCCCTTGCTGCTTGCAAATTTCATGTACATGAGGATATTGTTCGTTTGAATGGAACTGTTCGGCGAACCTCTGCCATCCGTCAACAGGAAGGGGATGTCGAACATCTGCATCCCACCGACCAATGAAGTGACAAAGATATAGATCAGAATCGGTTTAAGAAGGGGTAGAGTGATGCGCCTGAACATTTGGGAGGCGGTTGCGCCGTCCACCATTGCAGCTTCATAAAGGGAAATGGGAATGGACGTCATGCCTGCCATCACAATGATGACCGTCTGCCCGAACCACATCCACCATTGAATGAAGATCACCAGTCCGCGCATCACGGGGACACTCTGTAAATAATGCATCGCCTCCGGCAAAAGCCCGTACCGAACCATGAATTGGTTGACAGGACCATAAAAGGAAAAAAACGCAAAGAATAATGCCGCAACGGAAGCCGGAACGAGCAAATTCGGGAGGAAGAACAATGCGCGCCACACCCCAACCGCCTTGATCTTGAGGCGGGTATCTGTGAACCAGGCGGATAGCAGGAGGGCGATCCCGATCTGCGGAATGAAATTCAGAATCCAGATCAACCAGGTGTTCCTGACAGCATTCAGGAAAACATCATCGGCAAACAGGCGTTCAAAGTTCGCAAGACCGACAAAATCTGCATTCCTGCTCATCAAGGTGGTATCGGTGAAACTAAGCGCCAATGTGTTATAGACCGGGTAAAGCCCAAAGATCAAAAAACCTATGATAAATGGGGCGATAAAAAGATACCCATAATACTCTTTTTTGAATTTAGGAAAGCCCATCACGCCTCCTTACATCGATAAACATGCTTCCGGGTGTTCACAGTCTGATAGAGTGGGTCAGCGCGATGCGCTGACCCACTCCTTGATATATCCGTTAGTTGGTCACAGGGGGTTCAGGGATGATCAGATCCGGGAATTCATTTCGGACCGCATCCAACCATTGAGACCACATCTCGGCTTCGGTGATGTCGCCGTTGAGATAGCTCGCAAGAGGATCGTTCAAGGCGCGTTGAATGGCATCATCAGAGCCGGTCAGCAAAGCGCCATTGACGCTCGGGGCAGCCTGCGCAAACGCCGCATAAGAGTTCTGTCCACCAAGCCACACCGCCAGAGCGGAGTCATCGAACGAATCGACGATCTTTTCGACCACAACCTGGCTGGAAACGAAGTCACCCGCAGCCTGCTGCTGATCATCCGGCGTTTCAGGATCGATGGCTTTCAGGTATTCATTGGTGTACACACCGGTTGCCCAGTTGGTCAGGTTCTCTTCATCGAGAGCCACAAACTTGACAAATTCCTTCGCCAGTTCATAGTTCGGGCTGCCTTCCAAAACACCGACCCAGGTACCGCCCCATTGATACGCCAGCGGACCATTGATCATCGCCCAGTCACCGCCAGTGTCGGTGGAGTCCGAGGTCGAGTTCGGGATCAGAACATAAGGCAGACCCCACGTGGGCAGGAAGTAGCTAAAGACCTTCTTGGGAGTACCGTTGGCATCCTTCAGGGTATCGTTCATGCCGGCAAACCAGCCTTCGCTCCACTGGGTCGCCTGTGACTCGTAGCCTTCATCACGCATCAACTTGGCAAACTTGACGTACTCCGAGACCATCGGATCGATCACCAGCTCACCATCCACGATCCACGGCTGGGACCGGTTGGCAAGGAAGGGATTAAGCATTTCACCGGGTGTTCCGACGGTAAAGTAATCGCCAGTTCCACATTCTTTGATCTTACCAGCGGTCTCCACGAACTTTTCCATGTCGGCAACCATTGCCTGAACCTCAGCGGGATCATCCGTACCGAGGCATTCCTTGGCAATGCTGCGGCGATAGAAGAACGCGCCCGGAGTGGCTTGATAGGAATACGCCTTCGTGATACCTTCATGCGAACCGACTTCAACCACCGCTGGGAAGGTCTGGAGTTCCTCGGTCAGCGGCAGAAGATCCCCCAAGTCAGCCAACAGATCAGACTCGACCCATTCCTTAACGAACGCCGCTTCAAGCGCCACGACATCCGGTGAATCAGCAGTTCCCGCAGCAGCCTTGACCTTGGTCTGGTACTCACCATTGGTCATGGGAATCATCGTATAAACAACATCCACCTTGGGGTGCCTGCCTTCAAAGGCAATCGCCATGGTGCGGATCTCATTGGTAAACGCCCACACGTGCAGCGTACCCTCCAATTCAACCGGCGCAGATTCTTCCCCCGATGACGATGACTCAGACGATCCTTCACTACCCCCAGAGGATTCTTCGCCCGCCGCCGGCGCACAAGCCGCCAATAACATGCTCAACACAACCAGCAAAGACAGGATAAACGAAAATCGTTTCATCTTCTTTCTCCTTATTTGATATGGTATATTTTGAGGTTGAAGTCCGGTAAACCTCGATACAGGATTCGGGCTTCTGCTCAATGGCGTCCGATGTCCTCAAGATATCGGACGTCCTCTTTTCGGACATACGAAAGTTCGAACGTTCTTATCTAAGCCTGGCACCTCCTTGAAACAACTCTCGAATAAAAAATAAATGGTCTTTCTTACTTCCCTTGTCTGCACGGGCAACGCGCAAAACATGAGGTCAGCACGACATTAAGGTTCTTCCTTTCCGGTAACGTTACCGGAAAACCATAAAAAAACACGGGACGAAGCGCCTTCATCGATCAATACGCCGGGGTCAACGCCTGACAGGAGGAACGCACCACTAGTTTCGTCTGCATTTTATGAACATCAAGGTCCAGCGTTTCACCATTAATTAACTTGATCAACATCTGCATCGCCACATACCCCATTTCCTCCAGGAATTGATCGACGGTCGTCAATCCCAGATAACGGGCTTCTGAAATATTGTCGAACCCCACCACCGACAAGTCATCGGGGATGCGCACACCCAACCCCTCAGCCGCCTCGATCACACCAATGGCAGATTGATCGTTCGCAGCAAAAATAGCGGTCGGCGGATTGTCCATCTGCAACAGATGGCTGGCTTGCTTACAGGCGGTCTTCTGCGTGAAATCCCCCGGCTTGATCAGTTCCTCATCCACCGCCACCCCGGCGCTGGTCAATGCATCACGATACCCCTTCAAACGCCGAAGCGCGCTGCCAATTTCAGGGCGCCCGCTGATAAACCCGATCCGACGGTGCCCCAACCCCATCAGATACTCCATCACCGCCAACGCACCCTGATAATTCATCCCCTGAACCGACGGATAATTGGGGTTGATGACATGCGGGTCCACAGCGACAATGGGTGCATTGGTTATAAACTCCGCCGCAGCCGAAGCCACGATCAGAACCCCATCCGTGATCGAATTATTCAAAAGGGAGACATAATGTTGTTCATGCAAAGCCGTGCCATTCTTCTGGACATCCCCCGTGGTATAAAGCAATAAATCAAACTTCGATTCCGCGATGGCGCGGTTGACCCCCTTCATGATCTCAATCGAATATGGGAACCCGATATCCGGCACCACAAGCCCGATCAGGTTCTTGCGATGACTGCGCATACTGCGGGCTGCCAGGCTCGAGGTGTACCCCATCTTCCCTATCACCTTCATGATGCGAGCCTGCGTATCGCTGGCAACATCGTCTTTTCCATTCAATACACGTGAAACCGTCGACACCGATACGCCTGCGGTTTTTGCAACGTCCTGTATGGTTAATGCGCGCTTTTTTGATCGCATCTCAATTCCTATTGGAATGACATCATGTTTCGGTATCAATACCGGAAACGTTACCGATATTATTGCATAAATTTTCAAAAGAGTCAACTACCCAATTACCCAGCCTGAGATTCTCTATCATCGCCGTTTCTTTGAGACGGTACCGGTTCAGGATTACCCCCCCACCCGCTTCACACCAGACCTCAAGTCTGTTCATCCCCCCAGCCTTGATTCTCGCCTCCAGATCGTCAATTTCCAATCGTCCTCTCGATGTCTCTCAGATCGCAACTCACCATCTTGTGAAGGGTATAATCGTTTCAATCCCTGATCACGTTTACGCATTTCGCAATATCATCAATGGGCGTACGCCTTATTGACATAAATCCACGAGCGAGGAGGCTGACTTTAATATGAAGGTTCATCTTATCGATGGGACATATGAATTGTTCCGCAACCATTTTGGCGCACCGCCGAAGAAAGCCCCAAATGGGCAGGAAGTAGGCGCAACCCTCGGGCTGCTGCGAAGCCTGCTCATGCTGCTGACCAGCCCGGATGTGACGCATGTGGGGGTGGCGTTCGATCACGTCATCGAGTCGTTTCGTAACAAGATGTATGCGGGTTACAAGACCGGCGAAGGCGTGGATCCGCTTCTGATGGCGCAATTTTCACTGGCAGAAAAAGCCGTTTCCGCGCTCGGCGTGACGGTCTGGTCCATGACCAAGTTCGAAGCGGATGACGCGCTCGCAACCGCCGCGACCCGTTTTGCCAAACTCAAATCGGTGGATCAGGTTTTGGTCTGCTCACCAGATAAAGATCTGGCGCAGTTGGTGGATGGCACACGCGTCGTCTGCTGGGATCGGCGGCGCGAGATCATCATCGACGAACAAGGCGTCATCGAAAAATTCGGCGTGGCGCCGGAATCCATCCCGGATTATCTGGCACTCGTGGGCGACTCGGCAGATGGGTATCCAGGCATTCAAGGCTGGGGCGCAAAATCCACGGCGACGGTGCTGGCGAAGTTCAAGCACATCGAGTCGATCCCCAAAGACCCGTCAAAGTTGGGCTTGGGGCTGGGACGCGCCACAACCCTTGTAGAAAACCTTCAGCAAAATTTCAAGAACGCGCTGCTCTTCCGCGAACTCTCCACCCTGCGGACGGATGTTCCGCTCAAAGAAAAACTCGATGACCTGAAATGGCGGGGGGCGTATCCACGATTGAAGAAGGTCTGTCACGAGTTGGGTGATGAGAGAATCCCCGAACGTGTTCCGCTCTGGCGCTAACATGTTTCGTTAAAACAAAAGGACATCCAAAGCGGATGTCCTTTTGTTTTCTTCCAAAGACTCTATTCGCCAGCCTGATTGCTCAAGTAGTTTTCGAGACCCATCTGTTCGATCTGGGTGCGCTGTTTCTTTGCCCAGTCGTGGTGACCCTCCTCCATCTTGAGGATGGTCGTCAGCAAGTCGGCAGTGGATTGATCGCTCACCTCGCCCGCCAGCTGAATGCCTGCATTATAGGCGCGGATCGCATCCAGCTCGGCGTTTTCATCGTTGGTGAACATTTCCAGCACGCTCTTCCCGATCTTCATTTCGTTGAGTTTGGTAACGACCGGCATTCCCTCCAAAAACAGGATTCGCTGGATCAGCCACTCAGCGTGATGCATTTCATCGATCGCCTGTTTTTCGATGGTCTTGTGCAGTTTTTCGTAGCCCCAGCTATCGCACATTTCTGAATGCACCATCAACTGACTGATGGCGGTCAGTTCATCCGCCAGCAATTCGTTCAGCGTCTTTAGCAGTTTGGCATCGCCTTTCATTTTTGCTCCTTTTTGTTCGATTGGAAAATCAGCAGGTTCATCCCAATCCAGAAGGAAGTTCCGCCAATGGAGTGAACCTTCGTACACTTAAAGTGTAGCATTGCCTTGATTTTAGTCCCTTGTGCCTATTGTCATTCGCTCGGTGGATAAATGTACCAAATATAGGATACCCTTTTCCCTGCAAGATTCTATTCACTGAAGAAATGCGGAGTATGACCCGTTAGGGCGAAAAATCGCTCCAGTTCTGGTTTCGCAAGGACGAGGGTGGCGGTATTGACCAGCGGGTGACACAGGAAGGCTTCTCCCTGCCAGATGTCGGAATCCAGCCATAATGTCACTTGTTTGTCCACGTCGTTTGCCAAGCCCATCATCGTCACCGAGCCGCGCGTGACGCCAAGCAGGCGGTGCAGGTTTTCCTCCGAGCCAAACCGTAGATGTGCGACTCCCATCACCGCCGAAAGTCCCTCCAGCCGGACGGTCTTCTCACAGGATGTGACCACGAGAAAAAATTGTCTCGCCTTTTTATCGCACAGGAATAGATTTTTTGTGCTCACTGCGGGGACGCTCGGGCGATGAAGTTCCGCTTCGGCGCAGGTGTAAACGGCGGGATGCTCCACCCGTTGATAGGTGAAGCCGTTAGAATTGAGAAAGTTGAGGAATTGTTCTTCAGAGGCGATCATATGCGGGTCAGTGTATCACACCAAGCTCAAAGGGTGAATCAGGTTCGATGGGGCGGCAATGGCACAAGTCCGGGGTGACGCGAAGATATTTCAATTGGAACCTGTATACACAACAGAATCCTGCTTTTGTCGCATAGAATCCAAGCAATTTCCTGAACGTGATAAAATCGCGGCTGGATTGTCGGACTGGCAATCCAATCGCCGAAATACGATCTATTATTTCCCAACCCAAGCAAGGAGAAAAAATGAAAAGCACCTTACTCAAGGGGTTGTCCGTTCTGATTTTGAGCGGACTGTTATTAGCCGCATGTGGTGGCGGGACACAAGCGACGGAAGCGCCCGTTTCAGAAGCGACCGAGGCGCCGGCAGGGGAGGAAGTTCCCGCTGCATCTGGCGGTGTGTTGAACATTGGCATTCCAGTTGAGCCGGAAACGCTCGACCCGGGTGATGCTGTGTATGTTCAGGAACAGTTCATCCTGATGAACATCTTCGATTCGCTGTTGTCCATTTCGCCGGAAGGCGAGCTGTACCCGGCACTTGCCACGGCGTGGGAACCGAACGCGGATTATTCCGAGTTCACTTTCACCCTGCGCGAAGATGTGACCTTCCACGATGGCACGCCGTTCACTGCCGATGCGGTCAAGGCTTCGTTTGACCACATCAACAGCGATGCAGTGCTTGAATCTGGCGGCAAGTCGCTGCTTCAGGATCACGCCTACGTTGAAACCGTGGTGGTGGATGATTACACCGTGACGGTCAAATTCGGTGCGTCTTATCCGCTCTTCCTGCGTGATGCCGCGCGCCAGTGGCTGAGCATTTCGTCGCCTGCGGCATTGGATGAATTTGGCGCGGATTACGGACGCAACCCGGTCGGCACGGGTCCGTTCAAGTTCGTGCAATGGGATGCCCAGTCGCAGATCGTGCTCGAACGCAATGATGATTACAACTGGGGACCTGAGTTCGCCGGGCACGAGGGACCGGCTTATCTCGATCAGATTATCTTCCGCATTTTGCCGGAAGCCGCCACCCGCCTGACGGCGTTCGAGACCGGTGAGATCCTCATCGCGGGTGAACCGCCCGCGTTGGACGCCATCGCTCTGGCTGAGTCTGGAAGCGCCGCCATTCAGACCTTTGCGCAACCCGGCATCCCTGCCATTCTGATGATCAATGCGACCAAAGCGCCGACGGATAATGTCAACGTCCGCAAGGCGATGATCCTCGCCGTGAATCAGGAAGAACTTGCGCAGACCGCCTTCCAGGAATTGGGTCTGCCCGCGTACAGCGTGGTCTCTCCCACGACCTGGGCGTATGATGAAGCCGCTGCCAGCCTGTACAGCTACGACCCCGAAGAAGCGGCTCGCCTGCTGGAAGAAGCCGGCTGGGTGGACGCAGACGGCGATGGCATCCGCGAGAAAGACGGCGAACTCCTCACTGTCGATTGGCCCGATAACCCCGCCTGGTCGGAAGCCTTCAATGAACTTCTGATCGGTTACCTCACCGAAGTCGGCTTCAATGTGCAATACCGCTCGATGGATGACGGCGCGGCGTACGAAGAACTGCTCGCCGGAAATTACACACTCGTCTACATGTACTGGACGCGCCCCGATCCCTCCCCGCTGCGCTACCTGTTCCACTCTGAAAATGCGAACGGCGGCGGCGCGTGGACGAACTTTGTGAACGAAGACCTCGACGCGGCATTGGCAGACGCAGATGTCAACACCGACGAAGAAGCCCGCAAGCAGGATTACATTGCGGCGCAGAACATCATCATGGAAAATGCGCTCGTCCTGCCGATGTTCACGGTCAACACGTCCTACCTCACTTCGCCTTCCATTCAAGGGTTCACCTTCGACCTCGAAGGCTATCCCTTCCTGTACGATATTTCCATCACCCAATAAGCAATAATGAGCGGGTCGCATTTCATCAACAGAGATGCGACCCGCTTGCAAATCACAAACCTGAATGTTCAACTATCTTGTTCGGCGTCTCTTCACATCCATCCTGGTGCTGTTCGGCATCTCGGTATTGGTCTTTTCGGTCATTCACCTTGTACCGGGCGATGTCACCATGGCGATCCTCGGACGCCAAAAAGTATCGGAAGAAAAAGTCGCCGAGCTGCGCGCGCAGCTCGGTTTGAATGACCCGCTCTATGTGCAATACGGGCGGTACATCAGCAATGCCTTGCAAGGCGACCTGGGTAAATCCATCCGCACCAATCAATCCGTCTCGGAAGCCATCGCAGAACAATTGCCCAGCACTTTCGCGCTGGCAATCTCTGCGCTTTCCGTGGCTTTGGCAATCGGTGGCATTTTGGGATTGTTCGCCGCGCTCCGTCACGGCACATGGTTCGATACGCTGGTGATGGGCATCTCGGTCAGCGGGCTTTCGATCCCAACCTTTTGGATGGGACTGCTGCTCATCCTTTTCTTCTCGGTTCGATTGAAATTGTTCCCCAGCATTTCCAACGGTTCATCCTTTGCCGATCTCTTTCTGCCCGCCCTGACCCTGGGACTCCCCGAAGCCGCGGTCGTCGCCCGCATGGTGCGCGCCAGTATGCTCGACGTGCTCAACAAGGAATACATCACCACGGCACGCGCAAAAGGTATGCCCGAACGTTTGGTTATCCTCAAACATGCCCTGCGGAATGCCCTCATCCCCGTTGTGACCTTCGTCGGCTTGCAGATGGCGTATCTGCTCGGCGGCGCGACCATCGTCGAGACGATGTTTGCGCGTCAGGGCATCGGACGTTTAGCCGTGCAATCCATCTACAGCCGTGACTATCCGATGGTACAGGGTGTGGTGCTCATCACCGCCGCCATTTATGTGCTCATCAACACGCTGACCGACATCACGTATGTTTTGCTCAATCCGAAAATCCGCCTCAAATGACCGCCGACCTCTCCCCGACTCCCATCAAATCCACTTCACCCGGCATGCGCCTGCTCAAGCAGATCCTCCGCAATCGCAGCGCACAATTCGGCGGCATTTTGCTGATCCTGCTGGTCTTCTTCTCGTATGCCGCGCCGCTCATCACCGACAAAGACCCGAACAAGAACAAGCCATCGGTGGCGTTGCAAGCGCCCAGCCTCGAATACCCAATGGGCACGGATAACGTCGGGCGCGATAACTTCACCCGCTTCCTCTACGGCGGACAACTCTCGCTGCGCATCGGTCTGACCGGCATCACTCTGGGTGCGTTGATCGGCATTGCGCTTGGGTTGATCTCCGGCTATTTCGGCGGCTGGCTTGACTCATTCATCTCATGGTTCACCGATGTGCTGATGGCATTCCCTGATATTTTGTTGGCGCTTGCCATCATCGCCATCCTCGGACCGGGCATCAACAATGCCATGCTTGCCATTGGGATTGCGTTCGTGCCTTCGTTTATGAGGCTCACCCGCAGCAGCGTCCTCGCTCTACGGGAGATGACCTATATCGAAGCCGCCAAAGCCCTCGGCAGTTCCGATGCGCGGATTCTGGTCAGGCATATTTTGCCAAACTCGATCCGCACTTTGCTCGTGCTCATCACGCTTGGAATTGGTTCGTCCATTCTAGCGGGTGCGGCGCTCAACTTCCTCGGTCTCGGCGCGGAGCCGCCCACTGCCGAATGGGGCGCCATGCTCAATGCTGGCATGAAATTCGTACGCCAGGCATGGTGGCTGACGGTTTTCCCCGGCTTGGGAATTTTTCTCGCTGTGTTATCGATCAACCTCATCGGCGACGCCGTCAGTGACGCCGTGGCAGGGACGAGCATTGTGGCTATGCAGGATAAAAAATAAATGACCAATCCCCTTCAAGGCAAAACCGCCATCATCACTGGTGGCAGCACGGAACTGGCGGGAACTGTCGCGCTTGCGCTGGCGAAGGCTGGCGTGAATATCTGTTTGTGCGGCAAACAAGCGGACTTGCTCGAACTGTCGGCAAAAAAGATCAAAGAGAGCGGGGGAACGATCATTTCGCGCGTCACAAATTTGGAGAGTCTGGAAGAAACGCAAACCGTCGTGGAACAAACCAAGACTGCGTTCGGCGGGTTGGAGATTTTGATTCTCATCTCGCCATTTTGGAGCGGCGGCATGATCCACAACCACAACGTCAAAACGTGGGACTTGGTGATGAACGCCAACTTGCGCGAACCATTCCTGATGGCACGCGCCGCCCTGCCCCACTTCCGCGAACAGCAGCACGGCGAGATCATGGCAATCGGCTCAGACTCTGCGCTTGGAATTTATCCGCAAGATGGCGCGTTTGCGGTTGCCATGCACGGGCTGACGACGCTGATGGAACTCATCCGAACCGAGAACAGCGAGTTTGGAATCCGTACGCATATCCTCTCACCGGGAGTCGCCGTGTCCGCGCCGTTCGACGCCGAAGGCAAACCGAATCTCACAGCAGAGCATGTTGCCGAGTGGGTGTTGTGGCTGCTCACACGTCCAAGCCATTTACGGGGAAATAGTCCGATCTTGATCTAAAATTTCACCACAGATGAACGCAGATAAATGAGTTGCTTCATCTGTGTGCATCTCTTGTCGGTTATACTGACAGCCTCATGACTCCATCCATATCATCCAACTGGGACGTAATTATCATCGGCGGCGGCGCGGCAGGATTCTTCGCCGCCATCCGTGCAGCCGAACTCAACCCCGACCTGCGCGTGCTCATCCTTGAGAAAGCCAGCCAACCGCTGGGCAAAGTGCTCATCTCCGGCGGCGGGCGGTGCAACGTCACGCATGCCTGTTTCGAACCTGCCAAGCTCATCACCTATTATCCGCGCGGAGGAAATGAACTGCGCGGCGCGTTCACACGCTTTCAACCGAGTGATACGGTTGAGTGGTTCGAGTCTCGCGGCATTCGCCTCAAGACCGAAAACGACGGGCGCATGTTCCCGGTCACGGATGATTCAAACACCATCGCCAACATCTTGAAATTTTCCGCAAAGCAAGCGGGTGTGCGTGTCGAGTTGGGCGCATCCGTTTTGAGCGTGGAAAAAAGCCCGAAGGGTGGATTCAAACTCGAAGTCCAGAAAGAGGCGAAGGTTTTTTCCATCCAAACCAAAAAAATATTATTCGCAACCGGCGGCGACCGCAAGTCGCTGGCGTTGGTCAAATCATTGGGGCATACCATCGATGAACCTGTCCCCTCGTTGTTCACGTTCAACATCAAAGACAAACGCATCAATGGCTTGGCGGGTCTTGCAGTTGAAGATGTGACCTTGAAAATGGATTCGCTCATCGCGCGCGGTCCGCTGCTCGTTACGCATTGGGGTATGAGCGGACCTGCGGTGCTGCGACTCTCTGCCTGGGGCGCGCGCATTTTGTTCGACAAAAAATACGCATCAACCCTGACCGTGAACTGGCTCGGCGACTATAAGCCTGATGCGGCGCTGGAAGTTTTACAGCGCAATAAAGACTGGCACGAAAATGCGCGCAAGAAGGTGTTGGCTCATGCCGCATTCTCGCAGATTCCGATCCGCTTGTGGAAGCAGTTGGTGACGTTTCTCGGTGAAAAAAATTGGGGTGACATTTCCAAAGCGGAGTTGCAAAAACTTGCTCAGGAATTAACGGCAGGCGAATACAAGATTCAAGGCAAGGGACAATTCAAAGAAGAATTCGTCACTTGCGGCGGTGTGAGTTTGAAGGAAGTTGATTTCAAGACCATGCAAAGCCGTGTAGTGGATGGTTTGTTCTTTGCTGGTGAAGTGTTGGACATTGACGGCATCACGGGCGGATTCAATTTTCAAGCGGCGTGGACGACAGGTTGGTTGGCTGGAAGTGCAATGGCGTAACCGCCAAGCGCGCTAAGAACGCGAAGATTTTTACTTGGCGCCCTTTGCGCTCTTCGCGGTTAATAATTTTTCTGATAGTTTTTGTCATTGACCATACACCATACATCCCGTAAAATCTCCCTCAGAAATTATATATAATTTTACAAGGATACACGCAATGGCAAAATATCGAGTCATGTACTGGAAGGATGTTCCACAGTCTTTTACTGTTGAAGGGGAAGGACAAACCATCAAGAAAGAACTTTCTCAAAAGGTTCAAAATAAGATCGATGCATATGCGATGGCAATTGGCGCGACCTCCACAACAGATTATGCCAAGCAATACAAGCGCGGACAATGGATCGAGCGCGAAGGCACAGCGGAAGAAGTCGCTGAGGCGCTGCTCGCAGAGTTGGAAGCGGAAGCGGCGCGAGTGGAAATTCCTCGAAGAGAGAATTAAACACAAAGGACACGAAGTCCACAAAGAAGAGAGAGGAAAGAATTCCTTCGCGGTCTTTGCGTGCTTTGCGGTTTACAACTATGACAAAGAAACACAATATCATTTTGCAACCTTCCGGTCGGCGCGGGCAGGTGGACGAGGGAACCTCCGTCCGTTCGGCGGCGCGGGAATTGGGCGTGGAGATCGAGTCGATCTGCGCGGAGAATGCCACCTGCGGCAAGTGCATGGTGCTGGTGGAAGCGGGTCGTTTCGAGAAGTACAACATCGAGTCGAGCCGCGAGAACCTCTCCCCCGTAGGGACCGAAGAACGCGCCTATCTTGAACGCCGTCCCAAATTGTTGAAAGACAAAGGCTGGCAGATCGGTCAAGTGCGTCTCTCGTGTCAGGCAAAAATTTGCGGCGATGTGCTCATCAACGTGCCGGAAGAAAGCCGTGGCAACAAGCAGATCGTCCGCAAGAGCGCCAGCAACCGCGAGATCGAGGTCAAACCTGCGATTCGCAAATATCTGGTTTCGATGAGTCCGCCCACCCTGGAACGCCCCGTAGCGGACTGGGAACGTCTCGCCAAGGGATTGGAAACTTCGATGGGGCTGGTGCGCAGCGGTGAAGAGAAACTTCCACGCTGGTATGACTTTGAGATCGATTACGCCTGTCTGCGAATGCTCGCCAAAACCTTGCGCGAAGCAAAATGGAATGTGACCGTCACCGTGCGCAATGATAAGGAAGTCATCGCTGTGCAAGCGGGCTATCACGAAGACAGTTACGGCGCGGCGGTGGACATCGGTTCGACGACGGTGGCGCTATATCTATGCAATCTCCGCACGGGCGAAGTGCTGGCATCTGAGTCGGAAATGAATCCGCAGATCGTGTATGGCGAAGATGTCATGTCCCGCATTCAGTACGCGATCGATCAGCCCGATGGCTTGGAGAAATTGCACAAGGCAATCACTGGCACGCTGAATAAATTACTCAAGCAGGCGGCGAAGTCTGTTCATATCAAATTGGACGAAATCCATGAGATGGTTTTGGTGGGCAATTCCACCATGCACCATGTCTTATTGAATTTGCATCCCAAAGACTTGGGGCTGGCTCCGTTCGTGCCGACCATTCACAAGTCGGTGGATATCAAAGCAAGAGAGTTGGGGTTGCATATCAACCCGTCTGGCAATCTTCACATCCTACCCACTATTGCTTCCTTCGTCGGCGCGGATACAAGCGCGGTCATCCTCGCGGAAGAGCCGCACAAACAGGATGAGAACTGGCTGCTGATCGACGTCGGCACCAACGCAGAATTGGTCTTGGGCAATCGCAAGCGGCTGGTGTGTACCTCCACGCCAACGGGACCTGCCCTCGAAGGTGCGCATGTGGAATATGGTATGCGCGCCGCGCCGGGTGCAATGGAACGAGTCCATATTGATGAAACGACCCTTGAAGCAAAATACAAGGTCATCGGTGTGGAGGGCTGGAACACCGACCATGCCGAGTTCAAGGGACAGGTCAAAGGCATCTGCGGTTCGGCGATCATCGACTCGGTAGCCGAGTTGTTCCGGGCGGGCATCGTTGACTCACGCGGCAAGTTCAAAAAGGACTTGAACTCGAAGCGTGTTCGTCAGGGAGAATCAGGCTGGGAATATGTCATTGCCTGGAAGGAAGAAACCTCCATCGGACGAGACATCCCCATTACCCAACAGGATGTGCGCCAAATTCAACTGGCGAAGGCGGCATTGTTTACCGCCGCACGCACCTTGTTGAAGCGGATGGATTTGCAAAGCCCTGATAAAATCATCCTCGCTGGCGGTTTTGGCAGTTACATTGATAAAGAGAAAGCCATGCTGATCGGTTTGATTCCTGATTGTGAGTTGGACAAGGTCTATGCGGTTGGGAATGCCGCGGGCGATGGTGCACGCATCGCATTGCTGAACGTTGAGAAACGCAACGAGATCGACGCGGTCACACGCAAGGTGGAGCGTTTTGAATTGCCCACCGACCCGGAATTCCAAAATCAGTTCATGCTGGCAACGAGCTTCCCACACATGAGCGAGCCGTTCCCGCACATTGCGCATCTCATTCCACATCGCACGGCGGATCCGCTGGCAAAAAATTTCATGAAATAATTTTGTAGGGGCGACTCGCACCCTGTCGGGTACAGGCGAGTCGCCCCTACGGAGGGAACAATGAACAAATTTCTAGAACGATTGAACGGCGGGGAAATCCTCGTTGCGGACGGGGCAACGGGATCGAATTTACAAAAGATGGGACTCAAACCCGGCAAACCGCCTGAAGACCTCATCATCGATGACCCGGATACGATCCTGAATCTCGCTTCATCCTTTGCCCGGGCAGGGTCAGACATCATCCTGACCTGTACCTTCGGCGGGACTCGCATGCGCATGAAGGACTCGAAGTATCAGGATCGCACCCCTGAGGTCAACATCCGTGCGGCGGAGATTGCCCGCAAAGCCGCTTCATTGAACAATGGTCTGGTCGCTGGTTCTATGGGACCGGTGGGCGCGATCTTAAAGCCATATGGTCCACTTGAGTTTGAGGATGTGAAAGCGACCTTTGCCGAACAAGCCAAAGCCCTCGCCGATGGCGGCGTGGACTTGCTGGTGATCGAAACCATGTTCGCCCTGGAAGAGACGAATGCGGCATTTGAAGGCGCACGCTCCGTGACGGATTTGCCGATTGTGGTTTCATTTAGTTATGACAGAGGCACTCGCACCATGATGGGAGTCAAGCCGAAGGATGTGATTAGGCGTTATTCCGAGATGGGCGCGACGCTCATTGGCGCAAACTGCGGAACGACGCTCGATAATATGGAAGCAGTGGTCAAAGAATATCAAGCCACCAAGCCCGAAGTGCCACTGTGGGTCAAGCCGAATGCGGGCGTCCCACACATGGATCTGGAGACCGAACAAGGCGTGTATGACATGGGTCCCGAAGACATGGCGACCTATGCCAGGAAATACGTAGCGCTCGGCGCGAAGGTCGTGGGCGGATGTTGTGGAAACACGGCAGAGCATATTGCGGCGATTGCGAAGGCAGTGAAGGGGTAATTGGTAAATTAGTAAGTTGGGAATTGATTACGGATTACGGGGCGCGTAATCCGTAATTTTTTTTATGGGAATCTGCCAGTAACATTCAATGGAATTATTGTAGAATTAAATGGACAATCGATTTTTCCTTGGCACGTCTCAAGGCGCTCCCCTGCCCAAGCACGCACATTTTGATGTTAAGGTTTTGCCATGGAAATGAAAACCGTTTTGATTAGTTATCTAATCAGCAATTTGATTTGTGTCGGGGTTGTCGGGGCGTTGTACTGGCAAAACCGCAGACATTTCAAAGGGATCGGATTCTGGCTCGCGGACTTTGTCTTACAATTTGCCGCCATTCTGCTGGCTACCCTGCGCGGCATTGTGCCAGACTTTTTAGCGATGGTGGTTGGAAACGGTTTCGCCATCGGCGGGACGATCCTGCTATATATGGGGTTGGAACAATTCACAGGCAAACGCGGTACCCAATGGCATAATGCGATACTATTCATTTTATTTCTTTTCGTTCACTCCTATTTTGCCATTATCTCCCCCAACTTAACCGCGCGCAATATCAACCTCGCTTTTGCATTGTTTGTGATATGCGCCCAGGGCGCGTGGCTTTTACTTTGCAAGGTAGATATAAAGTTACGTCCCATTACGCGCGATGTAGGCATTGTATTTACCGCCTATTGTTTGGTCAATGCGGGGCGCATCGCTGCGAGTTTGACCATCCCTTCGGGCGAAAATTTTTTCCAGTCCAACTTATATGAAATATCGGCGGTGATGGCATATCAAATGCTTTTCATCGCATTGACCTTCAGTCTGTTCCTGATGGTCAATCGCCGCTTGCTAATGGAGTTGCAGGAAGATATTGCCATGCGTCAGCAAACGGAAGATGCGTTGAGATTCAGCGAAGAAAAATTCTACAAGGCGTTTCATTCCAGCCCGGATTTAGTGGCAATTACCCGTTTGAGTGACGGTAGTTTTGTAGAGGTTAACGAAGCTTTTTCGCAGATCACCGGATATTCGCGGAGGGAGATGTTGAATTCCTCCATTACCACCCTGGACATTTGGACAAACCTACAAGATAGGGAATCCTTTATTCAACTCTTGAAAACCGAAGGGGTTGTCCGCGCGGCAGAATACAAGTACCGCACAAAGTCCGGCGAGATCCGCACCGGGCTGCTCTCAGCAGAGATCATTCAATTGGAAAACGAACCGTATATTGTTTCAGTCATTCATGACATTACTGAACATAAGCATACCGAAGCAGCGCTCCGCGAAAGCCGGGAAACGCTTGCACTTTTTATCAATCAGTCACCCATTTATACCTACATCAAGGAGGTTACGCCGACACAAAGCCGTGTGATGTACGCCAGCGAAAACTTTGCAGACATGATCGGAATCCCCGGGTCAGAGATGATCGGAAAAACAATGGAGGAATTATTCCCAGCGGAATTTGCCGCAAAGATAACAGCGGACGATTGGGCAGTGGCTTCCGGAAAAGAGATATTGAATCAGGAAGAAGAACTGAATGGACGCCAATATATCACGATCAAATTTCCACTTTTGCGAACAGGCAGGGTAAACCTGCTTGCCGGGTATACCATAGACATTACAGAACGAAAACAAGCCGAAGAATTGCTGCGCGAAAGCGAGGAACGATTCCGCCAGTTGATCACATCCGCGCCGGATGTTGTTTTTGTAGTAGATGAGGAAGGCAAAATCACGTTCGCCAATATGGAGGCGACAAACCTAATGGGGTATGCACCTGACGAATTCATCGGTATGGCTGTGGAAAAACTGATGCCGCAAAACATACGAGAGAATCACATTGCCAACCCTACAAAGTACATGCGTGATCCGCGCACACGCGTAATGGGGGCTCAACTGAACTTATTGGCGACCCACAAGGATGGGAATGAAATCCCGGTGGACATCAAAATCAGCCCAGTTAACATCGATGGTGAAACTCACATTGTCGCTTTTATGCGTGATATCACTATGCGCAAGCAGGCGGACGAAAAACTGCGCGAAAGTGAAGAAAAGTATCGTCTGATTGTCGAGACGGCAAATGAGGGAATTTGGGTCCTGGACACCGACGGAAAAACCAGTTATGCAAACACTCGTATGGCAGAGATGCTCGGATATAAAATCGAGGAGTTGATAAGGCATTCCTTATTTGAATTCATGGATGACGATGTTCGCAAGGAAGCAGAACAAATGCTCGAACGTCGTAGAAAGGGCGTAGCAGAACAACACGAATTTCGCTTTCGTCGCAAAGATGGTTCGCCCTTTTGGGCAATTTTATCAACCAGTGCCATAATAGACTCTGATAGCAAATTTATAGGCGCCCTGGGAATGATCACCGATATCACCGAGCGCAAGCAAGCAGAGGAAAAACTGATCAAAGCCAAGAAAGAGGCGGAAGAAAGCGAAACAAGGTTCAGAAAGTCGCTTGAATATTCCCCAACTCCCATGGCAGTGGCAGACCATATGGGCAAAATGATCTTCTTGAACCAAAACTTCATAGCCACCTATGGATACACACTTCAAGATATCCCAAGCATCGACCAATGGATGCTTAAAGCATATCCCGACCCAGAGTATAGAAATTTTTACCTGCAACTGTGGAAGCAAGATTCTGAATATGCCGTCACAAATAATACCGCCACGCCGTTGCGAGAAGGCCTGGTTACATGCAAATCAGGTGAAGTCAAAACCGTGGCGATATTGATCTTTTTTGAAAAAGACCTGATCATTGGACACTTTCTAGATATCTCGGAGCGCGTGCGGACGGAAGGCGAGCTGCGTACCAGCAATGAGACCCTGAAAACACAATTCAACGAAATCAACACGCTCAAGGAAACATTGCAGGAACAAGCCATCCGCGACCCGCTCACCGGGTTGCACAACCGCCGCTATCTTGACGAAACACTCGCCCACGAAGTGGCACGCGCCAAACGCGAGAACTATCCCATCAGCATCATGCTGATCGATATCGACCGTTTCAAGAACTTCAACGACACCTACGGACATTCCACCGGAGATGAAGTTTTGAAATCTCTCAGCCGCTTATTGGTGGAAAGCATCCGTCAGGGCGATATCGCCTGCCGCTATGGAGGTGAAGAGTTTCTCATCGTGATGGTCGGCGCCCACGAAACCGATGTGGAACGGAGAGCCGAAAAAATTCGTCATGATTTCAATGAGTTGCGAACCCGCTTCGAAAATCAGGAATTATCTGCAACGGTTTCGATCGGTGTTTCCTACTATCCCAGGCACGGCATTGAGATCCAACAAGTCATTAAAAATGCCGATGCTGCCATGTATCAGGCAAAACAAAAAGGGCGCAACAGGGTGTATGTCTGGGGCACTTAAGGGTGATTACAGCAAAAATGGTGTAAATCATCACAGGTCGTATAAAGGGGAAGTGTATAATCTCACTCATGCGAAATGAGATCCTTTCATTGCTTTCAGGCAAAAAAACCGACATCATTCCGGCGTTCAGCGGGTTGATTCATGTCACAGCCGAGGGACTGGCGAGTGAGGGATTGGCGTTGCAAGAAGTCCATCACGATGCGGGGAAGATGGCGCGAGCAGCGGCCAGTACGTTCAAATTGACCGGGATGCCCTCTGCGGCGCTGCCTTTGGATTTTTGCTCTCCGGCAGAAGCCTTAGGCGCGGAGTTGATCTTTTATAACAATGACGAGATGCAATTTCCGCAGGTTCGCAAACTGTTGTTCATGTCCACACGTGAAGTGGCGGCGATCAAACCAACCTTGGGCGGGCGGATTCCATTGATCTGCGATGCGATGCGATTGACAAAACAAGACATCGGCAAGCAGGCGGTCATATCGGGCATCCTCCCCGGTCCGTACACGTTGATGATCTATATTTGCAAGGTGCAGAATCTCGTCCACGAGATGAAGAACGAGCCGCAGATGGTTTTGGATGCGCTGCTGCGTCTATCCTCTTTCCTCTCAACCATTGGCAATGCCTATCGCGAAGCAGGCGCGGATTTCATCACCATTCACGAGATGGGCGGCTCACCAGGATTTATCGGACCCAAGCCGTTTGAGGGATTCGTCCTGCCTGCGCTTCAACACCTGACCTCAAGCCTGCCTCGTCCCCGTGTGCTTTCGGTGTGCGGGAAAACGGATTCTGCCATGAGTCTGCTGGCGCAGACCGGCGCAGATGCCATCTCGGTGGATCAGTTGAATGATTTGCAGGCATCTCGCGCCGTATTAAAAGAGACGATGCTGTTTGGTAACGTAGACCCGGTGGCGACTCTGTGGCAGGGTAACGAAGGCTTGGTTGCAGAGGCAGTTCAAAGGTCGAAAGAGGCGGGCGTGGATGCGGTCTGGCCCGGCTGCGATCTGGTGATCCAAACACCCCTCAAAAATATCAAATCGATGACAGGCGGGCAATAGCCGCCTGTTTTTTTATTTCTGCTATTGACGATTTCCCTGCCCATATGTAAACTGAATCGGTCTCAGAGGAATCATGCCCACCAGTGGTCAGAAAAAAAAGCCATCCCTAAAAACAGAACAGAAAAAATCGCCCGCCCGGGGTTCTTCGCGGGCGAAGAGCGCTGTGCCCAAACCGGTTTCGAACGCAAAGATCGTCAAGGAATTGAAACAGCGCGAAGCAGAGCTGGCGATCATCAAAAGTGTGCAGGACGGGCTCGCTTCGAAGCTGGAGATGCAGGCGATCTACGATCTTGTCGGTGATAAAATCCGCGATCTGTTCGGAGCCCAGACGACCATCATCGCCACCTTCGACCTGAAGAGCGAGACGCAGTTCTTCAATTATTACATTGACCGGTACGGACGCGAGTACCTCGACCCGCGCCCGATGAGCGGTTTGATGAAATCGCTTGTTCGTTTACGGAAGACGTTCGTGTTCAACGATAATGTTGAAGACAGGGTACGTGAATATGGGGCGCAACTTGTGCTTGGTCCGTTGTTGCCCAAGTCGGCGTTGTATGTTCCGCTGATATCGGGGGATGAGGTCCGCGGCGTGATCTCGCTCCAGAACATGGACCGGGAAAATTCTTTCAGCGAGTCGGATGTCAGCCTGTTGGAAACGCTTGCCAGGTCGATGAGCGCGGCTTTGGAAAATGCGCGTCTGTTAAATGAAACTCAGCGTCTGTTGAAGGAAGCCGAACAGCGGAACGCGGAACTGGAAGCCATTCGCAAGGCAAGCATCGATCTGTCGTCCAACCTGGAGTACGCCACCGTGCTCGATTCGATCCTGCAACGGACATCGGCGCTGATGCCAAGCATCGAGAACATCAACCTGTTTTTGTACGAGAACAACGAACTGAAGTTCGGCACTTCTATTGCAAATGGAATCATCACCGGGGTGTCGGTTGCTGTTCCACGCCCCGGCGGCATGACGGAAACCGTTGCCCAAACCGGCGAGATCATGCTGGTGGAAGATATGGAAACCCATCCGCTATATCGCGGCTCGGTTTGGAAGGGCGCCCTGATCGGCTTGCCGCTCAAGTACCGCCAGCGGGTGGTCGGTGTGATGAATATCCACTTTACCGATCCGCGCAGCTTCACCGATTCCGAATTGCGGCTGTTGCAATTGTTCGCAGACCAGGCGTCGGTGGTCATCGAAAATTCGCGCCTGTTCGAAGAGACTGCGCGTCATGCGCGCGAGTCGAATGTGCTCAACGAGGTGGGGCGCGATATTTCCGCTACGCTCAACCTTTCGGCTGTAATGGATCGCATTGCCACGTATGCGCGCGAACTGCTCAACGGTTCGAGCAGCGCGATCTTCCTTCCGCAATCCGACGGAAAAACCCTGCGGGCGCTGGTCGCCAAGGGCAACATTGCCGAGGAGATCCTCGCAGATTCGATCCGGTTGGGCGAAGGCATCATCGGGTCACTGGCGGCACAGGGCAGGGCGGAGTTCATCAACGACACGAACAAAGACCCGCGCACGCTGCAAATTCCCGGCACACAAGCGGTGGGTGATGAACGCCTGCTGGTCGCGCCATTGCTCGCAGGCGACAAGGTTAACGGTGTGATGGCGGTCTGGCGCGAGGGCGGGGAGGTATTCTCCAAAGCAGACCTTCGTTTTCTTGAAGAGTTATCCCTGCAGGCAGCCATCGCCATCCAAAACGCGAACTTCTTCAATGAACTCCAGCAGCGCGCGAACGAGTTGGAGATCATCAACAGCGTGCAGCTGGGGTTGTCTTCCAAACTTGATATTCAATCCATCTATGACCTGATCGGCGAAAAGGTGCGCGGCATTTTTAATACGCAGGGTGTCATCATTTCCTATTACGATCCCATTACTGATACCGCCGACTTCCCATATATGTACTGGCATGGGGAACGCATCTATCCGGAAAACCAGCCGCTCTCCGGCTTCTCCGGGTACGTCATTCGAAACCGCACGACTCTGTTCATCAACGAGAACGTGGATGCCAAGGCAAGGGAATACGGTTCCACATTGCTGGCAGGCAGCTCATTTCCCAAATCCCTGATCGTGTTGCCCATCCTTGCGGGGGACCAAGTGTACGGTTCGCTCTCGATTCAAAACTTCGAGCGCGAACACGCTTTTCAGGAAAACGATGTGCGCCTGCTGTCCACGCTGGCGGCAAGTATGGGTATTTCGATCCAGAACGCGAAACTCTTCGATGAGTCTCAAAACCTGCTGAAAGAGACGCAGCAACGCGCCGAGGAAGTGACACTCATCAACCGCATCCTGACCGGGTTCGACACGAAGATGGACATCCAAACCATCTACGACCGCACCGGCGACAAGATCCGCGATATCTTCGATGCGCAGACCGTGGTATTGGCAATCCACGACAAGAAGACCAGCATGACCTCCTACCCGTACATCATCGAAAACGGCAAGAGGCTTTACCAGGAGCCGCTCCCGCTTCAGGAAGGCAGAGGCGGTTTCAGCGGACATGTCATCCGCACCGGGCAGCCCGTTCTGGTCAACCGCGATTTCGAGGAGGCTTCGCGCAAGTTCCAATCCATAAATCTCGGCGTGGATGAAGATGAAGAGGATGCCGTCATCGTCCGCGCGGGTTTGTGGGTACCGATGATGATCGGCGACGAGGTCAAGGGCGTCATTTCGCTTCAAAACCTCGAACGGGAGGACGCCTTCTCCGAATCAGATGTGCGCCTGCTGACAACGATCGCCAATTCCATCAGCGTCGCCATCGAGAATGCGCGTCTATTCAATGAAACCCAGCGCCTGCTCAAAGAGACTGAACAACGCGCCGCCGAACTTGCCATTCTTAACAGCGTGAGCGAGTCCATGTCCCGCGCTCTGGATGTCAACGCCATTACACGCAACGTAGGCAATAAGATTCGCGAGATCTTCAATGCCGAGATCGTGGATGTTCTGCTCTACGATGCCGCCACGAATATTGTGCGTTTGGTGTACAGCTTTAGCGACAACCTTTATTACGAAAACGAGCCCCCGTGGGAGTTGGGGGAAGGGCTTACCTCCAAAATCATCATCACCAGGCAGCCGCTATTACTGAACACAGCCGGGGAAATCGAGGAGAACGGTGCCGCGGCATACCTCACCGCACCGGATGACGAAGAAGATATCAATTCCTACATGGGCGTCCCCATTATGGTCGGTGACCGGGTGCTTGGAGTGGTAGGGGTGCAAAGTTACAAAGCCAACGCATTCAATGAGGGCAATTTGCGAATCCTGCAAATCCTCTCGGCAAATATGGGTGTTGCCCTTCAAAACGCGCGTCTGTTCGACGAAACCCAGCACCTGCTCGATGAAACCAAGCGCCGCGCCGCCGAACTGGAGATCCTGAACGAGATCGGGCAGGTACTCACCCAGCAATTGGATGCCTACACCATCCTCGAACGTGTGGGAGACAAGGTACGCGAACTCGTCAAGGAAGACAACATCGGTATCGGCTTGTACGACCCGCAAACCAATTCCGTCGATGCCCATTACGTCACCAAGAACAACCAGCGCATCCAGTTCCCGCCGTTCTTCGTGGATGAGTTCACCATGCAAGCCGCCCTGCAAGGCAAGACGCTGGTCATCAACCGGCGGTCTCCCTCGTTATGGAAGAAACTCGGTTCCAATATGACCGACACGAGCGAGATCCCAAAATCAGTGGTCATGGTACCGATGGTGGTCGGGCGCGAACTCATCGGCGGGCTGACCATTCAAAACTTCGAGCGTGAGAACGCCTATGACGAATCCATCATCAAACTGATGGAATCCATCGCATCATCCACAGCAACGGCGATCCAAAATGCGCGCCTGTTCGAGGAAGCCCGCGCCGCGCGCGCTGCCGCCGAACAAGCAAACGAAGCCAAGAGCGCTTTCCTTGCCACCATGAGTCACGAGATCCGCACACCCATGAATGCCGTCATCGGCATGAGCGGGCTGCTGCTCGACACAAAACTGGATGACGAACAACGCGACTACGTGGAAACCATCCGCGGATCGGGCGATGCGCTGCTCGCCATCATCGACGACATTCTAGATTTCTCCAAGATCGAAGCCGGACGCATGGACATCGAAATCCAGCCATTCGACCTGCGCGAATGCGTCGAATCAGCATTGGACCTGGTCTCGACACGCGCCGTCGAAAAAGGCATCGACCTTGCCTACCTCTTCGAAGGCGACATCCCGCTCGCCATTCAAGGCGATGTGACGCGCCTGCGGCAGGTGATGACCAACCTGCTTAGCAATGCAGTCAAGTTCACAAACAAAGGCGAGGTGGTGCTGACGGTTTCCAGCCAGCGCTACCGCAATGGTGATTCAAAAGAACGCGTATTACTTACCTTTGCCGTGCGTGATACAGGCATCGGCATGACCGAGGAAGGCATGAGCCGCCTCTTCCAATCCTTCACGCAGGCAGATTCATCCACCACACGCAAATACGGCGGCACCGGTTTGGGGCTTGCCATCAGCAAGCGCCTCGCCGAAATGATGGGCGGTACGATGTGGGCAGCCAGCGAAGGCGCAGGCAAGGGTTCCACATTCACCTTCACCATCAAAGCAGAAGTGGCAGAACTGCCCCGCACACGCAAACCGTCCTACGTAGGCGTGCAGCCTGAGCTGCAAAACAAACGCGTGTTGATCGTGGACGATAACGCCACCAACCGTTACATCCTCAACATGCAGACCGCCAAGTGGGGCATGCTGCCACGCGACACCGAATCGCCCGCCACCGCCCTGCAATGGCTGGAAGACGGTCAAACCTTCGACATCGCCATTCTCGACATGCACATGCCCGAAATGGACGGGTTGGAATTGGCAAAACGCATCCGCAGCACAGGCAGGGCAACCTTCCCGCTCGTGTTGTTCAGTTCCATCGGCAGGCGCGAAGTGGGCGACGGCGCGAATCTCTTCGCCGCCTATCTTGCCAAGCCCATCAAACAATCCCAGTTGTTCGATACGCTGGTGGGGATCTTCTTCCGACCCTCGGCAGTGAATGAGCCGCCCACCACCGGGCGCTTCAAACCGGACCCGTTGATGGCGGCGCGGCACCCGTTGAGAATTCTCCTCGCCGAAGACAACACGGTGAACCAGAAACTCGCCCTGCGCCTGCTTGAGCAAATGGGCTACCGCGCCGATGTGGCTGGCAACGGGTTGGAGACCCTCCAATCGCTCGAACGCCAGACCTACGACGCGATCCTGATGGATGTGCAAATGCCGGTGATGGACGGGCTGGAAGCCACTCGCCGCATTCGAGATCTGCCAGCGCTCAAGCAGCCGTTCATCATCGGGTTGACCGCCAATGCCATGCAAGGTGACCGCGAGATGTGCCTGAATGCGGGCATGAACCATTACATTGCCAAGCCCATCCGTGTGGTGGAACTTGTGGATGCGCTGCAAAAGGCGAAGCGCATCGGTTGATTACGGAGAGCCATGTCATCCATCGATCTGAAAATATTCAATGAATTGAGAGAAGCGACCGGGGCGGAATTTATCAGCGAGCTGGTCCACGCTTTTCTCGAAGACGCGCCCGTCCAGATCGCGCAGATGCGTTCGGCGTTGACCGCTAGTGATGTTGAAGCGTTTCGGCGGGCGGCGCATACGCTCAAGTCGAATGCGGCGACCTTCGGCGCGGCGGAACTCTCCGCGCTGGCGCGTGAGTTGGAAATGCTCGGGCGTGAAAACAACCTCGCAGTGGGGAATCGGATCGAGGTCCTGAATGAAGCGTTCGAACGGGTCAAGAATCGGCTGAACGAGTTAGAATAATCCCATGATCGCATCCGCTCACCCCGCTCATCTGCTTGTCGTGGACGATAACAAGGTCAACCGCATGATGCTCTCGCGCAATCTGGGGCTTCAGGGGCACATCGTGGAGACGGCGGAGAATGGCGAGGAGGGCTTGGAGAAAATTCGCTCGGGCACGTTTGATCTGGTGCTGCTCGATATCGACATGCCGGTGATGAACGGCTATGAGGTGTTGGAAGCCTGCCTGAAGGATGTGGAGCTGCGACAGATCCCGATCATCATGACTTCGGCGATGGATGAGTTGGACGCGGTGGTGAAATGCGTGGAACTCGGCGCGGAAGATTACCTGACCAAGCCGGTCAACCCCATTTTGCTGCGCGCGCGGGTGAATGCGAGTTTGGAAAAGAAGCGCCTGCGTGACGAACAGAGGAAACTTTTTAGAACGTTCGCAACGAAGGAAGTAGCGGAAGAACTTTTACGCACGGGGTTTTCGCTCGGCGGCAAGCAAGTAACTGCCAGCGTGCTCTTCGCGGACATTCGCTCGTTCACGACGATTGCGGAGAGCCAGGACCCGACCGAGACCATCGACCTGTTGAACGAGTATTTCAGCCTGATGTTCGATGCCATCACCGACAACGGCGGGACGGTCAACCAGATGGTGGGTGACGGTCTTCTGGCGATGTTCGGCGCGCCGATCTACTTCAAGGATCACGGCGAGAAGGCGGTGCGGGCGGCGCTGCAAATGCTGGAGCGGTTGAAGGAGTTCAACCAGCGGCAGATTGCACGCGGAAAGACCCCGCTTCACATCGGCATCGGAATCGCGTCTGGGAATATGATCGTGGGGTACACAGGCACACAGAACCGCGCGATTTACACCTGCATCGGGGATACGGTCAATCTTGCTTCGCGCATCGAGGAATATACAAAGGAAGCGTTACGCCCGCTGTTGATCGATAACTACACCCGCGAGGGTTTGCCGGATGATATTCGGGTGGAGGATTTGGGGAGGATCGTGTTCAAAGGAAAGCATCAGGCGGTCAATGTCTTTGCGGTGGTGGCAGGGTGACGGGCGGGGAGCGAATGGGATGTTGCGTTGGGGTGGATTGCATTAGTTGCATGTAATTTAGTATTGGCACATGGGGCGTGCTTCCCTACGGAAACACGACAGCCCAACACGATGTTCGAATGGGCAGATTTCATGATAAGTAAAATGGAGGTCGAAAATGGCTAAGAAGAAGAAACGAGATGTAGAGAAAGTTTATTCCACCAAAAGATTCATCGCCAAGTTGCGGCGTTTAGCGGATGCTTTAGAATCAGGAAATACTTTCGCAATCCAGGTCGCAGGAGAGCGAATTTACATCCCCGCAGGCGCCAGCATCAGTATTGAACACGAACGCTCAGAAGATACAGAGGAAGTTGAATTTCAGATCAAGTGGGAAGTGCGAAAGTAGGCTGAAAAGGTCTGAACGCAGTTCATTTGACCTTTGAGAAAATGCCTCAAATCGTCCGATTGATTTGAAGGTGTGATGTCAACAATGAGCGATGCACTTCGACGTATGTTCAACGCGGTCGAGCGTCTGTTCGATACCCGCGCAATTTTGCAGGAGTCCCGCTACAGTCGAAGTGGCGGAGATGCCGGGCTTCCGGTCACCGCCTTGCATGCGTTCAAGATCATCGAGCCGTTTGCACTCCATCTCGACCAATCCGCCCGATTGAAAATGATCGTCTCGCAGGGAGGTATCGATGCGCGTGGTGCAAGCGCGCACTGGGAATTCTTCTTCGATCTCGTTTCGCGCCGTGCGCAACTTGTCTGTGAATGGTCCCTATCCTGGGATGAAGCGAGCGATCACTACACTTCAGCCCGCGTTGACCTGTTTGTCAAACCATTCCCTCCGGTCGGCAGCCCGTTCCATCAAGCAGTGAGGGAAGGGAAATTGCTTCATCGGCAACTGATAAGTCTCTGGGAGCGGGAATGCAAACGCCTCCCCGACCTGCCCCGAAAATTTCGCGACACAGACATGGCGCTTGCAGACGTATCACAGCAAGGGCTGGATACAACTCAAATGGAGTTTTCCCTCTCCACCGGGCAATCGCCTCAGGGAGACCTCTGTTGGGTGGCGCGGACACGCAGCGCCGCATACTACACCCGCTTTGTTGGCTAAACCTGAAAGAATGTTGGCTTAATCCGAAAATTTCTTTTCTAAATTTCTTTTCTAAATTTCTTTCCACCTCAGGGCGGCAGACAGACCCCAATGGAACTTCCCTTATAATTACGATATGTCTTTTCGTTCCCCCACAACGCGGCAAACCCTCTTAATTGCCTTCATCACCCTCATCGCCTACGGACTGCTGCTGCCCGTCACCGGCTTTTACTGGGACGACTGGCCCTTCGCGTGGATCGCCAAATTTCTGGGTCCTGCCGAGTTTGTGCCCGCCTTCATGCCGTTCCGCCCCTTTCTCGGACCCATCTTCTATTTCACCACCAGCCTGATCCCAACCCATCCACTGGCATGGCAAATTTTCGCGCTGGTGATCCGTTTTCTCATCGGCGTATCAGCGTGGTGGATGTTCGACCAAATCTTTCCAAACCGCAAAACACTCGCTTATTTCGCCGCCTTGTTAATGCTGGTCTTCCCCGGTTACAGCCAGCACTGGGTGGCGCTCACCCACATCAATCAGGAACTCATCCCTTTCATTTTTTATCTCTTTTCATTCGGCTATACCTTCAAAGCCCTGCGCACCGGCAAGCAGACAGATACCATCATCGCCCTGTTGTTACAAATCTGCGGCATCTTCCCCACCGAATATTTCTTCGGCATCGAAGGCATCCGCTTTTTATTTCTATTCGCCTTCTTTCAAGGCAGCCTCATCGAACGCTTTACCAAAACTCTCAAGGTCTGGTTTCCGTACCTGCTGATCTGGATTCTCAACGCCGCCTGGCTTTTCTACTACTACAACTTCGGTCCGTATAACTCCTACGAAGTCACAGCCGCGCAAGCGCCGAATCCATTTTTCTTTTTGACACAGGCGCTGGATGCCCTGTGGAAAGTGGGGCTCTATATCTGGGGACAAGTGCTCGTCCTGACCTTAACTTCACTGCCCGCGCCCGCCTCTCTCCTGACGTTGGGGCTGGTCGCTGTTTCTTTTATCTCCCTCACGCAGATGCTGCTCCGCTCCGCGCAAGACGAAGCGCGTGACCCCACCTTGGGCATCTCGCTGATCCTCGTCGGGCTGGTCGGAATTTTGTTGGGGCGTCTGCCCTCGCTCGCAGCAGGACTTCCCCTCACCTTGCAATCTTCCTACGACCGTTTCATGATCTCGATGATGATCGGCGGGACAGCCTTCATCCTCGGCATGCTCGAATTGCTGGTTAAGAATCCGCGCGCGAAAATCATCATCGTCTCTGCTTTGATCGCGCTTGGCATCGGTCAGCAGTTTTTCAATGCCAACATCTTCCGGCGCGATTGGCAAAAGCAGGGCGAAATCTACTGGCAGATGGCATGGCGTATGCCCGCGCTCGAACCGAACACGGTCTTGCTCACCCATCAAATGCCCATCGACTACGAAACCGACCTGTCTTTTACTGCGCCCATCAACTGGATGTACGCACCAGAGTACGTACGCGCAGAACTGCCCTATATTCTGCTTTACACCGAGAAGCGCATCGGCGGAGTCACCCTGCCCGCACTCGAAAAAGACATCCCCATTTATTATCCCTACCGCACCGTAGACTTCCGCAGTTCCACGTCGAATGCGGTGGTCATCTACATGCCGCAGAATGGCTGTCTGCGCGTGCTCGACCCGGCGCGGGGTGACGCCGTGACATACTCCCGCCAGCCAGATGTGCTGACAAATGCCATTCCACTCTCAGACCCTTCGCGCATCATCACTGACCCGAAACAACCCGCCCGCCCGAAATTTTTCACTGAGCCGGGGCATGACTGGTGTTACTACTTCACCCACGCCGAACTTGCCAACCAAATGGACAGATATCAGCGGTCTGTGATGCTGGCAGAAGAGGCGGTTGCCGCCGGTTTGGAACCGGAAGACCCGACTGAATGGCTGGTCTTCATTGAGGCGTATGCCATGAGCGGAGATTTTGCCACAGCCGAAGAACTCTCCCGTACTGCTCTCGATGCGGATGGACGAATCCGCCGCGGGGTGTGCGAGGTCTGGTCGCAGGTGCAGGCAAGAGGTCCCGAAGGAAGCGAAAAATCCGTCGAGACAATTCGATTGTCTTTTGATTGCAATCCGTGATGCCGGCTTGACGCTTTAAAGGTGATGTGCTACCATCTTTTTTTAGTTCATCGAACGAGGAGAAGATATGACTAAAAAACAACGAGGCGTGCTGGTACTATCCCTGTTTGTGATTGCAAGCCTGCTGCTCTCAGCCTGTGAGCAGTCGCTTTCAACACCGCCCGCCGAAACGCCTACCGTGCTGCCTACCGGGTTGTTCGTTTCCCCGATTGCATCTGTGGAAAACCCGATGGCAATGATCGAGGAGTTCGGCAGGCAAACCCAAGCCGCACAAACCGCCGCTGCTGGTGGCGGGACCCCCGGCACCCCGGTCGAAGCCGCTGTAACTGAAACGCCGGGCACACCTTCCGTAGATTTGCCCACCGCCACGCCAACGATTGCGGCGGGTACGCCTACGAACGTCGGTCAGGCTGGAGTGACACCCGCCACGTCGGTTCCAGTTGGCTCCCGCCCTGCATCTTACACCCTGCAAAAGGGTGAATTCCCCTACTGTATTGCGCGCCGCTATAACGTAGACCCGGATGCTTTACTACAAGCCAGCGGGCTGACCGCTGCGCAAGCCAACAGCCTCGCTGCTGGGACCGTTCTGACCATTCCGCAAAGCGCGGGGGGATTCCCCGGCAACCGTGCATTGCGGGCACACCCTGCCACTTACACTGTGGCTTCAGGTGATGAAACTGTGTACAGCGTCGCCTGTCTCTACGGTGATGTAGACCCGAACGCCATCGCCTCGGCAAACAACATTTCTGTTTCAGCCACACTCACGGCTGGGCAGCAACTGCAAATTCCGTAACTCGAGTTCTTCCAAAGCCCAGGTTAGACAGCCTGGGCTTTTTGTTTCTCAGAAAAGGAAAACATCATGCCATTCGAATTCATCCGTTCTGAAACCCTGATGAAGGGACGCGCCTTTACCATCCGCCGCGATTATTTGAAAACACCGGATGGGCGTGAGACCAAATTCGAGATCGTCGAACATGGCGGCTCGGTCATTATTATTCCAATCGACCACGAAGGCAATTTGCTGTTTGTGCGCCAATACCGCCACGCGGCAGGCATTGACCTGCTCGAACTGCCCGCCGGTACGCGTGATGGCGACGAACCCTTTGAGGAATGCGCCGCGCGCGAGATCCGCGAAGAGACGGGCATGGAGGCAGGGACGTTGAAACACATCGGTTCGTTCTACCTCGCGCCGGGATACTCGACCGAGTACATAGGCGTCTTTTTGGCGACGGACCTCAAACATAATCCGCTCGAAGCGGATGACGATGAATTCCTGTCAGTGGAAAAGATCCCGGTCGGCGAAGCGCTTTCGATGGCGGAACGGGGCGAGATGCCGGACGCCAAATCGCTGGCGGCGTTGTTGATGGCGGGACCCTATCTGGAAAAGCATCGAAAATAATATCTTGTTGATGAATAGTCCAACGAAGAACAAAAAACATCTTATTGCTGTTTCGCAAGCCTTACTGGTAACGTTTCTCTGGTCCACCTCCTGGGTATTGATAAAGATCGGGCTACAAGCCGACCTGCCTCCGGTTACGTTCGCCGGGTTGCGGTACACTCTCGCGTTTCTGTGCCTGCTTCCGCTCGTTGCGCTTGCCCCACATCACAGGCAGTCCGTCCGTAATTTTTCACCCCGGACGTGGTTGGAATTGATCGCCCTCGGTGTCATCTTTTACACCCTGACACAGGGAGCCCAGTTCGTGAGCCTGTCCTTTTTGCCATCTGCCACGCTTTCGCTCCTGTTGAACTTCTCCCCCATTCTGATCGCATTTTACAGCATGTCCAGCCGGCATGAGCCGACCTCACTCGTGCAATGGGGTGGGATTCTCCTCACCGTGGCGGGCGCGCTGATCTACTTCCTGCCGCTCTCGATAGAGACAGGCCTCGTCCCCGGCTTGCTGGCAGCGTTGGTGGGGGTGCTGGCAAACTCCGCTTCATCCATCTTTGGCAGGTACATCAACTCCCAAAGCAAACTCAACCCATTGATCGTTACCGCTGTCAGCATGGGCATTGGCGGGGTGATAATGCTGTTCATTGGCATCATCACCCAAGGCATGGGCGAGTTGAACCTCACCCAATGGGCGATTATCGGCTGGTTGGCGCTGGTCAACACTGCGCTCGCCTTTACACTATGGAACAAGTCGCTGCAAACGCTTACCGCCGTGGAATCCAGCATCATCAATGGCACCATGCTTCCGCAGATCGCCATCCTTGCGTGGATTTTCCTCGGCGAGCCGCTCAACGGCAAGGAGATCCTTGGGCTTGTCTTCGTGCTGGCAGGTACTTTGATCGTTCAACTCTGGCGTTATTTACCCATTTCCAGGCAAAAACCTTATAAACAAGGAGACACTGTATGACAGAAAAACCGATGATGATCCTCATCGCCGGTCCCTATCGCTCCGGCACAGATGACGACCCGGAAAAGATCGCCGCGAACGTCCACTTCATGGAATCGTTCGCCCTGCCCATTTTCCGTAAAGGACACATCCCCGTCCTCGGGGAGTGGTTTGCGCTTCCACTACTTGCCCTGGCAGGTTCCAAGAACATCGGCGACGAACCGTTCGACGAGATCTTCCATCCGGTGGCTGTCAGACTGCTGGAAAAATGTGACGCTGTCCTACGAGTGGGAGGCGCTTCTTCCGGCGCGGATTTAATGGTAAGCACTGCCAAAGAGAAAGGCGCGCAAATCTTCTTCTCCTTGAATGAAATACCCAAACACCAGTCATAACACCCAAAGCACTATCAAACAGAATCGATCAAAATACACCAAAAAAGACGGTGTTTTTTATTTCCACCAATCCTGTCCAATATATGACAACAGGCACAAGGATTTAAGTCATATATAACTAACGTAATTCATCCCACAGGAATACACTTGATGATTGAGAAAATTCCGAGGCAAACCGCCTTTTTATAGGAGCCAAGCATGAATAAAAACATCATCATGATCGACGGAAACGAAGCAACCGCAAGCGTTGCCCACCGTCTCAACGAGGTAATCGCCATTTACCCCATTACCCCTTCTTCAGCGATGGGCGAATTCTCAGACGAATGGTCTGCCAAAGGCAAGAAGAACATTTGGGGAACCGTCCCGCTCGTGGTTGAAATGCAATCCGAAGGCGGCGCTGCGGGCACCGTCCACGGCGCACTTCAAACCGGCGCACTCACCACCACCTTCACCGCCTCGCAGGGCTTGCTGCTGATGATCCCCAACATGTACAAGATCGCGGGCGAACTCACCAGCACCGTCTTCCACGTCGCTGCGCGCGCCATCGCCGCCCACGCCCTTTCCATCTACGGCGACCACCAGGATGTGATGGCAGTCCGCCAGACCGGTTGGGCAATGCTCTCCTCGGGCAGCGTGCAAGAGGCGCAAGACTTCGCCGCCATCGCCCAAGCCGCCACGCTCAAATCGCGCGTACCCTTTCTGCATTTCTTTGACGGATTTAGAACCTCGCATGAAGTAAGCAAGATCACCCCCTTATCAGATGAAGAGCTGCGCCTCATGCTGGACGATGATCTGATTCGAGCCCATCGAGCCCGCGGACTCAGCCCAGAGCGCCCTGTCCTGCGTGGCACGGCTCAGAATCCTGATGTCTACTTCCAGATGCGCGAAGCGGCGAACCCCTACTATGCGGCAGTCCCCGCCATTGTGCAAGAGATGATGGATAAATTTGCCAAGATCACCGGACGTCACTACAACCTGTTCGATTACTCCGGCGACCCCAATGCCGAACGCGTCATTATCGTGATGGGCTCCGGCGGCGAAGTTGTCGAAGAAACGGTCAACTACCTCGCCAAGAAGGGGGAAAAAGTCGGCGTATTGCAAGTCCGTTTGTACCGCCCGTTCTCGGTGGAGCACTTCATCAAGGTGCTGCCCAAGAGTGTAAAATCCATCGCCGTGCTGGACCGCACCAAGGAACCTGGAGCCACTGGCGAACCGCTGTACATGGATGTGGTTAGCGCATTGGTCGAAGGGCGCAGGTCAAATATCAATGTGATCGGCGGGCGTTATGGTTTGTCTTCCAAAGAATTCACTCCCGCGATGGCGAAGGCGGTCTTCGATGAACTCGCCAAGCCTGAGCCCAAGAATCACTTCACTGTAGGCATCAACGACGATGTCTCCAACACCTCCCTCACCGTAGACTCTTCCTTCTCCATCGAATCGGAAGGCATGGTAAGTTGCGTGTTCTTCGGTCTCGGTTCTGACGGAACTGTGGGCGCGAACAAGAACTCGATCAAGATCATCGGTGAAGAGACAAAGAATTTCGCACAGGGCTACTTCTATTACGACTCGAAGAAATCCGGCACAGTGACCATGTCGCATCTGCGTTTTGGTCCCAAAGCCATCCGCGCACCATATCTTATTGAAGCCAATCAGGCGAATTTTGTCGCCTGCCATCAATACTCGTTCCTTGAACGCGTAGACATGCTCAAGTACGCCAAAGAGGGCGGCATCTTCCTGCTTAACAGCCTGTATGGACCGGAAGAGATCTGGGATAACCTGCCGAAGGAAGTACAAAGCGACATCATCAACAAAAAGCTCAAGTTCTACGTCATCAACGGGTACGATGTGGCTGAGAAGACCGGCATGGGCGGGCGCATGAACACCATTATGCAGACGGCGTTTTTCGCCATCAGCGGCATCCTGCCGCGTGAGGCGGCAATTGCCGAGATCAAGCATGCCATCGAGAAAACGTATGGCAAGCGCGGCGAAGCCGTGGTGAAAAAGAATTTCGAAGCGGTGGATGCGACGGTTGCCAACCTGCACGAGGTCAAAGTTCCGGCGGAGATCACCTCGAAGATGACGCGCAGGCTCCCGGTCCCGAATGAAGCGCCGGGGTTCGTCAAGGATGTCCTTGGTCGCATCATCGACTCTGACGGAGATAACATCCCGGTTTCTGCCTTCCCCGTCGACGGCACCTTCCCCACCGGCACGACTCAATGGGAGAAGCGCAACATTGCACTCGAAATCCCGGTTTGGGATGCTGATATTTGTATCCAGTGCGGCAAGTGTGTGATGATCTGTCCGCATGCGGTCATTCGCCACAAGGTATACGATGAGAAGTTGCTCGTTGGCGCTCCGGAAACGTTCAAGCACACTGCATCCAAGTTCAAGGAGTTTCCGGAAGGCTATGCCTATACGCTTCAGGTTGCACCAGAAGACTGCACGGGTTGTACATTGTGCGTGGAAGTTTGCCCGGTGAAGAACAAAAGCGCTGCGGGTCGCAAGGCGATCAACATGGAAGCCCAGCCGCCCCTGCGCGAAGCCGAAGCGAAGAATTGGGATTTCTTCCTCAACATCCCCGATCTTGACCGCAAGTTGTTCAATCCTGCTACCATCAAGAATTCGCAGCTGTTGCGCCCGCTCTTTGAGTTCAGCGGCGCGTGCGCGGGCTGTGGTGAGACCCCGTATGTGAAACTGGTTTCGCAGTTGTTCGGCGACCGGGCTGTGATCGCGAACGCCACAGGCTGTTCCTCGATCTACGGCGGCAACCTGCCCACCACCCCGTGGGCGCAGGATGCCAACGGACGCGGACCCGCCTGGTCGAATTCGCTGTTTGAAGACAATGCCGAGTTCGGTCTGGGTATGCGCCTGACCATCGACAAGCAGAACGAGTATGCCCGAGAACTGCTCAAATCGTTCGAGCAGAGTGTGGGCATGGAACTGGTCGAAGCGATCCTACACGCAGACCAGTCTGACGAGGCAGGCATCGAAGCCCAGCGCAGGCGTGTGTCTGAATTGAAACAAAAACTGGAAAAATCGAGCGACAGCCGCGCCAAGGATCTCATCAGCCTTGCCGAGAATCTTGTGAAAAAGTCGGTCTGGATCATCGGCGGCGACGGTTGGGCGTACGACATCGGCTACGGAGGTCTCGACCATGTGCTCGCCAGCGGACGCAATGTCAATATCCTCGTGCTCGATACCGAGGTATATTCCAACACAGGCGGTCAGTCCAGCAAGTCCACGCCGCGCGCGGCGGTTGCCAAGTTCGCCATGAGTGGCAAAGGTATGCCGAAGAAGGATCTCGGTCTGATCGCCATGTCCTACGGGTATGTCTACGTCGCCAAGGTGGCGATGGGCGCGAACGATCAGCAAACGCTCAAGGCGCTGCTCGAAGCGGAAGCCTACGACGGTCCCTCGCTGGTCATCGCCTACAGCCCGTGTATCGCGCACGGCTACGACATGGCGCGCAGCCTCGACCAGGCAAAACTTGCTGTGCAGTCCGGGCATTGGCCCATGTTCCGCTATGATCCTCGCCTCGCAATCGAAGGCAAGAACCCGCTCCAGATCGAGTCCAAGGAGCCGAACATCCCGTTCTCGCAATATGCCTACAATGAAACCCGCTACAAGATGCTCACGCAGATGAACGAAGAACGCGCCGAGGAACTGATGAAGGAAGCCCAGCACGACGCCAAATCCCGCTGGGCGCTCTATCAACAAATGGCCTCCATGCACTACGGCGAAGATAAAAAAGAATAATGTCTCAAATGCCAGCCGTGTTTCCATGGCTGGCATTTTTCTTTCCAATTGTCTATAATCACAATCATGTCCAAAATCGATTAAGGGTAAACCACCATGACAAATCTATCCACCACCTATCTCGGCTTGAAACTCAGCAACCCGCTGGTTGCCTCGGCTTCGCCCATCTCAAAGAACATCGACAAGTCGAAGAAAATGGCAGATGCGGGCATCTCCGCCATCGTGATGTACTCGCTCTTCGAGGAGCAGATCATCCACGAAAGCCTCGAACTCGACCACTTCCTTTCCCGCGGCTCCGATTCCTTTGCCGAAGCCCTCACCTACCTGCCAGACGGCGGCATGTACGGCGTTAGCCCGGAAAAATACCTCAACCAGGTCGCTGGGCTCAAAAAAGCGCTCAACATCCCCGTGATCGGAAGCCTGAACGGCGTCTCCAAAGGCGGCTGGACAAATTACGCGAAGCGCATCCAGGAAGCCGGAGCCGACGCGCTGGAACTGAACCTCTACTACCTATCCACCGATCCCAATCTCACCAGCACCGAACTGGAAGACGCACAGGTGGAACTGGTCGCCGAGGTAAGATCCGCCATCACCATTCCGCTGTCAGTGAAGCTTAGCCCGTACGTCACCTCCCTGCCAAACTTTGCCAAACGGATCATCGAAGCGGGCGCGAACGGACTCGTCCTCTTCAACCGCTTCTATCAACCCGATTTCGACCTTGACGAACTCGACATTGTCCATAGCCTCGACCTGAGCACCTCGGCGGAGGTCCGCCTGCCCCTGCGCTGGATCTCGATCCTTTCCAGCAAAATCCACACCGATTACGCCCTCACCAGCGGCATCCACACCGCACAGGATGTGCTCAAAGCCATGATGGCAGGCGCTAAAGTCGCCATGACCGCCTCTACCCTGCTTGAAAACGGCGAACGAGCAATCCCCCCGCTTCTTGCAGACCTCGAAACATGGATGAAGGAACACGAATACGAATCCATCGAACAGATGCAAGGCAGCATGAGCCAGAAAAACGTCAAGGAACCGGCAGCGTTCGAACGTGCAAATTATATGAAAGTCCTAAGCTCCTGGCGCGACCTTCCCTAGACCTCCCAAAACAGAAAAGGCTCTCCACAAAACGGAGAGCCTTTTTTATTCAAAAAAAACGACGACTATTCTTCGACAGGAACAACAGCGGCTTGTTTGCGCTGGCGGAACGTAATGCGCCCGCGTGACATATCATAAGGGGACATTTCGAGTGCAACCCGGTCACCCAACAAAATGCGAATATAGTGCTTGCGCATCTTGCCAGAGAGGTAGGCCAATACCTCGTGACCGTTATCCAGTTTTACACGAAACTGGGTGCCGGGTAAGGCTTCCACCACAACACCATCCACTCTGATTTTGCCTTCTTCTTTAGTCATACATGCCTCTTCCTATTCATTGTCCTTGAAGGAGCGCCGCTTAATGCGTCGAATCGCCTTCTTTTTTTCCATACGGCGGGTTTCGCTCTTGGAAACGAACCAGCGTTTGCGGCGAACGGTGCTCAAAACACCGCTCTTTACCACCTTCTTGCGAAAGCGCTTGAGCAGGGAATCCTGAGACTCGCCATTTCGTAAATTGACACTTGCCACTGGTTTCACCTCCTTTCCGTTATGGAAATAAAAAATCGGCTGTCACAAACAGACTCAGCCGAGGGCATCTCACCAAGAACCTGAAACGAACTCCATGACCGTACCGATCAATAATTGCGCTTCACACTCCGTTGAATGACCAGTGGAGAAAGCACCACTGCCGAACCTGCTTTTTCGATTATACACGATTCACTCCCGTATGAGAAGATATTAAGATGCGAAATCGGGATTTTCCCGCATTACCGGAGGATCAAAACCGGATGCGCATCCTCCCACACATCTCCGCTTCGTACAAAGCCGCAAGCGGATTCCACTCCCAAAACCTATACAATACCGTTAGAAAAAACAAACCGCATACGAGCATGTATGCGGTCCATAGGTAAAGAAAAGCCCCTTGGCAATGACCTACTCTCCCAGGAGGTCGCCCTCCAAGTACCATCAGCGCTGACGTGCTTAACTGCCGGGTTCGGGATGGGACCGGGTGTACCCACGTCGCTCAAATCACCAAGGGACAATTTCACAAAAGAATTGTCCTGAATAACAAATTGATGTATCTATTTGAAAAGTACCAAGTTCTCCGCATCACAGGAGGAAGCCCTCGACCATTAGTACAGATTAGCTGAACACATTACTGTGCTTACACACTCTGCCTATATACCAGGTAGTCTACCTGGGGTCTTACTCCCTTACGGGAATACAGG